>Ga0209777_10000184_pt1 | contig 109732 bp, 83 predicted proteins | sample FrelakmetHBP12HB_FD_187147 | JGI IMG/M metagenome (GOLD analysis project Ga0209777, IMG submission 187147) | Freshwater lake sediment microbial communities from the University of Notre Dame, USA, for methane emissions studies -HBP12 HB (SPAdes)... | ecosystem: Environmental > Aquatic >...
CTACCCGGAACCGTTGGAGTAGCTGGCGTCTATCTTGTCCGACTGCAGCGGTTCCGGGTAGGGCTTAGCCAGGCAGAAACGACCTGCCTATGCTGCGTCTTGCAGGCCCTCCGCCCCTCGCTGGTCTAGTCCCCAGGAATCGCTCCGTATGCATGTGGCCAAGACATAGGCGGATAACAGATCTTTGGCGATTGGGAATTGAGGCAAACCGTGGCTCTGGAAGGGTCGTTGACAGCGAAAGGGCACCTGCCAGGACAAGGGGCATCCTCGGCATTCCTGCGAGAGCAGGAGTCCATTTGTCCACCGAGTAGAACTGGACCCCCTGCTTTTGCAGAGGTGACGAAATCGGTACAGTATGTTCAAGTTTGTCCGCAACTGTATTGCTGCTCGGAAGGAGGCTGGATATGATGCCAGGCGTGGCCGAAGGGGATTGCAGTGATGGACAGGCTGGACATGGGGACGTGAGAGCAATGGCCTGCGTAGGGCGGGCTGAGTCCGTGAGAGCAGGTGTGCCCTGGCTGCTAGGTCGGCGGCGAAAATCGGATGGATGGGCCCTGGCCCGTGCGGTGTAGGATCAGCATGGGCAGCCAGGCCGCGCATCCTACAGGATTGCGGATGTGCCATGGTGGGCAGACTCGCAGCGATGAACGGATGGTCAGCTTTGCTGCCTATCCTGCAAAACGGCAAAACGCGTGATGTAGAAGCTATGCAATGCTTGGGAAGAACAAAACGGTTTAAGCAATGTCGCAACCAAGCTCGCTGGCTTTTCTGTCGGCAACATCGGTGGCAGCCTTTCGTCTTCCTGATTAGCCTCCTTACAGTCATAGGGCTATTCGCGAGCCTCTATTGGGACCTTGTCCGACCGTTATCTACGTTCTTCTCGGGTCGAGAAGCTTCAATGAGAAGTCTCCCCGTTGATCCGGACACAGATGAGACCCCTCTTCATGCCAGGACGAAAGCAAACGTAAACCGGCGGGCTGAGTACCTCATTAGTGAGAAGATCGACCCATGGCTGATGATGGGAAGCACGAAGCAGACTATCACTTTGCACAATGGACGCACGTTCGGCTACTATGGTTGGGAGTATGACGGAACGGTAATCACGATCTTCTGGGAGAGTCTGATTGACCCATTCCTCGAAGACGATATCCAGGCGGTATTGGACGAGGTTGGAGCGGAATGTCGGACTAATGGCATTGATGCTTCAGTACCTCTCGATGAGGCAGCATCACTTCTCAGGGGCATGGTATACCGCGTGTATGACAGAATGGTAGACGTAGATCAGAAGCTCTGTACCAAAGGACGCTCGGAAAAGGCACCTAGGCGAGATGTGCAGTGGAAGATCGATCGCGTGAAGAAGACGATAAACGAACAATTGAAGGCAGCCAAGGCCCTGTATTCCGGCAGGGGCAAATCGGCCCAATAGAGTCTTTTGGCTAATAGTGGGTAGGATGGGCCCTAGCCATACGGTGTAGGATCCTCATTGCTGGCGTTATCGTGGTGCAGATTCCACTCTTTTTTATCCGGCCTGCGTCTTCAGAACCAGATAAAGGCCCCCTATGCCTGACAAAGACTACATCGCCATAGTCCAGTGCTACATCGTGAAGGAGCGGTGCTCCGAGTATTTCTGCGAGAGGGCCTTCCACCCTCTTAGGCTGGGCCTGGACATGGTGGAAGGGACTTGGATCAGCGATGAGGCCGAGTCCCGACGTAAGGCCGGGGTGTATCAGTCAGGGCCGATCATCGCAAGCCCATAGGAGAGAGAATGAGGACCATCGGGCTCGTTTCGTCGCCGACCTTTCTGCTGCCTCGGCAGGCGTTCGTTGGTGAAAAGCCGCCAATCCCTCCTTGCTTTTAGAGACGATACCCTCTATGATCGGGGTCATGAATGTTCCCACCTTTGAGAAGTTGCAGGCTCGGCTCCGCATCATGGAGGGCATCGCCCGAGGTGAAAGGGCGATTCAACAGGGCAAGAGCCTGTCCCATCAGAAAGCCAAGCAAAGACTGAAGAAATGGCTCGAGTAATCTGGATTGTTCACGTCTTGCGGGGAGAACAGCTTCTTCGCAGGGAGCTCTTTGCGGAGTAGGAGCATCGACGAGTATGCGGATTTGGGGCAGGGTTTGCGTCGTTGCGGCTATGGCGATGGCCAGTGCCTGCGTATACGCCCAAACCGACATCCCGACTGACTGGACCGACCTCAACACGGGGCATCGGATCATTCGGTTGTCGCGAGAGGACGGCAGCCGGAGTTCGTACTTCTGATGGCAAGTGGATCGTCTTCAGTTCGAACCTGTTCGGCACAACCCATGTGTTCGAGGTCGAGGTGGCCAAGGCCAGGCAATAGGAGTCGCCAATCGGGGCCTGTCTTCTCATGATGTGAGGATCAGCCCAAGAGGACCATGACATGCCAGACAAGGACTACATCGTCGTTGTTCAGTGCGACATCGTCAAGGAGCGATGCTCCGGGTACTTCTGCGAGAGGGCCTTCCACCTTCGCCAGGGAGGTTTCGCGGTATATCCCAAGGACCGGGCCTATCGCACGATCTACATGACCTGCGGAGGGTGCTGCGGTCGGGCCCTGCACCGCAAGCTCAGCCACCTGGCCCGCAAGATCAAGGACAAGGAGGGCGTGGACAAATCCAGGATCGTGGTCCAGCTCTCCTCGTGCATCACCAAGGACAACTACCATGCGCCGCCTTGCCCGCACCTGGGATATCTGCGGACCCTGATTTCCAGGCTCGGCCTGGACGTAGTCGATGGCACCTGCATCAGCGACAAGGCCGAATCGCGGCGAGACGCCGGGGTGTATCAGTCAGGGGCCAATCAGCCCAACCCTTGAGCGATAGGCAAAAGAGCCTATCCCCGTGGATGCTCCGTCGGCCTCACAACATCCGTCTGCCCAGGAAGCACAATGTCACTCGCTGGCCGTGCACCTTCGCTGACCAGGTCAACAGTGACCTGCACGACAGTACGTGGCAGCGGGTAGGTTTTTCTCCGTCGGGGATTCAGGGTTTTACCTATTTCCCTGAACAAGAAGAGGAGTATTATGTACTTTAATTTGTAGGCGTGGATCATGCGGCAGGCTGTTGCCTGCCAGAAAGGAGAGCAGAAATGCGGATGCTAATTCATGTGAAGATACCCCACAAGGAGTTTAACGCATCGGTCAAAGACGGAAGTGTGGGACAGAAGTTGAAACGCGTACTGGAGGAAACTCAGCCCGAGGCCGTGTACTTCACTGAACACAACGGTCAGCGGGGAGCCATCCTCGTGGCCGACGTGGCCAGCCCATCCGATGTGCCACGCCTGGCAGAACCGTGGTTTCTGATGTTCAACGCAGACGTGGAGTTTCACATCGCCATGACGCTCGAAGACCTCGGGAAGGCCGGCCTCGATAAGCTCGGGAAGAAGTGGGTGTAGTACTATGGTCAGGTCTCACTGACCTGCACGCGACTCCATGAATCGCACCAGTTGATAGACGGCCTGATTGTAAGGCACGTCCAGGCCGTGTCGTTGGGCCAGGCGGATGACCGCGCCGTTGAGGGCCTCGATCTCAGTCCTCTTGCCTGCCAGGATGTCCTGCAGGGTCGATGACCGGTCGAGAGGCAAGCCCGCCACGGTCAGACCTTCATGCGCAAGCCCAGCCGACTAATCAGCCCGGTCAGGCCGACGATCGCGAAGGCCATGGCCAGGCATCCGAGGGTGTTCACGATCACAGGCAGCGACGGGTCCTTGTAGAAGTCCAGCCGAAGCCTAGCCAGATCGGCGATCAGGAAGACCATGGGGTGGAGGATGTAGGCCATCAAGGGATTGGCCCCAGCGGGCCGGACGATCACGCTCCACGCCTGGTGCCCCTGTACATCCATGATCCAGTAGATCGCCGCCCACGTCAGGCCGGTCAAGGATGCACACAGCAGGCACCACGTTGGCGTTGCCTGGATCTTGTTGATTCCAAACAGGGGATCAAACATCAACGTGCTTGAGCCATCGGGGTGCTGCGGACACACCGGCCACGTCATTGACGAAGATCATCACCAGGATGACCAGGCCGCGGAGCGCATCCACCGATGCGACGCGGTCCTCCAGGCCCGCCGGTGAAGGACGGCGTACTCCACTGCTTGCGGCCGCATCGGCGGCTGAGGCCCTGCCATCCGGGTTGACGGGATTCATGGGGGCATTCTCCGTGAGTTCCGCGCGAGTCTACTTTCTCTGCACCAGCAGGGCTAGTCCCTCCACGAGTGGGGGCCACTGGCTCCAGTCCTTCTTGCCGCTCCAGGTGGTGAACAGGTGGCCCATCATCTTCGGGTGGTTCAGCCCCCGGCTGTACTGGATCAGGGCCTTGGTAGGCTCCACCTTGTTCCATCCGGATGGCAGCACGCGAAATCCCTTCTCCGCGAACATGGGGACAGAAGGATAGGTCTCGCGCAGCTCGTAGTGCCAGTCACAGATGATGATGTCCTTGGGAACCGTGTCTATAGCCGGGGCAGTTCCATTCTCCGAGGACTCCCATTCGCCATACTTGTATCTCTTGCCATCGATCAGCCGGTCGCCCCACATGAGCATCTCCACTCCGCGTTTGCCGACCAGGTGGTCATGCAGGTCGTTCACGGCCTTGGCAAACACCCGGGCAGGGTCCTTGCCCTTGCTTGAAGGCGACTTGTCCGACCCGATCAGAAAGACCTCATCCATGCCCACGTGCATGGCATCGGCCGCGAATGCCTCGATCAGCTCATCGAGCATGGGCAGCACGATCTCGTTGACCTTCGGGTTGAGCGGGTCCCACTCCCGGCAGTAGAGCCCCTCGTTGCCCGGAAATGCGCCTGGAGTCAGATCCAGTTCCGGGTACTTCGTCAACAGGGGGAAGGTCTGCTTTGCCCAGGACTGATGTCCCAGGCAGTTGAATTGAGGGATGAGCCGGATGCCTGCTTGCTTGCAGGTCTTGGCGAAGCGGCGGGCGCCGCTACGGGTGATGGGATGGTCCCCTGCGCGGAGTTCCGGATGGGATTGAAACTCGAACCCGTAGTTGACCTCGAGGATCAGCACGTTGACGCCCATCTTGGCCAGGCCAGGCAATTGTATCGCCAGACCCTCCAGATCTGCGTCGGACCCATAGGCAGTCAGGTGCAGGCCTCGCCACTGCCCCGGGGCCGGGCGCTGCCGGCAATGCCCCAGGCCGGCACAACCTACGGCCGACAGAGTGACAACTGTGAGCAACGTGGCGACATAGAGAGGACGTGATGATCGCATAGGCACTCCTTGCTCCAATCCCAAGCCAAGCCGCCTGACAGTGCAGACCCATCACATCGGCAGCGGTCGCGTGGCAGGGGGCATCATACCTCACATGGAGCCACTCCTGCAATCCTCCGCGTTGACCGTTGTGCGATACCCGCTTGCATGTCTGTACTGCAGGCCATAGAATCCATCACTGAGCAGGTCGGCTCGAACGCATGGCATTCCATGGATATCTGGAGGACCCGACTATGGCCCGGCAGGCCAAGGCAGACGGGAATCGCAAGACAAGGCAGGCGCAAAGGCGGGGACAGAAGGCAGGGGCCCCAAGGCCCAGGCGGATCTCGCCTCTCCGTAAACCGCAGGACATGACCCTGGAGCAGTGGCAGATCGCCCTGCGAAGGCAGTCGGCCAGGGAGCAGCGTTTCCGCGTGGAGAACATCGGCAAGGAATCGATCTTCTCGGAGTTCAGCCTGAACAATCCGAAGACCGACGGCAGGTATCGCGTCGCGATCCGAGGTCCCCAGGCTGGCGACAACTACTGCTCCTGTCCAGACTTTGCCGTCAATGCCTTGGGCACATGCAAGCACATCGAGTTCGTCTTGGCCAAGCTCGGCCGCAGACCCGCAGGCCGCCGGACCCTGGCTGCGGGCTTTCACCCGGCGTATTCAGAGGTCTACCTCCGCTACGGCGCCCAGCGCCAGGTGACGTTCAGGCCAGGGACGGATTGCCCCCGATCCCTGCGGGACCTCGCGGGTGGCTACTTCGATGGGCACGGGGCCTTACGACCCGAGGCCCATGGCCGGTTCGAGACCTTCCTCAAGGACGCCGGCCGGATCGATCACGATCTGCGATGTTACGACGATGCCCTGGCCTTCATCGCCCAGGTCAGGGACCAGGACCTCCTCAGGCAACGCGTCGACAAGGCCTTTCCCAAAGGCATCGAGAGCACGGCCTTCAAGGACCTCCTGAAGGTCTCGCTCTATTCCTACCAGTGTCAGGGGGCCCTTTTTGCCGCCCGTGCCGGGCGCAGCCTGATCGCAGACGACATGGGCCTGGGCAAGACCATCGAGGCAATCGCAGCCGTGGAGATCCTCGCCAGGACCGTGGGACTGGAACGCGTGCTGATCATCTGCCCCACGTCCCTGAAACACCAGTGGAAGGCCGAGATCGAGAAGTTCTCCAGCCGGACTGCCGTGGTGGTCGAAGGTCTGGCGGCCGGACGGGCCCGGTTGCTCCGCGAGGACTCCTTCTTCAAGGTCATCAACTACGACGTGGTGCATCGTGACATCGAGGAGATCGCCCGCTGGCAGCCGGAGATGATCATTTTGGACGAGGCCCAGCGGATCAAGAACTGGAAGACCCGGGCAGCCCGTACGGTCAAGAGGCTCCAGAGCCGCTATGCCCTGGTCCTGACCGGCACGCCCCTGGAGAACCGGCTTGAGGAGCTGCACTCGATCGTCGAGGTCGTAGATCGATTCCGCCTGGGGCCGTTGTTCCGTTTCCTGGATGCCCACCAACACGTGGACGAGAACGGTCGCGTCATCGGATACCACCATCTCGACGGGATATCCAAGACCCTGGCCCCGATCCTGATCCGGCGGACCAAGCAGCAGGTGCTCAAGGAACTGCCCGAACGTCTCGAGAAGAACTACTTCGTCCCCATGACCGCCGAGCAGTCCAAGCACCACCAGGAGAATCAAGACACCGTAGCCCGGATCGTCGCCAAGTGGCGGCGGTTCGGCTTCCTGTCCGAGACCGACCGAATGATTCTCCAGATCGCCCTGCAGAACATGCGGATGAGTTGCAACAGCACGTACCTCCTCGATCAGACGACCGACTACGGTGTGAAGGCCGATGAACTGATGTCCGTTCTGGGGGAGTGTTTCGAGCAGCCGGACACCAAGGCCGTGGTGTTCAGTCAGTGGCTCCGCACCCACGAGATCCTGGAGGGCCGGCTCGGGCGGCGGGGCTACCAGTACGTCTTGTTCCATGGAGGCATCCCCGGAAGGCAGAGAAAGGACCTTATCGGGCGGTTCAAGACCGACCCGGACTGCAGGCTGTTCCTGTCTACCGACGCAGGCGGCGTGGGCCTCAACCTCCAGAACGCCTCGGTGGTCGTGAACATGGACCTGCCGTGGAATCCTGCGGTCCTGGAGCAGCGGATCGGCAGGGTGCACCGGCTCGGCCAGCATCGGCCAGTGAGGGTGGTCAACTTTGTGGCCCAGGGCACGATCGAGCACGGCATGTTGTCCCTGCTGGCCTTCAAGAAGTCCCTGTTCTCCGGGGTCCTGGACGACGGCCAGGGCGAGGTCTTCCTGGGTGGCACGCGACTGAAGCGATTCATGGAGGGCGTGGAAAAGGCCACGGGGGCCATCCCTGAGCCTATGCCCCAGCAAGAGCAGACGGCCAAAGATACCCAAGAGGCGGCCCAGGAGGTCGGCGAACAGGCCGAATCAGCCCAGCCGACGGCCAAGCCCGCAGCCGCCCAGCGGCCCTTGGCACCGGTTGTCGAGGACCTCTTGACCACGGGACTGTCGTTCCTGGAGAAGCTGAGCCAGGTCGTTTCCAGTCAAGGCCCGGCGACTGGATCGGGTCCATCACACCCGGTGTCCATCGAGACGGACCAGGCCACTGGCAAACACTACCTGAGATTGCCTGTGCCGGACACGGACGTGCTGCGGAAGATCACCTCCGCGATGGCAGATATACTGAAGCGGCTGGGAGGTTGAGTGAGTGAGGCCACCATGAGCATCTTTGACCTTCTGTTCATTGCCCTGTTCCTAGCCGGTGTTGTGACTCTTTCACTCGCCGTGCTCTCTGCCCTCCTCGGCCGCCGGGCTCGTGCTATTGGCATCCTTCGGGGTTGCGCCATCGTCGCCGCGATCTATTTTGGAATCGTGATTCTTGTGTCGCTTGTGGCGCCCCGTCGCGTGCTGAGTATGGGTGAACCGCTGTGTTTTGACGATTGGTGCATCACGGTCGAGAGCGTGGAACGAACGGCTTCACGATCCGAGGTCTCCTACGTCGTCAGGCTTCGTCTTGCCAGTCTTGCCCGCCGTGCGACCCAGCGTGAGAACGGGCTCGTCGTCTATCTGAGTGACGCCCACGGCGGTCGCTACGATCCCATTGCAGACACATCCGCTGTCCCCCTGAACGTGCTGCTTCACCCAATGGAGTCCGTCATCACCACGCGCGCCTTCGAGGTGCCTCCCGACGCGCCTGTGTCCGGTCTCGTCATCGCCCACGAAGGGGGATTCCCGATTGGCTGGTTCATTATTGGCGGTGGGCCCTTTCGGAAGGAACCCATTGTGCGGCTGGATGAGAAGAAGACTGGCTGAGCTTGCAGATTGAAGCGAGCAGAAAGGGAATAGATGAGTGAAATCAAGGGCTCCTGTCTTTGCGGTGCCATCCGATACACCTGCGACTCCAGTCCGTTGTTCACCGCAGTGTGTCATTGCATGGCTTGCCAGAAATCCACCGGTACCGCGTTCTCGGTGGTCGTGGGGGTGAAGACATCCAGTCTCAAGGTCACGGGAGACACCCTCAGGACCTATGAAGGCATGGGTGACAGTGGCCATCCGACCTATCGTCACTTCTGCTCGCAATGTGGCTCGACGATCTACGCCGAAATGGGCTCGAGGCCTGGTCTGGCGTGCATCAAGGCCGGCACATTGGACGATCCGTCCGGTCTGAAGCCACAGACACACGTCTACTGGAGAGACCATCAGGCCTGGATAGAAGACCTGGGCAGCTTGCCCAAAAACGAAACGACCATCCAACGGTAGGGCGGCCAAGAATACGACGTAACACCTGAAGGATCGAGCCTTCCTGTCGAGGGTCCGCCGTGAACCCCCTCACCTTCTTGCGAAGGGGGTTCATGGCTTGTCTTGAGTTGAGGCGGCGTTTCGACCGGGCGATTCAAGTCGGCCGCCGCGGCTGCGCGGCAAGCCGCTCCGCCGCGTCACCCGCCTTGGAGACGCCCTACGTTTGACTCGGGCAGGCGTGGCGATGCGCCGACTTGCCTGGGTGTCGCCGATCTCTTGAAGGGACCGCCGAACGATACACAATGCAGGGCAGCCGCAAGGGGGCTGACAGACGCGGGAGCGGCTGGCGGCACCTTTGCCCTGCCCGATCACAGCGGCTCTGCCTCTCACAGAGAATAAGCCATCCCCTCCCCTCGTGGCCCTGGGGGAGGGGATGGCGACGTCACGAAGGTGGGGGAGTGCCGCATCGTGCAAGGGATCTGCTCGCGGCGTCAGCCCAGTCGCGCCTACGGAGCGGCATCGAGTTGCAGGGCTTTGCCAGGCGGAGACGCGGCGGTAGAATGAGCCTGGATGAATCCTTCTCGGGCCGTTCCATATGAGCGTGGACCGTACGATATCTCTGACCTTTGACCGCGGGACACTGGTCTTGACCGGCCTGCCGTCCTATGCCCGGCCGGAATCCGACAGCCAACAGCTCTGGCGTTGGGACGACCGCGTAGGGGCCTGGCGTACCGAGGCTATCCATTACGCAGCAGTGCGGCAGTGCTTTGCATCGCGAGTCGGCCATAGTCTCACCGACCGTGTACCGCAGCCGGCCCGCGTCCACTGGCCCCACACACGGTTGCCCAAGCTGCGGCCCGAACAGACCGCAGCGGTGGATGCCTGGACCAGGGCAGGCTCACGCGGCCAGGTCATCATGCCCACTGGCACCGGCAAGACCGAGGTTGCATTGGCCATCATGGCCAAGGTGCAGGTCGCCACCCTGGTCGTGGCCCCTGTGCGGGACCTGATGTACCAGTGGCACAGGCGGATCCTGGCGGCCTTCGACTACGATGCAGGCATCCTCGGGGACGGGCTATCCAACCTCAAGGCCGTGACAGTCACGACCTATGACAGTGCGTATCTGCACATGGATGAGATCGGGGCGTTGTTCGGACTGGTGGTCTTCGATGAGGAGCACCACCTTCCAGGCCGCTGTTACCGCGAGGCGGCGTTGCTGAGCACGGCCCCCATGAGACTCGGCCTGACTGCCACTCCGCAGCGATCCGACGGCCTGCACAAGGACCTGGACCTGCTTGTCGGCCCGGTCGCATACGACCTGCCCTTTGCCGAGGCCGAAGGCCGGACCTTGGCCAACTTCGACCTGGTCCGCATCCCTGTGGCCCTGAGCGACCGCGAACAGGCCACGTACGACCAGTGCAGCCGGGCCATTCGGCAGTTCGTCAAGTCCCGCAGGGACGTGCAGCCGGGCTACACCTGGCAGGACCTGTGCAAGGAGTCCGGCACCGATCCCCAGGCCCGCCACGCACAGAAGGCCTTCCATCTCAAACAGGCCATCGAGAACCGGGCCCAGGAGAAGCTCCGCGTGTTGGAGGACCTGTTTCGACTCCACCACGGCCAACCGACCCTGGTCTTCGCCGGGTCTAACGACATGGCCATCGAGGTCTCCAGGCGATTCCTGGTGCCTACGATCCTGTCGCACACGCGAAAAAAGGAGCGCCTGGCCGTATTGGACGGCTTCGCCAAGGGACAGTTCCCAGTGTTGGTGGCCAATCGGGTGCTGGACGAGGGGATCGACGTGCCGGAGGCCAAGGTGGCTGTGGTCATCGGCGGGTTGGGCTCCACGCGCCAGGCCAAGCAGCGTCTCGGCCGCATCCTGCGGAGGTCCGGCATTATGCGGGCCGTGCTCTATGAGGTGGTCTGTGAGAATACCCGCGAGGTGCACAGGTCTCGCACCAGGCGGAGGAGTGATGCTTACCAGCGAACAATCCATCGTGGAGTTTGACCGGGGCAGGGCCGTTCCAGACCGGCTCACACACAAGAGGCACGGTCACTACCCGGTCTATGCAGAGCGGATGCTCTCGATCTATCGGCACGGCATCGGCCGCCAACGCCGCTGGCTGCACCGCCAGGTCGAGGCCCTGTTCGCAGACGAGCCTGACTGCCCGGTTCGGCGGATTGAGGCCTTCTGCAAGTTGTTGGACGACGAATCCGTGTATCAAGACGATCCGCAGGGCCAGGCGTCGGCCCTTCGGCTGACCCTGTTTGCCAAGGCCGCGTGCCTTCATCCGCTGGTGCAGTCTCCGGATCGGCTCTTTGAGCACGAGGAGGGCGCGGTCAAGGCGGGCCTGGCCAAGGAGCTGGGCCTATCCTGGGAACAGATCGAGCAGGGCCTGTACTGCGACGTCATGGCCTATCAGCGACTGGAGCGATTCGACGGGTATGACGACCCACAGGCCCTGCTGTCCAGGTACAACGTTGCCCAACTGCAGGCCTGTCTGTTCCGCGCTGAGCAGGTGGTCGTCACTGCCAGGGACGACTTCAAGACGATCCTCCGCTACGCCAAGCTGGCTAGGCTGCTGCACGAGATCACACGAGTCAATCCGTCGACCTACCGCATCGTGCTGACCGGTCCTGCCTCGATCCTGGACCACACCCGCAGGTACGGGATCTGCTTTGCCAAGTTCCTGCCCTCGTTGCTGGCCTGTCTCGCATGGACCCTGGAGGCGGTGATCCTGACGCCTTGGAAGGCCAAGGTCAGGCTGTCCTTGAGTGACAAGGATGGTTTTCGCAGTCACCTGCCCGGGCCGGAGGAGTTCGATTCCGGGCCGGAGGCTGCCCTGGCTGAGAGGTTCGGGACCGAGCGAGACGGGTGGCACCTGATTCGCGAGGGGGTGGTCCTCCACGACAGGCAGAGGACCTTTATGCCGGACTTCGTGTTCCGGCACGAGGATGGCACCGAGGTCCTGCTGGAGATCGTCGGGTTCTGGAGGCCTGAGTACCTGGCCAGACGCCGTGCGACCTTGCAGGCATTCCGTCACCACCACATCCTCATTGCTCTGCCGCAGACCTCGGTGCGACAGGGGGCTGTGCTCACCGACCGCGTGCTGGTGTACAAGACGGCGATTATGCTTACCCCGCTGATGGCGGCATTGGAGACGTTCCGGTCTGGGGCATCTGGTGGCTGACGCCCGGATGGGACCGCCCTCTGTCTACGGGCCGTCCTACCAGCCGGTGGTCCGCCATCAACCCCCTCAATGACCTGCGAAGGGGGTTGATGGCTTGGTCCACGAAGAGGCAAGGCCTTAGCGACCGGGCAGGGCAAAGCCAGTGCCCGACGCTCCGCGTCTGTCACCGTCTTTGCGTCCGCCCTGGGTTGTGCATCACTCGACGATGCCTTCAGAGTCGAGCACTCGAAGGCACGCATGGCAAGTCCCTGCGAGGTGAGCGGTCAGGGCAGTCAGTCGACGCGTTCCGGAGGCAAGTGGCGATCCTTCGAGGTTTTTCTTGTCAAGCACGTTGATAGGCGGGAGGAGTTGGGGTATGATTCTGACTGTAGGTGAAGGAGAATTCGATGCGGACTCATCTGGCCGTCAAGGAAAAGGCCGATACCTCCACCCAGAACCAGGCCCTTTCGGCGACTCTGTTTCTACATCGCCGCGTCATAGGCCGTCAGGTCGGCGACTTGGGCGAGGTCATTCGGTGACGCATGGATAAGCCATCGCTGGAGAAGGTTGGACCTGGAAACCTGTCGGACTGCGGCATAGGCTGCCTGACGAACCCGAAGAACCAGGGGTATCAGCCCAAGGTCGAGTGGCTGCAAAGGCGATTTGCCGAGGGGCTGCGTTTCCTGCTGTTCCGCGATGGAGAAGGCAGGCCGCTGGCCTTTCTCGAGTACGTGCCGGGCGAATATGCCTGGCGGCCGGTGGATGCCGCGGGCTGGCTGTTTGTGCATTGCCTGTGGGTGTATCCCAGAGGACAGAAGGTAGGGGGACTGGGTGGGCGTTTGATCCATGCATGCCTGGAGGAAGCGAGGCAGGCACGTGCCACAGGCGTGGCGGCCGTGGTGAGCGATGGAGGCTGGATGGTGGGCAAGGAGGTGTTTCTCAAGAGTGGGTTCAGACAGGTCACGGAGGCCGGTCGATTCCAGTTGGTCATCCACCGCCTAAGAGATGGCCCCGATCCGCGATTCCGGGATATTGGCGGCAACGTGGCGAAGTACCAAGGCCTGCACGTCGTGTATGCCGCTCAGTGCCCGATGCTGCCCAAGTCGGTGAATGACCTGTCGGAACTGGCGGCCGAACATGGCCTGGAATTGAAGGTCACCGTGCTCAACGAAGCGAGAGAAGCTCAAGACGCCCCCTCCTACTATGGTGTCTTCAGTCTGGTGTGGAATGGGCGGCTGTTGTCGGATCACTACGTGAGCAAAGGACGATTCAAGAACCTCTTGCGGAAGGAGATCCTGAAAGAAAGGGAGTGAATGGACTTCCTGCCAATCATGTCGAACGGCGAACGAGTCTACGCCGGGTTCTGGAAGAGGTTCTGCTCCGGATTTGCCGATGCCCTCATCATCATGCCCTTGGCATTCCTGTTCATTTGGCTGGAGGGAATCGACAGAACGCTGGCAATCTTCATCGTGATTCCGTCGTCTGTCCTTTTCGCCATGTACAACGTTGTTTTCAATGCTCGTCTTGGCGGCACTCTGGGCAAACTGGCCGTCGGCATCAGAATAACACAGCCAAACGGGACCCCAATTGGATGGCCGGAGGCGTGGAAACGCTCTGCCGTAGATCTCATCTTTGCGTTTCTAGTCCTCGTTGTTGAAGTCTGGGCGCTAGTCCATGTTGATCCGGAGAAGTACGTCTCCCTTGGATGGGTCGACCGCACCCAACTGCTCCGAGTATATCAGCCCTCATGGTTCCGGTCGGTCGCCATACTGCAACAGGTATGGATATGGAGTGAGGTCGTCGTACTGCTGTTCAACGAGCGCAGGCGGGCAATTCACGACTTTATTGCCGGAACGGTGGTCGTACACAGACAGTTTGCAGGGCCAGCAACCCCACCCGATTCGGAGGGGGCTGCGAGGTCTCCTCAAGGGTGAGTTGCGTCGTTAGGCGTTCACGACCGGTCTATCCCGGGGGCAGTGTCCGGAAGGCAGGCTGGGCCCTTAGGTTGGCACTTAGGTTGGCAGTTATCCATTGACAGCAGCTTGGGTTTGGCTTAAGGTTCGAGGCATAGTAAGACCTGAATGCATAGAATACGAAGGAGCCGTCGCTTATCTAACGATTTGTGTCAGCAACTGGGAGGACAACGAACTATGGTCAAGGTAGCCATCATCATTGGAAGCACGCGTCCGGGTCGTAACGCCGAGGCTGTGGGCCGCTGGGTATACGGCATTGCGGCTAAACGAAGCGACGCCAAGTTCGAGCTCGTGGATATCAAGGACTTCGATCTGCCGGTTCTCGACGAGCCGGTGCCACCGGCCATGGGGCAGTACAGCCAGGCGCATACCAAGGCCTGGGCCGCGAAGATTGCGTCATTCGATGCGTACGTCTTTGTGACCCCCGAGTACAACCACGGCCCGTCCGGCGCACTCAAGAATGCAATCGACTACGTGTACCGGGAATGGAACAACAAGGCGGCTGGGTTCGTCAGCTATGGCAGCGCAGGCGGGGCACGAGCGGTGGAGCAGTTGAGGCTGGTCATGGGCGAACTCCAGGTGGCGGATGTGCGAGCCCAGGTGATGCTGTCGCTCTTCACCGACTTTGAGAACTTCAGCACGTTCAAGCCGGCTCCTGTGCACGAGAAGTCCGTGAACACCATGCTCGACCAGGTCATCGCCTGGGGTGGTGCGTTGAAGGCTCTGCGTAAATAACGGCGGAGAGCCTGGGGCTGACTGTGTATCACGTATGGGACGGCCTGCCCATTGTGTTGTCTGTACTACTGGCTGGTAACAACTGAAGAGAACCTCCAGATGTTGAACCACGAACCACACGAAACCCACGAACGCTCGCGCGGGGTCGGGGCGGTTGTGGCGTGCGCGTGTCCTCGCTACTCGCCATGCTTACGGATCGCCTCCAGCATCACGTCCGCGTATTGATCGCACTTGACCTGGCCTACGCCTTTGACCTGCAGGAACTGTTCGACAGTGGTGGGTCTACGCCGGGCCATGTCGCGCAGGGCGGCGTCGCCGAAGATCACGTAGGCAGGCACTCCCTTCTTCTGGGCCAGGCCGGACCGCACGCTGCGCAACGCCTCGAACAGGCCCTGGTCCACGCCCTCCCAGGAATCGCCCTTGACCGCGGACACGGCCTTCTTCTGTGCCTTGACCACCGGCCTGAGCAGACGCGGCGTGACCTGGCCCCGCACGACCTGCCAACCCGTGGCCGTGACGGCCAGGACGTTGTATTCGCCGGTCTTGGCAAGAAGGCCCTGGCCGATCAATTGCTCGATCCAATCCTGGACCACGGTCCTGTCGTAGTCCTTGAGCAGACCGTAGGTGCTCAGCCGGTCGTGGTTGTTCTCCAGGACCCTGGCCTCGCGGGAGCCGGTCAGGACCTGGGCCACGTACCCCGTCCCAAACCGCTCGCCCAAACGCAGGACACACGAGAGGATCTTCTGGGCAGTGACCAGGCCGTCGGAGATGGTATCGACCTCACCCAGGCAAACGTCGCATGCGCCGCAGTCGGTCTTGCCCAGGGACTGGCCGAAGTAGCCCAGGATCGCGGCGTGGCGGCAGAGGCCGCCCGTGCAGTAGCGGTACATCCGGTTGAGCTTGTCCAGGGCAATGGCATGAGCCTCGGGCTCCATGTCACCCAGCAGGCCCTTCCACGTGCCGTAGTCCCCGCCGCCGTAGAACAGGCAGCAGTCCGCCTCCAGGCCATCCCGCCCTGCGCGGCCGCTCTCCTGCTGGTAGTGTTCCAGGCTCTTGGGCATGCCGGCGTGGATGACGTACCGGACGTTGGACTTGTCGATGCCCATGCCAAAGGCGATGGTCGCCACGATCGTATCGACCTTCTCTTGGATGAAGGCCTCCTGGTTCTGCTTGCGGTCCTCGTCCGGCATGCCTGCATGGTAGGGGGCCACGCGATAGCCCTTGGCCGTTAGCGCAGCACACATCTGGTCCACATCGGCCCTGCGGATGCAGTAGATGATGCCGGACTCGCCGCGGTGAAGCTCCAGGACCTCGCGGACCTGGCGCAGGAGGTTATTCCTGGCCCTGACCTTGTAGACCAGGTTCGGCCGGTCAAAGGAGCCGACCAGGACCGTCGGGTCTCTCAACTGCAACTGGCGGATGATGTCCTGGCGAACCGGATCGGTGGCAGTGGCCGTGTAGGCACCGATCGTGACGTGGGGAAACCGTTGGCGGAGCTGGCCCAACTGGCGATACTCGGGGCGAAAGTCGTGTCCCCACATGCTGATGCAGTGGGCCTCGTCTATCGCCACCAGCGACAGATCGGCTTTCAGCAGCAGATCCACAAACCCGTCGGTCATCAGACGCTCGGGTGCCACGTAGAGCAGCTTGATCGACTTGCGGCCGATGGCCGTTTCAACCGCCCTTCGCTCCTGGGCCGTCAGGGAGCTGTCGATCCGCGCAGCCCCAATGCCGCACTCGCTCAGGTCGTCGACTTGGTCCTTCATGAGCGAGATCAAGGGCGAGACGACCACGGTCAGGCCCGGCAGCGTCACCGCAGGCGCCTGGTAACAGAGCGACTTGCCGCCTCCGGTGGGCAGCACCACTACGGCGTCGCGCCCGGCGCACAGCGACTCCATGGCCTGCTGCTGCAGGGGTCGGAACTGGTCATAGCCCCAGTATCGCTTGAGAGCCGTCTTCAGATCTTCAATCCCGCTGACCACGGTCACGACACTCTCTCGTTGACTGCCTGCGCATCCACCCACCAAGGTGATTCTCGCAGAAGAGTACCCTCCGAAGAGGGCGATGGCAAGACCCTTCCCCAGCATCACGCCTGAACGGGCCTGCCAAGATTGCACTTGCAATCAGCAGCCGGTTCAGCGCCAATATCTGACCATGATCGACAAGGAGGTCGCATGAGCAGGAGTCTCTTCTTTGCCGGCGGCGGCACGGGCGGGCACATCTATCCGGCTATCGCGGTGGCTGAGCGGATCTCGCAATTGGAGCCCACGGCCCGGATCCATTTTCTGTGCAGCAGCCGTCCGATCGACGGCCAGATCCTGGGCAAGGCCGGGTTCCAGTTCACGGCCTTGCCTGCGCAGGGGTTCTCGGTTCGGCCCAGACAACTCGTGGGGTTCATCGGTTCGTTCTGGCGGAGCTACAAGATCGCCCGGGCACTGATTGCCTCCAGTGATGACCCGGTGGTGGTGGGCGTTGGCGGCTTCGCTGCTGCGCCTGCGGCCCTCGCTGCGCATCGGTTGAAGGTGCCGCTGGGCCTGGTCAACGTGGACATCGTGCCTGGCAAGGCCAACCGATTCATTGCAGGCTGGGCGGACGCGATCTTTGTCCAGTTCGAGGACACGCGTGAGTCATTTGCCAAGTGTAGGGACCGGGTCCGCGTGGTGGGCTGTCCTCTACGAACGGACTTCGACGACCCGCAGCCTGACCGGGCCAGAGGTCAACTGGGCCTGGACCCTGCTCGGAGGATGCTCCTGATCACCGGCGCATCCAGCGGCGCCCAGAACATCAACCAGGCGATCTGCGAGCTGCTGCCCAAGCTCGACTCGCTCGCCGATACCTGGCAGGTCGTGCACCTGACCGGGGCCAGGAACCTCGACCCAGTCGCCCGGTCCTACCAGCAGGCCAAGATCCCCCACAAGGTGGTGGGGTATTACGACCACATGGCCGATCTGTATGCAGCAGCGGACCTGGTGATCGGTCGCAGCGGTGCGGTCAGCGTTGCCGAGTACGCGGCCTCTGGCGTCCCCAGCATCTGTATGCCGTATCCTTATCACAAGGACAGACACCAGTACCGCAATGCCGGCAAGCTCGTAGAGGTGGGTGCCGCGATCATCGTCGATGACGTTCCTGACCTGACCGACCGCGTCGAGTGGCTGTGGGAGGAACTGGAGGACCTGATGCGCCACGACGAGAAACGTCGGGAGATGTCCCAGGCGTGCCGACAGGTGGCCCGGCCAGACGCCGCCGTGCAGATCGCCAGGCAGTTGCTGGAGCTTGGCTCACCACGTCCATAGAAGTGTCTTCAAGGGCCATCGGCCCGTACCCGATTTTGAGGTCTTTGCCCTTGACGGCAGGTCCTGATCGGTTTACCCTGCGTACCGTCGTGGAAGGAAATGGAGTTGGCAAGAGCGGCAAGGCCGGCAGTTGACGGACCGGCGGCGTCGGTTCCTGAATCGATGGACTGTGATTCAGATTGAAAGGAGGCCATAGGCTATGTGGAAGACCGCTTCGGTTGGTGTATTGATCGCATCCCTGAGTCTCTGGGCAGGCTGTCGCCTGGATAGCGGCCCTGTAGTGACCCCTTCTCCTGCCACCCATTCCGGCAATGCGACCGTGGACTGGACGAAGACCACGGAGGTGGATGTGGTCGAGCAGGTCGAGAGGTGTCGCCAGGAGTACCGCCAGGCCCTGGAGATGCTGGTGGACTATTACACCCGCAGCGGGAACAACCGACAGTTGAAATGGGCCAAAGAGGAGTTGACGGGCCTCAGAACCATGGCCCAGTACAACTACATCGAAGACGTCGTCCCAGACCCCCAACTGAAGGCCAGCGTGGCCGTTCCGGAGGCCGATACCCTGTTCACGGAGGCCAAGCAGACATACGGAGAGGTCAGTATCCTGGTGACCCTGAGGAACCAGGGCAGCCTCCGCTTGGCCATTGAGAAGTACAAGCACTTGATCCGCGACTACCCCAGTAGCGACAAGATCGACGATGCGGCCTATGAGCTGGGCACGATCTACGAGTATGCCTTCAAGAACTACGCCTCGGCCCTGACCTACTACCAGAGGGCATATCAGTGGGACCCCAGCACACCCAATCCGGCCCGGTTCAGGGCCGCCTATGTGCTGGACAAGTATATGCACCGGAAGGCCGAGGCCCTGGAGGTCTACCAGGAGGCCCTCAAGACCGAGGGAGTCCGGTATATCGGCCTGAGGGAGGACGCGGAGAAACGCATCCACGAGCTGACCCGGGGCTCGGAAGGCACCGGCAAGCCTTAGGCGGTTGAATAGGACAATCCAGACGGATGGATTGGACTATTCAGTATCTATGGAGTCCGAATTTGAGGACAAGGTTGCTGCCTTTGTTCGGGCCTATGAGCTGATCGGCCCGGGGGGTAAGGTCCTAGCGGCCGTGTCCGGCGGCGCGGATTCCATGGCCCAGGTGCACTCCCTCTGCCGACTCCGAGCCCGTGGTATCTTCTCGTACGACTTGGTCTGCGCCCACGTCAATCACCGGTTGCGGGGACCAGAAAGCGACGCCGATGAGTGCTTCGTCCGATCGCAGGCCCGGGCACTGGACTTACCCTTTGTCACCAGGTCTCTGGATGTGACCGGCTTTGCCAAGGCAAACAGGCAGTCCATCGAGACCGCGGCGCGTCAGCTTAGGATGCAGGCCCTGTTGGAGATGGCGAAAGGGGCCCACTGCCAGGTGATCGCCACCGGCCATCACAGGGACGACAACGCGGAGACCGTGGTCCAGCGCATGGCCCGTGGGACGGGCCTGCGGGGCATGGCGGGCATCTGGCCCTCCCGGGCGGGCAGCGGCGGCGTTCGCATCATCCGGCCGCTTCTGTGCGTGACACGTCAGGATGTCTTACAGTACCTGCGAGAGAGGGATCTGGCCTGGCGAGAAGACTCGACCAACGCCGACTGCCGGTTCAGGCGGAACTTCCTCCGGCATCGGCTGCTGCCGGCCCTGCAGGGGCAGGGCACGTCATGCCTGGTTGAGTCGCTGTCCGACCTGGCCCTATCGACGTATCGTCTCTACACCCAGGCCATCCTGCCTGAGGTGGACCGCCTCTGGCCTGCGCCAGCCTCTGGCACCGGCGGCGAGAACCTGTTGCCGGATGTCGAGACCCTGAGGGGCCAGCCTCCCTATGTCCAGATCGAGTTGATGCGTCAGGCCCTGACCCGGCTGGGCTGCGGAGAGAGGGACCTGACGGATCTGCACTACACAAGGCTCCTGGCACTGATTGCCGCGAAGACCTCCGGCCAGGCGGTTTCCCTGCCCGGAGGATTCACTGCGCGGCGGTGGGGCAGCCACATTCGCATCGGGCGACAGAGACCGCCGTTGCCTTCAGCCCCTGACAGGGGCCCGGCCTTCCTGGAGGTCCCGGGTCAGGCTCGACTGGGACATTGGCTGATCGAGGCCATGGTTTTGCCCCTGGACGGCGAACAGGGCCGTCGGATCCAGGGCAACACGTGCAGGTACAAGGAATGGCTCGACCTGGACGGGCTCAGGCCGCCTCTGGTCGTCCGGCGGCATAGGCCCGGCGACCGCTTCCGTCCCTTGGGTCAGGCCAGCGACAAGAAGGTGGGCCGATTCCTCATCGATGCACGAATCCCGCGAGAGGGACGTGATGAGGTCCTGGTGGTCGAAGATCAGGAGAGGATCGTGTGGCTCTGCCCAGTGCGGATCAGTGACACGGTCAAGGTGACCGAGGCCACTCGACAGGTCGTGCAGATTAGCGTCCGTGCACTGGAGGACTGACGTGTGGGATGTGCTGGCCACACCTTCCCGCTCATTTCCTTGCGAACCCCAGGATCCACTCCGCGACGTCTGTGATCACTTGTTCTGCCACGTGACCAGCCGTTTCGTATTCAGCGGGCATGCTTCTGCCTTCACCTGCGATGAACAGGTGGTTGAGGGTGGGGTAAAGCCTGAGCTGTACATCGCGGCGTGCGGCCAGCGTGGATCTCCAGCCGTCGAAATCGGCGATGGTGACCTGGTAGTCACGTCCACCGTGCAGGATGAGCATGGGCTGTTTCAGCCCCTTGGCAAGCTCGGCTGGTTTGTAGCCGCGGAGGTCGAGCCAGTAGTTGGCCGCAATGCCCAACGGCAGGTCTGCGGTGGGCGTCGTGGCAGAGAGGTTGGGGTCTTTCACATGAGCTACCTGGGCAGCGAGCAGATCCAATGAGGCCTTCTCGTCAGCGGAGATCGTCCCATCCAGGCCGGCGATGTATGTCTGTTGCTCCAGGATCATGTCTTCCAGGGGACGAGTTGGTCCCGCCATGACGATCAAGCCGGCGATCTGCGGATCAGCAGCCCCGATCCGCGGCACCAGATATCCGCCCAGGCTGTGTCCCAGGACGTAGATCCGGGCCGGGTCAATGCCGGCAATCCGGCGAAGGAGAGCCACTGCAGACAAGGCGTCATCGATGGTCTCCTCCTTGACGGTCAGGGTGGCCCGTGCGTCCGCAATGAGTTTGCCCGCCCACTGCTTGGTTCGCTTCTCATATCGCAGCACGGCGATGCCACGAGAGGCCAGCCCCCAGGCCAGATCACGGAACGTCTTGTTGGGGCCGACAGTCTCGTCCCGGTCGCTCGGCCCGGAGCCGTGCACGAGCACGACCGCTGGAAACGGACCATCGCCCACCGGCCGGGTCAGGGTCCCAGGCAACGCCCATTCACCACTGCCCACCGTTACGTCTTGCTCGTGAAATACATCGGTCTTGACGTAGGCGGGGGGGATATACGTGGCGGTCGCCGCTGATGGTGCAGGCTGGAAGAACAGACCGGCGACCTGGCCAGGCGGGTCGAAGACGAGCTTCACGTCGAGGGTTGCCTTGTCGAATTCGCAGGTGACGTACACGATGTCGTACTGCTGGTATTTCTCCGCGCGTGTCCCAAGCTGTCGTTTGAAGGCACCTGCCTGGACCTCCAGAGAGGCACGCACCTCCTTGAGCTTGTCGACAGGAAGGGCGGCCTTCATGGCGGCATCGAATCCCTCCTCGACGGCCGCATAGTCGCCCTTGAGGAACTGATCGGCCACGGTCTTCGCTGCTGCGAACCGTTCGGCTGTCACCGCTCCTGTCGCCGATGGGGCGGGGGCAGTCTGGGCGATCGATGTGGTGTGGGCCCAGGAGACCAACAAGCTCGCTGCCCAAGCGAGCATGCCGGACCTGGCGATGGTTCTCATGATGTGCTCTCCGTCTAGAATTGAGACAGGAACCGCAGGTCGTTCTCGAAGAACGCCCGGATGTCGGTGATTCCGTACTTGCGCATGGCCAGCCGCTCGATACCGAATCCGAAGGCCCATCCCGTGTACCGCTCGCTGTCGATGCCGACCGCGTCCAGGACGTTCGGATCTACCATGCCGCAGCCGCCCATCTCCACCCAGCGACCGTTGCCGCTGGCGTCGGTCAGGAACAGGTCCACCTCTGCGCTGGGTTCGGTGAAGGGGAAGAAGCTCGGCCGAAACCGCCAGGACGTGTCCGGCCCGAAGAACAGGTGGATGAACTGGTCGATGGTCGTCTTCATGTCCACCAGGGTGACGCCCTCGTCGACCACCAGGGCCTCCAACTGATGGAACATGAACATGTGTGTGGCATCAACCGTGTCGGGCCTGTAGACCCTGCCCGGGGCCACGATCCGAATGGGCGGCTTCTGCCTCTCCATCACGCGGATCTGGATCGTGGAGGTCTGGCTCCGCAGCAGGAGGTGGTCGTCGAGGTAGAAGTTGTCCAGCGGGTCCCGTGCCGGGTGCTCCGGTGGGATATTGAGGGCCACGAAGTTGTGCCATTCGTCTTCAACGATCGGACCGTAGGCCACGGCGAACCCCATGCGGCCGAAGAGGTCCAGGAGTTCCCGGGTGGTCTGCGTGATCAGGTGCGGCCTGCCGACCAGCATGGGACTACCCGGCAAGGTGACATCCACCTGGGGCTGGCCGGTCCCCTGGGATTGGGCCAGCCTCTGCCTGCACTGCTCGAAGGCCTCGGTGACGTCCTGCCTGATCCGGTTGGCCAGTTGGCCTCCCTCGCGTTTGAGGTCCGCCGGCAGCTTGCCCACCTGACTGACGATCTGCATCACCAGGCCTTCCTTTCGGCCCAGGTACTTGATGCGGAACTCCTCCAGCGAGGCCAGGCTATCGACCTTCGTCAGGTCGGCCATGGCCTGCTGGCCGATCTGTTTGAATTGATCGAGCATAGGCTGTCGTCCGATCGCGACCTGCTGAGGGTGCGGCCCCGGCGTCGAGGGTTACAGAGCCGCCTTCACTTCCGTCAGGAGCTTGTCAAAGCCGGCCGGGTCTTCGATGGCGATCTGGCTGAGCATCTTGCGATTCAGAGCGATGCCCGCCTTCTTGCACCCGTTGATGAACTGGCTGTACCGCAGTCCCCGCTCCTTGCAGGCGGCGTTGAGCCGGATGATCCACAGGCCGCGGAAGCTCCGCTTGCGCTGTTTGCGCCCGATCCGGGCATACACGTCTGCCCTGGTGGCCGCCTCCTTGGCCAGTCGATACGCTCGCCCGGCTGGGCCGTAGTGACCCCTGACGGACTTGAGGATACGTTTCCTGGCCTTGCGGACAGCATGACCTTTTAGAGTTCTTGGCATATCAGCTTTCCTTTGATTGGGTTAAATGTTCGTAAGCTCGCTGGCGGCAGCTGAAGGGGCCGAGAAGCAAGCTATCATCCGGAGCAGGTCCCGGTGTATGCCGCTAGTGTCCGAGCTTGGTCCGGATGGCCTTGACCTGGGCCTCGATCTTGAGGGTGGCCGTACTGCGGAGCCGCCGCCGCCGCTTGGCGTTCTTGCTGCTCATAAGGTGGCCGGTCCCAGAGCGTTTGTGCGTGACCTTCCCTCGGGCCGTTACCTTGATCCTCTTGGCTAACCCTTTGTGGGTCTTCTGTTTCGGCATACTATCTCTTTCTAGTCAAACCCGGACTCGAGACGTCTACTGAAAAGAGCATAGTTTACGGATTCGGGGCGTGCGGGTCAACCACTTGTTGACCTATTTTGGGGATGATCCGGAAGCCCAGGGCCTGTCTTCTGGCCGGCCACGGAAGGAAAAGCCTTGACTCAACATAGGCAGGAATGGGATAATAGGACCCCAGGGAGGGTTTCGGACGCCTACAAAGGGCCACTGGAGGGGCCAACGACAGAACGGATGACGAGCCGTGGTTCTATGACGAGTGCACACCCTAAGGGTTTTTCGCGTCGGTCGCCGATATAAACCTTGTGGGCTAACAATGATACCTCGTCTTCAGGTGGGGATGTGGACATCCATGACAGGCCCTCCTTGTGGCCAAGCGACACGTGGGTCATGTGTAGAAGAGCCGCGTTGTGGGCACTTGGGGTCTGGCTCCTCAGTCCCGTCGGCTCTCTATGGGCGGTGGGTGAGAAGGGCAACATTCTGTTCGAGTACTGGGACGGACTGACCAGCGACATCGGCAGCATCGATGTCCTGGTGAACGACCCCCGCTGGCCGGATAGTCCCACCAGCGACGAGTGGAGGATCAAGCTCCAGGGCGCAGTGGACCGGGCGGATGAGTATGGCACCCGGGTACGGGGCTACGTGTACCCACCGCAGACCGGGGACTATACCTTCTGGATCGCGAGTGACGACTCCAGTGAACTCTGGCTCAGCACCAGTGAAACCCCCAACGGCGCCAGTAAGATCGCCTATGTAAACGGCTATACGGCGGCGCTGGCGTGGACTACGTTCCCCAGCCAGAAATCGGCGGCCAGACGCCTCGAGGCCGGGAAACGCTACTACGTCGAGGTCAGGCACGTGGACGGCAGCGGGGACGACAACCTCGCGGTGGGTTGGTTCGGTCCAGGTGTCACCGGGTCCACGGCTGCACGGCCCATGGTCATCGACGGCAAGTACCTGTCGGCCTACATTCGAGAGAAAGACATGAAGGCCACCGGCCCCGTGCCGGTCGACGGTGCCGACGACGTGAGTCCGCAGCCCGCCATAGTCCAGTGGACGCCCGGATATGGGGCGACACGCCATGATCTGTATCTTGGGACCCGCGCCGCCCAGCTTGAGTTCATAGGCCGCCTGACCACGCCGGGGTACCTCTCTGCCGAGGAGTTTGTGCCGGGCCAGAGGTATTTCTGGCGGGTAGATGAGGTGGAGACCGACGGCAAGACGGTCTATACAGGCGACCTTTGGTCGTTCAAGGCCCTGCCCTATGAGGCCAGTCTGCCGGACCCGATCGACGGCGCCAAAGGCGTCATGGTGGGCGCCACCCTGTCCTGGCGGGCGGGGGTGAGGGGCGTGGTTCACCACGTCTACCTTGGGACGGACAGGGGTGCGGTGGAGAACGCCGGGGCAGCGGCTCCGGAGTACAAGGGCGTGACCTTCGGCGATATGACCCGCACCCAGGCGTCGCTCGAAGAGAACGCCACGTACTACTGGCGGGTGGATGAGGACGACAGCAAGGGCACCACCTTCAAGGGATCGGTCTGGAAGTTCAGGACCTTCGCTCCAGAACCCCAAGAGAACCTGGTGGGGTACTGGAAATTCGATGAGGGCAGGGGAACTACGGCTGCGGACTACTCGGGCTTGGGCAGCCACGCCGACCTTATCAACGGGGTGGCCTGGGCGCAGGGCTATTTTGATGGGGCCATCGACCTCGATGGGACCGACGACTACGTCTCCCTGCCGATAGGGGACCTGATTGCCTCCCAGGATTCGATTACCGTGGCCGCCTGGGTGAATTGCACCAACACCACCGACACCTGGCAGCGGATCTTCGACTTCGGGAGCAGTACGACGGTCAACATGTTCCTCACCCCACGGTCGCTGGTCCCCAATCTCCGTTTTGCGATTACCGTCGCCGGCAGCGGAGGCGAGTCACAGGCCAATGCATCCGGCGCGCTGGCGACAGACTGGCATTATGTGGCGGCGATGATCGATGGGCCGGCCGGCCAGATGAGCCTGTGGCTGGACGGGGTGTCCGTGGCCAGCGCCAGTACCGCCGTACTGCCGAGTGCCCTGGGCGTGACCACGAACAACTGGATCGGCCGATCCCAGTATTCAGCGGATCCCTACCTGGCTGGCCGGATTGATGACTTCCGCGTCTACGACACGGCCCTGACTGTCGAGAATCTGGCCAAGGTGATGAGGGGCGATGCCCGGCTGGCGTGGGGTCCGTCGCCTGCCATCGGAGGTCAGACGGACGTCGAGCTGGCCAGCCTGACGTGGATCGCCGGAGAGGGGGCCGTCGGCCATGACGTGTACCTTGGCACGGACAGCGTCGGCGTGGAGGACGCCGATGCTGCGGACACCACCGGGATCTACAGGGGACGCCAGACGGCCACCGCGTATGCCCTGCAGACCCTGCAGGCCGATCAGGTCTGCTACTGGCGGATCGACGAGGTGATGGCCGACGGCACCGTGGTCACGGGCACCGTGTGGAGGTTCACCGTTGCGGACTACCTGATCGTCGACGATTTCGAGCAGTACGACGACGTCTGCAACCGGATCTTCTTTGCCTGGGTGGATGGGTTCGGTTACTCGGGCTCGCCGGACTGCGGCATTGCGCCGTCCAACGGCAATGGGACCGCTTCCATGGTGGGTAACACAACGGCTCCGTTTGCCGAGCGGACGAGCACCTATTCGGGCCGTCAGGCGATGCCCGTCGTCTACGACAACTCGGCGGGCCAGCACTGCTGCGAGACCCAGCGAGAGTGGGCGGTCCCTCAGGATTGGACCCGCAAAGGCATGAAGGCCCTGAGCCTGGAGTTCTACGGCGACGGTGCGAACACGGTCGCGGGCCTGGACAACCTGTACGTAGCGATCAAGGACAGCAGCGGCAACACGGCTGCCGTCCAGTACGATGGATCCCCCCATGCGCTACGCCAGGCGGGTTGGCACGAGTTCGACATGGATCTGAGGTCGTTTGCAGGAGTGAATCTGGCTGCCGTCAAGACCCTGATCCTGGGCATTGGCGACTGGAGTCGGTCCGGGGCCCAGGCGGGGGGCAAGGGCCGGGTGGTCATCGACGCGATCCGGCTGTATCCGCCCCGGTGCATGCCGGCCAAGTCCGGGCTGGCCGGCGACCTCAACGGCGACTGCGTGGTGGACTGGAAGGACCTGAAGACCCTCTGTGCCGCCTGGCTGGCGACGGGTCAGTGGATCCAGCCCCAGGACCAGGGCAAGGCGAGCGGCCAGTGGAAGCTGGACGGCAATGCCGTGGAATCCTTCAGCGGGGTGGGGGGCAGCGTGGCAGGTCCTGTGGCGGCTGCGGGGATCGACGGGCTGGCCATGAAGTTCTCGACCGAGGGGGACTACATTGACCTGGGTTCGAGGGCCGGAGAGATCATGTCCGCCTTGGACAGCTTCACGATGTCGATCTGGGCCAATCCGGACCTGGTTGGAGGTGCCTGGCAACGGCTCTTCGACCTGGGCAACAGCGACCAGGACTACGTGTTCGTCTCGTTGTGCAGGGGGTCGGTCGGCGGTTCGGGACCTCGGTACAGCATCCGAGTGGCCGGCGGCACGGAGCAACTCGTGGATTCGACGAAGACCTTGACGGGTGCTGAGTGGAATCACGTGGCGGCCACGTTGGACGCCTCGGCGAGGCTGGCGACGCTGTACATCAACGGCGAGGTGAGTGCCCAGAACACGAGTGTGACCTTCAGGCCGAAGGACATTGGCGTGACCAAGACCAACTATCTAGGCAGATCGCACTACCTGGCGGACTTCACCTACCGCGGCCTGTTGGACGACTTCAGGATCTACTCCCGGGCGCTGATCGCCAGTGAGGTCCTGTCGCTGGGCAAGGTGGCCGCGGCCTATGAATTTGACGGCACAGCGGGCCGTGCGGACCTGAACGTCGACGGTACGGTCAACGGGAAGGACTTCGCGACGCTGGCCCATTCCTGGATGACCCGGCAGTTGTGGCCGTAGTCGAACGCCGGATCTTCCGTTGACAACGGGCCTGCAAATCCGGAGAATCAACCCAAGGGTTGCCCGGACGGGAACATTGAGGGCGGAATCATGCGTCTGGTGGTCAAACACGAAGGTTCGGTCGTGCAGGAGTTTCGATTTGGCAAGGGCCCGGTCTACATCGGCCGGCACAACCAGAACCAGATCGTCCTGACCAACCAGTCCGTGTCCAGGCAGCACGCGGTTCTGTACACGACGGTGGACGGGCACACCCTCATCGAGGACCTCCACTCGGCCAATGGGACGTCCCTCAACGGCAGGCCCGTCGACAAGGCCCAGGTCAAGTCCGGAGACGCGATCCACATCGCCGACTACACCCTTGAGGTCGAGCTGGACGACTCCCCGGCCGCTGCCGGCACGTCGCATCTGGACGACACCCTGATCGCGGTCCCGCGAGAGGCCCAGGTCATTGCCCGCAAGCTTGCGGCAGACCATGGCCCGGACCTCGTCCTGCCCGTGCACCGGGTCAAGGACCTCGCCAAGGCGGCGTCTGCCATTTGTCAGGCTAACGGCCCCGATGAGACCGCCGGGGTCCTGGTGGACATCCTGATCGAACAGTTCCGGGCCAAGGCGGCCTGGTGCGGCTTGCGAGGAGGATTCGAAGGTCCGTGGACCAGCCGGATGGGCAAGACCCGTGAGGGCCAGGACATGAGCCCGCACGACCTGGAGCTGCAGACCCGCATGGATCGCGCCACACAGACGAGCCAGTTCCTGCTGCTTCCTCACGGCCTTTCAGACAAGTCCGTTCGATCGGCCATGATTGCGCCGATCGTAGGGGGCGGCGGGGCCTTGGGCTGCCTGGTCGTGGAGAACGGCGCAGACCAGGAGCCGTATCACCTGCGAGACCTCGACTATCTCATGTTCCTGGCCATCCACGCCGGAGCGGTGCTGGAGAACTTCTAGCAGGCCACCGTCATAGAAGTTGAGGGAGGCTATGGGCCAGATGGCCCGCCCACTCACCCCTGTCAGCGGGATGCGGAAGCTCCAGACGAGTTGTTGCCCCTTCGGTCCCCGGCTTTCGGGAGCAGCAGCACAGAGTAGTCTGGCCATCAGGGCCGATAAGAATGAGTTTGTTGTGGAGAAGTGCTTGTCTGATATGGGTGGAGGTAGATACAATAGATGACAGGTGGCCGGTCGCGTCGACCGGTCGAGCCGCCAAGAGATACTGAGGCGGCAAGCAAGACAACGGAGCCATTCAGAGGCCCAGCATGTGTGGTCCTCAGGATGCACGGTGGTTGCGGGGGCGACGCGTGCGATTCACGATGCATGGCGCAGGCTCTCTGTCTGGGCAGCCGTGAGCTGGGTTGTGCCGGAAAGGAGGTGTGGAGCGAGCCTATTCCTTTCAGAGCAAGTTGGAGAGAACCTGCGGCGACAAGCATTGCGGGGGCGTGCGTGGCAACACACAAATGATGGGTCAGCCAGGCACGCGGCGAAGGGATAGGCTCCCGGGCGAGGCTTTTTCTGCTCGGGGCCGACGTACCCTGGTGTGCGGCCAGGGCGAAATGTCCTAACAGTTGTCAGTTTGAACTAGGAGGAACAAACATGAAAAAGTCCCTGTTGGCATTCGCCGTCGTACTGGCGTTCAGTGCGATGGCCGTGGCTTCTGACATAGCGTTCTACGTCGGGACACCGAACCCCGGCTGGTATGACGCTGCGCCGATGCTCGAGCATGTTGAGACGATCATTGCCAGAACTGGACATCTGTTCAAGGATGTCCAGAAGTTCGATGACAGCCAACTTGCCGAGTTTGCTGCATGGATAGAAAAGAACACGAACGACGGTGAAATGGACATTATCTGGCTCAACGGAACGATGCCGAGTTGCCTCTATCAATTCCCAAATGTCAATCCGGATGGCTCGCGTGCTGAAGCGTGGCTCGATGGCGGGAACATGATTATCAATGTCGGCGACTGGTTCGCATATTGCTCGTATGAAGGCGGATCTCGACAAGCTGATAACGGCGGAGACGGTGCGGCGAACATCCTTGACCTTTCTTCGGGGATTATCGCAAGCGCTGATGGTACTCAGTTGAAGGTGACACCGACAGGTAGCCAGTATCTACCCAGTCTCAATAGCCCTGCCAAGAGTGATAGACCCGTGGTCCTCAGTGCGGTTCAAGCCCCCTGGGAAGTTGCCGCGATATTCGCATCCTCGGGTGGCACAGATAACGCAGGCGCGGAGGCGCAGGCTGATCCTGTGGTTATTCACAACAAAGCGACTGGCGGTTACGTCGCTTTCATAAACCAAGCTTCTGGTAGTGCTGCTGGCTGGATAACCGACAGAGGTCTAACCTGTGCTGAGTTCATCGGCAACTGGGTAGCCACTGTGGTAGGATTAGGCGACAGATCGCTCGCCGGGGTTCTCACCCCAAAAGATCGAGCAGTCGATGTGCCTCGTGACGTGATTCTTGGCTGGACCAAGGGCGAGTTCGCCCAGACGCACGATGTGTACCTTGGGACGAGTTTCGACGACGTGAACAACGCCAGCAGGATCGATCCGAAGGGTGTGCTGGTCAGTCCAGGCCAGGACGCCACCACCTATAGTCCGGCCGGCTTGCTGGCCTTCGGCCAGACCTACTACTGGCGGGTCGATGAGGTCAATGCCCCGCCGGACAGCTCTATCCACAAAGGCAAGGCCTGGAGCTTCACGAGCGAGACCTACGGCTATCCGGTAAAGCCCGTCAAGGCCACCGCTTCCGGCTCCATGGCCTCCACGATGGGGCCAGATAAGACGATCGACCGCTCCGGGCTCGACGCCATGGACCAGCACGGGGTGTCCGCGTCGCACATGTGGCTCAGCAAGAAGAATCAGTCTCCCATCTGGATCCAATATGAGTTCGACAAGGTCTACAAGCTCTACCAGATGTGGGTATGGAACTCCAATCAGGCGGTGGAGCCGGACATCGGCTTCGGGGCCAAGGATGTGGTGATCGAGACCTCCTTGGACGGGACCACCTGGACGCCCCTGGCGGAGGAGGAGTTTGCTCAGGCCACGGGCGAGCCGAACTACGTCCACAACACGACCGTGGATTTCGCTGGTGTGCAGGCCAAGTACGTCAAGCTGAACATCAAGAGCAACTGGGCTGATGGGACCAAGCAGGCCGGTCTCAGTGAGGTCCGGTTCTTCTACGTGCCGCTCAAGGCCTTCGGGCCTACCCCCACTCCGGGATCTATGGGAGTGGCCCTGGACACGCTGTTGAACTGGAGACCAGGCCGAGAGGCGGTCAAGCACCAGGTGTACCTCGGTTCCGATCCGAGTGCCCTGGCCTTGGTCAATACGGCGACCTCGCACAGCTTGGGTCTCGGTTCCTTGGGATTGCTATACGGCCAGCCCTACTACTGGAAGGTCACCGAGGTCAATGACGCGGCCGGTCCCGCCCAGGAAGGGGACGTGTGGGGCTTCACCACGATCGGGTACCAGGTGGTGGACGACTTTGAGGCGTACGACGACGTGTGCAACCGGATCTTCTTCGGTTGGGAGGATGGTTTCGGCAACTCCGGTTCTCCGGACTGCAGTGTAGCGGGGTCGCCAGGTAATGGCACCGGCTCCACGGTCGGGAACCTGAATCCTCCGTTTGCAGAGCGGACAGTTGTTCACTCCGGCAGCAAGTCGATGCCGATGGGCTATGACAACACGAGGGGTCCATTCTACTCCGAGGCCCAGCGGGAATGGTCCGCGGCCCAGGCCTGGACCACCGGTGGCGTCAACACCCTGGAGCTGTACGTGCGGGGTGATGCACCGCCCTTCCTGGAGACCTCCCCTGGGACTATTCTCATGAACGGTACGGGCACGGACGTCTGGAACAACGCAGACCAGTTCCGGTTTGTCTACAAGCAGCTCAGCGGCAATGGCTCGATCGTAGCCAGGGTCGATAGTGTGACCCTCGCGAACGAGTGGTCCAAGGCGGGTGTGATGATCCGTGAGACCTTGGCCGTTGGATCAGCGCATGCCTTCGTCGCCGCGACGCCCACGCCTACCCACGGTATCTCGTACCAGCGTCGTCTTGTGACCGATGACGTGAGCACCAGTACGGACGTGAACGTGGCGCCTATTACCCTGCCTTACTGGGTGAAGGTGACCCGTACGGCCAATGCGTTTGCGGCCCAGTATTCCACGAATGGAACGACATGGGTGGACATCACGGTCACCCCGGCCCTGACGTTCACCATGGCCAACAGCGTGTACATCGGTCTGGCAGTGACCAGTCACGACGCCGCTCTGGTGTCTGGGGCCAAGTTCTCGAATGTCTCGACCACGGGCGGTGTCTCGGGGTCCTGGCAGGTAGCGGAGATCGGCGTAGCGCAGGTTGGCGGCAACGCACCGGAGACGTTCTACGTGGCGTTGCAGGACAATGCCGGCAAGCTCAAGGCGATCAGCAGCCCGGATCCCACGGTGATTTCCATGGGCGTCTGGCAACAGTGGACGATTCCGCTGAGCCAATTCACCTCTGCAGGGGTCAACCTCGGCAGCATCAAGAGGATGATGGTCGGCGTAGGGGACCGCAATTCCCCGAAGGTCGGCGGTGCGGGCAAGGTGTACATTGATGACATCCGTCTGACGCGGATCGGACCGTAGCTGGATAGCCCAGGCGTTGTCCTACGCCTTGCGTATGGGATGAGCACATCGGGGCCTGGGTCTGCGGACCCAGGCCCCGTTTGTTTGTGTGCCCGGGACGAGGGCGTTTCGCTTTGCGGGCACGTCCTCGTCCTCGGTAGTGTCAACGCGTTTTGCTTTCTGGGTGAGTCCTCCTGGCAAGCGACACACGTCATGTCGCGGCCGTGCTCAGGCGGCGGCCCTGTGGTAGGACTTCAATAGCCCACCCAGGCGCTCGATACAGACAATCTCACCGGTCTTGCCTTCATGCCCAGGCTCGATGATTCTGCCCAGGCCCTGATGGATTCTCTCGTGATGGTAGATCGCAGGGCCTGCCTCAGCCGGAATGACCTGTGGCGTGCACGGTCTCGATCATTGCGAGGATGTTCTCCAGCGGAGTACCGGGTTGCACATTGTGACAGGAGCAGCAGATGAATCCCTCGCGGCCCTCGCCCAAGGTCCGCAGACACTGCCGCACCTCGGCGCGGACCATTTCCGGCGTGCCGCGGGGCAGGATCTGTTGATTGTCCACGCCGCCGTGGAAGATGATCCGCGAACCAAACTCCCGTTTGAGTTCCGCGAGATCCATTCCGGGACACGCGTGCTGAATGGGGTTCAGTACGTCCACGCCACAATCCAGGATCGGCCTCAACAGCGGCCGGGCTGCGCCGTCGGTGTGATAGAAGACCTTGAGGCCGTGCGCATGGATCAAGTCGCACCACCGTTGGAGCCGCGGCTGCAGATGTCGCTCCCACATCCCGGGGGACATGAGGAGCGAGCTCTGCCAGGCGACGTCATCGCTGACAAACACCAGGTTGAGATACCTCGCCGCCTGGCCCAGGAAGCGTTTCATCACTTCGGTTTGGATGGATTCGACTTGGTCCAGGATCGCATCGACGAGTTCGGGGCTTTCAACGAGGTCCATCAAGGCCCGCTCCAGTCCGCGCAACTGGCAGTAGATCTCGAAGAGGGAGACCCACGGACCGATGACGGCAAATCGCTCGGATGCCGCCTTTGCCTGGGCAAGGGCACTCGCATAGTCAAATCCGTCCACGCGCGGCCACCAGGCGTAGTCGTGAATGTCCTTGGGATCGTGGAATCCTGCCATCGGGGCCGCGCCAAACTCGGCGTAGTGCGCCTCTCCCGCCTCGATGTTCTGGATCGGCACACCCCATGTCGTGCGGCTTGCGCCGGACTCGGCGCCAGCGCCGGATTGGGAGCCCGCCCGCTCGCCGGCGCTGGTTTGGTAGTCTATAAAGACCCAGACGATCTTGTCCAGGCCGAGTGCCTGCCACATCGCAAGGTCATCTGAGACCCCGCAATGGCGGCGCAGCATGGCCGCGACTTCCGGCGTGTGCCAGAGGTCCACCGGCAAGCGATCCACCGGTCTTCGCGACAGCGTGGCGAGGATGCGTTCCTTCGGATGCATGGGAATTGGGATTCAGGGCGGCGGAGAGGCCTATTTCTTCCTTCTCAGCTCCACAGGGCCGAGCAGGCCAGAGGGCTGCGGGTCGCCGTAGCTGTTGTTGATCAGGTTGGCGACCCGGATGCGGACCCGATTCTCGCCGGGCCTGATCGCAGAGGTCACGTCGAAGGCGTGTGGTCCCCACATGCGGGCGCCGACCCGCCGGCCGTTGACCCAGACCTCCGCGACGTGCGCCACCTGCCCCAGGTCGAGTACCGTCACTCCTTCTCTGTTCACCTGGATCGTCTTGTCGTAATCCATCACGCCGCTGAATCTCTCCAGGCCCCAGGCCTTCCAATCTTCGAGGGGCTTATCCACCCCCGTGACCAGTTCGGCCGGGGGCGCCATGGGATGCTCCATCTCGGGTTGGAGTCTGGGGTCACAGGTCACGTGCCAGGGGCCCTCGATGGCCAGCAGCGTTTCGTATTGCGGGATCGACATCTCGGGCGCCCGGTTGGCGAGGCGTTTGGGGGCAAAGACCAGCCAGTAGGCCTCGAAGGGCTTGAAGACCGCCCTGACGCGGACCTCGCCGGGGCGATGCGACGGAGCGGAGGCGACGGGGCGAACCGAGCCGTCCTCGCAGTCCCAAACCTCTGCGGCCCCGCCGGAGGTGCTGAGGAGCAGCTCGGGTTGCTGCCACTGGCCCGTGTTGTTGACCAGCCAGAAGAAGTCCCGCTCGCTGATACGGACGTGGCGTTGCAGCATGGGGAACGTGCCCGAGGCGAACCGGATGTGGCTTTCCAGGCCGGGCGGGTTCTGGTTGAGCAGCGGCCGAAGGCCAAGCTTGGTCGATTCCGGGTCGGTCAGCCAGCCTGGGCCGTACTGCCAGGTGCCCGTGTGCCCCGTGGGCTCGGCTGGGCACTGCACGAAACTGGGTAGAGCTCGCAGGGCGTCCATGAGGCCCTTCATCTCGGGATCAGCGAGGCCGGCCTCGGGCGAGCCGCTCGGCAGCTCGCCGAGGGCGTAGACCCGGCCGCCGCTGCGGGCAAACTCCACGATCTTGCGGGCCCCCTCTCGCGGCATGAGCAGCAGGTCCGGGAGTACGACGGTCTTGAACTGGAAGTCCCGGCGGATCAGTCTGCCGTCGCGGACCTCCATCTGGCCCAAGTAGTGGCGGTCGGTGATGAGGAACTCGATGCGGGCGTCGGTCAGGTCCTGGATGGCCTTGGTGTAGATTCGCTCGATCTGGTTGGCGCGGCGGCCGTTGGGGTGATCTTCGGGGTAGAGCCACAGCAGCCCATCCGCGGGACGCGCGGCATCGAACAGGGCGTGATCGGTCAGCACCCAGATCGACTCCAGCGGATTGTAGAGCAGCACGTCGGCGGCTGCGGAGCCGTGGGAGTTCACGTAAGAGGCGCGGCGCATGAAGTCCGTCCAGAGGTGCGTGTAGGGGAACATCGGGCTCTCGCTGTACCAGTCAGGGGGCCAGGGGTTGCCGTCGAGCTTGCGCACGGTGAAGACGCCGTGCGGGATGATGTGGCTCATGCCCCATGCGGTGACGGCATTGGCCGCCTGCTTGAGAAAGGGGGGGGTGAAGGTGCCCCACGCGGTCCCCTCGAAGCCTCCGGCGCCCATCAGTTCGGTGGTGGCTCGGGCACCCTCGAATTCAGCCACCGATTCGATTTCCTTGAAGTCGTGGACACGCAGCGCCTTACGGCCGAGACAGTCCTGGCCGGGCATGGTGAGCGAGCGGAGGAGCTTCATGTGATCGCCAACGGCGTAGGCCTGGGCCAGCAGCGACTCCTCCCAGACGTGGGCGGTCGTGTACATCCCACGACGCTCGTGCCAACGGGTGACGGCCTTGAACTGGGCACAGTAGAGGTCGGAGACCAGGTCGAACCATTCCCAGCGAGCCTTGGCACAAAGCCCCTCGGCATCGGCGTCAACCATCAGCGGCATCCAGAGGCGGATGTCTCGCCCATAGCGCTGACGGTATTGGCGATCGAGGGTATCGGACCAGCCCAGACGCCATCCGTAGGCCCCCTCGTGGTCGATGAAGTCTCCGGGGATCGACCTGCCCATCTCACCGGCGAACCGCTCGGCGTACGGTTCCAGGGCTATCTTGATGAAGGCGGCAGCGAGCCGTTCGTCGAGGCAGTTGACCTGGCCGCCGTCAATGCCGGGGTGAGAGTACCTGTTGAAGGCATAGACTCGCCAGGCCGTGCCGGGGTCACCGGGTGCATACCAGGTCAAGGGCTCGCCTGCGCCGACGAGCTGGAGCGTGCCGGAGCGGATGGTGCGAGCGATGTGGAGAGGCGAGGCGCCATCGAGCTTGAGTTCGCCCCAGGGACCGGCGCCGGCCGGGGCCACGATGGTCGCCGCGGCTGCGATAGCGGCCGTATCGCCCCCGGCGCCGACGTCAGCGACCTGCCAGGTGCCGTCGGAGACGATGGCCATGGTCCTGCCGCCTGCAAGGGTGACGCGCAGGCCGAAGATGACCCCAGCAGGGCCGTCGAGGTTCTTGGCATTGATCCGTAACTCGTGCCGGCCGGGCCGAAGCTGCGGGGTCAGGTCGATGTCGTGCAGCGTGTACCAGTTGTCGCCCCGGCCGATCGGATTGCCATCCAGAACGAGAACGAACGCATTGTCCACTGAGATCTTGAGGCGAGCGGACACGACCTTCTCATTGGCGGGGATGTCGAAGGTCCTAGTGAAGACGCACTCCTGGTTGTCACGGGTCTCGGAGTGCCAGATCCAGGAGCCAAGGGGGACGCCTTGATCTGCCTCGGCTGAGGCTGGTGCCGGGAGTGCCTCATCGAGCTGGGCTGCAACGGCGAAGAAGCTGGCGGGCACGTTGACCGCGGCGCCGCCGGGGGCGTCGAGGACGGTCCAGCTCAGCGACTCGGCCTTGAGCTCAGGGCAGGCGGCCAGGACGCGGCCGGCAGCCTGGAAGCTGGGCCACCAGTACTCGTCGCAGTACCCGAGATAGGTGCGGGCCTTCTTGGCCTCGCTCAGCGCAGCGGCGAACGACTCGAACCACCTATCGGAAAGCCACTCCTCGCGGCTCAGGCCGCGAGCTTGGACCATCTCGTGGCGACCGTGGGCATAGCCGGGGTTGAATCGCTGCGAGGCCATCACCCGCGTCATCTCCGCCATCTTCCCTGGGTCGAGCGGTTCATCCCAGAACCAGAAGATGAATGGGGCGTAGAGCATGTCGGGGTCGGCGAAGCCTCGCTTCAGCGCGGCCGCGTCAACGACGGGCCGCCTGCCCGGGTTGGGCGGCGTGGCCGCAGCGGCAAGCATCGGCAACGCCAGGAGCAGGGTGTAGGGACAGATGCAATGACGCCAGGTCTTCATTGGAGGCAGCCTCTCCATGCAGTGGGGATCATTTGTCTAACTGCACGATCATACGGGTCCCTTATAAGACATCGCGAAGCACAGGTCAATGAACAAGAATAGGGTAGTATATGGCTCTCGAATTCAATTCTCATCACGATAGCGTCGATAGCAAATGTTCCGGCACTGCGACAGGCCATCAGCCAACTGCCGGTGTCGGAGTGGGTGTGATGTTCCAGCCGGTGTCCCTCGCCCAATCCCATTCTGAAGTGCATGGGGATTCCTGGTTCCGTGCCTCTGCGCGTGGTCGTTTTGGTTACACCCGAAGGTCACGTTTGCTGCGACTCAATTCTTCTGCTGATAGACCCGGACGTAGTCGATGTACATGTCGGCCAGGCCGCCGTAGCGGGACAGGTCGACGGGCCAGCCGCCGCCAGTGGCCAGGTCGACCAGGAAAAAGAGCGGCTGCTCTTTGGAGAGTGGGGTCGTGGCGTGGCGGCCCACCTCGACATTGTCACAATAGGTGATCGTGTCGGTCTCGGTAATCTTGCAGCCATAGACGTGGAAGGTCTCGAACCAGGTGGAGGGGATACCGAACTTGTGCACGTGCACCGGATTGTGAAGCCCCTCGTACGCCGCTTTCTCGAGGGCCTTGCCTTCGTCGCCCTGGTTCCAGCAATGCGGGGTGATCATGTAGCTGTCGTCGGCGTTGGGCGCCCCGGGTCCTTCGCCGCCGTAGGCCTCGATGATATCGAGCTCATCGCACGGCGTCTTCTCTCGCAGGGCCGCGTAGTTGGTCATGTAATTGGTCATGAGCCAGAACGCCGGCCAGGTGCCGATGGCGTTGGGGGCGAGAAAGCGACACTCGAAATAACACGGGGCCGAGGCCGCGATGCCGCTGCCATCGTTCTTGATGGAGCAGATCAGGCCGGAACTGTGGGTCTTGTCGCTGGCCCGGATGCGCAGGTAGGACTCGACGTGGGTGAACGGGCTCATGCGGGAGTCGTTGCTGGTGAACGTATGCACGCTGAAGTCCTGCCAGCCGTTGGGCGGCTTGTGGTCGTAGTACCGGGCCTGCGGGTCGGTACTGGAGATGGAGAGCGGTTCGTTAAAATCGTCGGCGAAGACCAGAGACATGCCTTGTGCGGCCGGTGGCGGGTCGCTGGGCATACCCTCGTTCCAGGAAACGCCGCCCTGGTTATAGAGCTGCAAGTAGCAGTTGTCCTGCGCGAAAGCGCTGACGCCCCTGATTCGCACCGTGATAGGACCATGCGGATACTGGTCCGCAGGAAGGACGAACGAGCCGTTGCCTTGCGCATCGAGGGGGACCGTGGCGACGGCGGAATCGCTGCCGAAGCCCTCGCCCTGTTGCCAGCATTTGACGGTCAGGCTCGTGAAGCCGGGGGCTGCGACGGTGACGGCGGTGTCGCCTTTGACACCGGAACCATACTCCGGCGTGACCACCGACACCTGAGGCCTGAAGGTCTCCTCCGAGTCGATGCTGAGAGAATCGAAGTACAGGTCGCTCTCGACGGGCAGCAGTTTGCCGTTGTCCGTCGGCTGACCGACCGTGAGCGTAATCCCGGTGAGCGGATAGTCGAGCTTGCCATTCTTGTCCCATCCCCAGGTTTCATGGCCGGAGTTGAGGTCGATGACGACTTGCTTCCAGCCGGTGAAATCGATAATCCCACACTGGCCCGTATTCTTGCTGTATTGGTGCGTCTCGCCCGCCGCGTCGCTTATCTGCACGCCGTAGGAACACTTCGAGTCGTCCCCCTTGAGCCAGTAGCGTAGCGTCCGGATCGGCCCCTGGATGCTGACCTTGTTCGGGATGCCCAGATACTGGAATTGGCCCGTGCCGACAAAATGGTAGTGCAGTTTCAGGCACTGCCTCCCGTCGTGCGGCTCCTCCGTCGACAGCTTGACCGACGCGTTCGAGTTGGGGATATTGACGACCCAGACCGTAGGCGCCGCTGCACCCCGCTCGAAATCCAGGAGCATCACCGGCGTTGCAGTGGCCGACAGTGCCATCCCACAGACCAGCACGGAACCCACCAGCAATAGCAGACCCCTCGCCGGCCTATGCTCGCGGCCTCCGGCATCCGACCCCGCCGGAGGATAGGGCACGACTCGGAACCGACGCAATGCCCATGCACTGCCGGAACCCGGCCTCGTCAAGAGAGTCCTTTGGTTCACCAGATTGGTCATTAGCATTACCTCTCTCATCCGACATTTCCCATTTGACCTCGCCCGGCTACGCCGCCGGGCCGTGCTGCATTATTGTACCAGCGCTCCCCCCCGTTGTGTGAACCCCGTTTAGCCCTCTCGCCAGACAGTGGGGGGCATCCGGACTTGTTGGGTGTGCCTTGAAAGGCACGTTGAATCCTCGGGTGAGAATCCCGACCGGCGATGCTCGTCCCAGCCGGAAGCACTTGGGGCGGACCAGGAGGTGACGAATGGGCTGAAGCACTCCAAGGAAAGGCTCCGTTAGGGAGTCAGCAGGCCGTGCGGGCTGCAACGCGTAGTGAACACCAAGCAGGCCCCGAAACCGTTGCCGCGGAAGCCGACCCGCCACAACAACGGGGAAGGCCGCCGTCACAGGAGAAGAGACGAGAGTCGCATCCTGTGATTCCGCCGGGGTAGTGGTGGCAGCACGCACGGGACAGATTCGACGTGCAACAAGGGAAGTCTGCCTGGGTGCCCATAGAGAGGCAACGCCAAACCCGTGAGGGCCAGTGGCGGCCCTGGCAGATGACGGATGGGCCCGTAGTACCATGGAAGCCTCGTAATGGGGGTGGATGGAAGGGGCCCTGCTTCAGAAGGAACGCAGGAAGCGGCAAGAGCCGCAGAGATTGACGATGAGTCTACCCACTCTGCCGAATACGGTTCAGATGCTGCAGAAGGCGTTACAGGCAAAAGCCAAGGCCGAACCCAGCTATCGGTTCTACAGCCTTTGGGACAAGGTCCATAGGCAAGATGTGCTCCGGGAGGCATACCGGCACTGCCATGCCAATGGCGGGGCACCGGGTGTAGACCGGGTCAGCTTCGAGCAGATCGAGGCCGAAGGGGTGGAAACATGGCTGGGCAAGCTGCAAGAGGAGTTGCGGACCGGGACGTATGGACCGCTACCCCTCCTTCGAGTGTGGATTCCCAAGAGCAATGGTGGCCAACGCCCACTCGGGATTCCCGCGATTCGGGACCGGGTGACCCAGATGGCTACGTTGCTGGTGATAGGACCGATCTTTGAAGCCGATCTCTGTCGGGAGCAATATGGCTTTCGACCGGGAGTCGATGCCAAGAAGGCGATCCGACGGGCGTACTATCACGTGACCGAGCGAGGATTGAGTGAGGTTGTAGACGCGGATCTGAGCGACTACTTCAGCACGATTCCCCACGGTGGGTTGATGCGGTGCCTAAGCCGGCGGATTACCGATGGTCACATGCTGTCGGTGATCAAGCAATGGCTGCGAGTACCGGTGGTGGAACGGACCGAGGACGGAGAACGCCGCACGACGGAGGCCGCGGACAAGGACCGTGGCGTTCCACAGGGTGGCCCACCGTCCCCGATGCTCGCCAACCTGTACTTTCGCCGGTTCATCCTGGCATGGAAGCGGTTTGGACACGAACGTCGACTTCAGGCCCGAGTGGTCAGTCAATACCTCTGGCAGAGCCGGAGGCTTGATATGTGAACCGCTCAAAGCGGATTGATTGTGAGCCGCCTGCGGCGGCGGTCATGTGTACGTGATTCACGACTAGGTGCCCTTCCAAGATCTGGCTCTCCTTCTGCATCGCTAACCGGCGGAACACCTATCCAAGATGTTTCCGCAACCGCTCGTACGGCGTCTTCCGCCGACACTTTGGTATGAACACAACATAGTATTCGCATTCCCATCTTGTATGCTTTAGGTTTTCGCAGTCGTCCATCGGATCTCCGTTCTGTGAAACTTTGAGCGGTTCACAGCTTGTGAGTCTGATGGACGACTCCCGTATCTGTCAAACTTTGTGAGTCCCCCGGCAGAGCCGGGGGTTTACCCCTTTCAATTACGCGGACGATCTGGTCATTTGCTGCCGCCCCGGCAAGGGGCAGGAGGCGATGGACGTGTTTCGGTCGCTGATGACTCGGCTGGGACTGACGGTCAACGAGCGGAAGAGCCGATTGGTGAAGGTGCCGGAGGGGTCTGTCGACTTCCTCGGCTATACCATAGGCCGCCTCTACGCCAAGTATGGTCATCCCTATATCGGCATCACGCCTTCGAAGAAGGCCATACACAAAGTGCGGTTGCGGATTCACGAAGAGACGTCGCGTCGCTGGGACTGTCAGTTGCCACATGAACGTATCCCGGAGATCAACTCGATCCTACGGGGTTGGTGCGGATACTTCAACTACGGCCAGGTGACGCCCGTGTATCGGCGGATTCGGCGGTACACGGAACAACGTCTGCGCAGATGGCTGATGCGGCGGGCACAGCGTCAGGGCACGGGGTACAGACGATACCCCACTGCCTATCTCTACCAAACGCTGGGGCTTTACAGTGTGCCCACCCGTCGGGCAGCCGTGCTGAACGCGAAGGCCTGAGATTCTGACGGAGAGCCGGATGCGGTAGCTCCGCACGTCCGGTTCGAGGAGCGGGAGGTGGAAACGGGGCAAGGCCGAGATCATGTGACACTCGCAGACGAAAGGGCGAGCCAACAGGGAACACAAACTTCGGCCTACACCACCGCGCCACCTCTCGACTCTACCCGATGCGCCTGCCTGCTGGATTAGGCCGAGTCTATCCGGGTCTATCTGCCCTGATGCGGACACTGGAACCGGTAGTAGAAAAAGTAGCTGGTGCCAAACTCCCGCGTCAACAGGTCCAGGACTGCCTGAGGGTCCGCGGTCCCCATGGAGTTGTTGAGCTGCGCGAACCTCCGGTACCTTTGAACGGTCTCCGGCCTGATGGGGAACCTGTTCAATTCCACTCTTCGCCCCTGCAAGCCGTAGTACAGGAGTATGGCCTCTTCATAGTGGGTCGGGATGTCTGGATATCCGAGCGGCTTGAGACGTTCCACGTTCGCCACGATCTTGTCCAGTTGGCCGGTCAGCAGGTAGGACGCCATGAGATACTCAAAGGCCATCTTGTTCCTGGGATTGTGCTCGAGGAGTTGATTCTGAAGGACCTCCACGCCGGATCCAAACAGGCCTCGCTCTCGCATGGACTGGCGGAGCCTCTCAACGTGAGCTGCCTGGTCCGGCTCAAAGCCGTTTCTCAGGCCGTCCAGCATCGCCTCGGCCGTGTCACGGTAGATCAAGTCCCGCTTGAGGGCGAGGAGATAGACTCTCGCGGTGTCCGGCTCTCCCTTGATGATGTGTATCCAGGCCAGCCGTTCCAGGATGGGGCCGAAACGGCCGGCTGTGACCATGAACTCGGAGGCCAGCTTCTCCGAGGCGTTGAGGTTTCCCATCTCCATGTAGGCATCACACAGCTTGAGCAAGGCCAGGGAGGATTCGATATGCTGGTCTGTGAGCAGGAGGGCGTCTGGTTTCTGGGGGAAGGAGAACATCTCATAGCCGAGCCTGCCTGAATGAAACAAGGCCCTGTTGATGTCATGATTGCAGAAGATGTTCCACTGGCCCTTGGGCAACTGGCGAGCGGCTTCAAGGACCTCGGCCCACCGTCCCTGACGGGATAGGGCGTTCATGAGAACGAATTGCCTATTCATCTTGTCGTGGCTCCAGGTCAGGCCGCAGGCCGCCACGGCTACGGCAAGGCCGGGCAGGGCAAGCCTTCTCAGGCCAGACGGAGGACCACTCGTTGGCCTCGACCCGGCACGGGGCTCTGCTCGCCTCGATGTCCCGGAGCGGGTCTTCCTGCTGCCCCCGATGCGTCGGGATAGTCCCTTCCATGAGGCGGCCAGGAGCAGGGCGACAGGCACGAAGGCGTACAGGGCGACGATCCACACCCAGGGGACCATCTTCATGCCCTTCATCGTGTCCGGAGAAAACGGCGTTAAGACGAGGAACGCCTGCGCCGGCGATAGGTGGAACACCTGGTCTGCCAGGACCCAGGTGATGGCCGCACCCGCCGGCACTACCACAGCGCCGAGCATCCACTCCCGCCGGACAAGAATCGCATAGACCGTGGTCAGCACTGCGAAGACCCCCAGCCCGCCGGCCCCCATGAGACAATAGCTGGCAGCGGCCATCAGGCCGTAGATCCCGCTGCGAATGAGGGGCCCGCGCAGGGGAACCCTCTCAAAGACAAGCGAGAAGATAAGCCCCATGGACACGGTCAGACACCCCGCAAGGGGATGCTGATACCGGCTGTACACCATGAGGATCAGGAGGACCGGCACATAGGCCAGGACGTCCGAGCCAGGGCATTCGGCATGGGCAAGATGCCATCGTGACAGGGCGAGCAGGCACCACGCAACCAGTACGATGATCAAGGCCCCCAGCCAGGAGTAGGCGTACCCCTGCGAGAGAAACCCCGACACGTAGGAAATGCACCCGCCGGGCAGGCCGAACGACTCCCTCGCAAACGACCAACCGGTGGAGAACGCCGGGGCATCGAGGACAATGGTGCCAAAGGCGTGATAGACGAGGTTCGGCTCAACCACGAAGGCGAGGAACAGCCAGCAGAGCGAGAAGACCGCCAGATCACATAGAACCCGTCTCTTGTTCCACATCCTTTGCATCCTCTGACGAGCCCCGCTCGGGACAACCATCACTCTCGCTCCTGGGAGGGCTCTGGTCTCCTCGCCTGTGGAGTGGCTCCCGTGATGGGAACGTCAACCTTGACCGATGCCTCGGACCGAGCGGCGCGGGCCAGCAGGGTCTGCCGGGTCCGCACTGGACCCTTGACCAGCTCAGGGACGCTGTACGTCTCCAACTGGCGGTCGTAGGTCGTGGGGTCTCGTTGCGGCAGGACAAACGGCTTGTAGGCCGTGCCGTTGCCGTCCACGTAACTCAGATAGGTCCGGGTGAAGAAACCACCCTGACGCTTGCTGCTGAAGGCGATCCAGTGGCCGTTGCTCGACCAACTGTGCCACGATTCGGAGTACTCGCTATTGATCGCCAGCCGCGTATAGCGCCTTGTTGAAAGGTCCATCATGTAGAGGTCGCTGCTCGGCTGGTACACGGGGAAACACCCATACCGGCACATGCAGAAGAGGAGAAACCGGCCGTTGGGTGAGACTCTGGGCAGGAGTATGCTCAGCCCGGTCTGCTCGGCCGACAGGACCGTCTCGGCCTGTCCCCATTCGTCCTGGTCCACGTCATACGAGATCCGCCGAAGGTCATATCTGACCTGGTCATAGTTCTCCGGCGGCACGGTGTCTCGATCCTTCCACAGGATGGGTGCACTGCAATAATAGAGATACCGGCCGTCCGGCGACCACGCCGGATAGGTCTCGAGCCGGTCCTTTTCGGACAGCGGCGGGGGACAGACGACCCGCTGGCTCCGCAGGTCATAACAGGCCAGGGCGGAGTCCAGATCGACCACGTCCCGCACCTCCGTCCCTCCGGCGTGGTAGAACTGGCGAACCTTGTTGATCGAGTACACGGCCAGTCTGCCGCTGGGATGCCACGCCGTGTAGCCCCACTTGGCCCCGATCTTCGTTACGGTTCCGCTGCAAGCCAGCAGCGTTGCGTCGCCGTAGATCTGGCTTCGCAGCCCGATCGTCAGGAGGTTCGGGTCGTTTCCGACGAAGCTGTGGCAGTTGAGGCACCCGCTGCCAAAAGACCTGTTGTGCATCACGAGGGACTGTTCATAGGTTTCGAGACAACGCTGATAGATCCCGATCTGGTTCCACTCGGTGTATACAGGCCTCATGAGCCGGTAGACCAGCGTGTCGTCAATGCCCTCTCGGGCGATGGAGTTGGATATCGTCTGAAACCTCCGCCATCCGTGCCCTCCGTCCTTGACGTACACGTCGAAGAGAACCTTGTTGCCCCTGTTGGCACCGAGCATGGCCCTCCAAGGTCTCTGTGGAATGCGGATGAGGCCCGTCCTGCTGGCCAGATCTAGGGTCGGGCCGCGTTCCGCATGGATTCTCACGAGGTACCGCTGTCCCGGATCGAGGACCCTGAAATTGAGGGGGGCGATGTTGGGTGGGATGACGGTGCCGGAGTAGTCTGGACTGATGTTCGGCTCGCGGGCGATCTCAGTGCAGTCCTTGCCGGGTTCCGGGCGACACGACCCAAGCCACGCCCCTGAAACGGCGAGGACACCCCAGCAGACTGCGGTGGCGACTCTATATCCCATGTCATGCACCCCGTGCAAACGGTCCGTGTGGATTGTAATCCTGCCACGGCCTGTCCACCAATGGAAAAGGGGCAAGCTGATCGCTTGCCCCTTCGTATCGATACCTCTGCTCATCACGCAGTCACGGTGGATCGTCCTCCCATCTCGGGACAGGCGAGCGACGAGGCCTGTCACTACCCCTGAGGGGTTGGCTTGGGGCCAACGGCGTTCTGTTGTGGAGGCTTTTGTTGTTGCTGTTGTTGCTGCATCGTCATCATCATCTGCTGGACGGCCTGCACGATCTCGGTCAGGTGCTCCTTGGGCAGGGCCACCAGGACGTTCGCCCTGCCCTTGTCGAGGGTGCCAGCAAACACGAGGTTGCTCTTGCTCTGGAAGCTGACCGGCGGCATAGGCATGGGCATCATGGCCGGCACCATGGCGCTGAACGCGCGGAGGTAGTTCAAGGTGCAGATCATATCGGCGTTCTTGGCCTCGGGCAGCAGTTCCAGGGCGGTCTTGATCTCACTGGACGTCTCCTTGGGCCCTCCGGCCTTGACCTGGTCGATGAGCTTCCGGATGTTGGCGTCTGCGTCATTTCCGATCACCATCAGGCCCAATCGGTCCACGGTGGCCATCCGATAGTCAAACCCCTCTCCGTACATCTTCTGGAGCATCTGGGCCTGCGTGGAATTGGGGTCCTTGAAGGAGAACGTCAGCTTGGCTGAATCGAGGGTGACGCCCTGGTATGTGGCCGCCCCGTGTTGGATAGTAAAGGCCATCTTGATTCCCATGGCATCATAGAAGCTGGCTATGGCCCCAGGGCCAGTGAACAACTCCGTCATCCTGTCGAACACCTTCTGCCACCTGCCTTGGTCTTTGACCTCGAAGACATACTTGGCGGCAAACAGGCCCTTGGCTTGAGGCGTGGCCGAGAAGGCGACCTCCTTGCCCAGGGCAGCGGCCATATCGTCGGCAATGGCCTTGATGCGTTTGACGTCTTCGTCAGAGGCCTTCTTGCCGCCCATGGAGGCGAGGAGATCCAGTGTCTTCTCGTTGAACTTGATCAGGCATGCCGGATCGATACAGGCGGCCCCATTCATCATGGCCCCGTCTTCCAGGTACCCGAGCAGGTTCCAGGCCTTGGTGCCAGAAGGGGTGGACTTGGTCAACAGGTCGGCCATGGACGTACCCGGCAGGGCGGCGACCGTGGTGCTGACGACCAAGACGGTGGGCTTGGGGGTGATCGTGATCGCCACCGACTTGGTCTCCTTGAGCAGGGTGTCGGCCAGATTGGCGTATATGTCGAACACGGCCTTCGTGTCCATTCCAGGGGTGGCACCGGCCTGCATCTTGCCCATCTTTTCGCCGGCCTGTCTGATCTTGTCCGCCACGCCTGGACCCAGGACCTTGGCCAGGACTTGGATGTTTCCGTAGATCCACAGCGGCTCCTTGGTCGCAGCAGCCGCCTCGCCGGCGTCCAGTACGCCGGCCAGGGACTTGGCAGGGCCTGCCTTGAGCGACTTGGCTGTCCCGGCAAGTCCGCCGGCCGAGGCAGATGGGCCGACCAAGGCGAAACCACCCAGATTGGTGACGTACGCGGGCATTCCTTCCAGGGCGGAGACGCCGTTGGGGTCAGGCTTGCCGATCTTGGGGCTGCTGGCGGTGAACTGGCCGTAGTCCGAGATCGGGACCAGGATGGACAGGCCTTGGGCCAATGCCTCCAGGCCTTTGGCGTCGCTTGGCATGGTCCCAAACACCACGAACGTCCCATCGGTCTTGAGGCCTGCCAGCGATGCATTGCCCAAGACCTGGCCCAGTTGCATCTTGGCCATCATGCCCAGGTTCATGGGGGAGACCCCCAACAGGAACTGATCCAACTGGCCGAGGGCCTGATCCAGGTTGTTGATCCGCACGCAGAACAGGCAATCTGCGGGGATCATCCTGCTTACGGGATCTGCCACTTGAGCTTCTGGAGCCACTTGAGCTTCTGGAGCCACTTGAGCTTCTGGAGCCACTTGAGCTTCTGGAGCTACTTGAGCTTCTGGATGCCTTTTCGCACAGCCTGGAAGCCCATACGATCCGACAGCCAAGAGTAGTCCGGCGACAACGATTCTCCTTGCCTGGCCCAACTTGTTCGTTATCTTCATTGTCTTTCTCCGTTATTCGATTGTCCGTGCATACATCTATCCTCCCAATGAGGTCCAAGGACACACAGTTCTCTATGCTTGACACTCTACCACGTGTGGACCCATTTGCCCATGCCCTGTCTGACAGAATCCCATCCAGAACACTTGACAACACCCCCCATTATGGTATGGTTCTGTGAATAGGGAATATCCAGCCAACACATTGGCACGTTGGTTGTGTGTTGGACCGTGTGACCGATCCGTAGGCGACGTCGAGTTGCGTTACTACTCCTGAAGGAAAGGAATGAGCATGAGACCGTCAAGGAAACACCCATCGGGACAACACCGTCGCATTGTTGGACAGGCATTGGTGGTTCTTGCCGTTTCGGTATGGCTTGGGAGCTGCGCGGCATCATCAGAGCACCGCAAACCTACGCGGACAACCGTCGCGCCAGCGCCGCCCCCCAGCCCGCCAGTTGAGCCTCATGACCCACTCTCATATGGGCGGGTCACCTCAACGGTCAAGAAGGGCACGACGACGCAGTCCGAGTTGGTTGCCCTTTTCGGCGGTCCGAGCATCGCGACCCTCGATTCTGACGGCACCGAGACCTGGGTGTACGAGAGAACGGCCAGTGAGACCACTTCGACGGGTCACAGTACGGCGACCGGTGTCGGCACATCGCAAGCGGAGCGGCTCGATCTCTTCTTCGGGCTTGGCTTCTTCATCAAGGGCAAAGACCGGGGCCAAGTGAAGGCCGAGTCCGATGTAATTACCACGGTATCGCACTCCATCAAGACCTTGACCGTAGTTGTCAAGTTCAACCAGGACAAGACCGTCAAAGACTTCTCCGCCAGAGCCTCGTACTTCTGAGTGAAAAGGAGCCCCCATGAAGACACTGCTGAGCGGTGCCGCCCTCTTCCTCTTCCTGTCACTGACCGGTTGCATGCCGGAACCCCCTATGACCGGCACGCCAGCGCCTCCCAACAAGCAGATGGAAATATGGCTGAAGTGGCGCTCGGAGCCGGACGCGCCGGGCTGGTACGCCCAGAGGCAACAGATCACGCAGGCGATGGGGGACCGTGTGTTTGACAAGGACTTCAACCGTGTCTTTGGCTCCTTGATGGTTGCAGTGGCGAACATGGGGATGACGGTGGACAACATGGAGAGGCAGTCGGGCTACATCGTTGCGAAGGGTGAGCTTCTCGCACCAGAGGTGTCCATGCAGCTTCGGTCTGAGGAGAGGGCTTCCTGGTTCACGGCAAACGGCTATGATCTCTCATTGATGCCGAAGGGAGGCGACGGCGACGTTGGTTGGGACATTATGGATCAGTTCGGGCAAGCGTTTGTGCCAGGCAAGCGGGCCCTCCGGCCGACTGTGACCATTTCTCTGGTCAGGCAGTCGGAAAAACAGACCAAGGTGAAGCTGCGGTTCAATGAGGTCTACTACCCGAGAACTCTCGAAGAGTACTACAAGGCTGCCTGGCCAGCCATAGATAAACAGATATTCATCGACGGAGCGATTGACGGGTCGACCGTGTTGGGGATGAAGGGGTAGCCCTGGGGCGTGCCCTGCACGTCATTCATGTTGAGGCGGGCCAGAGTCTACCCTACCTTGCGGCAACGATCGCCTATCTTGCCTTCGGCCCATTGAACCGGACCACTGATCCATAGGGCTTTGTCTGTGCCGTGGTCACGAGCCTGCCCTCGAGCAGCTCCGACAGGGCCTTGTCCACGTAGTTGATGGCCTGGCTCAGGGCCTTGCCCATGGGCGCATTGTCGATCGCGCCGCTGTACGCGATGGTGCCCTTGGCGTCGATCACTACCATATCAGGGGTGTTGGTCACGCCGTAGTCCCTGGCTGTCTGGCCAGAGGCATCGGCGAGGATCGGATAGGGCAGCTTATACCGGTCCATGGTCTTCTTATTGGCGTCGGGTGTGACACCGGCCGTGCTGTTGACGGCCAACCACACCACGCCCTTGTCCTTGTACCTGGCGGCCAGGTTCACCATGGTCTTCTTCTCAGCGTGGTATCGCCAGAAGGGACAGTCGGGATTGGCCCACTCCAGGACCACGACCTTGCCTTTGTAGTCTGAGAGTTGGACGGCCTTGCCTTCCGGGTTCTTGAGGTCAAACAGGGGGGCTTGGTTCCCGATTCGGTTCTCCCTCTTGACCCTTCTCTCCGCGTCGGACAGGGACTTCTTGAGGGTATTGAGACGTTTCTCCAAGGAGGCCAGTTCTGCCTCGAAGTCGTTCCTCTGGGCGTCGAGAAGTCTCTTGGTCCGCTCGGCGGTCTTCTTGGCCTTTTCCTGCACGGCCAGGTCGACGATGGCCTGCAGCTCGTCGGCCAACGCCTTGTGCTCGGCCTTGAGCTTCCTGACCTTTACCTCCAGTTCGTCCATCAACTGAGTCCGGGGGGGGATCTGCTCAACACGACCGATTCCGCCCGGCTTGGCCGCAATGGGCCGGTCGCCCGCAGGTCCGCCCGGCTCCTGTGCAAGGGATGCGACCGGCATCCAACCGACTGCCAGACCTACGGCCACAACGCCAAATGCAAGTCGTCCGTTCATGCTTGAGTCCTCCAAGTCTGTCCAGACATAGGTTCTCTTGGATGATCGTATCCATCCGTACGGGGTGATAGTCTACCATGTTCCATTGCCTTTGGATAGACCCCAGTGCCTCGTGTCATCTGCCTTTCATGGCAGGCAGGGAAGCCGGAAGGCAGAACGGCGAGGGGAGTGGGCGGAGTTGGCGGCCATTGGGCTCGCTCCTCGCGTTCGGGAAGGCGTTGGGGGAGTTCCCTTCCATCCAACCGCAGCGGCTACGGCCGCAAACCGCCTGCCACAGCAACGACCTGTGTCATGCGCTTTGCTCAAGCCTTCGCTCGCTGCTGGTTTGGGCTGGTATCGGATGGTGAATACACCTTTCCTTGCTCCCCATGGCCTTCGAGGGAGCAAGGAAAGGCTCTTTCTCTGGCGGGCAGAACGTCCACATCGGGGGAGGGCCAGCAGCGAGCGGAGTGTTTGCAGGGCGAAGGACACCTCCGGCGGCCGAGCCTTGCCACACCGTTCCCGGACGGGTATCATTATGGGGTAGTGGCAAGAGTCCTGGAGGACTAGACCAGTGACCACCATCTATACAGTTGGCCATTCGAATCACACGCTGGATACGCTCTCGGGGCTCCTGCGAATGCACGGCATCAACGCGGTTGCGGATGTCCGGTCTGCGCCGTACAGCCGCTTTGCACCGCATTTCAACAAGGACGTGCTTGCGAGTCTTCTCCAGAAGGTTGGCGTAGGCTACCTGTTCGTGGGTAGTCAACTCGGCGCGAGACCGAACGACCCGGCCTGCTACAGCAACGGTTCGGTCGACTTCTCGCGTCTTTCGCAGACGGATTCCTTTCAAAACGGTCTGGCCGAAATCCGGAAAGTTGCGTCTCAGTTGCACCTATCCCTCCTGTGCAGCGAGAAGGACCCAATCCTTTGTCATCGAATGATCCTCATTTGCCGTCATCTGAGGGCCGAAGACACAACCATCAAGCACATCGGCGAGAATGGAGAACTCGAAGATAACCGTGACGCTGAAAGACGCCTTCTCTCGCTACTGCGCATGGCTCCGACCGACCTCTTTAGGACGCCGGAAGAACTGGTTGAAGAGGCTTATGACCGACAGGGGGGACGCATCGCATACCATGAGGAAGAGGAAGTTGCGGCGGGCATGGACGTCACCCATCTTTGACACCAGGATTCACTGCTGATCCCGCGAACAAGACCCTCAATCGCGTGCCAGGGATACCGCTGAAGCAAGGGGCCGACTGCAGCCGTTGGCCATGGAAGGCGTTGACTGCGGTCCCTTCCATCCAACCGCAGCGGCTACGGTCGCAAACCGCCTGCCACAGAAACGACCTGTGTCATGCGCTTTGCTCAAGCCTCCGCTCGCTGCTGGTGTGGGCTGGTATCGGACGGTGAATACGCCTTTCCTTGCTCCCCATGGCCTTCGAGGGAGCAAGGAAAGGCTCTTTCTCTGGCAGGCAAGGACTGAAGGCGATTCCCTTTGGCCCCCTCGGAGGCCCTGGGGGGCAAAGGGAATCGCTGAACGTCCACATCGGGACCGAACCAGCGGCGAGTGGAGTGTTCGCAAGGCGAAGGACACCTCCGGTGGCCGAGCCTTGCCACACGGAGCCGCCGCGTCGGAATGGAAGGGGCCGCCCTTGGTCCGAGGCGATGGGCTGGACCTGCAAGGATTCGGTGCTGGGATTCTCTGCTGGACTTGTTGACTTGCGGCGGGGGCGCATGCTATTGTACAAACTCGTGCAGAAGAGCACGGGATTGCCGACGATCGTGGGATACATTTGTGCGAGCAAAACAGCCTTCGGACTCGGTGTGTTGGGCCGCATGAAGGCGTCTCATGTGGGACCGGCGGGTGTTTAGGCCGCGCCAGCAGCATGGTCGGGAGTAGCGAAATGAAGCTAGACTACCTTGGGGATGCGTTTGACCACTGGAAGGGTTCCTTGATCTCACTTTTGTCAGACGGCCGGCTGATCCGTTCTCTTGCAGTCGTGCCAATGGCAACTGATGGCCAACTGTGGCGGCCGACGGATTGGGAGACCTACGCGAGACTGCTGCACCTTGGGCCGGCAGACATCTGGCGTCGAATACCTTCATTCGCCTCACGGAGAGACCAGTACGTCCATGGCGTACCAAGGGCCGGAGACCTCTTCCTGGACCCTGACATAGGTATTGGCACTCACAATCGCACATATGGGCACGTGATGATTCCTGAGCTTAGGGAACTTCTGGAGGTTTCCCGGAGACGTGTTCTCATGGTTTATCAGCACTCAGCGAGAGGGCAGGTTTTCCGCGAATGGCTCGATGCGATCACGGACCGGGTCTTGGGGGAGATTCCGGACGCTCATACCGCCGTGTATGAGGGCGGACAAGTGGCGATGTTCTTCATCTCCTTGGATGAGAGACGCATACAAGCGATTGGAAGAAGGCTGGGGCGATACTTGAGAGGCAAGGCTGAGGGGAGGGTTCGGGACTGCTAGCCAGACGCCGAGCTTTCAGGTGGGCCTGACAACTGCTGGGTCAAGGGGTCTTAGACGAAACCACATGACACATAGGTGAGACTCAATACTCTATGAATAGAGTTCCAGAAACAGTCGATGTTAATGTACAGCGTTTGATTGATAGGATCAAATCTGACGAGAGTCCGGTCTATCTTAAGGTTACCCCAGAGCCTTACGCAGAGATAAATGAGTGCATCCCTGCTGTTCGGAAGAAGATTGAGAAAGATGGGGGTGCAATCCAGTTCGGGTGGCAAGTCTGGCAAATTCCCAACATGATAATAGAAGGTGAATTCCATGCTGTGTGGAAATCTCCAACAGGCGATTTAGCAGATATCACTCCGAAGAAGTACCAAATCGATCGAATTCTATTCGTTCCAGATTCTAATGCTAAATATGATGGTGCCCAACGCAACAACATAAGGCTTAACATTTCAAGCAATCGTTTAGTTGATGACTTCATTCAGATATGCAATGCACAGTATAGACTACTGAATAAGGGTGATCGGGCGTACAAAAACGAGGTGGTTCTCTCTGATGAAGAATCAGATTTGAAGCAAATATTAGAAGAAGCCAAAGCTATCGTATCAACAATGTTCAGCCGGGGAGCAACAAGAAATAGCCCCTGTATCTGCGGAAGTGGGTTAAAATACAAGCGTTGTCATGGTAGTGCATTAACCAGTCTTCTATCTAAGGTATAGAGGTGGCACATCGAGTTTCAGTTAACGCCGTAGTATGTGCCACTGACCCGGGGTGTTCCTCTCGACCCTAGATGGCAGCAGCAAGCCTCCAGCATACTCGATGCAGTTGACGTCGTGTAGCGATTCAGAGTACCTGCCGCACCTCTCCTATGAACCGGCCCACGTCGGCCAACATCTTGGGCTTGTCGCCCAGGTTCTCCTCGATCAGGCCCACAACCTTGGAGCCGATGATCACTCCATCCGCGCCAGCCGCAGCCACGGCAGCGGCGTGTTCGGGCCTGCTGATGCCAAAGCCCACGCAGACCGGCAGGGGGGTGACCTGCTTGATCCGTCGCACGAGACCCTCGACCGAATCCGACAGTTGGTCGCGGGTCCCTGTGACGCCCAGCAGGGAGACCGCATAGATGAACCCGGTGGTCCTGGAGGCCACGGCCTTGATCCGCTCGACCGAGGTATTGGGAGTGACCATGAAGACTGTGTCCAGGCCGGCGGCCCTGGCCGCCGGATGCACCTCATCGGCGTCATCGATGCTCAGGTCCGCCACCAGGATGCTGTTGACCCCTGACTTGGCGGCATCGCGATAGAACCGGTCCAGGCCATACTGCCAGATCAGGTTGTAGTACATCAGCAGGCCGACCGGGATGTCACGATAGGCCTTGATTCGTTGGATGAGGTGCAGGGCCTTGGCCGGGTCCATGCCTCCGGCCAGGGCCCGGATGTCGGCCTTCTGGATCGTGGGGCCGTCTGCAATCGGGTCGCTGAACGGAATCCCCAGCTCCAGGACGTCCGCGCCGGCGTCGATCGCCGCGCAGATCACCTCGAACGAGGTCTGCTCGTCCGGATCGCCGAGCACAAAGAAGGGGATCAGGGCGGTTCGTTTCTGACTGAATACGTCTCTGTAGGTCTTCATATTCTATCGCTCGTTACTTGTCGTTTGTATCCGAGATAGCGTGCGGAGGTCAGCGTGCAGCGTTCAGGAAGCCCCCTTTCACGCTACGCTTTACGCTCTCCTATGGCCTCGGGCCGGTAGCGTATGAAGGCATCCACGTCCTTGTCCCCTCGCCCGCTGAGGTTGATGACGATCACGTCGTCGGGCCTGAACCGGCCTGCCTGAGTCAGGACCCACGCTACAGCGTGGGCGCTCTCGAAGGCCGGGAAGATCCCTTCCTTGCGGGCCAGGAAGAGGAACGTGTCCAGGACCTCGTCGTCCGTGGCGCTGACGTATTCGGCCCGGCCGATCTCCTTGAGATGGCTGTGCTCAGGCCCTACGCCGGGATAGTCCAGGCCTGCACTGATCGAGTGGGACTCCACGATCTGGCCGTGGTCGTCCTGCAGGACGTAGGACTTGGCGCCGTGCAGGATGCCGACCTTGCCCTTTTCCAGCGTGGCGGCGTGCTTGTCCGTATCCAGGCCGTACCCGGCCGCCTCCACGCCGATCAGACGCACCTCCTCGTCCTCGATCAACGCCGCGAATGCGCCGATCGCGTTGCTGCCGCCGCCCACGCATGCGACCACGGCCGTCGGCAATCGCCCCGTCTTGTCCAGGCACTGGTGCCGGATCTCCTCGCCGATGATCTGCTGGAAGTACCTGACGATCGTCGGATAGGGATGCGGCCCTGCGGCCGTGCCGAACAGGTAGAACGTGTCGTCCACGTGGGCCGTCCAGTAGCGGAGGGCGTCGTTGATCGCGTCCTTGAGCGTGCCGCTGGCACCGGTCACGGGCACGACCTCTGCGCCCAAGAGCCTCATCTTCTGCACGTTGGGCCTCTGGCGATCGATGTCCGTGGTGCCCATGAAGACCTTGACCTCCATGCCCAGCATGGCGCCGATCGTGGCCGTGGCCAGGCCGTGCTGGCCTGCGCCGGTCTCTGCGATGAGCTTGGTCTTGCCCATGGCCCTGGCCAGGAGTCCCTGGCCCAGGGCATTGTTGAGCTTGTGGGCGCCGCCGTGCATCAGGTCTTCGCGTTTGAGATAGACCTGACAGCCCACCTTGTCACTGAGGGCGGGGCTGCGATACAGCGGCGTGGGCCGGCCTCCGTAGTCCCTGGAGAGCACCGCCAGGTCGCTGACGAAGCGTTCATCCTCCTGAAAGCGGTAGAATGCCTGCTCCAGGTCCTCCAGGGCCGGGATCAGGACCTCCGGCACGTAAAAGCCGCCGAACTCACCGAATCTGCCTTTGTCTCTCATTGCTCCATTCCAAGGGTGGGTTAGATGGTTGAATAGTTAAAAGGTTAAGAGGTTAAATGGTTAGGTCACCTTACTCTCTCACGAAAAACTTGAGTCAGGCACACCCTATCTGAATACACCCGCCCTGGGGTGCATTCAGATAGTCCGGTGTGCCGCCTTCGCAGGCGAACGGACCCATCGCGGGGAACCCCTGCCGGACGGCTATAAGAACCTTTGTGTGTCTGACTCAAGTTCTTCGTCTCCTTTTGGCTGTGACTTCGCCGCATTGAGGTTCCTATCCTCGCAGGTAGCGAATACTGTCGAACAGGGCCTTCATCTTGGCCGGGTCTTTCTTTCCGGGTCGCGACTCCACGCCGCTGCAGATGTCGATCCCGTATACCCCCAACGAGATGGCCTTGGCCGCGTTGTCCGGGGTGATGCCGCCGGCCACGAAGATCCGCTTGCTGACGTCCTGGATCAGGCCCCAATCGAAGCTCAGGCCCGTGCCGCCATACTGGTCCGGATGGAAGGCGTCCAACAGGATCGCATCCACCCGGTACAGCTCGGCCTTGTCCAGATCCGCCTGCTCCTTGACGCGCAGGGACTTGATGACCTTCACCGGGTCACTGGCCAGCAACTGGCAGAAGGCCGGGGTTTCATCTCCGTGCAACTGGACCCAATCCAGATAGCACTCGTTGATTGCCTGGCGGATGGTCTGGATGGAGGCATTGACAAACACGCCTGCCAGCTCCACAAAGGCCGGCAGACGGCGCACGATCTCCGCGGCCTTGTCCACGGGGATATACCGCGGGCTGTCGGGGAAGAAGTTGAACCCCAGCAGGTCCGTGCCCAGGTCCACCGCTGCCTGGGCGTCGTCGTAATTGGTGATGCCGCAGATCTTGACCTTGGCTACCAGCATCCGTTCCTCGTTCCTTGGGCCCGGCTAATGGTTAAAAGGTTAAAAAGTTAAAACGTTAAATAACGTTCCGGACCGAATTCCCTGTCTCCATTCTTGGCAATATCCCTGACCCACTTGCCTCACCATTTAACTTTTTAACCATTTAACTATTTAACCACTCGACCATTTAACCATCTAACCTTCTACCTTGGACACCTCGATCAGTTTCGTCAGACACGCCAATGCCTTGCCGCTGCGAATCGAGTCCTCTGCAGCGTTGATCCCCTCTTTGAGAGACCCTGCCAGGCCGCCGACCAGGATGGCCGCTGCGGCGTTGAGGGCGAGGATGTCCCTCTTTGGACCCATCTGTCGGCCTTCCAGGATCGCGCGAAGGACCTGTGCACTCTCTTGGGGGGTATCGACCCTCAGGTCCTCCAGCCTGGCCAGGGACATGCCCAGGTCCTTTGGACTGACCAACCGGGTCGCCAGGCGGCCGTCCCTCAGCTCTATCAACCGGGTGACGCCGGCCGTGCTGATCTCATCGAGACCGTCGCTGTGCACCACCAAGGCGTGACGAGTCCCCAGCATCTGCAGGGCCTCTACGATCGTCTCCATCAGTCCTTCGTCGGCCACGCCCAGGACCTGGCGGGTCGCCCCTGCCGGATTGGCCAGGGGGCCCAGGATGTTGAAGACCGTCCGAAAGCCCAGGGCCTTGCGGATGGGCTGCACGAATTTCATGGCCGGGTGGAACATCGGCGCAAACATGAATCCGATGTGGGCCTCCCTGATGCAGCGGGCTACCCCATCGGCCGTGGCATCGATCTTGACGCCCAGGGCCTCCAGCACGTCCGCGGAGCCGCAGCGGCTGGTGATCCCGCGATTGCCGTGCTTGGCCACGGTCACCCCTGCCCCGGCCGCCACCAGGGCTGCGCCCGTGGAGACGTTGCAGGTCTTGACGGTTCCTCCGCCGGTGCCGCAGGTGTCTACCAAGTCGTCGATGCCCGTCCGGACCTGGACGGCGTGGGTTCGCAAGGACGTTGCCAGCCCCGCGATCTCCGAGGCCGTGACCTTCTTCATCCGCAGGGCGGTCAGCAAGGCCGCCACCTGGGCCTCCGGGACCTGGCCCTCGAAGATCACGTCGAGGACCCCCTTGGCCTGTTCGAAGTCCAGATCCTTGCCTGCCAACAGCGGTTGGATGAAATCCACAATGGACGTCATGCCGTCGCCTCTATCTTTGCCTGGCTGGCCAAGGCCAATACGTTCTCGATGATCCGGCCGCCGGCGGGCGTCAGGATGCTCTCGGGGTGGAACTGCACGCCGAATACAGGATACTCCTTGTGTTGAACCCCCATCACAACGCCCTCGAACTCGGCGGTCACCTCCAGACAGTCCGGTACCCGGGTGGCCGCCAGGCTGTGATAGCGGCCCGCCTGCATGGGATTCTCGATCCCCGCAAAGATCCCCCGTCCGTTGTGGGTGACCCGCGAGGGCTTGCCGTGCATGGGCTTGGGGGCGTGGCCCACTGTGCCGCCAAAGTACTCGACGATCACCTGGTGGCCCAGGCACACCCCCAGGATCGGCAGCCGGTCCTTGAAGTAGTCCACTGCGGCCGTCGAGACGCCCGCTGCCCTGGGGCTGCCCGGTCCCGGCGAGATCACCAGCAGGTCGGGTCTGAGCCGGTCCGCCACGGCCGCCAGTTCCTGCAGGTCGGTATCCGCGCGGTACACCGTGGCGTGACAGCCTCGCTTGCAGAAATCGTCCACCAGGTTGTAGGTGAACGAATCGAAGTTGTCGATGAACAGCACCTTGTTCATAGGTCTCTTCCCCTATCAACTGCCTCGAATCGCCCGCAGGCAGGACCCGGCCTTGTGTTCGGTCTCTTCGAATTCGGTCTTGGGCACGCTGTCGTGGACGATGCCTGCGCCTACGCGGATATAGGCGGCATGATCCTTGACCTGGAGGGAACGGATCGTGATGCAACTGTCGAACTGGCCGTCGACCGTCAGGTACATGACCGCGCCGCCGTAGTAGCCTCGCTTGGTCTTCTCCAGTTGGCGGATGATCTTCATGGCCTCGATCTTGGGGGCGCCGGTCAGGGTCCCCATGTTCATGGTCGCCAGGTACGCGCTGAGGGCATCGAGTGACTTGGCGAGCGTGCCCTTGACGTTGCTGACCAGGTGCTGGACCGACTCGTATTTCTCCGCGATCAGCAACTCCGTCACCACGCGGCTGCCCGGCTCCGACACGCGGGCCACGTCGTTGCGGGCCAGGTCCACCAGCATCATGTGCTCGGCCAGCTCCTTGCGGTCGATCTTCAGCTCCGCCTCATAGCGGAAGTCCGTGTCCGGGTCGATGGCCTTGCCCAGGCGTCCCCTGGGCTTGGTGCCGGCAATGGGCCGGATCTCGACGCTGCGGTCCTGCAGGCCGCTGACCCGCAGGTTCAGCTCCGGGCTGGAGCCCAGCAGGGTGGTGGTCGGCGTCTTGATATAGAACATGTAGGGCGAGGGATTCAGGACCCGAAGCCGTTTGTACACGTCCAGCGGCTCGTCCGGACACGGCTCGATCCGGGTGCGGCTCAGCACCACCTGGAAGATGTCCCCGTCGAGGATGTGCTCCTTGGCGGTCCGAACCATCTGTTCGTAGGTGGCCTGGTCCGTGTCGGTCGATGGCTGCGGCAGGGGACCACCGGTTGCTGAGGGCCTCGGCGAATCGAACCGGGCCATGTTGGCGTAGTAGTCAAAACAGTCCTGGGCCTCGGCGATCGCGGCCTCGGGACTGTCATCGGTCACGATCACGTTAACGACCACGAAGCCCTGCTTTCGCTCGTGGTCCATCAGGAAGATGTTGTCTGCAAAGTACAGCTCATAGTCGGGATTGGCCAGGAGGTCCTCGCGGTTCTGCGGCAGCCTCTCGAACTGATCGATGAAGTCATAGCTCAGGGCGCCCAGAAGGCCGCAGGTGACACGGAAGGGCTTGCTGGCCAGGCGGAAGGCAAACGCCACGGCCCGCAGCACGTCCATCTGGTTGGTGCTGGTCAGGCGAGTCTGTTCATCGACGATCTCCTTGGCCCGCCGGATGCGACCGCGTATCGCCTCGTCGTTGAACGAGACCTCCTCACAGAAGGCAAACCGGTCTCTCTGGCCGGTCAGATATCGGAGCATCCGCTTGCCGGTACGGCCCAGGGCCTGGATCGTGAACCGGTCGCCCGTGCCGGTCAGGTACAGCGACGGCCGGGCTGTGCCGAAGCTCAGGGCCGCGGTCCCGGCCAGGTACTCCTTGGACTCGAAGAGGCAACTGTTGGCCGACCGGCCGTAGTCGCTGACCTTGGCGAAGAAATCCACCGGATCGTCGATGGTCATCTGCTTGACGATCGGTATGATCTCGCCTGGTTTGGCACTGGAGATTATCTGTCTGTAGTCTTCCATGGCGTTTCACTCTAACGCATTGTCGTTAATGCCTTCCAAAACACAAACAAAAAAAGCGGCCTCCCGTTTCCGGAAGGCCGCCTATCAATCGAGTGTTTCTAGGTCGTTACAGCAGAGGATCGCTTGCCCGCCGGATTATCCCGCAGGCCACCACCAGCAAACCATCGTGTTGTTGAGACCCATCAGTTTCATAATGCTCTATTAGACCGATCCGGTCGACCGATGTCAAGCACCTTGGCAAGAATTCCAGAAAAACATGCCCGCTCAGGAAATCCGCAAGAACGGTTGCACAAGGGCGGGAGGGGAGGTATCATCCCTCGTCTATGCAGCCGAGAGAAAGAAACGATGGGTCGGACTTGACTTGGCTGCTGGCGGGTGTGACATGGTGCGGCTGGCGACGTGGAGACTGGCCGAATGCGTCGCAACGTGATGGATGGGGGCCTGGGTAGCCCACCCCCAAGGATAGAACGTCATTCACTTAAAGGAGTACGACATGAAGAAGACGGGTGTGCTGGCAGTGTGGGCCGCCTTGCTGGTGGTGGCCGGATGTTGTGAAGAGTACAAGAAGACGCAGCAGGAGACCTTGGTCAGGGCACAGAAGGCCGAGCAACAGCAGGCCCAGACCGCTCAAGACCTGGACAAGGTCAAGACGGAGAAGTCCAAGTTGGAGGCCTCTGTGCAGAAGCTGTCCGCCGAGGTGGCGGCCGCCAAGAAGACCGTGGATGAGCTTCAGACTGCTGCCCACAAGGCGAACAGCGTCCTTGAGGAAGCGATCAAAGAGCGAAAAGACGCCCAAGACAAGTTGAAGGAGGCCACGGCATCTGTGCAGACGCTCAAGGCCCAGGTCCAGGACAAGGATGCCAAGGTCGCCCAGTTGGAGCAGGCCGCCAAGGATCTCCAGAAGATCGTGGACAAGATCAAGGCAGAGGCGGCGGCACCTAAGCCTGCGATGCCCTCGGCAGCGTCCAAGCCTGCGACGGCCCCGGCGGCAGGTGCGCCTGTGGCCCCCAGGTAGTCTCGGCAGGCGTTACGCCAGGTTAATTAGTACGATATGAACGGCTGGACCTCCGGCCTCCCAGCGGCCCTGTGCCGCAGGAAACGGGAGCGAGGAGGCCCAGCCGTGTTGTGCGCCGGAATCGACCACTGCACGGCGTTGGCGGCTGTGGCGCGAGGGATGAGTGCCTGAGCCAGTCGTCGCGGGAAGGGGGATGTCGATCCAGTGGATCGAGGTCAGGGAGAAGGCCATGCGAAGTCGAGTGTTCATTGCTTTGCTGGTTGTGATCGGCCTGCATAGGCCGGCCCTGGGTCTGGATCCAAACGCCGCTATGCAGTCAGGGACGCAGGGGGCTGGCCAGCAGACGCCTGCGGTCGCAGACAAGAATACGCCTGGCTCGCAGCAGGGGACAGCACCTGCGGGCCAGCAGCCTGCCAAGCAGGGGGTGCAGGGCGGGCTGACCGCCAAGGACCTCATTCCGTGGATCATTGCCTCAGTAGCGGCTGTTGCCGCCATAGGGGGACTTGCCTTCGGCATCTACCAATACTGCAGACGCCAAGCGGATGCAGTGATCAAGGCAACGGTCGAGGCCGAGGTCAAGAAGGAGTCCGAAAGGACTGAAGAGCAGAAGAGGCAGCAGTCGGACCGGGATTGCTATGAGGCCGTCCTGCGCCAGGAACTCGGCACCATCCAAATGCTGGGCTTGCCTGATGTACGCAACGTGCCGGTGCGTCTGTTCGATACGTTTGTGTCTCTGGACATCTCCATGACCTGGCGGAGCGAGCAGAGGTTCGATCCCGACTGTGGGGATCTCCGAGATGAAAGCGACCGCCATCTTGACCCCGATGCCTTGATGAAACGGGCCTTTGCACGTCACCACATGCTGTTGATCGTCGGCGACCCAGGATCAGGCAAGACCACACTCCTGAAGTACTATGCCATGTGCTGTGTGGAGGGGGACTATGAGAGGCTCGGCTTCGGCCGCAGACCGTTGCCGATGTACCTGCCGCTCCGTGATGTCCAGGTCGACGGCCAGGGCCCAACCGGGCTTGCGGCCAGCCTGGCCCGCTGGGCAGGGCGATACGCCCTTCAGGCCCCTGCGGAGTCGTTTTCCCGCTGGCTCACGGATGAACCGACCCTCGTCCTCCTGGATGGGTTGGACGAGATCAGCGACCTGAAGAGACGGCGGGCGATCTGTGAATGGATCGACCAGAATGCAACTGGTCTGGCCAATGCCAGGTTCGTGGTTACGTCCCGCTGGACCGGCTATCGCAAGGCCGATGGCATTGAGCTTGGATTCGAGCATCTGCAGGCGGACATCAGGGATTTTACCCCGGATCAACAGCAAGACTTCCTCCGCAAGTGGTTCAAGGCTGCCTACGCGAACGAACCCCCGCCTGAATCCGCAGACCTCGCCCGGTGGCGCAGCCAGCAGGAGGCCGTCAGTTCCAAACGGGCACAGGAGATCATCGACTTCCTGGCCAAGAGAGAGAACACGGCCGTTCGAGAGCTGGCCGGAGTACCCATGCTCTTGCAGATCATCGCCATCCTATGGAAGGAGCAAGGCGTACGCCTGAACGTCAGGTCTGACCTCTACCAGGCGGCCGTGAAGTACCTGCTGGACTTCCGCGACCGGCGCAGGGGATTGGACCCCCTGATGTCTGCCAATGACGCCCTTCGCGTGCTCTATCCGGTGGCGTTGTGGATGCAGCAGACGCTCCACACCGACGAGGTCTCGAAGGTCCAGGTGCACGAACAGATGCAGCCGATCATCAAGACCATTCAGCCGGATCTCACTGCAGAGCAGTTCTGCGACAACCTCCGCGATCGGGCGGGTCTAGTCGCCGACTACGGCAAGGACGCCTGTATCTTCAGGCACAAGTCCTTCCGGGAGTATCTCGCAGGCATGCAGCTCAACGAGCAGGCCAAGCGAGATCCCAAGTCCATCAGGCAGGTTGTCCAGCACCTTGGCGACGACTGGTGGGAGGAGACCCTTCGCTTCTTCATGGCGGAGGTGGACGACCGGGTCTTTGATGGGTTCATGGATGCCCTGTTCCGTAGCGACGTGAGCAAGGACCTCGATCCCAAGCAGCAGTCTCTGCTTCGGATACTCATTGGCGATGCCCGGCAGCGGCGGATCGACTCCCTGGTCCGGTGCCTCAACGACCGCCGTCTCAGCGACAACAAGAAGCGATACATCCTGGACTGCCTCAAGACCATCGGCACGCCAGAGGCCCTGGATGCGGTGCGGGTATACTCGGAGCAGGCACCCAGGAGCGTGGTGACCAAGAAGGCCGAAGAGATCATCGCAGAACAGAGGACAGTGCCGGAGGCCACGGCGACGACCCCGCAGGTCGCGGACGACATTTTCGTGCGGAAGCCCGCGTCGTTCCGCAATCCCTTTGAGCTCAACGCCGAGTACATCCTGATCCCAGGCGGATCATTCACGTACTCTGTGGACAAGCAGGTTCACCAGGTTCCTGACCTCTACTTCGCCAAGTACCCTGTGACCAACAAGCGGTACCGCCGATTCATCCAGTACCTGCAGGGCCAGGAGGCGGAGCTACAGCAGGTGCTCGGCCTGGAGGCATTCGCCAGGCAGTTGCTGGCCTTTGCGCAAGGCCCCAAGGGAGAGGGCCTTGGCGAGCATCTCGACAGCGAGGTCTCGCAGTGGGCTGGGAAACTCCGGTCTGGATACGATCAAGAGAAGCGGTTCAATGGCGAGGACCAGCCTGTGGTCGGTATCTCCTGGTATGCGGCGAAGGCTTATTGTGCGTGGCTCTCGGCACTCGAAGGGTCTGGCAGTGAGGCTGCCTACCGGCTGCCGCAGGAGATCGAGTGGGAATGGGCTGCAGGCCACGGTGAGCGGGAATACCCCTGGCCGAAGGAAAAGGGCGAACCGAATCCGAAGCTGGCCAACTATGGCGAGAACATGGGTGCGACTACTCCAGTGGGGCAGTATCCTGAAGGCGCTACCCCTGAAGGCCTGGTGGACATGGCAGGCAATGTGTGGGAGTGGATGGAGAACTACTACGATAATGACAAGGACTTCGTTTCGTTGCGTGGCGGCTCCTGGAACAGCAGTCAGGTGTATCTGCGTTGTTCCTCCCGCAACGACGCCCGCCCGCCCGGCGGGTACTGCTTTGTGGGTTTTCGAGTGGTTCGCTCCCAGTCATAAAAATCAGTTGATACTCTGATCCTCTGTCCCTCTGGGACTCTGAACAGTGACTCCAGAAACGCCTCAATAGCAGGGCGAGGATGAGCCAAGGGCAGGCCCAGGCCAACGCGGATGACACGCCGTCGTTGCGTGGCGGCCGCGTTGTGGGGCCGGGACATACGGAATCTTGGACGGATAGCCATGGCCCCCCTCGATGGAAATGGGGGGCCATGGCGGACCTTCGACTGAGGTCGCTCGTACTGGCAAAGGGTGCTACCTGTCGGGGACAGCCGTTGAAGGCACGGATGGAAAAGGTCTTGCCTTATCCCTCGCAAGTGTATATGATCTCGCGTTCGAGTCAGCGACACACGTCCCGTGCTCTTGGAAGAAAGGACCTTTATGCCGTTTGCCGCACTGAAACTTCATCCCACCCTGCTCAAGGGACTCAAGGATCTCGGCTTTGCCAGGCCGACGCCGATCCAGGCCGACGCCATACCGCCTGCCATGGCAGGGCGGGACGTCCTCGCCTGCGCAGTGACAGGCAGCGGCAAGACCGCTGCGTTCCTGCTGCCGATCCTTCACCACTTGATCGAACGGCCCCGCGGCACCACGCGGGCCCTGGTTCTGACGCCCACGCGAGAACTGGCCGCCCAGATCGCCGAGGACCTCAACGATCTGTCCGTGCACACCCCGATCACCGGGGCAGCGGTCTTCGGCGGCGTGGGCATGGGCCCGCAGGAGCACGCCTTCCGGAGCGGCGTGGACATCCTGATCGGCACGCCAGGCCGTCTGCTCGACCACTTCAGGGCCCCGTACGCAAAGCTCGCAGGTCTCGAGTACCTCGTGATCGACGAGGCGGACCGGATGCTCGACATGGGCTTTCTCCCGGACATCCGCCGCATCCTGCGACACCTTCCCACTCGCAGGCAGACGCTCTTCTTCAGCGCGACCATACCTGCTGCGATCCAGGGACTGACCCGCGAGATGCTGCACAACCCCGTTGCGATCAACCTGGAACGGCCTTCGGCCCCGGCCGTGGGGATCACCCAGGCGGTGTACCCGGTCTCACAGCAGCTCAAGTCCGCGCTGCTGGCGGCCCTGCTCGACCAACAGGTCATACACGATGCCCTCGTCTTCACCCGGACCAAGCACCGGGCCGATCGCCTGGCCAAGTACCTGGTGAGGCAGGGGGTGAAGGCAGAGCGGATACACGGCAATCGCTCCCAGCTCCAGCGGACCCAGGCCCTGGCCGGGTTCAAGGGCGGGAGGTACCAGGTGCTGGTGGCCACGGACATCGCCGCACGGGGGATCGATATCGATGCCCTCGGCCACGTGATCAACTTCGACGTGCCGCCCGTGCCCGACGACTACATCCACCGCGTGGGTCGTACTGCCCGCATGGAGGCGACCGGCGATGCCTTCACCTTCGTCTCGCCTGAGGAGGAGCCTGATCTGCGGGCGATCGAGAAGGCCCTGGGCAAACGGCTTCCGCGGGTGATCGTCCCTGACTTTGACTACACGGCCAAGCAGGAGGAGCGTCTCGAGGTGCCTATTGGCGAGCGCATCGCGGCCATCCGCGCAAAGAAGGCCGAGGATCGCGCAAGGGCCAAGGCCAAGGCGGATCGCAGGGACAGCCACGGGGCTTCGGGGCCGTCCCGGCAGTCCACGTCACAGCCCGCACCCAGGACCGGAGGATCGGGTCTGACCAGTCACAGTCGGGTCCTGCGTGGACACCGGCCGGGCAGGAAGCCGAGGCACCGGCGATAGAGGAGCGGGTGTTCGAGACGCATTCAGGATGGTCTGAGTCTGTGATGCGGGCCGCTCTTGCAGACACCCCTGGAAGGTGCTGACCCATGACGTCGAAACGCCCATGCACCAAGGGCCCTCGCGGCTCTCCCTCGTGGAGTCGCCTCAACGTCCTGTTTGAGGACAAGGACGTCATTGTCGTGGACAAGCCCGCGGGTCTGTTGACCATGGCCACGGACCGGGAGAAACACCGCACGCTCTATGCCCTGCTCTATGAGTACCTCAGGGGCAGGCGACCGCCCGAGAGGCTCTTCATCGTCCATCGCCTGGATCGCGAGGCCTCGGGTCTGCTGGTGTTTGCCAAGTCAGAGGCGTCCAAGCAGGCCCTGCAGGGGCAGTTCAAGGAGCACTACGCAGGCAGGACCTATCTGGCAGTCACCGAGAAGCGAATGCCCCAGGACCGATGCACGCTTGGGTCCTATCTGGCGGAGAACGCGGCCTATCGCTGTTACTCGACCCCTGATCCGGCGAAGGGCAAGTGGGCCGTCACCCACGTGAAGGTGTTGAAGCGATCTTCTAGTAGGACCCTGGTCGAGGCGCAATTGGAGACCGGGCGCAAGCACCAGATCCGCGTGCACCTGGCGGAACAGGGGTGCCCCGTTGTGGGAGACCCGGTCTATGGCAGCAGGACCAACCCCATCCGTCGCCTGGCCCTGCACGCGGTGAAGCTGGCATTCGAACACCCGACTACTGGGAAACTCATGGAGTTTGAGTCTCCTCCTCCGGCCGCGATTGCTGCTTTGGTCTGATGCATTGATGGTGGGAGGTATTCGAGGTATACTTCCGTCCGATGGGTGGCCGAGAGCGTGCGACCCGAAGGCAAGAAGTGACATCGTCTGAAAGGACTGACCGTGCGATTGTCGACACTACCGATCTTCCTGACCTTCCTTGTGATGGGCGTCGCGGACGCCATGGGGCCCATGTCCGATGCGGTGAAGAACCAGTTTCAACTCAGCAACGTGGTGGCCACGCTGCTGCCGTTCTTCGTCTTCATCGCGTTCGCGGTCTTCAGTGTCCCCGGAGGCGTGCTTGCCGCGCGGATGGGCAAGAAGAACCTCCTGCTCCTCGGCCTGGGCCTGAACGTCCTGGCCATGGCGATCCCGACCTTCACGATGCCCGGCTTCACGCTGTTGCTGGCCTGCATCTTCATCTTGGGCGTGGGCACGACCTTCCTCCAGGTGGCGGGCAATCCGATCATGCGGGACGTGAGCGAAGGGGGCGCCTACAGCCGTAACCTGGCGCTCGCCCAGGGCATCAAGGGCGTGGGTTCCTCCGCGTCGGCGTATCTGGTGGGTCTGGTCTTGATCCTGCCGCTCTTCAAGAGCATGGGATGGAGAGGGGCCTTCCCCGTGTTCTTCGGCCTGATGACGGTGGCGTTTCTGTGCGTCGCAGTGCTCAAGGTCAGAGAGACCAAGGCCACTGAGCCGCCGAGCGTCGGTTCGTCGCTTAGCCTCCTTGGAGAGCCCACCTTCGCCCTGGCCGTGCTCGGCATCTTCCTCTACGTTGGGGCCGAGGTATGCATGGGCCGGTTCCTCCAGCCGACCCTGGAGGGATTCGGACTGGCCTCGGACAAGGCCGCCTTGTTCGGTCCCACGCTCTTCTTTGGAGCCCTGACCGTGGGCCGCCTGGTGGCGGGCAGTGTCAACATCAGTGCCCGCACCTTCCTCCGCCTGTCTGCGGTCCTGGGCCTGGCGGCGGCGGTGCTGATGATGACCGGAGCCAAGAGCCTGACCTTGGTGGGTGTAGTGCTGGGCGGCCTGGGCTTCGCCAACATCTGGCCCATGCTCTTCTCGATTACCGTTGAGGAGAAGCCCGAGCGTGCCAGCGAGCTGTCCGGCCTGATGTGTATGGCCATCTCGGGGGGCGCCATTGTGCCTCTGATCATGGGCAAGCTCGTGGACTTGGGCTTCAAGCCCCTGTCCTTTGTAGTCCCTGCCGCCTGCTTTGCGTACCTGGTGCTGCTCTCGCTCAAAGGGGGACATCAGTCCGCTGCGTCCGGGAAGATGGTCTAGCCGAAGGGATGCCAGTATGAATACCCGTTCCGATACGCGAATCGTCATGACCCTGGATGCAGGCGGGACGAACTTCCGGTTTTCCGCCATGCGAGGCGGCCAGGCCGTGACCGAAGGCGTGGCCATGCCCTCCAACGGTGACGATCTGGAACGGTGCCTGGCCAATATCGTGGAGGGCTTCACCCGCATCAGGAAGCTGTGTCCGGAGCCGCCTGTGGCCATCAGCTTTGCCTTCCCGGGGCCGGCCGATTACCCGAGCGGCATCATCGGCGACCTTGGCAACCTGCCCGGGTTCAGAGGAGGCGTGGCACTGGGCCCCATGCTGGAAGAGCGGTTCGGCGTCCCGGTCTTCATCAACAACGACGGCGACCTCTTCGTGTACGGGGAGGCGATTACGGGCCTGCTGCCCCACATCAACGGCCTGCTCGAAAGGGCCGGCAGCCCCAAGCGATACAGGAACCTCTTCGGCGTCACCCTCGGAACGGGCTTCGGCGGCGGCATTGTCCGCGACGGCAACCTCTTCATCGGGGACAACTCCATGGCAGGCGAGGTCTGGCTGCTTCGCAACAAGCTGGCCCCTGGCATGAACGCAGAGGAAGGTGCGAGCATCCGGGCCGTACGCCGAGTCTACGCGGAGACGGCGGGCATCGCGTTCGAGCAAGCCCCTGAGCCCAAGGTCATCTTCGACATCGCCATGGGCAAGACCTCGGGACACCAGGCAGCGGCTGCAGAGGCCTTCCGCCGTCTGGGTGAGGTCGTGGGCGATGCGATGGCCAATGCCCTGACCCTCGTGGACGGCCTGGCTGTGGTCGGTGGCGGCCTGTCGGGCGCAGCGCCACTGTTCCTGCCTTCGTTGGTTGCGGAGATCAACGGCACGTACACCGGGCCCACGGGCAATGTCTTTCGCCGCCTTGGCTGTGTGGCATTCAACCTCGAAGACGCCGCCCAGTTGGAGCGATTCCTCAAGGGCGAGACCCGCCGGATTGTCGTACCGGGCAGCCACCGGAAGGTACAGTACGACCCGCTGCAGCGAGTCGGCGTAGGTCTGTCACGCCTTGGGACGAGCGAGGCAGTCGCAGTGGGTGCCTATGCCTTCGCGTTGAGCAGGTTGGATGCAGGTCAATGAGACCGGACGGCGAACACGGGCTGTCCATGGACAAGGTGCCCGTGAGGAAACGGGGGTGGGCACGCCGCCTCTTTGCCTTTGCGGGACCGGCCTACCTGGTGAGCGTGGGCTACATGGACCCGGGCAACTGGGCCACGGACATCGAAGGGGGGGCCCGGTTTGGGTACACCCTGATCTGGGTCCTGTTGATGTCCAACCTCATGGCCGTCCTGCTCCAGACCCTGTCTGCTCGCCTTGGGGTCGTGACAGGTCACGACCTGGCCCAGGGCTGCCGCCGGGAGTATCCGCGGCTGGTGGTGTTTTGCCTGTGGGGCCTGACGGAGGTCGCGATCGCGGCCACGGATCTGGCGGAGGTCCTCGGTACGATCGTAGGGCTGAATCTGCTCTTCCACATTCCCCTGCTGTGGGGCTGTGCGATCACGGCCTTTGACACCTTCCTGCTGCTGATCCTCCAGCGATTCGGCGTCCGCAAGATGGAGGCGTTCATCGTGATGCTGATCACCACCATCGGGACGTGTTTCCTGGTGGAGGTCTTCCTGTCCAGGCCCCAGTGGGGGGCCGTGGCCGCCGGCTTTGTCCCTCGCCTGGATTCGAACGCCCTGTACGTGGCCATCGGCATCATCGGGGCCACGGTGATGCCCCACAACCTCTACCTCCATTCGGCGCTGGTCCAGTCCCGTGCGGTCTCCAACACCTACACGGGCAAGGCCGAGGCCCTCCGCTTCAACTTGGTGGATTCGGTCGTGGCCCTCAACGCGGCGTTTGTGGTCAATGCCGCCATCCTGGTGACTGCCGCAGCCAACTTCTACAGCCGTGGCATCGTGGTGACCGAGATCCAGCAGGCCCACCAGTTGCTCGGGCACCTCTTGGGAGGCACGGTGGCACCGATCGCCTTTGCGGTCGCCTTGTTGGCGGCCGGTCAGAGCTCCACGCTCACGGGGACCATCGCCGGGCAGGTCGTGATGGAGGGGTTTCTGAACCTCCGCATGGTGCCGTGGCTGAGGCGTCTGGTGACGCGGCTGTTGGCCTTGGGGCCGGCCGTGATCGTCATTGCGTGGGCCGGCAATCAAGGGATCTATCGGCTGCTGGTCCTGTCCCAGGTGATCCTGAGTCTGCAACTGCCCTTTGCGGTAGTGCCGCTGATCCAACTGACCTCCGACAAGACCAAGATGGGCCCCTTTGCCAACTCCTGGCCGGTCAAGGCCGTGGCCTGGCTGGTGGCATCGGTCCTCCTGGCCTTGAACGGCAAGCTCGTATTCGATGAACTGCACGAGTGGCTCGGTACAGGGCCTGCCTGGCAATGGCTGGTGGCGGTGCCGGTGGTGGCGGCCTTGGCGGGCCTCCTGGTGTATCTGATCGTAGTGCCCTGGATCAGACGGCAGCAGCCCTGGGACAAGGCCCTTTCGACCGGCAGCCGCGAGGTGGCCAGCCGCGTCCGACCCGCGGAGGTCAAGCGGATCGGCGTGGCACTGGAACACGCCTCCGGCGATGCGGAGATCCTGTCCGCGGCCCTGCCCGTGGCCAGGGCCAATCACGCCCGGCTCACCCTGATCCACGTCGTGGATACGCCGGGTGTGATGATGTTGGGCAAGGAGAGCTCCAGCCTGCACGCCTCGGCAGATGAGGCATACCTCGAGGAACTTGTGCGGGAGGTGGAAGACCGTGACCTGCCCGTGGAGTCCATGCTCCTCTTCGGCAGGCCCGCGGACCAGATCATCAAGGCCGTGCGTGAGGCGGGTCTGGACATGCTGGTCATGGGCTCGCACGGCCATCAGGGGATAGGTGACTATGTCCACGGCCAGACGGTGGAGACCGTCCGGCATCAGGCGAGGATCCCCGTTCTGGTTGTGCCTTCGGGGAGGTGAGATCGGCTTTGTCCCCAGCCCAAGGGCATAGGCCGTTGTAGACATCATGTCACTGACACGGACAGACCACCCTCCTGTTTGCGACATCGTCATCGCCCCCCCATTGGCCTGCCGAAAACCGGCGGGTTTGGCATCCGCCTTGCCGGCCCCCTTTCCAGTCTCCATGCGAGGCAGCCTCTCGCCTCGACCCGCCCCTTGATCAACGCAAGATAACGAGTCGGGGGCAGGCCCAGGCAACGCGGATGTCACGCTGTCGTTGCGTGGCGGCCGCGTTGTGGGGCCGGGAAGTGGGGGGGCTTCGCCAGATAGCCATGCCCCTCCCTCGAAAGCCCTCGGGAGGGGCATGGCGGACCTCCGACTGGGTGCGCTCTGGGCGGGACTGCAGCGGCGAGGGGTTCCATCTGCCGGCGACAGCGTTCAGGCTTGCGACGGAGCATACACCCGACAACAAGGCCGTGTCTTCTTTACACCAACTCCTATTCGGCTGGCTGGAAGGTACCGGCAGGGGGGAGAACCCGCGACCAGACCATGGCGGTGGCGCCGCCTGCAGGTCACGGCCTTCAGATTCAGGAGTGACAGAACAAGGCAGGGTCAGTCTTTTTGGCCGTAGTAGGCGTCCTTGCCGTGCTTGCGGAGGTAGTGCTTGTCCAGCAGGGCCTGTGAGATCGCTGCCTGGCGGGGGTTGATGGTGAGGGCGCCGAGGGCCATGGCCGCCACCTCTTCGAGCACGACTGCGTTCTTGACCGAATCGTGGCCGTCCCTGCCCCAGGTGAAGGGACCGTGGTTGGCCACCAGGACCGCCGGGACAGCCAGAGGGTCGATGTCGCTGAACCGGCGTACGATCACCTTGCCTGTGTTCAGTTCGTAGTCGCCCTCAATCTCGTCTGCAGTCATGACCGGCGTCACCGGCACCGGACCGTAGAAGTGGTCCGCGTGGGTGGTGCCCAGGCAGGGGATGTCACGGCAGGCCTGGGCCCACGTCGTGGCGTTCCGCGAATGCGTGTGGGTGACGGCCCCGATGCCTTTGAAACAACGGTAGAGTTCCAGGTGGGTCGGGGTGTCCGAAGAGGGGCGAAGCGTGCCTTCAACGCACTTGCCGTCCAGATCCAGGACCACGATCTTGTCGGGCGTCAGTTCGTCGTAGTTCACGCCCGAAGGTTTGATGGCAACCACGCCGGCCTTTCGGTCGATCTGGCTGACGTTGCCCCAGGTGAAGACCACCAGCCCGTGCTCCACCAGCTCCAGGTTGGCCTTGCAGACGAGTTCTTTGAGACGCTCAAACATACCCAGCCAGACACCTACCGCTTACCGCTTACCGCTTGGCGATTGGCGATTCTACGCGTTTGCCTTCTCCTTGATGACCAGCAGGTCCTTCATCACGTGGTACAGACTCTCTGTGTGGTCCGCTACGCCGAAGCTGTCGTGGAGCTGTTTGTACAGGGCATAGAGTTGTCGATAGACCTCGTGGTTGGCCTTGTTGGGCTTGTACGTGGTCTTCTTCAGGCCGCACATGGCCTTCTGGGCAGCAGCGAAGTCCTTGTGGGCGCCACCGACCACCGCTGCCGCGATGGCCGTGCCCAAGGCACAGGTCTGGGCCGAACGCGAGACCTTCATCTCGCGGCCCGTGACGTCCGCGTAGATCTGCATGACCATGGGGCTCTTCTCGGCGATACCGCCGCAGTTGATGACCTGCTTGATCTGGACGCCGTACTCCTCGAAGCGATTGATGATGGTCAAGGCCCCAAAGGCGGTCGCCTCCACCAGGGCCCGGTAGATCTCCTCAGGCTGGGTGTGGAGGGTCTGGCCCAACAGAAGGCCCGTGAGTCGCTGGTCCACCAGGATCGTGCGGTTGCCGTTGTTCCAGTCCAGGGCCAGCAGTCCGGACTGGCCCGCCTTGAGCTTGGAGGCCTTCCTGGTCAATTCCTCGTGAGAACCGGCCTTCTTGCCGCCGGGCTGGACATCGTTGACGAACCAGTTGAAGATGTCTCCCACGGCCGATTGGCCGGCCTCCAGACCCCAGCATCCGGGCAGGATCGAGCCATCCACGATCCCGCAGATGCCCGGTACATCCGCGACCTTGTCGGTGTTGGGCCACACGGACATGTCGCAGGTGCTGGTGCCGATGATCTTGACCAGGGAGCCTCGGGTGATACCCGCACCCACGCCGCCCAGGTGCGCATCAAACGCCCCGATAGCCACAGGGATGCCCGCAGGCAGGCCCAGCCTCTTGGCCCATTGGACCGTCAGGTCGCCTGCCTTGTCTTTGATGGTGCAGGTCTTGCTGGGCAGGCTGTCGCTGAGCTTGCCGAGCTTGGGATCGAGCTTGACCAGGAAATCACGGGCCGGATAGCCGCCCCACTGGTCGTTGAACAGGGCCTTGTGACCGGCCGCACAGCGACACCGCTTGATCTGGGAGGGGTGGTCCGTGCCGGTCAGGACCGCGGGGATCCAGTCGGCATGCTCAACCCAGGTACAGGCCGCGTCATAGACCTTCTTGTCCGTGCGGAGGCAGTGAAGGACCTTGCTGAAGAACCACTCCGAAGAGTAGATCCCGCCGCACTTGGCCAGGTATTCGGGGTGTTCCTGTCTGGCCAGGGCCGTGATCTCCGCTGCCTCGGCGTATCCGGTGTGGTCCTTCCAGAGCCACACACAGGCGTTGGGGTTACCCTTGAATGCCTTGAGCATGGCCAGGGGCGTGCCGTTCTCATCGACCGGGATCGGAGTGGAGCCGGTGGTGTCTACACCGATCCCAACGACATTGTCCGCCGAGAACCGCCTGTCTGCCTTCTTGGCCTGTGCCAAGGCCTGCTTGATGGTGAGCTCAAGCCCCTTGAGGTAGTCCGCCGGGTTCTGACGGGCCAGGTTGTGATCGGCCCGATCCAGGATGATTCCCATCTGGCCGGTCGGGTAGTTGAATACCGCGGTCCCTAGTTCCTTGCCGTTGCCGGTGTCCACGATCAGGCACCGCACGGAATTGGTGCCGTAGTCCAAACCGATTGAATACGCCATAACCTCACACCCTTTCCAAGGCCGTTCCAGACTGCTCCGCCAGGCCTCATCCCCTGAAGTACAGATAGGCACCCAGGATGCACGCCACGATCAGCACCGAGGCTGCAACCTCGTGCCAATCCCAGCTTGCGTACGTCTTGGCGCGGTCCTCAGCCGTGGCAGTGCCGAAGGTCAGGCTCTTGATCCTCGTGTATTCAGGCTCCGCAGTCATGTAGCTGACCACGACCATCACCACTGCCGACACGATTGTGATCAGCACGCTGAAATACTGGAAGTTGATGTTGTTGATAATCCACAGGAGGGAACCCTCCGTGTAGCTAAAGCTGCCCTTGCCGATCGTGACCGGCGTGTCGACCAGCATGCGGAAGACACCCAGGACAAAGCCCACGATCATTGCCCAAAGACAACCCTGGGCGTTGAGACGCTTCCAGAACACGCCGAAGAAGAACACCACGAAGATAGGCGGCGCCAGGTAGCCCTGCACGGACTGCAGGTAGTTGTACAGGCCGGTGGCACCCTTCACTACGGGAATCCAGGCCATGGCGATGAGCACCATGACCGTCGTGGCGATACGGCCCATGCGGACAATCTCGTGCTGTGAGGCCTTGGGGCGGAGTTTCTGATAGATGTCTACCGTGAAAAGCGTCGAGCAGGCGTTGAACACGCCGGCCAGCGAGCCCATCAATGCGGAGAGCAGACCAGCCACCACGATGCCACGCAGGCCGGCTGGGAGCAGGTGCTCAACCATCAGCGGAAAGGCGCCTTGGGCGGCGTCAGGACTGGCGGTGAATGCGGCGGTCAACGCGGGCACCTTGCCGCTCTTGACCAGCGCGAAGCAGATCATGCCGGGGATGATGAACAGGTAAGGAGGAAACAGCTTGAGAAAACCGGCAAAGATGCTCCCTTGCCGGGCAACCCGCTCATTCGGAGCGCCGAGGGCCCTCTGCACGATGTATTGGTCGGTGCACCAGTACCACAGCCCGATCACGGGTGCACAGATGAGCATGCCAGGCCAGGGGTAGTAGCTGTTGAAGTACCACGCCTGCTTGACGATCTCGCCGTTAGCGCTCTTCTCCAGGACCGGCGCCCAGGTAGACTCGACACCAGGCGGCGTGATCGGCTTCCAGAGGTTGAACATGTTGGAGCCGCAGAGGTGGCGGAGTTCGGTCCAGCCACCCAGCTTGATCAGCCCATAGATGGTCAGCAATGCCGAGCCGCAGATCAGGATGACCACCTGGACGGCATCATTGTAGGCCACGGCCCGCATGCCGCCGAGCATCGTGTAGAGGCCCGTCAGCACGATCACCGCCACCGAGCCGATCCAGAAACTGTCGATCACCGTGCCGCCAACGTGTATATGCACCTCCGGCAGCAGCGTGGAAAACACCACGCCGCCTGCGAAGATCCCGACCGCGATCTTGGACACGATGAACGTGATCAAGGACACGATGGACAGCACGTAGCGAGAGCTCGTGGAGAATCGCCGTTCGAGGAACTCCGGCATGGTGAACACCAGGGAGCGGGCGTAGAAGGGCACGAACACCCACGCCAGGACCAACAGGCACCAGGCGTGCAGCTCATAGTGGGCCATGGCCACTCCGTCCTTGGCCCCGGACCCGGCAAGGCCGACGATGTGTTCAGAGCCGATGTTCGAGGCGAAGATCGATGCTCCGATGACCCACCAGCCGAGGTTTCGCCCTGCCAGGAAGTAGTCGGCCGCCGTGTCTTTGCGTTTGCTGACGACCCACCAGGCCACCCCCAGCAGGATGCAGAAGTACAGCGCTATCATCAGCCAGTCGATGCCGGTCAGGGTGGAGCGGGCTTGAGCCGTTGCGAGTAGAGGAGTCAGTACATTCATGGGTTTACCCTATTCCTGGTTTCCGGAGAAGACATCTCGCCGAGCAGCACACACTGCGTCGGTCTGGTTCTTGGCCTCAATAGGCCGGGGTATATCCATACTCATGCCGTTCGATGAAGGGCATCCGGTTTCTTGCCCCGGGACTACCGGGTGAGGAACTTGTGGACCGTCGTGGTCTTGTAGGTCTGGCCTGGACGCAGGACCGTGGTCGGCCAGTTGGGCCTGTTGGGTGAATCCGGATAGTGCTGGGTCTCCAGGCAGAGACCGTACCGATGCTTGTAGACCTTGCCGTCCTTGCCGGTGACCTTGCCGTCCAGGAAGTTGCCGGAGTAGAACTGGATGGCCGGCTCGGTGGTGTAGATCTCCATAACGCGGCCGGTCGTCGGCTCTGCCACCCGGGCCGCCAGGGACAGGTCATTGCCCCGCTTGCGGAGGACCCAGTTATGGTCGAAACCGCCGCCGAATTTGATCTGCTCATCATCGGCAGTGACGTCCTGGCCGATCTTCTTGGGCTTGCGGAAGTCAAAGGGGGTGCCGTCCACGGACCGGATCTCGCCGGTGGGGATCAGACCGCTATCAACCGGGGTCGTCTGGTCGGCGTTGATCATCAGCTCGTGGTCGAGGATGTCTCGCTCTGCACCGGTGAAGTTCCAGTAGCTGTGGTTGGTCAGGTTGCACACGGTGGGCTTGTCCGTCGTGGCCTCGTAGTCGATCCGGAGCTCGTCCTTGTCGTTGAGGGTATAGGTGACCGCGACCTTGAGGTTGCCGGGGTACCCTTCTTCCATGTCCTTGCTGGTGTAGCTGAACTTGACGGCGACGTCCTCCTTGCCCTTGATGGCCTCCCCCTTCCAGAGCTTCTGGTCAAAGCCCGCCTTGCCACCGTGCAGGTGGTTGTGGCCGTCATTGGTGGCCAGGGTGTAGGTCTTGCCGTCCAGTGTGAATGTGCCTTTGCCGATGCGATTGCCGTAGCGACCGACAATACACCCGAAGTAAGGGCTGCCAGCGTGATTGGGCTCCACGTACCGCTCCAGGCTGTTGTGACCCAGGATGATGTCGCCCAGCTTGCCGGTCCGATCCGGGACCTTCAAGGAGATGACGGCTCCGCCATAGGTGATGATCCGGGCTTCCAGACCGTGCGAATTGGTCAAGGTGTACAGATCGACGGGCTTGCCATCCGGCGTCTTTCCAAAGGCAGATTTCTTGATGTCCATACCGTCCTTCCCTTTTGCAGAACACGATTTCTTGCAGACCTCGTTACACGAGCTGAGAATCACCACCAGGGAGACCAAAGCGACACCTCGAGTCATCCAGCTTCTGACCATGATTTGCCTCCAAATGCATTGTTTGGGTTTTCAGATGTACCCCATGCCTGGACTTGGATATGATCCGAACCGACAATAGCTTGACGATGATGACCGCCACAAAAACCTCACCAAGGCCTTCACTGGTTCGACCTCACGAGCCAGCACAACCCTTTGGGCTGGTGCATCATTATGGCGAGCGAAGGGGGATAGTCAAGCGATTTCTGGGGGGCCTCCGGGGCCTGGGCGACGGCCGCGGTCACGTGCAATAACAGAGGCAGGGGACGGCGTCCGCTCCGTCTCCTGCCTCTGGACCCCAACTCAGGCCTGCTGGCCCAGACGCTGGGTTTCGGGCAAGGGGCATCCTCGGAGGATGCCTATCTACATAGGGTTACCGCGGTCAGCCGCGTCTTCTTGCGGGGCTTGACTGCCACGACGATGGCGGGTCTCTTCTTCTTGCGACGGTTGATCGTACGCTGGGCGACGTAGGGCGATGGATTCTCTTCCGAGGCGACGACCAGGGCCTCTGCCGGATTGGCCGCAAAGGCGTCTGCACCAATCTCCTCCCACAGGCCGTCGGCCCGGTTGAACAGGCCTCCTGAGACCATGATCTTCATGTTCGGCCAGGCGTTGACGCCCTTGATGGTGTCGATCAGTTGGCGGACCTGAGGTGCCTGCTTGGGCCTGGTCCCGTAGAGCAGCAGGTAGTCTGGGGCGTAGTCGTTCACGAATCCGAAGATATCATCGTTTGTCAACCCGCCGCCCAGGAAGCGGACCTCCCAACCGTCGCTCTCAAACAGGTCTGCCATCATCTGGGCGCCCAGCTCCTGCATCTCGGTCTCTGCGCAACAGATAGCCACCTTCCTGTTCCTGACCGGGCGTCTGGGCAGCTTGTTCTGGAGCTGATCCACGATCGTCCGGTTGATGCGTGTGGCGAGGTGCTCTTGGACAGGCGCGATTCGGTCCTGCCGGAGGAGCTTCTCGACGGTGACAATGATTGGCCATATCATGTCCAGGTAGACGCCGTTGGCTGGCACTCCCCGTTGAAGGGTCTCCTCAACTACCCTGCGGCATGACTGGCGATCTCCGTTGAGCAGTGCGGCGAGGTAGCGTGTCAGGGCTTCATCTTTGATCATCGAGCGAATCCTTTCCATATTTGGCCTGCTTGGACGTGAGTGTTGTTTTTCCATGTTATCAGTGCTGACGGCTACATCGGTAATATAGGCAATCTATATTTAGTAGTATCGCTGGGTTTGGTGGATTCTTAAGTTAAAATGACTAAAAGTTTCTGGTGTGACATACATTGCCTATATTGCCTTATCGGCCAGTAGGTGCGACCTTCGTGCCAACCTCCAGGTCCGTGCCAAACCAGGACGAGCAGGGGCTAGTTCCTGTCGCCCCTGGCCCAAGACCCAACTGGCAAGGAACGCCTCTACCGTGCGATACCGGGGTAAGACAGTCCTGATGCTGGATGGGACGCTGTCTTCTGGGACCTTCGCCCCGTGTGGCGGAGATCGTCCTGTTTTCGGGCGCATTTGATTGAATTGACCTTGGCACCAGCCTACAATGTGCCGGTATTGTTCGGAGGCGGATAGGCCTTGGTGCAAGGAGAGTTGCCATGGTAATGGGGTTGTGGCCCTGGGCCCAGGAGGTCGTCCGTGATATCGGTCGATTCGCAGGGTTCGTCTGGGCGTCGATCCTGGCATCGGTAGCCGGGTGCGGCACCAAGGGCGTGTATCCGCTGATCTGGACGCAGATGAACATCATCGGCGTCAGGAGCGTGCCGGTCATCATGGTCACCGGGGCATTTGTGGGAATGACCCTGGCTGTGCAGGCCTATGACCAGTTGGCAGGCATGGGCCTGGAAGAGCATCTGGGGGTCTTGATCAATATCTCGGTGGTCAAGGAACTGGGGCCGGTCCTGGCAGCGGTGATGCTGGCGGGCCGCATCGGGGGCGCATTGACCGCTGAGCTGGGGACCATGAACGTGACCGAGCAGATTGATGCGGTTCGAAGCATGGGGATCGACCCGGTTCGACACTTGGTGGTGCCGCGGGTGTGGGCGTGTCTGCTCCTGACACCGGTGCTGATCATCTATGCGGACCTGATGGGCGTGATCGGGGGGGCGGTGGTGAGCTTCGCATACCTGGGCATCAACAGCCGCGCCTACTGGAACTTCAGTGCCTACGGGGTCGAGCTATGGGACGTTGGGGTCGGCGTGGTCAAGGGCTTCTTCTTCGGCGCGGCCATTGCGACGATCAGTTGCTACAAGGGCTTTACCTGTAGGGAGGGCGCCCAAGGGGTCGGTCAGGCCTGCACCGAGGCCTTTGTAAGCAGTTTCATCTCGATCCTGGCCATTGACTTCGCCCTGGCCATGATTTTCAAGGCGGTGTATCTGACGTTCTGGCCGCTGAAGGGTCTTGTGGGGTAGTCGTCTATGAATATGAAGCGGGCCATTCCACAATCGGATCATGCCAACGGCCCGGCCGGCACCTCGCCCGACCAGGGAATCCTGGTCCTCCACGAGGTGACCAAGCGATTCGGCGGCCGCGTCGTCCTGGATGGTCTCTCGCTGGCGATCGAGAGAGGGAAGACCACGGTCATCATCGGTCCCAGCGGCTGCGGCAAGACCGTTCTGATCAAACACATGGTTGTGTTGCTCCGCCCAACCAGCGGCCAGGTGTATTTCAAGGGCCGGCGGATCGACGATCTGGGTGAGCGGTCCCTGGAGCCGGTCCGCACGCACTTTGGCTTCTTGTTCCAGGGCGGGGCCCTGTTCGACAGCCTGACCGTTGCCGAGAACATCCTGTTCCCATGGCTCCAGCATTCGGCGCCTGGCGACGGTCGGGAGATGCAGGAGTTGGTCAAGGGCAAGCTGGCGATGGTCGGGCTCGATGGATTCCAGAACTCCTACCCGGCCAATCTCTCCGGCGGACAACGCAAGCGCGTGGCCCTGGCCCGCGCGATTGCGATGAATCCCGAGGTCATCCTTTATGACGAGCCGACCACCGGACTCGATCCCATTCGGGCGGACATCATCAATGAGCTGGTGCTCAAGCTCCAGCGGGAACTGGCCGTCACCAGCGTCGTGGTGACGCACGACATGAAGAGCGCCTACAAGGTAGGCGACCGGATCGTCATGCTCCACAACGGCAGGATCATTGCTGACGGCGACGCCGACTACATTCGCAGCCACCCCCACCCCATGGTCCAACAGTTCATCAACGGCCGGATCGGCGAGGACGATCTGGCCGTCCTGCGGATGAATGGCAGCGTGCCGCCGGCCCAATACGCCCCTGGCGACTTTCAACCCGGACATCCGTAGCGAGATCATCCCTCCAAGGATGCGGACATGACCAAGGATCCCCCTCAGATTGCCGCTGACCTGGCCCAGGTTGTCCGCGGTGAGGTCTATGCAGACGTCATCCACCGTGCCGCCTACAGCATCGACGGCAGCATCTATCGGATCATGCCGCAGTGCGTGGTGGTCCCTCACGGCGTTGAGGACGTCATAGAGGTCATGCGGTACTCTGCAGAGGAGGGCATACCCGTGGTTGCTCGCGGTGCGGGCAGCGGCTTGGCCGGCGAATCCCTGGGCAGCGGCATCGTCCTGGACATGACCTGTGCCATGCGGCGGACGCTCGATGTCTTGGCCCAGGGCGGGCGAGTGACGTGTGAGCCAGGCGTCGTGCTGGAGGATCTCAACAGGGCCTTGGCCCGGTACGGCCGGGTAATCGGTCCGGACCCATCCAGCGCCAATCGCGCGACCGTCGGGGGCTGCACCGCCAACAACGCCACAGGGGCCCATTCCCTTTACTACGGCCACGTGGCCGATCACGTCTGGGCCGTTGAGGCGGTCCTGGCCGACGGTACCTTCGTGGACCTCCTCAACAATGTCAGACCGGACCGTGCCCGGCCCGAGAGGTCCAATACCCTCGCGGCGCGGTGTCTGGAGGTCCTCTCGCAGAACGCCGCGGTGATTCATCAGGGGGTGCCCAAGGCCCGGCGGGCCCGGATCGGCTATCAGGTGGCGGGGGCCTGTCACGATGGCCGCGTGGACATGGCCAGGCTGGTCTCCGGTTCTGAAGGGACCCTGGCGGTCTTCACCAAGGTCTCCTTGAACACCGTGGCTCTGCCGCCGGCCAAGGGCCTGCTCCAGTTGGAGTTCGACAGCCTCCAGCGGATGGCGGGGGCCGTTCCGATCATCGTGCAGACCGGGGCCTCTGCCTGCGAGTTGATGGATCGGATGTTGATGGACATGGCGATGGCGGCCTTGCCTCAGTACCGGGACCTCTGGCCTGAGGCCGTGGCCGCCGTGCTCCTGGTGGAACAGATCGGCGCGGACGCGGACCAGGTCACCGAGAAGCTCGCTGCGACCGACAAGGCCGTTGGGGACCTGGCCTGCGGTCGCAGGCTGGTGTCCGATCCGATCGAGCAGAGGCGGCTCTGGAAGTCCCGTACCGACGCGGTGCCGCTGTTGTACCGTCGCAAAGGTCGAACCCAGCCCGTGCCCTTCATCGAAGACACCTGTGTCGACTCGACCCAGTTGGGGCGGTACATCGCCGCCCTGGATCAGATCGGGCGAAGGCATGGGGTGGCCCTGTGTTACTACGGCCACGCCGGAGATGGAGAGCTTCATGTACGGCCCTACCTGGACCTCGGCACAGCGGAAGACGTGCGAAAGATGAGGGCCCTGGCCGAGGAGGTCTTCCCGTTGGTCTGGTCGCTGGGCGGGTCCATCAGCGGAGAACACGCCTACGGTCTGGTCAGGGCCGGGTTTGTCCGGCGGCAATTCGGCGACGCCTTTGTGGAGGTCCTCCGCCAGATCAAGCAGACCTTTGACCCCAGGGGCCTCTTGAACCCGGGCAAGGTCCTCAACGACGACCCGGAGGTGATGACCCGGCACCTGCGAAGGTCTCATGCCTTCATTCCCCAGAGGACCCGGTCGGATCTGCTGTTTGAGCCCGAGGAGGTGGCCCTGGAGGTCCTGCAGTGCAATGGCTGCGGTCTGTGCCGTGCCCGCGGCGCAGACCAGCGGATGTGCCCGGTCTTCCAGGCCCTCGGCGAGGAGTTGGCCAGTCCCAGGGCCAAGGTCAACCTCCTGGAGATGTGGGCCACTGGGCAGATCGATGTCCCCCAATTCGAGTCGCCTCAGTTCCGGCAGGTCCTGGATCTGTGCATCCACTGCAAGGCCTGCAGGCAGCAGTGCCCGTCAGGGGTCGACGTGTCCAAGCTCATGATGGCCGCCAAGACCGAATGGGCCAGGCGGAGGGGGCTGCGTGGCGCAGAACGCGCCTTGGCGAACAACCGGTACCTGGCGATGGCAGGGGGGGTATGTGCCCCAATGGCCAACGCCGTGCTCGGCACTCCCGTCCTTCGCCGGATGATGGAGAAGGTCATCGGCCTCGACAGCCGTAGGCCGATGCCCACCCTGGCGCAGGGCTCGTTCATGCGCCGGGCTCGTCGATATCTGGAGCGACTGGGACCCGTCGCCGACCCGATCGATCGGGTGGTCTACCTGGCGGACGTCTACGTCACGGGCTACGACCACTCGCTGGGCCTGGACGTCCTGAAGGTGCTGAGGGCCAACCGGATCGAGGTGGTCTTGCCCGCCCAGCGGCCTGTGCCCCTGCCTGCGATCACCTATGGGGACGTCCATCTCGCCAAGAGGGACCTGGCCTACCTGGTCCGGAGCCTGGCGCCATGGGTCACGAAGGGGTACAGGATTGTCTGTTCCGAACCCAGCGCGGCCATGGCCTTGCGCGACGAACTGCGTCACTTCGTGGAAGGCCCGGCCGCCCAAGGCGTCAGTGGCCACACGGCGGAGCTGATGGGTTACCTGCTGGACCTGCTCGAGGCGGGTAGGCTGAGACCTCCGAATCCCTGCCCGGCCGCGGAGTATCTCTATCACGAGCCGTGTCACCTGATGGCCTTGAACGATCGCCAGGCCAGCATCCGCGTGCTGCGGGATCTGTGCGGCGCCAAAGTGACGGACCTGAAGGCCGGCTGCTGCGGCCTGGCCGGCACGTACGGGATGCAGGCGAAGAACCGGTCCCTCTCGGACCGGATCTCCAAGCGTATGAAGGAGGTCCTCTCTTGCCTGGGGACCGGGTACGTGCTGACAGAGTGTTCGGCCTGCAAGATGCAGATTGAGTCTCTCGGCGGCAGCGCCTGCCAAGTGCAGCATCCGATCCAGGTCCTGGCCCATGCCTATACCGGGCCCGGCACCGATGGCATCCAGCGATCATAGGCCCTGTTCGTGCCTGGGCAAGGATTATTCCCCAGCCCGTTGAGCAATAACCGCTTGGACAGGCCTCCGGTCCTGGCGGATAATACCAGTAGCAGACTACCTTAAGGTCATCGATCCGTTGCGACGACGGCAGGTGTTTCTCTGGGGCAATCCCACAGGGATTCCAGCCGTGACACGCAAGACGGATCGGTGACCTTTATTGTTTCCTCAGAAGGGCCAAGAAATTAGGCAGACAGGGGGGCTGTGCCCTTGATTCAGCACAGGTCTGCCGGGTAGAATGCTTGTCTTTCCGGTATCCTGTGTTTAGGAGATTGGCTGTGAAAGCAAGCGAAATGCGACCAGGTATGGCCTTTACGTTAGACGGCCAATTATACGTCTGTTTCCAGTCCGTGCACGTCACCCCCGGCAACCTGCGGGCCTTTGTGCAGGCCAAACTGCGGCGGGTGGCCGACGGGGTGATCATCGAGAAGCGGCTGCGGTCCACGGAAGAGGTGGACCAGGCGTTCCTGGATCGCCGGGAGATGGAGTACCTCTATTCCGACAAGACCGGCCACATCCTGATGGACAAGGCCTCCTATGACCAGATCACGGTGCCGGTCGAACTGCTCGGCGAGTCGATCAAGTTCTTCAAGCCCAATACCAGCCTGATGGCCCTGCTCTACCAGGACAACGTCGTGTCTGTGGAACTGCCGAAGGTGGTGGAGCTGGTCGTCACGGAGACCAACCCCGTACCCAAAGGGGCAACGGTCACCAACCAACTGAAGGAGGCCGTGCTGGAAACGGGACTGAAGACCCGCGTTCCGCCGTTTATCCAGACGGGCGAGGTGGTCCGGATCAGTACGGAAGACGGTTCTTACCTCTCCAGGGCCAAGTAGGTTCAGCGATCTGCACTCATTGGGGGCACACGAGGCTCACTCAACATCCGGATGGACGCCCTTGAGGCGGTGTACGGTGACAGGGTGGCCAGGGTGCTGGGGCAGGCCCGATCCGGACTGTGCCGCGAGCATGGATCGACCCCGTCCCTTTATGGCCCCGTCGGCGGGTCTGCCGGGTTCGGGCCTCCCACCGGCCTGTGTCGCCACCAGGTGGCCAAGATCGATCCGGAGACGTTCTGCCATGGGCCGAAGATCGCGGGGGCCAAGGCGGCCTGCGTGTTCTTGAGCAGATTCATGGCCAGGGCTGAGGCCATGCCGCCATTCTGCATGCCGACCTCGAAGGCCACGGTCCGGCACGCGGGTTCATCCAGGCGAGCGGCGCGGGCCAGCCCATAGCCCAATAGGTAGCCGACTGCGTTGTGGATCATCACGGCCCCGATCACAATGTGCCCGACCTCCATCAGGTCGTCCCTGGAACGGGCCGTAATGATGGCGATGATGCAACAGATGCCGCCCATGGAGACGATCGGGAGGGTTCTATCCATCCAATCCTCAGGTCCCTTCCACAACACCCCCACAACCAGTTTGGCCATCGCCACCACGCCGACCAGCAGCAGACCGACGACCATGCCGTCCTTCTGAAAGGCGACTTGGCCGATATGGAATAGGGCTGCCGGGGCCAGGCGCCACGCGCCGAGGGCCAGCAGCAGGGCAGCGCCCGCCACGACCGCCAAGGGTCCGCCTCGCTGAAAGGCCTTGTGCTGACCATACAACAGACGGTTGGCGATCAGGCCTGCCATGACAGGGACAATAATCATGTTGACGATCTCAAACATCATCTTGACGAACTCGATCTGGACGAACTGGCCGGCCAGCCTGTCCATCAGGAAGGGCGTGAGCAGGGGCGAGGCCAGCGTGGTGCACGAGGTGATGGTCACCGACAAGGCCACGTTGCCGCCTGCCAGATAGGACATCACGTTGGAGGCCACGCCGCTGGGACAGCAGCCGATCAAGACCACGCCGGCGGCGACTCCCTTGGTGAATGGGAACACCGTGGCCAGGGCCAGGCCGGTCAAGGGCATGATCACGAATTGGGCCCCAAATCCAATGAAGACCGGCCAGGGCATCTTGAAGATCCGGAGGAAGTCGGCCGCACTCAGGGTCGTGCCCATGCCAAACATGATGATCTGGATCAAGGGGACGATCAGTCCCTTCAGGTCGTACCCCAACCAGGTCATGAAGGCCCCGGGGTAGACCATCGAGGCGGCCACAAAGGCGAAGACCCAGACCGTGAAGGCGAAGCTCTTGAGGAATGGATGACCCATGAAGGACAGGGCCAACGAGGCCAGTGCGACGATGATCCCTGGCCCGACCCAGGCGCTATACCCGGCCGCCCAGGTGATGCCTACCCCCGCTACGCTCAGGGCGAACACGAACTTGAAGTACACCAGAAAGGAATTCGTCGTCCTCACGATGAGGCTCAGCTCCACAATCGGTCGTTCGAGGGGTCGCGGCTCCAGTCATCCGTGGGGCTGAAGAGTTCCTGCCCACGTTCGAGGTGCTCCTTCACCGCGTCCAGATTCAGCTCAAAGCCCAGGCCCGGTCCTTGTGGAAGGGCGGCAAACCCCTTGGCATTGATCGGCTTCTCGACGCCGGTCACCAGATCCTCCCACCAGGGGATATCCACCGAGTGATGCTCCAGGGCGATGAAGTTCTCTGTGGCCGCTGCACAGTGCACGTTGGCAAAGAAGGAAACCGGTGAGCCGGCGAAGTGCAGGGCCATTGCGATGCCCTGCTGCTGGGCATAGTCGCCGATCTTCTTGGTCTCGAGGATGCCGCCTGCGGTGGCTAGGTCAGGATGCACCATGTCCACGACGTGTCCATCGATCAAGGGCCTGAAGCCCTCGAGCAGATAGATATCCTCGCCTGTCAGCAGCGGGATATCCACGGCGTTCTTGATCTCCTTGAGCATCTCCGGATACTGCCACGGAACCATGTCTTCCAGCCAGGCCAATTGGTAGGGCCTCAGGGCCTTGCCCAGGGTGATACAACTGTTGACGCTGATGTGGCCGAAGTGGTCTGCGGCGATCGGGATCTCCCAGCCCACCACGTCGCGGACCTTGCCGAACCGCTCACCTATCAGGGCAGCGCCCTTCTCCGACAGTTGAATCGCGGTAAAGGGATGCTCGCCCTGCCAAGGGGTCTCCGGCGTGGGATAGCTCAGTGCCCCGGGCACCGAGCGGATGGCCTCAATGCCGCAGTCCATCTTCAGGAAGGTGAATCCCTGGTCGAGGCGTTTCTTGAGGGCCTCAGGTCCATCTCCGGGCGTGTCCGCGTACAGACGCACCCGGTCACGGTATCGGCCGCCGAGCATCTGATACACGGGTACACCATAGGCCTTGCCCGCCAGATCCCATAAGGCCATCTCTACGCCCGAGACCCCGCCTCCCTGCCGGGCGTGGCCGCCGAACTGTTTGATTCGCCTGAAGAGCCGCTCCACATTGCACGGATTCTCGCCGAGGAGCCGGCTCTTGAGCATCAGGGCATACCGTTCGCTGGCGCCGTCGCGGACCTCGCCGTAGCCGCTGATGTCCTGATTGGTGTCGATCCGGATCAGGGGGCAGCGGAACGGTGCCCGGGTGAGCACCGCGATCCGCAGGTCCGTGATCTTCAATTGCGACGGGCTCGAACTGCGTCCTACGTTCTGCGCGGCGCAGGCCACCTGGTCCTCGATCGGGGCGCTGATCACCCGTGCGAGGCCCAGACCGGCAAGCCCTGCACCGGCCTGTGCAAGCAGGGAACGCCTGGAATACGCCGTACGTCCTGGCATCGGCCTTGTCTGGTCCATCATGGTCTGGCTCCTTGCCGCGGGTTCTCTGGGGTCCTGTGGGGTACCCATGCAGGACGACGGCCCGCCTACCAGTTGCGTGTCTTGGAGTTCAGGAGGTCCTCAATCGCCTGCCTTGGCACAGGTAGGGCGTCCTTATTCTCTTTCAGCCACGCGAGAAAGTCTTCCTGGATCTCGGGCGACCACTGGCTGTCGATCTGCCCCGGCGTGTACCTGCCTTCCCGAAGGCGCTGGTGGCCGAACATGTCACGCAGCGTCATGGTCTCGGAGTCCGTGACGACCTTTTCAGCCAGATGGGCGGGAATGAAGACGATGCCTTCTCGCTTGGCCAGCACCACGTCACCGGGGCACGCAACGGCCCTGCCTATGCGGATCGGGACGTTGATTCCGGTCAGCATCACCTCGCGGAGAAAGCTGGGGTCGGCCCCCTTACACCAGACGTTGAACCCCTTGATCTCCTGAAGGCCTTCCAGGTCGCGGACGCCCGCATTGAAGATCACGCCGTTGCCGGACTTGGCATAGATCGAGTTGCCCAGGTTGTCGCCGATCAGGGTCCCGTCCACCACCTTGCCGAAGCCGTCGGCGACGTACACGTCCCCCTTCTGTAGCATGTCGATCGGCCATGAATTGGAGTTGCCGATGCGGCCCTCGGCCTTTCCCTGGCTCGTGATCGCCTGATTGTAGTCGGGATGGGATGGCATGTACTGGGCGGTCAGGACGCGGCCAACAATCGCCTCATCAGGGCGCATGATCATCCAGCCATCGGATCCCTCGTAGCAGTTCCGGTATCCCGCATTGGTCACGATCGACCAAGCCATGGTGACGGGCACGTTCTTCATCCTCTTGAGGATGTCGTCCGAGACACGCGGCCGGCCATCCTCCATTCGAGGGCCGGTCCACTTCGGCGTGCAGAGCAGTGTGACCTGTCGGTTGGCGATCACAGGCGATGCGGCGGGTGCAACGGACTCCTCCTGGGTTGGCACCGCGGCCAGGCAGCAACCTGCCAAGACCACCGGCACGGCCATCAGCGAGGAGATTCTCTTGAAGCTCATACCGTACTCCTTTCTTGAAGATCGCGACTGTGACCGAGAATCATAACTTGGAGCAGAGGGTGTGTATAGAGGCCACCTACCGGAACCGAGCCTGTGAGAACCAATCCAGGAATGAACCTATGCCGATACCGCGGGTCCTTAGCGTCAGCCATACCCTGATTCCGTTCTCACTGGAGAGGGCCTTGTGCGGTCGGATACATCAGGTACTTGCCCCGGATCTTGAGGAAGGCATTCACCTGCCCATCCCATGCCTGGCGGAGCGAGGCAAGGTCTCTCTGCCCGATAATGGCCCTTCGCACGGCGTCGGTTCCGCAGAGCCGGTCGAAGTGACGGGCGTCCCACTGGAAACGGTCTGGAGCCGCTCGCCAGATCTCACGGACGATCTGGACCCCGCTGTAGAAGGGATCGATCTGGTCGCGGTCTGTAATCCTCAGGCGGACCCCATGGCAGGGCTGATCCGTGTATTTCGAGCTGGTGGGCGTGAAGGTCACCGGCACGAACGCCAGCCCCGGAAGCGAGAGGCCGTTGAGTCGGTCGGCCAGTCCTTGCGAGTCGATCCAGGGTGCGCCAAACTGCCTAAACGGCGTGGCTGTGCCCCGGCCTTCCGAGACGTTCGTGCCTTCGAGCAGGGCCAGACCAGGATATACGGCTGCGGTCTCCAGGTCCGTGATGTTGGGCGAGGGCCTGATGAAGGTCAGGCCCGTCTGGTCGAACCACATGTCACGACGCCAGCCTTCCATGAGGACAACGGTCAGGTCGGCCTTGATGCCGCCGGCAAGCCACCCTTCTTCGTTGAACATCCGGGCCAATTCCCCGACCGTCGATCCGTGGATCACCGGGATGGGGTAGAGACCCATGAGGCTGGCAAAGGCGGGATCCAGGCAGGGGCCCTGGACGCGGGTCCCGGTGACGGGGTTGGGCCGGTCCAGCACGATGAAGGGTTTCTTGGCCTCAGCGGCGGCCTCCATGGCCAGGGCCATGGTCCAGATATAGGTGTAGAAGCGGGCGCCGATGTCCTGGATGTCAAAGACCAGCACGTCCACATCGGCCAGCATCTGCGGGGTCGGCTTCTGGGTCGGGCCGTACAGGCTGTACACCGGGACCTGGTAGAGTGGATGCGTGGAAGGACGGACGTCTCCTCCAGCCGGTTCGTCGCCCCAAAGGCCGTGCTCCGGTGCGAACAGGGCCGTCACCGTCACGTGGGGCAGGTCCCTGAAGACCTCCACGATGAACCGGCCCCGGCCATCCTGCGAAGAGGGATTGGCGATGATCCCGAGGCGTCTGCCTTCGAACAGGTGCCTGTCATGACCGACCCGGTCGAGCCCGATCTTCACGCCAGCGGCGTGGATCGAGCCCGCCTGCCAGACCCACAGGATGACCACGATCCATTGCCTGGTTCTCATTGTGCCTCACCTCGTCCTGGACCTACGTACCTTCCCATTCGTGTGCCCCGATGGGAGCACCTCTATCGTAGCAAACGGCCATTGACCTGCAAGGCCGCTTTGCCCGCAGCCTTATGTTGGCGCCAAGGGTTTTCGCTGCTACCATGGGGTCACGGCTGGAGCCACACGGGTGGCGATTCCAGGCCGTGCGTACCACCTCGCTCCACAGGGCAACAGGCGCCGGGCGGTGCATACAGGGATCAGGACGATGGATGCAGCAATGACTTCGCTTCTCATCACCAACTGCAGGCTCCAGGATGCTGGAGAGGGACAGACCCCCTGTTCCGTGCTCATCGAGGACGGGAGGATCGTCCGCATCGGGCCTGAGGAGGGTCGCGTCCGGGCACATGACGTGCTGGATGGTCAGGGGTGCATCCTCTCGCCAGGTCTGATCGATGTGCACATCCAGGGCGCAGGCGGGGCGGATGTCCTCGATGCGACGCCAGAGGCCTTGCGCACGATATCCCAGACCTGTGCACGGTTTGGTGTGACAGGGTTCCTGGCCACGACGGTGTACATGCCGGGACAGGAGAATCCCCACCTGAGGATCGCTGCCGACTGCACCGGTCGAGACCTGGGAGGGGCCCATCTGCTCGGCGTGCACCTCGAGGGGCCGTTTATCTCCCCTGAAAAAAGGGGCATGATTCAGCCTGCATGCATTACCCAACCCTCTACGGCGATTCTGAAGGACATCCAGGCCCTGCTTGCAGACAGCCTCAAGATGATGACGATAGCACCGGAGCTGCCGGGGAGCACAGGTTTAATCCGGGCCCTGGCGGAGCACGGAGTGATAGCCTCCCTCGGGCACTCAAAGGCAACGTATGATCAGGCCCTGGCCGGCTTCGACGCAGGGATCACGCACGTCACCCACCTGTTCAACGCGATGCCGTCTTTGCATCACCGCGACGGCGGGCCGCTGGCAGCGATCTTCGAGCGACCAGAGATCACCTGTCAGGTGATCACCGACGGTGTTCACATACACCCGTCGGTCTTGAGGTTGGCCTACAATGCCCTCGGTCCAAGGCGTTTTGTCACGATCACGGACGGCATGCAGGCGATGGGTTTGCCGGACGGTCGGTACGTCTACAACGGCATAGCGTATGAGTCGAAGGACGGCACGGCCCGGTACAAGGACGGGACCTTGATCGGAACGGCCCTTGGACTGAACCATATGCTCGCCCGCCTCATCCGGTTCACCGGTTGCGGAGTGTCCACCGCGATCGGGACGGCAACCGACAATGCCGCTCAAGTACTGGGCCTCGGCAGGACGAAGGGGGTCATTGCACCCGGAAAAGATGCAGATCTGACGCTCTTTGGGCCCGATCTGTCCGTGTACGCCACGATTGTCGCCGGACGAGTTGTATACCGCAGCTAGCCCGCATGTGCATCAGGCCTCCACAGGGCATGGCGCCGGCGGGGCCGGCAGACCGCATTTTCTTGTTGACCATCCGCGAGGAGAGGGGGTATCTTATCTGTGACATTTGTACGTATACGTAATTCCTGTCAGGATGGGTCAGATACGCTGGTTGAGTTTCACGCCCGCGTCGAAGAGAGGATGGCGAAAGAGACCCTTCGATCCGACCGGATAGGCCACGGCGAAGGGGCCGCCACCGACACATAGAGCGGAAAGACTGCTGAAAGGAGAGAAACGATGAAGACCCACAGCTCACAGCTCCCAGTCGCGGCCATGACGGTGCTCGCGGCACTGGCCCTGATACCCACGTCGCCCGCACGGCCGGCGGAGGAGGCCCCTCGATCCCGTGCCCCCCAGGGCCCGCAGGTGGTCTCGCCCGAGGTCTCCGCGGACCGGAAGGTCACGTTTCGCATCCTGGCGCCCAAGGCGGAGGCCGTGCGCCTCGCCGGCTCCGATATCCCTGGCATCGGCCAGGGCGCGGAGATGACCAAGGGTGCAGAGGGGGTCTGGGAGGTCACGCTCGGCCCGATCGAACCTGGGGCGTATCGGTACAACTTCAACGTGGATGGCGTGTCGGTGATCGATCCCCGCAGCTCCTCCACCAGCGAGTCCAACGGCAACACCTGGAGTCTCGTGTACGTCCCAGGATCGGACTTCATGGACACCAAGGATGTGCCCCACGGTGCCGTTGCGGAGGTCACGTACTACTCGAACTCGCTCAAGCGATTTCGCCGCATGCACGTCTATACGCCGCCGGGCTACGAGTTGGGCAAGGGCCAGTATCCCATCTTCTATCTGTTGCATGGGGCAGGCGATTGCGATGATTCATGGACGTCCGTGGGTCGGTCCGGATTCATCCTGGACAACCTGATCGCCGCCGGCAAGGCCAAGCCCATGGTGGTGGCCATGCCTGCAGGTCACACGGGTCCATTCCGGTTCGGCGGTTCGAGGCCGTCCGTGGATGAGTTCTCGCAGGACTTCCAGAATGACATCATGCCATACGTGGAGAAGAACTACCGGGTGTACACGGACCGGCAGCATCGTGCCATGGCGGGTCTGTCCATGGGGGGCGGCCAGACGTTGAACATAGGCATTCCCAACCTGGAGAAGTTCGCCTACCTGGGCGTCTTCAGCTCCGGGGTCTTTGGGATCACGGGCGGAGGTCGTGGCCGCAGCAGTGATCCGAACGCGCCTGCCGCTCCCACGTGGGAGCAGCAGAACAAGCAGGCCCTGGATAACGCCGATCTGAAGAAGGACCTCAAGCTCGTGTGGTTTGCCACGGGCAAGGAGGACTTCCTTATCGAGACCTCCAGGGCCACGGTGGAGATGCTCAAGAAGCACGGATTTGACGTCGTGTTCAAGGAGACGACCGGGGCACACACATGGATCAACTGGCGGAACTACCTCAACGATTTCGCACCCCAGTTGTTCCAGTAGGGAGACCGACATCGCACTCAGGAACGCACAGAAGACCTTGTCCGTCATCAACCGGTATGGGGTCCGGAATTTCTGGGTCCTCAGCTCCGGCGGCCACGAATGGGCCAACTGGCGGCGATACCTCTATCAGACGGCCCAGATCATGTTCCCAGGCGATCAGACCCAGGCGATGGGAGACCTTCGATGAAACACCTCGCTTCGATTGTGATTGTGCTTGTGGGTACCACCTTCTCCGCATTCGGGTTGGACGGGCAGCCCGGAACGCACGACCCCTCGACGGTCATTGAATGCAGCGGGAAGTACTACTGCTACGGCACGGGCGACGGCATCCCCATGATGATCTCCGATGACGGCTGGACCTGGCGCCGCGCGGGTACGGTGATGGCGGGCCTCCCGGGCGGGCGGCCCGGTGAGGAGACCCTCCGGTACTCGGGCGGAAACGCCGGCACGGGCGTGTGGGCCCCCGACGTCGTGAAGGTGGGTGACAAGTACCTCCTGTATTACGCACTCTCCGGCCAGAACCATAGGGCCGTCGTCGGGCTGCTCACCAACAAGACGCTCGACCCCAATTCCCCCGACTACCAGTGGAAGGACGGCGGGCCGGTCGCCTGGTCGCTGGGCGAAGGGGTGGACGACCTTCATGCCATCGATCCTGGCGTCATGGTCGATCCCAGCAAGGGCACGCTTTGGCTGGTCTATGGATCATACTATGGAAGCATCCGCCTGGCGCAGCTCGATCCCAAGACCGGCAATCGCCTCGCAGGACAGCCGGCCGATGACACCATCGTCGCCAACCAGTCCGAGGCGCCCATCCTGATCTGCCACGAGGGCTGCTACTACCTGCTCACCAACAAGGGCACGTGCTGTGCGGGCGCGACGTCCACCTACAACATCCGCGTCGCTCGCTCCCTGTCCGTCAAGGGTCCCTTCCTCGATGATCAAGGCGTCGACATGGCCCGTGGCGGAGGCACTCTCTTTGTCGCCTCCGGTGACCGCAAGATTGGTCCGGGTCACTTCGGACTCCTGGACCTCGGCGACGGCGTGCAGAGGTTCTCATGCCATTATGAGGCCGATCTCGATCACTCCGGGAGCGTCTTGGACATCCGCCCGCTCCTGTGGCGGGACGGCTGGCCGGTCCCAGGGGACAACGTCAAGCCGGGAGCCTACCAAGTGATGGGCCAGCGATCTGGAACGGTGCTGGAACTCGCCGTGCCGGGCGTGCCGGTGACGGGAGGTCGTGGTCGCGGCGCCATGCCCGGAGCGACCCCGGACGGTACACCCGGAGCCGCGCGGACGGGAGGCGTCCGTCCTGCCGCCACCGTCACCCAGGCCTCGCAGAGCTGGCCTGCCGGTCCTCTCGAGGTGCGCATGGCCGCCTACCTCCTCCAGGCCCAGCAACAATGGACGATCACCCCGGCGCCCAACGCGGGCGGCTATCCGGGCTCGCCCTACTTCAAGTTCACCGTCGCAGGGACCGACCGGACGCTTACGACCACCGAGGATGACGAGATCATGGCCATGCCCTCCTTCACGGGGGCACAGACGCAACTCTGGCGGATCGACCAGACGGCGGACGGCTCGTACCGCATCGCCCCCAAGTCGGCCAAGGACAAGCTGGCCCTCACGTCGATCGGGCGGAGCACCGTGACGCTGTCGTCCTTTACCGAGGACAATCCGAATCAGCGGTGGCTGCTGAGTCAGCCGTAGGATGGGCTTTAGCCCATGCGGTATCTGCATCTGAACAATCGAAGGAGACTCCATGAAAAGGCTCATGTCCGTCCTCGCGGCACTCACTTGGGCGTCCCTGCTGGCCGTTGTCGCCGATGTGCCCGCCGCACCCGCACCCCAGGCCGGTGCCTTCAAGCCCGATCAGGATGGTTTCATCCAGAACTGGCTCGTCCTTGACCCCATCCGGCTTGCCGGCATCCAGCATACCAAGGAAGGCATTCAATCCATCGTTTCCCGGGACTCCTTCAAGGATCTGCTGACCGCCTCCCCAAAGGCCGGCGACACCGCCACCATTGACGGCGAAGGCGTGCGATGGCAGGCCGTCAGCACACCGGGTTACGTAGTGGACCTCACCGGGTATGCCGCCAAGCAGAAGAAGCCGGTCGTCAGCGTCGTCTTCTGGGGCGTCGCCTACATCACTTCCCAGGAGGAGATGAGGGACGCAAGACTGGCAATCGGCTCAGACGACTCCTCCGTGTGGTGGGTCAACGGCAAGGAAGTCATCGGCGCCTACGGCGTCCGCCAGACCGCCACCGATGACAACGTCTCCAAACGCCTCAACCTCAACAAAGGCGTGAACGTCGTGCGATTCGCGGTGATCCAGGGCGATGGCCCGGGCGACTGCTGCGCCCGCTTCCTCGACGCCCGGCAGAAACCGATCACCCAGATCTCCGTCTCCCTCGATCCTCCCACGGCGGCGGATTCCAACGCAGGGGCGGGTGGTTTGCCGCCGCGAGTCCGGGCCGAATTCGGCCGCCCGGTCGTGCTGGGCCCGGACGACAAGCCGGTCTTCGACGATCCGCCTGCGGGATTCAACGTCAGACGTGAGGGCATCCCCCACGGCACGCTGGAGATGATCGAATACGACTCCAAGACCGTGGGCACGCGGCGGAAGATGCAGGTCTACACCCCGCCCCGTTATTCCGCCGACCGGAAGTACCCTGTGCTTTACCTCCTGCACGGTATCGGCGGAGACGAGACGGAGTGGGAGCGTTTCGCCACACCCGACGTCCTCCTCGACAACCTGTTGGCCGACCAGAAGGCCGTGCCGATGATCGTGGTCATGCCCAACGGCCGGGCCGAGCCCAACGACCGCGCAGTGGGCAACGTCTTCAGCCACGCACCCGCCTTCGCGAATTTCGAGCAGGACCTGCTCAAGGACATCATCCCTGCGATAGAGGCCCGCTACTCCGTGCAGGCGGACCGGGAGCACCGGGCGATCGCCGGGCTTTCGATGGGTGGGGGCCAGACGCTGAACTTCGGGCTGGGGCACCTCGACACCTTCGCCTGGGTCGGTGCGTTTTCCTCTGCGCCCAACACGAAGCCCCCGGAGGAGCTTGTGCCTGATCCGGCGGCCGCCGTACAGAAGCTGAGGCTTCTGTGGCTTGCCTGCGGCAACAAGGACGGCCTGATCAGCATCAGCCAGGGCGTGCATGCCTACCTCAAGGAAAAGAACGTCCCGCACGTCTGGCACGTGGATTCCAACGCCCACGACGCCACGGAGTGGCGGAACAACCTGTATCTCTTCGCCCAGCGAATCTTCCGCTGATCGCGTTTTCCGCTGGCCTGAGCGGTGAAACCATTTCAATCAAGGAGACCCTTACGTGAAAGTCAGACTCTTGCCCCTAGCATGGCTGCTCATCCTGACGGGTCTAGTCTGCCTGGCACAGGAGGCCCGGGCCGCGGATGACTCCGAGCCCGCGTCCACCAACGTTGCAGGCCAGGAGTATCCACGGGTAGATTCCCAGTTGCGGGCCACCTTTCGGCTGAAGGCGCCCGACGCCAAGAGGGTGCAACTGCACCTAGACAAGGACTATGACCTGATGCGGGACGCCAACGGCGTCTGGGGCGTGACCACCTCCCCGCAGGTGCCGGGATTTCACTACTATTGGTTCGTCCTGGACGGCGCAAACGTGTGCGATCCGGCCAGCGAGACCTTCTACGGCTACGGCCGCCAATGCAGCGGGATCGAGGTACCGGAGAAGGGGGCGGATTTCTACGACGTCAAGGATGTGCCGCATGGTGAGATCCGCGGACGCTGGTATTACTCTAAGACCACGGAGGCGTGGCGGCGGATCTTCGTCTATGCGCCGCCGGACTATGAGTCGAACCGCGAGGCCCGCTACCCGGTGCTCTATCTGCAGCACGGCGCGGGCGAGGACGAGCGGGGCTGGGGGACGCAGGGCCGCTTGAATCCCATCATGGACAATCTCATCGCCGCGAAGAAGGCCAGGCCGATGATCATCGTGATGGAGAAGGGCTATGCGAGGAGACCTGGAGAGACTCAGATGTCGTTGTTCGCGGCGCAGCCACAGGATTTCCGCCGCCTCTTTGGCACACTGGAGGAGGTCTTCATCAAGGACCTGATCCCGATGATCGATTCCACGTACCGGACGATCCCGGACCGCGAGCATCGCGCCATGGCCGGGCTCTCGATGGGCGGGATGCAGACCTTTGTCATTGCCCTGAACAACCTGGATACCTTCGCCTTCATCGGGGGCTTCAGCGGGACAGGCGGCGGATTCGGCGGCGGCACATTCGATGTCAAGACCGCCTACAACGGCGTCATGGCCGATGCTGACGCCTTCAATAGGAAGGTCAGGCTGGTCTGGCTGGGCGTCGGCACTGCGGAGGGTGAGCGGTTCCATAGCGGCGTCAAGGGTTACCGCGACGCACTCGAAAACGCCGGGATCAAGACGGTCTTTTACGAATCTCCGGGCACCGCACACGAATGGCAGACCTGGCGTCGGAGCTTGCATGAATTTGTACCGCTGCTGTTCCAATAAGAGGCGTCCCCACCCAGTCAACCGACGATTGATCAAAGGAGGTATCATGCCAACGATACGAAGTATCAAGACCCCATGCACCGCCCTGATCGTCCTTGGATGGGCCTGCCTTCTTCCTGTCCGGGCCGCCGATGTCACCGGGACGATGACCCTGGAAGAGAAGGTCCGCCTGGTCGTTGGGACTGGGATGGATTTCCCGGGGGCACCGGGCGCAGCGGCTCCAGCCACTGCCGTGGAAATGCCTGTTCCCGGCGCTGCCGGAGGAACAGCGGCCATTGCCCGTCTGGGCATGACCTCCATGGTCTTGGCCGACGGGCCCGCAGGGCTCAGGATCGCCCCGACCCGGGGCAATGACACGGACAATACGTATTACTGCACGGCCTTCCCCATCGAGACCCTGCTGGCATCGACCTGGGACACGGAACTGGTCTACAGGGTGGGACAGGCCGTAGGCAACGAGGTGCTGGAATACGGCGTGGATGTCCTGCTGGCCCCTGCCCTGAACCTGCACCGTAATCCCCTGTGCGGGAGGAACTTCGAGTACTACTCCGAGGACCCGCTGGTCGCCGGGCGGATGACGGCTGCCATGGTGCGAGGTGTCCAATCCCAGGGCGTGGGGACGTCCATCAAGCACTTTGCGGCCAACAACCAGGAAACCAACCGGATGAGCGTGAACACGATCGTTAGCGAGAGGGCGTTGCGAGAGCTCTATCTGGAGGGGTTCCGCATCGCCGTCGAAGAGGGCCAGCCGTGGACCGTGATGTCGTCCTACAACAAGATCAACGGCGTATACACCTCGGAAAGCCCGGACCTGCTGACGAAGATCCTCAGGGAGGATTGGGGCTTCAAGGGATTCGTGATGTCCGACTGGTTCGGCGGAAGCGACCCCGTGGCCCAGATGAAGGCCGGCAACGACCTGCTCACGCCCGGCACGCCCGACCAGTCCGCCAAGATCCTGGCTGCGGTGCGGGAAGGTCGCCTGGACGAGAAGGTCCTGGATCGGAACGTTGCGCGGATCCTGCAGATCCTGGCCCAGAGCCCACGGTACAAAGGATATAGATACTCCAATAAGCCTGATCTCAAGGCCCACGCTACGGTGGCCCGCCAGGCGGCAGCAGAGGGGATGGTCCTGCTGAAGAACGCCAGAGGGACCCTGCCGCTGGCCGGCAAGATCAAGACCGTGGCGGCCTTCGGCAATACCTCGTACGACATCGTCACGGGAGGCAGCGGCAGCGGCAAGGTCAATGAGGCCTACAGGGTGACGCTGGTGGAGGGACTTCGCAGCAGCGGCCTCTCTCTCAACGCCTCCCTCCAGGACCTATACGCCGGCTACATCAAGGAGGCCAAGGCCAGGCAGCCGTCTCCCAGGCAGGGGGATCTCATGGCCATGATGATGGGGTTCCCTCTCGTCGAGGAGATGCAGGTAGATGCGGATCTGGCGGCCAGGATGGCCCAGGAGGCGGACGTTGCCCTGGTCACCTTGGGCAGGAACTCCGGCGAGGGCAAGGATCGCCAGGCCGAGGCAGGGGACTTCGCCCTCTCGCAGCGCGAGGTCTCGATGCTCCAGGCCGTATCAAAGGCCTTCCAAGCCAAGGGCAAGAAGACCGTCGTTGTCCTCAACATCGGCGGCGTCATTGAGACGGCCAGTTGGAGAGACCTTGCCGATGCCATTGTGCTCGCGTGGCAGGGCGGGCAGGAGACCGGCAACGCCATCGTCGACGTCCTCAGTGGCAAGGTAAATCCCTCAGGGAGACTGGCGAGCACCTTTCCCATGTCCTACACCGATGTGCCCTCGGCAAAGAGCTTCCCGGGAATTGCGTTGGAGACTCCAGGATCGGAGAGGCCGGCCACAGATGGATGGAACGTCCGGGTGCCGGCTGAGGTGGTCTACGGGGAGGACATCTACGTGGGCTACCGCTACTACCGTACCTTCAAGGTGCCGGTGGCCTATGAATTCGGCTACGGCCTGTCCTATACCCAGTTTGAGTACGGCAACCCTGCGGTTGGCCCCACCCACTTCACGGACAAGGTCACCGTTGGGATCGATGTCAAGAACACCGGGAAAGTTGCGGGCCGCGAGGTCGTCCAGGTGTACCTGAGTGCGCCGGCCCGGAAGCTGGATAAGCCCAAGGAAGAACTGGTTGCCTTTGGAAAGACCGGGCTGTTGCAGCCTGGAGAAACCCGGAGACTCAGCTTCGAGATCAAGGCAGAGGATCTGGCCTCATTCGATGAGGCGTCTTCTTCATGGGTGGCTGAGGCAGGGGCCTATCAAGTGGAGATCGGCGATTCAGTCAAGGACATCAGACAGACCGCCACCTTTGATCTGGACAAGGAGCTGACCGTCAAGAAGGTCAACAAGGCCCTGACGCCGACCCGCCAGATCAACAGACTCCACCCTTGATGCCGTCGAAAGACCGGAAGGGTCCTATTTCGCCGGACTGAGCCTGAGGAGGATAGCGTCCTGGGCGGCCACATCACCACTGAAGATGATGTCGGTCTTGCCGAGGTCTTTCTTCTGCCACAGGTCACGGACGGTGTACGCCGTCGTGTCGAACCTCGCCTCCCGCTTGGAGAAGCTGTCCGCCACCGCTTCACCCTTCCAGTCGAACCGGAACTTCTGTACCCTCGGCGTTCGGTTGAGGACACACATCGCCCAGGCCCCGTCGCTGAGGGGCTTGAACCAGACCTCCATCTTGTCCTTCGCAGAATACTGGAATCCCTGGACCCCGAGCGGGTCCTGGTCCACCGCGATCGCCTCCTTGTTGGTCAAGATGGCCAGGGTCTCCTTGGTCATCTTCCGCACGTCGTTGCCGGCCATCAGCGGGGCAGCGAGCATGCACCACATGGAGAAGTGGGCGCGGTCCTCATTGACGGCCATGCCGTTGCCGACTTCGAGCATGTCGGGATCGTTCCAGTGCCCCGGTCCGGCGTACTTCCGCAGTCCTTCCTGTTTGTCGAGGATTTGCAGGACGCCCCAGTCCTTATAGGTTCCATGGTCCTTCACACAATCGAAACAGGCGGTGATGTCGCCGGTGGTGCGCCACAAATGGCCGATCTTCTGACCCCAGAGCCAGGGCTTGTTGTCGCCCCATTCGCACAGGCTGAAAACGACCGGCCGGCGGGCCGTATACAGAGCGTCGCGCATCGTCTTGTAAGTCTCCTCGGCATTGGCGGTACCGTGCTCGCACCAGTCGTACTTCAGGTAGTCCACGCCCCAGGAAGCGTAGCTTCTGGCATCCTGAAATTCATGTCCGCGCCCACCGGGATAACCCGAGCAGGTCTTGGTTCCCGCGCAGTTATGGATGCCGAACTTGAATCCTCGCTCGTGCAACAGGTCCCCCAGGGCCTTCATCCCGCTGGGGAACTTGTTGGGATCGGGCACAAGATTGCCTTGGGCGTCCCGTTCCTTGGCTTCCCAGGCGTCGTCGATCACGATGTAAGTGTATCCGGCCTCCTGCATGCCGTTAACCAGCATGGCCTCTACCGTCTCCTTGACCAAGTCCTCCTTGATATTGGCGGCAAAGGTGTTCCAGGTGTTCCATCCCATGGGGGGCGTCAATGCCAGCCCGTCGAACTTCTGGGCACAGACACAGACAGGTACACACAAGACCAGAAGCAGCATTGTCTTTCGCATTCTCATCCTCAATTGCCAACCTCTCGAACGCCAGTCCACCGTTGTTCCTTGACTCCACATAGGAATGCAGACAGGCCATCCCTGGAACCGTTACAGGGGGCAGTCTACCTCATGACGTCCTTTCTGTCCACTCCCTGGCCATGGCGATAAGTGCCCCATTTTTCGTGTTGACACGCACGCCCCTTTGCCTATACAAGTACCTGCCAGCTATCGAGTTGGTGCAGTGACGATAAGGGTGGCCGTTTGGGAGACATGATAGGTATCGCTACACAAGCAGATACGACTGTCCTCAGGAGATGACCGATGTTCCACTTCAATTGGATCGACGTCACGATTATCCTCGTTTACTTCGCGGCCATGATTCTCATCGGTGTGGTGGTCATGAAGCGGGCATCCAAGAGCATGGACTCCTACTTCCTGGCCGGAAAGACCCTGCCGTGGTGGGTGCTCGGGGTCTCCAATGCCTCGGCCATGTGGGATATCACTGGGACCATGTGGCTGGTCTACAACCTTTTCGTGTATGGATTGAAAGGCACGTGGTTGCCGTGGCTCTGGCCGACCTTCAACCAAGTGGTCCTGATGGTATATCTGGCGACCTGGGTCCGGCGGTCGGGCGTGCTCACCGGTGCGGAGTGGATCACCACTCGCTTCGGCACGGGCCGGGGCAGTGAGCTGTCCCGGATCATCATCGTCATCTTCGCGCTGGTCAGCGTGGTCGGTTTCATCGCCTACGACTTCCAGGGCATGGGGAAGTTCTCCAAGACCTTCCTGCCTTGGGACCTTTCCGCGAACACCTATGCGATGATCGTCATGGGCATCACGGCGATCTACGTGTTGCTGGGGGGAATGATCAGTGTCGTGATCACCGACCTGGCGCAGTTCATCATCATGGCCGTGTGTGCGGTGATCGTCGCCGGAATCGCCATGGCCAAGGTGTCCGGAGCCGAAGTCGCGGCCCTCGTGCCGGCCGGTTGGGGCGACATCTTCTTCGGCTGGAAGCTCCACATGGATTGGTCCAAGCTGATCCCACCCCTCCAGCAAAACCTCGTGGAGGACGGCTACGGGTTTTTCGGCTTCTTTTTCATCGCCATGTTCTTCAAAGGCATGCTGGTCAGCATCGCCGGCCCTTCGCCGAATTACGACATGCAACGAATCCTGGCCGCCCGGAGTCCCCGTGAGGCGAGCCTGATGAGCGGCATCGTGTCGGCCTGCCTGCTGCCGCGATGGATTCTGGTGGCGGCGATCACGCTGCTGGGTCTGAAGTTCCTCAGCCCCCACCTTGCCTCCATGGACCCGCAGTTCCTGACGAAGACGGCAGGGGGCGCGACCAGGATTGACTTCGAGATGGTCCTGCCGTTTGTGATCAAGGAATTCATTCCCGCGGGTCTGGTCGGCTTGCTGATGGCCGGCCTGCTGGCGGCCTTCATGTCCACGTTCTCGGCCACGCTCAATGCCGGCGGTGCGTACCTGGTAAACGACCTCTACAAGCGTTACCTCAGGCCCGACGCCTCCAACAAGCACTACATCGGGGTGAGCTACATCTCGCAGGTGGCGATCCTCGGAGTCGGCTTCGCGTTCGGACTCATGGCACAGTCGGTCAACCAGATGACGCAATGGATCGTCAACGGCCTGTGGGGCGGCTACACCGCGGCCAACGTCCTCAAGTGGCACTGGTACCGCCTGAACGGCTTCGGGTACTTCTGGGGCATGTTGACCGGCATCGTCTCTGCGCTCTTCGTGCCAAGACTGCCCTTCGTTGCGACCTCAGGGCTCGGCTCACTGGCCGGCTTTCCGATCATCCTCGGGATCTCGACGCTGGGCTGCGTGCTCGGCAGCCTGCTCTCGAAGCCTGAGGAAGAGCACGTGTTGAAGCGGTTCTACAAGCAGGTCCGGCCTTGGGGTTGGTGGGGACCCGTTCACGCAGCGGTCGTGAGAGAAGACCCGTCCTTCAGACGTGACAGCAGCTTCGGTCGTGACATGTTCAACTGCGTCGTGGCGATCATCTGGCAGGTGCCCCTCTGGGCGATCCCGGTTTACGTGGTGTTCCGGAGTTGGAAGGCCCTCTGGGTCTCCATCGGCGTCCTGCTGGTGACCTCGATCATCCTCAAGTTCAACTGGTTCGACAGACTGGAGAAGGCCAAACCGGAGCCGAAGGCGGCGTAGCTCACTGCACTCGAGATCGCCGACTCCGATCGGAATAGGAGATGGTTACTCATGCGCTACGGACGTTTTGACGACCGGCTTCGCGAATACGTGATCACCACGCCGCAGACTCCCTTGCCCTGGATCAATTATCTGGGGTGCGAGGCATACTTCGGGATCATCTCGAACACCGCCGGCGGCTACTCCTTCTACCGGGACGCCCGGATGCGACGTCTCACCCGATACCGCTACAACAACGCGCCGTTCGACCTCGGCGGGCGATATCTGTACATCCGCGACAACGAGAGCAGCAAGTTCTGGTCGCCCTCGTGGCAGCCTACTCGAACGAAGCTCGACCGGTACGAGTGCCGCCACGGCATGGGCTATACCACTATCGGCTCGACCTGTAACAAGATTGAAGCGGAGACCTGCTATTTTGTACCGCTCGGCGAGACCCTGGAGATCTGGAGGTTTCGGGTGACCAACCGCCGCAAGAAGCCGGCCAAGCTCTCGGTCTTTTCCAGCATCGAGTTTTGCCTGTGGGACGCGCAGGACGACGCCACGAATTTCCAGCGGAACTTCAGCACCGGCCAGGTCGAGATCGAGGACGGGGTCATCTTTCACAAGACCGAGTATCGCGAGCGCCGCAACCACTTCGCCTACTTCGCCTGTTCCGGCAAGCTGGCCGGCTTCGATACGCAGCGCGACACGTTCCTTGGGGCCTACCGCAGTTGGGACAGCCCTGCTGCGGTGGAGCGTGGCAGGTCCTTCAACTCGGTGGCGTGTGGCTGGGCGCCGCACGGCTCGCATCACGTCAAGGTGAGCCTCAAGCCGGGCGAGACCAAGGAGGTCGTCTTCGTGCTCGGGTATCACGAGAACCCCGTGGACCGGAAGTTCGACCCACCCGGTTCACAGACGATCAACAAGAAGACCGTCAGACCGGTCATCGCCAGGTATCTCGATAGCAGGAACGTCGCTGCGGCCTTCCAGGCCCTGAAGGAGTACTGGGACGGCGTGCTGGGCATCTATCAGGCCCAGTCACCCGACCCGCACGCCGACCGCATGGTCAATATCTGGAACGCCTATCAGTGCATGGCGACCTTCAACATGTCGCGATCGGCCTCGTTCTATGAATCGGGCATCGGACGCGGCCTGGGCTTTCGCGACTCGAACCAGGACCTGCTCGGCTTCGTCCACATGGTCCCGGCCCGTGCCCGCGAGCGGATCCTGGACCTGGCAGCCACGCAGCTCAAGACCGGCGGGGCCTTCCACCAGTATCAGCCCCTGACCAAGCGGGGGAACAACGACGTTGGCAGCGGCTTCAACGACGATCCGCACTGGCTGATCATCGGCGTGGCGGCCTACATCAAGGAAACGGGCGACTGGGGCATCCTGGACGAGCCCGTTCAGTATGAGAATGAGCCGGGGTCCGAGCAGCCGCTCTACGACCACCTGCGGCGGAGCTTCAACTACACGATGGAGCGGATTGGCCCGCATGGCCTGCCGCTGATCGGCCGCGCAGACTGGAACGACTGCCTGAACCTCAACTGCTTCTCTGACACGCCCGGCGAGTCCTTCCAGACCACGACTAACAAGGACGGCAAGGTCGCGGAGTCGGTCTTTATAGCCGGCCTGTTTGTCCTGGCTGCCAGGGAGTTGGCCGCCATTGCCGGCAATCGCGGTATGGCTGGCGAGGCGAGACGGTGTGTGGCTGAGGCTGAGAAGATGGAGAAAGTCATCTACGAGCACGGCTGGGACGGCCAGTGGTTCGTCCGGGCCTACGACGACTTCGGCAAGCCGATCGGCTCGAAGGTCTGCAAAGAGGGCAAAATTTTCATTGAATCGCAGGGCATGTCGATCATGGCCGGCATCGGCCTGCAAGACGGCAAGGCCAGGCAGGCCCTCGAATCGGTCAACAAACACCTGGCCACCCCGCACGGCATCGTGCTCCAGCAGCCGGCCTTCTCGAGGTATTACGTCCACATGGGTGAGATCTCCTCGTACCCGCCCGGGTACAAGGAGAACGCCGGCATCTTCTGTCACAACAATCCGTGGATCATCATCGCCGAGACGATGGTGGGCAACGGTGACCGCGCGTTCGACTACTATACCCGCATCAACCCCTCGGCCCGCGAGAAGATCGGCGACCTGCACCGCTGCGAGCCCTATGTGTTCGCGCAGATGATCGCGGGCAAGGATGCGCCCACCCACGGCGAGGCCAAGAACTCGTGGCTGACCGGGACCGCGGCGTGGACCTACTACACGGCCACGCAATGGATCCTGGGCATCCGGCCGGACTACGACGGCCTGTTGGTGGACCCGTGCATCCCAAAGGCATGGGACGGCTTCACGGTGCAGCGGACCTTCCGCGGCACGCGATACCAAATCACCGTGCAGAACCCCCGCCACGTGTCGAAAGGGGTCCGGGAGATCCTGGTTGACGGCAGAAAGCTCAGCGCTCAGATCCTGCCGGTCTTCAAGGATGGAAAGACCCATGACGTGACGGTCGTGATGGGTAAGTAGAAGGTCCCGCAGGTTGTGAAAGCCGCCATCGGTCGATGGCTACCGGGGCATCGCCTTCTCGAGATCAGCCAGCCTCTCGGGGGTGACGGTCTCTGCGTGCAGATCCCCGAAGATCACACGGTACTCGGTGTCTGAGACCTTCCATCGCATCAGGACCTTGTCTATGTCCTGCGGGGTCACGGTCTTGCCGTAGTAGGCCGTGTCTTTCTTGTCCTGAACGAGCTGTTCGTAGAACAGGCCCAATCCTATGATGGGCGCAAGCCTATTCAGAGCCTGTCCAACATTCCTCCAGTCGTTCTTCCAGTGTTGTCGCTCCTCCCTGCTCAGTCCTCTGACCTCAGGAAAGTAGTCCACAGATCGCGAGAGCGTGTTCCCGTCCAGCCCTTCTGGGTATCGGTTGGCCAGTTCAACGTATAGCGTCAGACCTCTGATGACTGCCTCCTCATCCACGGCCGGCAGTCTGAGAGGCTCACCTGTGACACTCGCGTAGTCGCCAGGGATGACGGGCTCGAATTCGGCGGCGTCAACAGGCACGTTCCACTGGAAGTCTGTGCAGATGGTGTGCATCCGTACCCTGTCGTTCCATACGATTTCCTCGGACCGTACAGGGAGTCGTGTTCTCACGTCCACCCATAGCCTCACATCGACCTGGTCAGTAGACTCACCCAGGTACTTGGGGTCGGTGGTCCGGTACCCTTCGACCTCTACGTCATCCATGATGGATCTGCCCAGACTCTCGTGGGCACAGTTCAAGATCTGTTTGAGAACGGCACGGGGATCCCCGATCTCCCTCCTCTTTCTCTCGGCCAGCGTCTCGTCGAATTCCGCACTCAAGTACCTCTTCTCATCAGGCATGATGAGAATTCTCCTTCTCTCCTTCAGGAGCAGGTATTCCTGCGTCGAGGCTTCTCCAGTATTGGGGTCAAGGGTAGACGCTCTCATCCCATATTCCTGCGATACCAGCATCCTGGATCGTATCTCACTGGTTGGGGATTTGTCTGCCCCCTTCTGGCTGGCAATCGTGTGACTCGTTTGATAGGTATAGGCCTTGAGCTGTTCCACATGGGCAAGTACGTCCGCCAGGGCAATACCCGAGCCTGTCCCTCTCCAGAGAGACACGCCGACCAGGCACGCGATGGCCAGCACCGCGGCAATGGCCAGTTTGCTGATTGGATTCCTCATGGTCATTCTCCACATACTCACCGGCATAGCCGGCGAATCGTCCTTCATCTTCTTCTGCTGGGCCTCGACCATGTCCTTGAATACCCGGTTGTCGGCATCCTGGCGCACGGCCAGCTCAGCGTGTTTGAACCATCGTCTTATGTTCTTTGCGGGCTGCATGTTTCCACCTCATTACTCAGATGTGACCGCAGTTTTCCCATGCCATATCGATACCGGCCTTTGGCCGTGTCGGGCGACACCCCCTGCAGGGTCGCTATCTGGCCAAATGTCATGTCCATTTCCATGCGAAGGCAGATCACCTCTCGCTGCTCGTACGGCAATCCCTGGAGGACCTGGCTCAGGATCGCCAGTTGCTCACTGAGAATCGCCCATTGTTGGGGCCCTCGCTGTGACGATGAGAGATGTTCTGTCCCTTCCAGGCAGGTCTCGCCATGCCGTGCCGTGTCACGCCGAAGGTTGCGGACCCGATTGACGACACTCGTGACCAGGTAGCTCCTGAGGCTGCCCATCAACTTGATGCGATCCGCGGACTGGGCGAACTGGACGAACACGTCGTGGACCACGTCCTCGGCCGTGTTGGCCTCGCCGAGGAGCACCACGGCGAGCTTGAGCAGATCCACCTTGTACTTGTCATAGATCTGTCGCAGGGCCTCACGACTGCCTTGCTTGAATCTGAAGATGAGCAGCTTGTCTTCTATCATCGTGCACGCCTGCATGAAGAATGATCAGTCTTCACCCTATTACACACCGAGAGGGGGCGTTTGGGTATGGAGGGAATCCGATTTACGCGACTTTCTTGCGTGCGATGTGCCTCGCGGAGCCGCCGCGGTCGGCATAAGGTTTTTTCTACTGGACCCTGGAGGAGGGCGAGCTGTATTATGGCCTGTTGACGGAGCCATCGCGTCGCACGCGGGGGCATCCGCAGCGACTGCCCCGTAAGGTAAGGAGACCCGACGATGAGACACGCAGCGATCTGGATTGGTTTGAGCCTGCTACTCTTGGGCGTTAGGAACGGCCTCGCCGCTGATGCCGCCCCCGGCTGGCCGCGGGCGCTGACCGTGCCGGAAGGCAAGATCATCATCTATCAACCTCAGGCGGAATCACTCGACGGAAACGTCTTGAAGGCACGTGCCGCGGTCTCGATCACGCTCAAGGACCAAGCCACGCCGATCTTCGGCGCGATCTGGCTCGAATCCCAGGTCCAGATCGACCGCGATGCCCGCACGGTCCGGATCCTCAATACCAAGGTGCCACGAGTGCGGATCGCAGACGCAGGCCCCGATCAGCAGGCCGGAGTCTCCTCCATCGTCGCACGCGGGGTCGAAGGCCTGCAGATGACCATCTCGTATGACTGGCTCCTGACCAGTCTCGATGCAGCCGCTGCCGAAAGGAGGTCTGCAGAGGGCCTCAGGCATGAGCCGCCCAAGATCCTGTTTGAGACCTCACCGGCAGTCCTGGTGGTGCTCGACGGCGAGCCGCAACTCCGCCCGATCCCCGGTACCGACCTGATGAAGGTCGTGAATACGCCGTTCTTCATCGCCCTGGAGCCGACGTCCAGGACCTATTGGCTCTACGGCGGCACGCGGTGGTTCACGGCCTCCGATGTGGTGAAGGGCCAGTGGACCCTGGGCGTCAATCCGCCGGCTGATGTCACCAAGGCATGGAAGGCTGAGCAGGAATCGATCCAGGCCAAGAACGCCAAGCGTGAGTCTTCGGCAGATGATCGCATCCCCAGGATCATCGTGGCCACAGAGCCGACCGAGCTGATCATGGCAGACGGCGAACCCGAGTTCACATCTCTGCCAGGCAACGAGCTGCTGGCCATGAGCAACACCGAGGATGATGTGTTCATGGCCATCGGGACCCAGGATTACTACGTGTTGCTGTCGGGCCGCTGGTTTCGGGGCAAGTCCCTGCACGGCCCGTGGGAGTTCGTCCAATCCGACCGCCTGCCCAAGGCCTTTGCACAGATCCCGGAGGGTTCAGCAAAGGGAGATGTCCTGACCTTTGTGGCCGGCACCCAGCAGGCCCAGGAGGCGGTCATGGACGCGGAGATCCCCCAGACCGCGGCGGTCAAGCGGAGCGAGGCCAAGGTGACCGTGACCTATGACGGCGAGCCGCGGTTCGAGCCCATCCCGCAGACCACCATCGATTGGGCGGTCAACACGGACAAGACCGTGCTGAGGATTGGCGGCAGGTACTACTGTTGCGACCAGGCCGTTTGGTTTGTGGCTGACAGCGTAAACGGGCCGTGGGTCGTGTGCGACAGGGTGCCGGGCGAGGTGCAGACCATCCCGCCGGAGAGCCCATGCTACAACGTCAAGTACGTGTACGTGTACGACTCCACGCCGGATGCGGTCTACGTGGGGTACACGCCCGGATACCTATGGTGCTATCCCTGTTACGGCGCCATCATTTACGGTACGGGCTGGCACTACCCATGCTATGTGGGGCCGGCCTTCTGCTATTCCAGACCCTGGACCTGGGGCTTCCACGCCAACTACAACCCGTGGACCGGGTGGTGCTTCGGCATGAGCTGGAGCCCCGGCTGGGCATGGTTCGGCATCGGGTTCGGTCACTTCGGCGGATGGTGGGGACCGTGTGGGTACAGTTGGCGCCACCACGACAACTGGTTCAACCACACGGTGGTCATCAACCGGCCGATCGACATGCACATGGGCGGCACAAGGCTCGGCAGCCGGGTCGCGATCGGCCCAGGGGTTCGGCTCAGGCAGAACGACCTGTACCGCTTCGGCGACACCCGCAGGCGAGTGGCCGATGCCGGGGCCATGAGGAACTTCGGCCGACCTGAGTCCGGACTCAGGCCCATGAGGAACCAGCCCAACAATGTTCTCGCAGATAGGGAGGGCAACATATTGCAGCGCGACAACCGAGGGAACTGGCTACAGCGGGAGCAGGGCCAGTGGAGGCCAGCCCAGAGGCCGGAGATCAGCCCTTCGCGGCCGGTCGAAAGGCCGGCTGAGCGGTCGCAGGCAGATCGCCCCCAACTTGGGGGGCCACAGGTTGAGCGACCACAGGCCCCCGGGTCCAGCAGCCAGAACTCCTGGTCCCCGGATCGGGAGCAAACGGCCCGCACCCGCGGCGAGGCGCGAACCCGCAGCTTCCAGGGTCGCCCAGCCGGTAGTGGGGATCGCGGCAGCACCGACGCCAAAGGGGGCCGGAGATAGACGGATCGGGTCTTCCAACGCGACCTGCACGCACGTGGGGTGCACAGTTGGCTACGAGAAGGAGGCTGGCCCGCACCATCTCCCTGCTCGGACAGGGGGCCTCGACCTCACGCCGAGATTCGTGATCCCAGTTAGGCTTTTCCCCCACGGGAAATAGGGCCTTGCCTTATGGAATAGGGCCGCCCTGTAGCGTAGCATGCCCCCCATAACCGGTCCGGGCACATGACCCCAGGAGGAGGGACGTGCGGTGGAAGCCGAGTGCAGCGGACCAAGGGCCCAAGGAGGAGGCCGGCAAGGCTTACGGATGGCTGCCGGCTGGTACAGGGATGTACCAGCCGGCAGG
>Ga0209777_10000185_pt1 | contig 109492 bp, 81 predicted proteins | sample FrelakmetHBP12HB_FD_187147 | JGI IMG/M metagenome (GOLD analysis project Ga0209777, IMG submission 187147) | Freshwater lake sediment microbial communities from the University of Notre Dame, USA, for methane emissions studies -HBP12 HB (SPAdes)... | ecosystem: Environmental > Aquatic >...
AGTTGACGGCATCCAAAAACGACGCAGACACCACCTGTGTCCCTATCGCCACCAAGGACACCACTACCAAAAACCGCTTCATACCCATAGAACGCCCCTTCCTTCAAACAGACGTACCCCTATGCTCACCCGACCCTCAGCAGAATCGGCACTGTGTATGGATTGGTTGGCCCTCCGCCCTGGGCAGACTTCCCCTGCACCACAAGCCCCCGCTTCAAATGCCAGCGCCCGCACACCACGGAATACACATTCCTTTCGGACTATAGACGGGTGCACCAAATTGCTCCTTCCCTGCAGTTGTTCTCCCGGGACTCAATCCGTGATTCCCTATGGCATCTATATTAGGACCTTATCAAAGAGGATGGAAGTTGTCAACGCTCTTTTCCATTTTCCTATGGGTTTTTTGCCTGGCTCAAAGACGGACATTTCCAGACGATAGGGGGACGCGGACTGCCCGCCCGGGTCATCCAGCGACTCCATCCTGCCGGCGACCGCCTGCCGGATCCGCGGGGTTGCCGGCCGTGCCCAACCGAATACCTCGGTCTCTGTTCGAGGAGAAAATCGCGGCCAGTCGTCCCTTGGATGGCCTGGCATTGTCTCGCCCACGGCCCCCGCGTCTGCCATTGCCGTCTTTACCCCCGCGATAACCGTGCTGGTCATTCTTGTACGTGTACCCGCCGTCATAATAACGGTAGCCGTACCAACCCTGGTTGCCGCTGACCCCGTTGACCACGACCCCGATGACGTGGCCACCTAGGGCCCCCAACGAGTCAGTGGCCTGGATCAGGGCTCGCCGGGTGCACACCCCGGCCCTGACCACTAGCACCGTGGCGTGGCATTGGGCAGCCAGGATACTGGCGTCCGCCACCGGTCCAACGGGCGGGGAATCCACCAACACACGGTCGTAGTGTTGGGCCAGCTTGCCCAGCAGGATGCCGAAGACCTTGCTGCCGAGCATCTCAGCGGGATTGGGTGTGTCCGGACCTGCAGGTAGAAGGTCCAGGCCGGTAACGGAGGTCTTGACTATCGCCTCGCGGAGCCGCCGCATCCCTGCCAGGACCGACGAGAGGCCGCCATCCCGCGATACCTGGAAGATCTGGTGCTGTGTCGGGCGCCGGAGGTCCGCATCCACGATCAGGACCCTCTGGCCGCTCTGCGCCATGGCTATGCCCAGGTTGCTGAGCAACGTACTCTTGCCCTCTCCGGGCATTGCGGAGGTGACGTGGATGATCCGGGACCGGTCGCGCGGAAGACTGAAGAACACGGCCGTGCGGATGGTGCGGAAGGTCTCTGCCACGGGCGACATGGGATCCAGGGCCACCTTCTGGCCCCGCTCCGACACGCTCTCCTGCTTGGACATCGCCGGTACGACGCTCAACAGCGGCTGCCTAACCAGGGCGGTGACCTCCTCGGAGCTCCGCAGCCGCTGGTCCACCGTCTCCCTGGCGAGACCCAGACCGCCGCCGAGCATCAGCCCCAGGACCAGGGCCATGGCCATGACCTTGGCCTTCTGTGGATCCGAGGGCTTCTCCGTCGGCCGGGCGGCCTCCAGGATCGTGATGTTCAGGGCACCGGCATCCTCGGTGACGTTGAGGTCGCGGATGCGTTCGTCCACGGCGTCGTTGAGTTTCGTGCTCCGGTCGTACTCGGACTGCAGCAGGGCGTACTGGGACGCGACCTTGTTCAGGCCGGCTGCCTGCTCGTGCTGCTCCTCGTAACGGGCCGCCAATTGGTCCTCCCGCTCCTTGGCGGCCAGGCATTCCTGCTTGAGAAGGGCCAACTGGGCCTCGGCGTACCCCCTGTTCAGGGAGGCCAGTTCGGCCTCGACCTCGGTGATCTCTCTGTCCAGGGCCTGCACGCCCGGGTGATCCTCTGTGACCAGACGTTGCCGATCGGCCCTGTTCTGCTTGAGGTCCCTCAGGCGGGTCCTCAGCAGGGCGGCTTCATTGCGTTCAGACCAGGCCTGCGTCTTGGTCGTGTAGGCCTGCACGAACTGATCGAGGCCGTTCGGGTCTTCAGCCATGACCTTGGCGGACTCGTAGGAGGACTTGGCCTCCAGGGTGGCCAACTGGGCCTCGGTCAGGACCGTGGAGAGGCGGTCGAATCGCTCGAGGATCATGTTGCCCCGCTCGGTCTGGAAAACCAGGGCCTCGTTGTTCTCCTTGAACTCCGTCAGGGCGAGGAGTCGATCCGAGCACTCCTGTTCCCGCGTGGCCTTCTCCTTCTGAAGCAGCTTGAGCACCTCTGCGGCGGTGCTCCGCTTGTGTGCGGTATTGAACGTGAGAAAGGCATCCACCACGGCATTAACGACCTGGGCGTTCTCCACCGGATAGGGGCTCTTGAAGGACACACTGATGATGTCGTCCTTCTTGCCAACGGACACGTCCAGCCCTTTCTTGAGGAACTCCAAGGGGTTGTCCACCTTGGCGAAGGCCCGAAGACTCCTGACCCCGCACTTGTCGATTGCATCGGACACTACGGGGGTGGCCTTCATCAGTTCGGCCTGGGTATACAGGTAGTTCTTGGCGCCGGCCATGACCCCTGTTTCCATATCCTTCATGATCCTGGGGCCTGTCTGCTCCACGTACACGCGAGAGGTGCTGGTGTAGATGGGCGTGGCCTTGGCCAGGTAGACCAGGGCCATGATCAAGGCCACTACCACGCACGCCAGGACAATCGAACTCTGTCGCCATAGGATGAGAAACAGACTGTCCTGCATGGCCCCCTCTGGCGGCCCAGCCACAGCCGATGACGCCCCCATGGGTCCCTGCGTCGGCGGCTGTGGATGCATGAGGTCGTCTGTCATGGGTCTCCTCTCCGAACTCAGACTACTTGGTGGTGATGGGGATATAGGCACCCATATTGAAGTGGAAGAAGCTCTTGACGAACTCGGTCGTCCTCGTTCGGAGCGTGGGCTCGACGGCAACGATGTCCCCGGGCCTGATCAACACGGTGGCAGGGTCGTCCAGTGCCCCCGACTTGCCCAGCCTGGGGATCTCGAACGCCGCATGAATGATGGACCCGTCCGACCTGAGCCGATAGACGACGACATATCGGGGCTGCGGTTCCTGTTTCACGTCCCCTGCAAAGGCAATGGCCTGGGCCAGGGTATAGCGGGCATCCGGAGGATATGGGAAATTCCCGGGCTTCTGGACCAGCCCGATCACCGAGAACAGGGGTACCACCAGCCTTTCCACGGTGACGCGGTCCCCTTCACGCAAGGCCACGTCAACGAATGGGATATTGATGCCCTTGATCGGCAAGACGACCGTGGTCCGCTTGGCGGAGCCGGGCACCGGTTGCAGACCCTGCATCAGACCTTCGGCAGGCACAGAACGCACCACATCCGAGGTCTCGTAGTCCGCCAGCCTTACTGTCCCCACGGTAGAGCCTAGGCCCGCATCGCGGGGGAGGGAGGCGCCGGACGAACACAGTGTAGAGGCCAGGTCGCTGAGCTGGCGGTCAACCTGGGGCAGGGGGAGACCCGGTTCCCTCGCAGCCAACTGCTTCACGATCCCCCAACGCTGTTCCTCCACGGACACATCCACATGCTCTTGAACCAGGACCCGTCCGGCTCTGCCCAGGCTCAGCCAACCCGTCGTGGTCTTTCCGCAATCCGGCCTAAAGGACATGGTAAGACCCAAGGCGTCCTCGCGGCCCATGGGTCTGACCGCCGCCGCCAATCTGACGGCCCCATCCGAGCCACTGCCTGCGCCGGAGGAATGCCGTGCGCCGGAGCCGAACAGGGATGGATCGAGGCTCTTGGTGCCGGTGCCAAAACCCACATCCTCTGCATCTGGTCGATCGATCCGGATGTCAGCGGCACCGTCAACGGTAATCCCGTTTGCCTCCATGATCAGTGTAACCAGGGACATCTGATCGCGCCTGAGCTCATAGACCCCGGGCTTGGTCACGGCCCCGTTGATGGCCACCTTGAACTTCTTGTACTCTGCGACCTTGGCGAATACAGAGGGGTAGGTCCTGGCATACTTCGGATAATACGCGCTTAGCACGGAGGCCTCGATCTCCGGGAGGGACTTGCCGGCCACAGGCACTTCCCCCACCACGGGAAGGAATATTGACCCCGCATCGTTGACACGACAATTGATCGTAGCGACTTGATCGGGCCTGACGGTCTCTTCGCTGGTGACCGCTCCTAGGAACGAGGACATGGTTAGCTCGAGGACCTCATCCGGGACCACTCGATAGGGACCCGTACGGAGTCTGGCCTCCATGAGGTGAGCTACATCCAGGGACGGACTGGCGTCCGCAAAGTCCCTCAACTGCTCAGTTGACAAAAACGGGGTTGATGGGCCTGATTCGTCGAATTCCCTAAGTTGTTCAGGGGACGGCAACTGGGCGTTCTCTGTGCACCCACCGAGAACCCAGACTACCGTCACCGCTGCCGGTAACAGCCAATAATACACCCGCCGTAGGCCAGAATACTCCCTACTCACTCGCACAAAGCTCACTTCCTCGCCTCACTTCTTCACTGTCACCCTGCGCCAACACGACCCCGCGTGTCCGCAGTAGCTAGGTAACGGCTAACTCACCTCCTTGCTTACACCATAATATGGATCACCAGCCAATACGTCAACCTTTTTCTTCCTCACAGACTACCCACTACAGCCCAGGAGGAGTGAACGGACTGCGAAAATCAGGCCTGTATGGCACACGAATCGCAGGCACCCTCAGCCCATCACCTATGGAGGTCGTACTCACCTGCGCCACACGACTGCCACCCAGAGACGTCGATACAACCCGCGTCTCAGGCCTCAGCCGTACTACCCCTTGAACCAAACTCGGACTCGTAACTGTCGATACCTTCAACGTAAATGGATTCAAGACTTGCCACTGGTCCGAAACAGCCGCAGATCCCGCAGCATTCGCACGATCCGCCAACGCACAGGTCACGCCCAAACCAACCAAAAGCACCAAGGCCAGCCGCCTGGTCTGCCTTGCTGTTATCCTCAGAGCCGCCTTATCAGCCATTTGTGTATCTCCTTCCTTTCACTTTCTTGTTGATTCCACTATGCCCATCATTATCTCATGATCCCTTCCGACTCCTTATAGCCAAAAGGGTCTTTTGTCCTGTCCAATCACTTGCCCAGATCCTCGGGTGTGGCCAACATCCCCAAGACCTGAAGCATCTCCCCACTGTACACAAAACGGGCCTCTCCTCCAAGGACCAGATGATCCTTCACGCTGCCATCAGCCCCGATCCCACCCAACAAAACCACACGGGCAGCCAGCACCGCATCGTTCACGTCAGCCGGCACGTTCGGGTCATTCGCCTTGGCCGCCAACAGGCCCATCGTCCCAAAAATCGCATCTTCCGAATACCCCTTGCTCGCCACATTCGTCAGACCACCGGTGTGGTCAAACCGCCAGTAAAAACTCCCCGCATAGTCCTCGCCCGCAGGCACCTGATGGCTCAGCAACATCGCAGGAAGGTCCTGCAACTGCTTACCCTGCCACACCCCACCTCCACCAATCACGGTACTATCCAGCGGACCGGTCTCCGCCAGGGCCCACGTCCCCACTCCCAACGCCATCACCGGAAACCACGCAGTGTCGTCAACCTGACCCAAGGCAGCGATCAGACCGGCTCGCCACAGGGCCTTGTCCCTCTCACCTAACGCGTACGCGGCCATCGTATGCTGTGCCAGGTAAAATACCCCTACCGAAGGCTCTGCATCCACCAAAAACCACGTTATGTACTGCTCGGTCCCAGTGCCACTGGGTAACGCTCCTCGTACACAGGCGTAGAACCCGTCAGGGATCGCAGTCCAGGCAACAGGCGCCGTGCCCAGCCGAGTGAATAAGTACAGGTCATCACCAAAGTAGCCGGGTATCGTCCCCACCAGATCCCTGATCAAGGGGTCCGTGGCGATACGAATCGCAGCCTTGTCTACGGCAGCCTTATATTGCGCGTCCGCCGTCATCTCATAGGCCGACAACAGCCCCACCGCCGTCGAACCCTCAAAATTCGGCTCACAAGGCCACACCGAATTACCAAATGACTGCTCGTTCGACACCAATCTCCCGCCCAGCAAGTTGACGGCATCCAAAAACGACGCAGACACCACCTGTGTCCCTATCGCCACCAAGGACACCACTACCAAAAACCGCTTCATACCCATAGAACGCCCCTTCCTTTCAGTAGACCACTACACTCACCCGACGCTCGTCACCATCGGACCCCGCGTGCTGGCGCCTTGGCCCTCTCGTCAAGGCTCACCTTGCCTCCATCCAAAAACACCGCGCTGAACGGCAGCGCAGACGCTCACTGCAATACGGGTTTACCTCGCGATATAGACGGGTTCACCAAATTTCTCCTTTGTAGGTGCTTTCCCGGGACTCAATCCGGTGATTCCCTGTCGCACTAATATAGGACCGTACCGAGAGGGAGGAAGATTGTCAACACCTTTTTGCCTGTTTTTCCATTTTTCTGCCTCTCGCCGATGATTGCGTCATGGCCCCCTTGATGGAGGGCTTCGGAACGTGCTGTTGGGACTGGGGTTATTGAAGTTTGCGTATCACCAGACTACCGGCTGGGAGAACGGCAGGATCTGGTGTATACTGGCCCGCATGAACCTGAATGAGGACGACCCTATGTGCATCCAAGGAAAATCTCTGGTTCTCACTTCGCTGTTCCTGATGGCCCTGGGGTACATGCACCCGGTCGAGGCGTCGGGATTCCTTCACACCCAGGGGCAGGACATCGTTGACGAGGGCCGGCAGAGGATCCTGCTCCGTGGTGTCGGCCTGGGCAACTGGTTGTTGCCTGAAGGGTACATGTGGTTGTTCGGGGATGCGGGGGATCGCCCCCGCAAGATCGAGAAGATCGTCAGCGACCTGATCGGGCAGGAGGACGCAGACCGCTTCTGGCTGGAGTTTCGGAGGAACTACATCACCGAGGCCGACGTCCGCCGAATTGCCGAGCTCGGCTTCAATTCCGTGCGCCCCGCGCTCAACGCGCGCCGGTTCCTGACCGAGGCAGACCCTCCCTCCTACAGGGATGAGGGATTCGAAGTGCTGGATAACCTCGTCCGTTGGTGCAAGAAGCACGGCCTCTACGTGATCATCGACATGCACGCCGCTCCTGGCGGTCAGACCGGCCAGAACATAGACGACAGCCCGAATGATCAGCCTGGGCTATTCGCCGACAAGAAGAACCAGGATCGGCTCGTGGATCTCTGGGTGAGGCTGGCCTCTCGGTACAAGGATGAGCCAGCCGTCGCCGCTTACGACCTCCTGAACGAGCCCCTGCCCCGGCGCACGGGCGCAGCCGCCAAGTACAAAGACCAGCTCGAACCGCTCTACCGGCGGATCACCCAGGCGATCCGCGAAGTCGACAAACGGCACATGATCACCCTGGAAGGGGTGGACTGGGCCAACGATTGGTCGGTCTTTTCGTCGCCGTTCGATGACAACCTGTTCTATCAATTCCACTACTACTGCTGGGACCGCCCGACCACCCTCAGGGACATCGGCCAGTACCTAGCCCACCGTGACCGGCTCAACGCGCCCGTGTGGGTGGGCGAGACCGGAGAGAAGGACAATGCCATCTACTGGGGGACGATGCAGTATTTCGAGGCCCACAATATCGGCTGGTCGTTCTGGCCCTGGAAGAAGATGGAGACGGTCAACACCCCGTACTCCATCAAGGCTCCGCAGGGATGGGATGCCATCAAGGCCTATTCGCAGGGAGGGCCCAAGCCGTCGAAGGAGGTGGCACAAAAGGTGTGCGACCAGTTCCTGGAGAACATCCGGATCGAGAACTGCGTGTACTTCCCGGACGTGGTCAGCGCGATCTTCCGACGCGTGCCCGGAAGGGTCGAGGCTGAGAACTACGGCCACGAAGGGTTGAACAGGTCGTACTTCGTGAAGGACGTCAGCCAACACGCCAAGTGCTACCGCACTGCAGAGCCGGTGCCCATTGAGCCCATCGATCCAAACGCCGGCCTCCGGCCCTCCGGCCAGGGCATCCGGCTGAGCGAGGAGGAGTGGACCTCGTACACGATCCACAGCCTTGACACGAGGAACTATGAGGTCACTGCGAAGGTAAGGGTAAAGGCCGCCCCGGCGGGTGCCCGCCTATCCATCAACGGCCAGAACTGGGACGTGAACATCGCGAAGACCGACTGGGCCCAGATCAGGCTGGGGACGGTACCCCTGTCTCAGGGGGCGAATCAAGTCCGCTGGCTGGCCACCAGCGGCGAGGTCTCCATGGACTGGCTGGAGTTCAAGTAGGGCCTCGAAGCGGCACCGTCTGTTCGGGCTTGTTGGGCTTAGGGAGTTCTTTTTGAACCACGAACCACACGAACCACACGAACGCTGGCGCGGGGTCGCGGCGTTTGTACCATCCGTGGGTACGCCGTCTGATCCACGGCTGTGCCGTGCCTTGGGAGCTTCGCCCCTAAGGGTGGCCTTCGCCCGAGCCGGCTCTGCAAGCGAGCTTGCGACGCCGTCTCAGACTCGGCCACGATCGGACGGCTCAGGCTGGGGGCGTAGAGCCTCCCATCCCAAGGAAGGACCTGATGGGACTGCCCCGTGCAGACCAAGCCATACGCCCGTGAGCAAGCAGGGCTCTGTGGAGCAAGCTCGCTTGCAGAACAGAGACCTACTCAGCTCACCCGGCAGGCGCATGCCTGACGGATGGACGCGTCAGCGTCCGCGTACGGCGGTGTCTAAACTGCAACAGGACTACCACCACGGCGGCAGCCCGTTCGTGGGTTTCGTGTGGTTCGTGGTTATGAATCTCCTCTCAACCGCAAACCGGCTGCGGGAGGCCGACTCAGCGGACAAGGATGAAGCCAGCAAGGTGAGACAGCCGGCGCGATGGACATGCCGGTGGCGTCAGCCTTGCCTGTTTGGTTGCGGCCAAGGCCGCGATAGGAGATCATCATGAGCATACCAGCCACAGGCACACTACGCGACATGCCGGGTGCAGCCCCTCCCGCCGGGCTGCTCAACCGGCTGGCCTCAATAGACGCCTATCGCGGCCTGGTCATGCTGTTGATGATGGGCGAGGTGCTGGGGCTCCATCGCGTGGCAGGGGCCTTGCCGGGCAGTCGCTTCTGGGCATTTCTCAGCCATCATCAGTCGCACGTCGAGTGGGTGGGATGCACCCTGCACGACATGATCCAGCCGTCGTTCTCATTCCTGGTTGGAGTGGCGCTGCCGTTCTCGCTGGCCCGCCGCGGAGCCGAGGGACAATCGCCGTGGCGCCGGACCTTGCATGCCTTGTGGAGGGCCGTGGTGCTGGTCCTGCTCGGGGTGTTCCTGCGATCGATCGGCCGCGAGCACACGTACTGGACGTTTGAGGATACGCTCACACAGATCGGACTGGGTTACGTCTTCCTGTATTGGCTGGCGCTACGTCCGGTTCGTGTGCATTGGGCTGCGATGGCCATTATCCTTGTCGGGTATTGGCTGGCGTTTGCCGTGTACCCGCTGCCGGGCGTGGGTTTCGACTGGAGCAAGGCCGGCGTAAGGCCGGACTGGGGATACAACCTGACCGGCCTTGCCGCGCATTGGAACAAGAACACCAACCTTGCCTGGGCCTTCGATACCTGGTTCATGAACCTGCTGCCCCGCGAGCACCCGTTCACGAACAATGATGGGGGATACTCCACGCTGAGCTTCATCCCCACGCTTGCGACCATGATCCTCGGCCTGATTGCCGGAGGCTGGCTCCGCAGCGCACGGACGCCAGTGGAAAAGGTTCGGTGCCTGGCCATTGCCGGGGTCATAGCACTGGGCGCCGGCTCGCTGCTGGGTGGCCTGGGCGTGTGCCCGGTCGTGAAGCGGATCTGGACGCCCTCCTGGGTGCTGTACAGTGGCGGTTGGTGTTTCCTGCTGCTGGCCGGCTTCTACCTTATCCTGGACGTCTGGAACCGCCGCTCCTGGGCCTTCTTCCTGGTAGTGGTGGGCATGAATTCCATTGCCGCGTACCTGATTGCCCATCTGTTCTCCGGCTTTCTCAGCGAGGCCCTGCCGCGGCACCTGGGCCGGCATGTCTTTGCCTTCCTCGGTCGGGCGTATGAGCCACTGCTCCTGGGTGCCGGCGTACTGCTGGTGGAATGGCTGATCCTGTGGTGGATGGCTCGGCGCAAGATACTCCTGCGCCTATGAGGTTCGAGAGGGGCATCTCCATGTCACGATATCAGGCGATTGCACGAAGACCTGTCTGGTCCCTGCTGGTCCTGTCCGTGCTGGGTACATCCGGTGTGCAGGGGGAACTGCGTGTCCCTGCCTACACCGCCTACCTGGATCCCAACGTGGAGGACGCTGACGTCTCAGTGGGCTCCGGCATCACCGGGTGGAGGGATCCAACACTCAGGGTCTTGTGGTTTGGCCAGATCAAGAACCCCGGCCCATTCGATGCCTCTGTGTCGCTCCACTTGCCCGACGGCGAGACCTCCAGACTCCGTCTGACCGTATCCGGCCAGGCGCACGAGGCGGCGGTGGCCGGGGCGGGGACCCAAGCCGTTGGCGCCGACTTCGGCCGGTTCGAGATCCAGCGGCCCGGGTATCAGCGTTTCACGCTCGAATCCATGAACCAGCGAGGCCGGCCATTCGGCGACCTCGACGCCTTGGTCCTCGACGGTCCGGCCTCGCAGGACGCCCACTTCAATCTCAAGCCCCGCCGCAATGCCGCGTCTGTACACCTGGCCTATCCTGTGCCAGGGGATACCCAGGTAGAGGCCTTTTACTGCGAGATGACCGGCCTGGAGGACCCCATCTGGACGTACTACATGGCCTGCGGCTGGCACCGTGGCTACTTCGGCATGCAGGTGAACGGGCCGACCGAACGCCGCATCATCTTCAGCGTGTGGGACAGCGGCGCAGAGGCGATTGACCGCAACAAGGTCTCGGGCGAGAACCGTGTGCGCCTCGTGGCCAAGGGTGAAGACGTATATGCTAGCGACTTCGGCAATGAGGGCACCGGCGGTCACAGCCATCTGAAGTACCTGTGGAAGACCGGCCAGAAACAGCGATTCATTGTCTATGCCAGGCCCACGGACGCCACGCACACGATCTACTCCGGCTTCTACTTCCATCCCGACAAGCGACAGTGGGTGCTGATATCGAGCTGGGAGGCGCCGAAGGAAGGCGGCTACCTCCGCGGGCTCTATAGCTTCAGCGAGGACTTCGGCGGCGCAAACGGCCACTTGGTCCGCAAGGCCCTCTATGGCAACCAGTGGATACGTACCCGCGAAGGCCGGTGGATAGAGATTACCACGGCCAGCTTCAGTCATGATCCGACCGGCAAGGCCGACCGCCTGGACCGATTTATGGGCGTGGAGAACGGCCAGTTCTTCCTGTCGCACGGCGGCTTTGTTGAGGGCTTCACGGAGTTCGGCGAGCGGTTCACCCGCCCGGCGACGGAGAAGGCGCCTGCCGACATTGTGCTGCCTGTGGCGGAGTAGTGGCCGAATCGTTAGATGGTTAAATCGTCAAGTAGTTAAATGGTTAGATGGTTAAATAGTTAAATGGGGGGGCTACCGAAGAGTCGCCATTCAGCCTTTTTAACCATTCACCCTTCTTGCCTGAAGGAGAAGACCATGAAATGGCATCCATCCCTTGTTGCGGTCCTGTTGGCAGCGTCGCTCTCACCGGGCCTGCCAGCCGGGGCTATTGGCGATGCACTGCGGCCCAGCGGGGCCGCAATGCCCAATCGCATTGCGGCCGATTGGCTGGTCGATCCCTCGCCGTTCAAGGCCAAGTGCATTCGCCTTACCGATGGGCAGCAGATGGAGTTGAACAACGGCCTGATTCGTCGCGTGTTCTCTCTTAAGCCTACGTGCGCAACCGTGGCCATAGACAACCTGATGACCGGCGAATCGATACTCCGCTCGGTCCGACCCGAGGCAGTTGTTGAATTGAACGGGGTGCGTTTTGAGATCGGGGGCCTGGGCGGCCAGCCGATCCACAACTTCCTCAAACCGGAGTGGCTCGCATCCTTGAGGCCGGAGCCGGGCGCATGGCCGTGTACTGGATTCAAGACTGGAGCCACGCAGGCAAGGTTTGACTGGAAACCACGCCGCCAGTGGTTGAGCACGAGTGCACCCTGGCCTGCCTCCGGCGTCCATCTGACGTTTGAGTATGCGGCTCCAGCCGGCAGCTCGGTCAGCGGGGTCTCTGTGGAGGTGCACTACGAGATGTACGACGGCCTGCCTTTGTTTGCGAAGTGGCTTACGCTTCACAACGCCTCAGGTGCTCCGGTCACACTCAACGCCTTCACGGCCGAGCAGGTCGCTGCGGTCGAGCCGGAGTCCATCGTGGACGGTACGCCTGCGAACTTCCGCCGAGAACTCCAGATGCTGGAGGCCTTCAGCGACTTCGCCTTTGGCGGTAACATGACCGGCAACGCCGATGCCCCAGCCATTCACTGGAAGAGCGACCCACTCTACTCCACACAGGTTCATTACGAGCGTCGGACGCCGTGCCTGCTTGAGGCCTCACCGCCTATTGGGCCGGAGGCAGAACTTCGGCCCGGTGAGACCTTCGAGTCCTTTCGGGTGTTTGAGTTGATCCACGACAGCACGGATCGCGAGCGCCGGGGTCTCGCGGTGCGCCGGGCCTACCGGACCCTGGCCCCTTGGGTCCAGGAGAATCCGATCCTGATGCACGTCCGCAGCGCGACGCCCGAGGCGGTGAAACGGGCGATCGACCAGTGTGACGACGTGGGCTTCGAGATGGTCATTATGACCTTCGGCAGCGGCTTCGACATCGAGGATGAGAGGCCCGAGTATCTCTCGAAGATCAAGGAACTGGCTGACTATGCCCACGCCAGGGGCATCGAACTCGGCGGTTATTCCCTGTTAGCGAGCCGCCGGATCAATGCAGAGAATGACGTGATCAGTCCTCAGACGGGCCAGCCCGGCGGGGCTCGCTTCGGCAATTCGCCTTGCATCGGCAGCCCCTGGGGACAGGATTATTTCCGCAAGCTTCGGCAGTTCTTCGAGAAGACCGGCTGCGGCATACTCGAACACGACGGCTCCTATCCAGGCGACCTCTGTGCATCCACGAGCCATCCCGGCCATCGCGGCCTCAAGGACTCCCAGTGGGCCCAGTGGAGGGTTATCAGCGACTTCTATAGGTGGTGCCGGTCGCGGGGCATCGCGATCAACGTCCCCGACTGGTACTACCTCATGGGCTCCACCAAGTGCGCCATGGGCTATCGTGAGACGAATTGGTCGCTGCCGCGCGATGAGCAGGAGGTCATCGAGCGGCAGAACATCTTCGACGGCACGTGGGAAAAGACGCCGAGCATGGGCTGGATGTTCGTTCCCCTAACCGAATACCAAGGCGGTGGGGCGGCGGCAACCATCGAGCCGCTCAAGGATCACCTCGAACACTACCAGACCCGTCTGGCGAACCTCTTCGGGGCAGGCGTTCAGGCGTGCTACCGGGGCCCTCGCCTTTACGACGTACCCCAGACCCTCGCGGTCGTGAAACGGTGGGTGGACTTCTACAAGCAGCACCGCGCCATCCTCGACAGTGACATCATCCACCTCCGCCGTGCAGACGGAAGGGACTGGGACGGCTGGCTGCACGTGAACCCCTCCCTGAAAGAGCGAGGCCTGGCCGTGTTCTACAATCCCCTGGACAGGCCGATCGATCGGCGGATCCGGCTGCCTCTGTATTACACGGGCCTTGTTGATCGCGCCGTCGTGCGGCGAGAAGGCGGCCGCACTGAGAGGATCACACTTGGTCGAGACTACTCGGCGGAGATTGCTGTCACGATCCCTGCCAGGGGACGGACCTGGGTGGCCATCGAGTCGCCCTGACCTCAAGGTGGTCGGTTTCGGCTTGTCGATTGGCGGTACAAGGAGTATAAACCGGACATGAACCGGACCATCTACCGTCGCGAATTCCTGGCCGCATCCGGGGGCGCTGCTGCGTCCTTGCTCCTGGCTCCCTGGACACAGGCCGCTGAGCCCCAGAAGGACATCAAGATCACCCGGATCGTCCGGTTTGATCTGGTCGGCAGGCGGGACAAGGTGGCGGGGAAGAACTCCCGGCTCGACGTGCACGGGGACACATCGACCGACCCGATGATCCGCGTGTATACCGACGCGGGCATCGAGGGCCTCGGCCAGTGCCGCGCAGATGAGAAGGCACTCTCGCCGCTGCTGGGGCGGAGCCTGTCCGATATCTTCAAGGCTGATGACAAGGCGATGCAAGTCCCGGAAGGCGTTGGGACCATGGCGTTCTGGGATCTGCTCGCCAAGGCAGAGAACAAGCCGGTCTATGGGCTGCTCGGAGCCAAGGGACCTCAGCGAGTGCCTGCCTATGACGGCTCGATCTACTTCGCGGACCTGCTCCCACAGTACGCTGGCCGGTGGCAGGACCGATTCAAGGAGGAGATCGATATAGGCCTGGCACGCGGGCACCGGGCCTTCAAGGTCAAGATCGGGCGGGGCGCAAAGTGGATGTCGCCAGAGGAAGGCTTCGAGCGCGACAAGGAGGTGATCCGGACCATCCGCGAGCACACCGGGCCGGATGTGGCACTCGGCGTGGATATGAACAACGGCTACGACCTGGTCCGCGCCGAGCGACTCCTGAGTGACCTGCCGGACATCGATCTCGCCTGGATCGAAGAGCCGTTCCCGGAACAGGTGGATCAGGACCTGGAGCTCAAGGCCTTCATCAAGGAACACAAGCTCAAGACGCTACTCGCCGACGGCGAGACGCAAGGCACGCTGGAGCCATTCAGACCGTTCATGGAGGCCAGGGCCATAGACGTATTCCAGGGTGACATGAACCGCTTCGGCATCGAGGGCATCCTGAAGGAGGCGGCCATGGCCGGGCAGTTCGGCCTGCAGGTTGCGCCCCACAACTGGGGCTCCCTCATTGGCTTCTACTCCATGTTGCACGTGGGCCGGGCCATCACGAACTTTTATCGCGCAGAGAACGATCCGGTGGACAGCGACGTGCTCATTGCAGATGGCTATACCATCAAGGAGGGTCTGGCCACTGTGCCGGACTCTCCCGGCTTCGGGCTGAGGATCAACGAGGCACGTTTCGCCGAGACCATCAAACCCCACTTCGATCTCAGACTATGAATCCGATACAGGTACTCCAACTCGTCGTAGTCGGTCTGGTTGCAGCAGGCATGCCCAGTGCCCCGACCGGCTTGGCCCCGCTCTTCAATGGCAAGGACCTTTCCGGCTGGTGGGGCGCGTCCACCGAAGATCCACGGCAGTGGATGGCCCTGTCGCCTGAGGCCTTCAAGGTCAAGCACGACGCCAGCCTTGACGACATCCGGAATCATTGGCACGCGGAGAATGGCGAATTGGTCAACGACGGCAATGGCCTGTACCTCACAAGCGACAGGAACTTCGGCGACTTCGAGCTGCTCGTGGACTACAAGACCGTTCCGCTGGCAGACAGCGGCGTCTACATCAAGGGCTGCCCGCAGGTGCAGATCTGGGACTATACGGACAAGGCCAAGTTCCCTCTGGGCGCGGACAAGGGGTCCGGCGGGCTCTGGAACAACTCGCCTGGTGCTGCGGGCAAAGACCCGCTCGTGCTGGCTGACAGGCCGTTCGGCCAGTGGAACCACTTTCGCATTGTCCAGGTGGGCAGCCGTACCCACGTGTGGCTGAACGACCGGCTGGTGGTAGACAATGCCATCATGGAGAACTACTTCAACCGCGACCTTCCCCTCCCGCCTGTCGGTCCCATCCAGCTCCAGACCCACGGCGGTCAGATCTGGTGGCGGGGCATCTTGGTCCGCGACATCCCGCCTGACGAGGCTAATGCCCTCCTGCGCGGCACAGATCCCGATGGGTTTGAGGCCGTGTTCAACGGCCAGAATCTTGCCGGTTGGGCCGGGCCGGTCGACGAGTACGAGGTCAAGGACGGTGCGATCGTGTGCAGGCCGGGCAAGGGCGGGACGATCTACACCCAGCAGGAGTACTCGGACTTCGTGGTACGCCTGGAATTCAAGCTGCCGCCGGGCGGCAACAACGGGCTGGCGATCCGGTATCCGGGGCAGGGTGACACGGCGTATGGGGGCATGTGCGAGTTGCAGGTACTCGACGACTCTGCACCCCAATATGCCACGCTGGATCCCCGACAGTATCACGGCTCCGCGTATGGCATGGTGCCTTGCGTGCGCGGCTACCAGCGGCCAGTGGGCCAGTGGAACTACCAGGAGGTCGCCGTGGCTGGGTCAAAGATCAAGGTGGAACTCAACGGCACGATCATACTCGATGGCGACCTGAGCCGGGTAAAGGACTTCATGGCTAACAGCCCACACCCAGGCAAGGACAGGACTTCAGGGCACTTCGGTTTTGCCGGACACAATGATCCGGTCATGTTCCGCCACATCGCGATCCGTCGCCTGAACTAGGGGAGCGGACCAGGAGGGCCAAACCAGGATGCCAATGCGCGAGAAGGGACACGTGTGGGCGACTCGGTGCACATGGGCGGCCTGCCTGGCTGTGCTGGGCGCGGCCTCTCAGGCCAGGGCCGGCGTCGTCTGGCCTGTAGGGCCGGATCGTACGCCGGCTGACTGGGTGGAACCGCGGATCGGAACCGCTACATCGCGGTGGTTCTTCTTCAATTCTGCTTGCCGGCCGTTTGGCATGGTCAACCTCAGCCCCGACACCCGTACGGGCGGCGATTGGGGTAACGGCTATCTCTACGGCGACACCAAGATCCGCTGCTTCAGCCACATCCATGGCTGGCAGCTCTACGGGGTTGCTGTGATGCCCTTCACCGGTTAGCCAAGGGGCCACCTGGGCATGGATGCCTATCAGTCGGACTTCTCGCATGATGACGAGATCGCCCGTCCCGGCTACCACAAGATCCTCCTGAAGACCTGCGGTGTCACCGCAGAACTGACCAGTACGATCCGCGTCGGCCTCCACCGGTACACGTTTCCATCTGGGACAGCGGGCGGCGTCCTCTTCGATACAGGCGCCTCGCTCATGGACAAGATCTCGACCAGCGAGGTCCGCAGGGTGAGCGACACCGAGGTGGAAGGGCTCGCTGTCATGGCGCCGACCAGCCGGCGTCCCAAATCCTTCACGGTGTACTTCGTCGCACAATTCAACCGCCCGATCAAGGGGTTCGGCGCCTGGTGCGAGGGCCGGATGGTGCCCGGGCCCGTCGAGTCCGTGTCCGGCAGGGCGGCGGGCGCCTATGTCGTCTTCTCCCCTGACCCGGAGCCGCTGTTGATGAAGGTGGCGATCTCCTATACCAGCATAGGCGGGGCCCGCCTCAACCTCGCGGCCGAGGTGCCGCACTGGGACTTCGACCGGGTGGTGGCTGAATCCCGCGACCAGTGGAACCGCTGGCTCAACTGCATCGAGGTCGAGGGGGGCACGCCAGAGGAACGGACCCGCTTCTACACCGACCTCTGGCACTCGCTGCTGGGGCGGAGGATCGTCAGCGACGCCGACGGGGCGTACTGCGACAACACGGGCGACGCAACCCGGGTCTGTAGGGTCCGGACCGGTCCGGATGGCAGGCCTCTGTTTGCGCACCACAACTTCGACGCATTCTGGGGCGCCCACTGGTCCGTCAATCTGCTGTGGTCGCTGGCGTACCCCGAGGTCATGGACGCCTTCTGTAACACCATGGTGGACATGTACCGCAACGGCGGACTTATCCCACGAGGGCCTTCAGGCGGCAACTACACCTTCGTGATGATCGATGACGCTCGAGTACGCCTATCAGGACTGGTGCCTCGCTCAGCTTGCGGCATCCCTGGGCAAGACCGAGGACGCGAGGCTCTTCGCCTCGCGGGCGATGAACTACAAGAACCTGTGGGACGCCTCGGTGGGCTGGATGTGGCCACGCAACAAGGATGGATCGTGGCTGAGGGACTTCTCGCCGGTGTCCACGGACAAGAGCTTCACGGCCAAGGGCTTTTGCGAGGCCACGGGCGCCATCTACACGCACTTCGTCCCCCACGACCCACGGGGCCTGGCGAGACTCTTCGGTGGACCGGATAGGTATGCCGAGGCCTTGGACCTCCAGTTCCAGCGTGCGTCTCCAGCGAGGTTCATTGTGCCGCACGGACAGCACGGGGCTGCATGGATAGACTATGAGAACCAGCCCTCGACCGGCATGGCGCACCTGTTCAACTTCGTGGGCTATCCCTGGTTGAGCCAGAAATGGGTCCGCCAGGTGCGCCAGGCGGTGTTCAGCGACGTCACGCCCCAAGACGGGTACCACGGCGACGAGGACCAGGGTGAGATGGGGTCGGTCTCTGCATTGATGGCGATAGGCCTCTTTGATGAGCAGGGCGGGGCTGCGCAGAGGCCCACGTGGCAGATCACGGCGCCGATCTTCGACCGCGTCACCATCCATCTCAACGACGTATACTGTCCGGGCAAGACGTTCACGATCATCGCACACAACCCGGGACAGCAGAACCCCTACATCCAGTCGGCCAGATTGAACGGCCAGATGCTCACGGCCTGCTGGTTCTACCACCAGGATCTGGTCCAAGGCGGGACGCTGGAACTAGAGTTAGGACCAGAGCCGAACAAGTCGTGGGGCGTCAGTCCGCCGGTGCCGGAGTGAATACTCGGTATTCGGTATTCGGTATTCGGTTTTCGCGAACCCCGAAAAGGGAGCGAAGCGACCGCCCGAATCCCGAAGAGCGAGTGCAACGATCGCCCGAACACCGAACAAACGGCTTGGGCTACCGGGTGATCCGCTCCTTGCAGGTGCGGTCCAACAGGATCAGGGCATCCTGGAGCCGGGCGCAGTCTTCCTTTACGCCATCCGGCGATATCTCGCGGGGGACGCTCAGAGGTTCGCCTACGGCCAGGTGAATCCTCCCGAAGGGCCTTGGGAGGATGAACCGGTCCCAGCTATGAAGGGTCCATTTGTGACTGGCGTCGTAGCTGACCGGGATGATTCGAGCGCCCGTGACCTGGGCCAGCCGGATGACGCCCTTCTGGACCTGGAAGGCGGGCCCCCTGGGGCCGTCGGGCGTCAGGGCGACGTTGTAGCCCTCGGCCAGACGCCCGGCCAGGGCCCGAATGGCCCTGGTGCCTCCACGGCTGGTGGATCCGCGCACGGCATCTTGCCTGAGCCTGCTCACCAGGGCCTGGCCATAGTCGCCATCGCGGCTGAGGCTGATCATGATGGAGGCCTTGGGGGTCCTGATGTAGCGGGCATAGTGGTAGACCAAATAGAAGAGGCGGCTGTGCCAGAAGGCGAAGATGTTGCCGCCCTGACCGGCGTAGCGATCGATGACCTCCGACCCGGTGACAGAGAGGCGATTGGACCAGCACACGAACTGCAGAAGGTCGTAGCCTGCACAGCCGAAGATCGCGGTTTTGAGCCTATGCAGGGCCGGCATGACGTCTCGGAGGGCTACACCTGCACGGGTGCGTACCTGGACTGGCCTGCGCCCTTGCCCACCGCCTCGATCTTGGCCGTCGACCGCCGCGTGCCCTTTCGGGCAGGGGTGGTGATCAGGAAGTTGCTTCCCAGGGACCGCCACTTCCTGTAACGGCTCTCCAGGACGTTGTCGATCTTGGCCCGTTTCAGGTCCGCCAGGCTCTTGGCGATGTATCGCTCGACGCTGTACACCGTGTCATGCATGTTGCGGTGGGCACCGCCGATGGGCTCAGGGATGATGGTGTCTACCAGACCCAGCTTGTGCAGGTCACGACTGGTCAGCTTCAATGCCTCAGCCGCCTCTGGGGCCTGCGAGCCGTCCCGCCAGAGGATGCCAGCACAGCCTTCCGGCGAGATCACCGAGTAGTACGCGAACTCCAGCATGGCCAGCCGGTCGCCCACGCCGATCCCGAGGGCTCCGCCGGAGCCCCCTTCGCCGATGCAGATGCAGATGATGGGGACCCTCAGCCTCGACATCTCCATGAGATTCACGGCGATGGCCTGGGCCTGTCCCCGCTCCTCGGCGCCCACGCCGGGGTAGGCGCCTGGCGTATCGATGAAGGTCACCACGGGCAGGCCGAACTTCTCGGCGAACCGCATCTTGGCCAGGGCCTTGCGGTAGCCCTCCGGGTTGGCGCAGCCGAAGTTGCACGCGACCTTTTCCTTGAGGGTGCGGCCCTTGTTGTGGCCGATGATCAGCACCTTGTTACGGGCGATCTGGCCGATGCCCGTGATGATCGCCCGGTCATCGCCAAAACACCGATCGCCGTGGAGCTCGCAGAAGTCCTTGACCACCATGTTCAGGTAGTCGTGCAACAGGGGCCGTTTGGGATGCCGGGCCACCCGAACAGTCTGCCAAGCCGACAGATTGGAGTAGATCCGCTTGAGCTCCGCCACCTGCTCCTGCTGCAACTGGCGGATCTCCGTGGAGTAGTCGATCCCCTTGATGGAGCCGAGGCGCCGCAGCTCGCTGATCTGTTGATCGAGCTGAACGACCTTCTCCTCAAAGTCCAGGTGGTCGTTTGCCGTCAGGCCGTTGTTGTTCGGGGTCTTATCCATGTGAGAGTAGGATGATAGCAGCAGAGCCGGTCGATTCAAAGAAAAAAATTGACACCGCAGTCCGGCCTCAGTACCTTCTAGCGGTCCTTATCGCTCTGGAGCTAGTTGTTAAGGTTATGCAGTTAATAGGTTTACGCAGAATGCCAGTGGTGGGGTTGTGGGAAGGAAGGGATGCCTCCGGTGACGCAGTGGCGATTTGAGGTCTTCAACAAACCGGGTTTTGCCGACGTGCACGGCAACAAGGTCCTGGACGAGATCCGCGAGCTGGGTGTTCGCGGGATCGAGGCGGTTCAGTCGGCCAAGGTGTACCTGATCGAGGCGGCCTTCGACAAGGAGTTTGCCATACGGGTGGGCACAGAGCTACTGGCCGATCCGGTCTGTGAGGAGTCTCACCTGGGGCGAAGCGGGGCCCCGGCGGGGCTGGCCAAGGCCACGCTGATCGAGGTGCACCTCAAGAGCGGCGTCACCGACCCAGTGGCCGAATCGGTGATGACCGCGATCGCCGACATGGGCGCCAGGGCCGAGGGCGTTCGGACCGCCCGCAAGTACGTGCTGCTGGGCGACGTGACGGCCAAGGTCGTGGAGACGATCGCCAAGCGGCTGCTGGCCAACGACTGCATCGAGGTCTGCCTGATCGGCGACCAGGCGGAGCCGCCGAACCCGCATCTGGCGCCCTATACGCTGGAGCTGGCGCATTGCCCCATCCGGGACCTGAGCGACGAACAACTGCTGGCCCTGAGCAGGCAGATGGATCTGTTCCTCAATCTCATCGAGATGCAGACGATCCAGCGATACTTCCGTGACCTGGGCCGCGAGCCCACGGACGTGGAGCTGGAGACCCTGGCCCAGACCTGGAGCGAGCACTGCGGGCACAAGACGCTCAGAAGCGAGGTGGACATGGTCATCGACGGCCGGGCCGTTCACTTCGACAATCTCCTCAAGGACACGGTCTTCAAGGCCACCCAGGAGCTGAACAGGCCGTGGTGCCTCTCCGTGTTCTCGGACAACGCCGGAGTCGTGGAGTTCGACGAGGATTCGGCCATTTGCTTCAAGGTCGAGACCCACAATCATCCCTCTGCCCTGGATCCCTACGGCGGGGCGGCCACCGGGATCGGCGGGGTCATCCGCGATCCCATGGGCACGGGTCTGGGGGCCAGGCCCGTAGCCAACACCGACGTATTCTGTTTCGGTCCGCCCGACAAGAGGCCCGACCAGATCCCCAAGGGCATCCTGCACCCCAAGCGGATCATGAAGGGTGTCGTGGCCGGCGTTCGGGACTACGGCAACCGCATGGGCATCCCCACGATCAACGGCGCGATCTACTTCGACGACCGCTACGTGGGAAATCCCCTGGTCTATTGCGGCAACATCGGCATCATGGACAGGACCAAGTGCTCCAAGTGCCCCCGGAGCGGCAGCCTCATTGTGGTGGTCGGCGGCAGGACCGGCCGGGACGGCATCCACGGCGCAACCTTCTCCAGCGGCCAGATGACGCACGAGCATGAGACGACCTTCTCTCACGCCGTTCAGATCGGCAACGCCATCACCGAGAAGAAGATGCTAGACGTCCTTATTCAGGCCAACGAGGCGGGTCTCTACGAGGCCATCACCGATTGCGGGGCAGGGGGGCTCAGCAGCGCGGTAGGCGAGATGGGCGAGGACCTGGGCGCCGAGGTGGACCTGGACCGGGTGCCGCTGAAGTACGCGGGCCTCGGATACACGGAGATCTGGATCAGCGAGGCCCAGGAGCGGATGGTCCTGGCGGTCAGGCCCGAGGCGTGGGAGCGACTGAAGCCGATGTTCGACCGCGAGAACGTCGAGGCCACGGTGATCGGCCGGTTCACGGACGACAAGAAACTGCATCTTCGATATCAAGATCTGCAGGTCGGCGAGCTGGACATGGACTTCCTGCACAACGGCGTGCCCAGGTACTCCCGCAAGGGCGTCTGGAAAACGCCACAGCTCGTGGAGCCGAGTCTGCCCGAGAAGGACAACTACACCGATGACCTGGCGGCGATACTCTCCTCATACAACGTGGCCAGCAAGGAGTGGGTCATTCGCCAGTACGACCATGAGGTCCAGGCCGGGTCCGTAGTCAAGCCCCTGACCGGCGCAGCAAACGACGGTCCCAGCGACGCAGCCGTGTTCCGGCCCAAGGTCCGCTCCAACAGGGCCGTGGCCGTCAGTTGCGGCATGAACCCCCTGTACGGGGACATCGATCCGTACTGGATGGCCCTGGCCGGGATCGACGAGGCGATACGCAACCTGATCTGCGTGGGGGCCCGGTTTGACCGGATCGCGGTCCTCGACAACTTCTGCTGGGGCAACTGCACCAAGCCCGAGGTATTTGGCTCCCTGGTACGGGCGGCCCAGGCCTGCTACGACGGCGCGATGGGCTTTGGCACGCCGTTCATCTCGGGCAAGGACTCGCTCAACAATGAGTTCGCCTGCGAGGACGGAGCCACGATCGCGATCCCGCCCACGCTGTTGATCAGCGGGATATCGCTGGTCGATGACGCCAGCCGGTGCATTACCATGGACGTCAAGGCCCCTGGGAACCTGCTCTTTGTGGTGGGCTTGACCCGGAATGAGCTGGGTGGCTCGCACTACTACAGGCTCAAGGGCCACATCGGGGCCCATGTCCCGAGGGTGGACCTGAACCAGGCCCCCAAGGTCGCCGCCCGCTTGGCCAAGGCGATGGGCGAGGGCCTGGTGGCGAGTTGTCACGACTGTTCGGAAGGGGGGCTGGCCGTGGCGTTGGCGGAGATGGCCTTTGCCGGAGGATACGGGATCGAGGCCGACCTGCGGGGTCTGCCGAGGACCGAGGATTGTGTGAGGGCCGACGCGCAGCTCTTCAGCGAGTCCACCTCGCGATACGTGGTGGAGGTCGAGGCGCAGCACTTTGACGCCTTTGCCAGGCGGATGCTCAATCTCCCATTCGGCCACATCGGCCGCGTCACGGCGGGAGATCGCGTGGTGATCAAGGACAGTCGCGTCAGGGCGGTGATCGACGCGGATCTGGCGTCCTTGAAGCAGGCCTGGCAGCAGCCATTGGCGTGGGACTAGGCGGATGCCGCCCTGCAATGTAGGAGTTTTATTTGAACCACGAACCACACGAAACCCACGAACGCTGCCGCGGGGTCGGTCCGTTTGGGCCATTCGCGGGTCCGCCGTCTGATCCACGGCTTCGCCGTGCCTTGGGCACTTTGGCCCAAGGGTGTCCTTCGCCCGAGTCGGCTCTGCAGGCAAGCCTGCGACGCCGTCTCGGACGTGGCCACGATCCGACGGCTCAGGCGAATGTGGTAAGCGAAGTGCGCAAGGCGGCACGCGACCGAGGACCTGATGGGACTGCCCCATGCGGACTAAGCCGTACGCCAGTGAGCAAGCAGGGCTCTGTGGAGCAAGCTCGCTTGCAGAACAGAGACCTGCGCAGCTCACCCGGCAGGCGCAGCCTGACGGATGGACGCGACAGCGTCCGCGTAAGGCGGCGTGGAAACTGCAGCAAGACTACCCCCAGGGCGGCAGCCCGTTCGTGGGTTTCGTGTGGTTCGTGGTTACAGACTCCTTGCCTGTTTGGCCGCGGCCAAGGCCGCGATAGAGAGGTATCATGACCGAGGTCAAGGCGATCGTTCTGAGGGCGGCAGGGATCAACTGCGATCTGGAGACGCAGTATGCCCTGGAGCTTGCCGGTGCCCAGGCCCAGCGGGTGCACGTCAACCGACTCATCGAGGCCAAGGACCTCCTGGATCCCTTCCAGATCCTGGTCGTGCCGGGCGGATTCAGCTATGGTGACGACGTGGCAGCGGGCAAGATCCTGGCCAACCAGGTCATCCACCACCTGCAGGATCAGGTCCGACGGTTCATCGACCAGGGCAAGCTGGTCCTGGGCATCTGCAACGGTTTCCAGGTCCTGGTCAAGGCCGGCATCCTGCCTGGTCTGGACGGGGCAAGCCGCCAGGAGCATGTGACCATCACCAACAACGACAGCGCCAAGTACGAGGACCGCTGGGTCTATCTGGAACCGTGCACGGACCGTTGTGTCTTCGTGGAGCCGGGCAGGCGGCTCACCCTGCCGGTCGCGCATGGGGAGGGCAAGGTGGTCACCCGTGACCCGCAATCGTTGGACCAGCTCCGCACAAAGGGCCACATCGCCTTCAAATACGTGGACAAGGATGGAAAGGAAGGCCCGTACCCGATCAACCCCAACGGCTCGGTGGACTCGATTGCAGGCCTGACCGATCCCACGGGTAGGGTCCTGGGGCTTATGCCCCACCCGGAGCGATTCATCCACCCCACCCATCACCCCCATTGGACCCGCCTGAAAGGTCAGGTACACTGCGACGGTATGATCCCGTTCGTCCGGGCGGTTCAGTACGTCAAGGAGCGGCTATAGGGTGGGCTCCGGCCCTCGGCACCGGCGGCATTTGGTATTCGGTATTCGGTTTTCGGTCTTCGCGAACACCGAAGAGGGAGCGGAGCGACCGCCCGAACGCCGAAGAGCGAACGAAGCAATCGCCCGATAGAGTCATGTGCCCTCAGACACCGTCGGGATTGACCTTGCGCCTCATTCGGGATACGATCGTGCCGTCTTATGGGCAACCTGTGGAGAACTGACCTATGAAGAATCTATCGATCCTTCTCATGTTGGCCGTCACTGCGCCCACCTCTGCGCAACGTCTGGTGTCACCGGAGGTCCTTCCCGACGGGCGGGTGACCTTCCGCCTGAGGGCCCCGAATGCCAAGGAGGTCGTGCTGCATTGTGAGGGTACAAAGGGCGGGTCCATGCAGAAGGACGACCAGGGCGTGTGGTCGATCACCACCGAGCCTATGCAGCCGGACATCTACGCTTACTCGTTCGTGGCCGACGGCCTCCAGGTCATCGACCCGAGCAATGCGTTGATCAAATACAACCTCCTGAATACGGAGAGTCAGGTGCACGTGCCAGGCCCGGCCACGCTGCCTTGGGAGATCAACGACGTACCGCACGGCGTGATCCACCGGCACTTCTACAGGTCCGCCATGGTCGGCGATGATCGTCCCTTCCTGGTCTACACCCCGCCTGGATATGATGCGGCGGCCAAGCAGCCCTATCCGGTGCTCTACCTCCTGCACGGGTACAGCGACGCGGAGGACGCCTGGGTCACCGTAGGTCGGGCCAACGTGATACTGGATAACCTCATCGCCCAGGGCAAGGCCAAGCCCATGCTGGTCGTGATGCCCCTGGGGTACGGCAACAAGGAGGTCATCAGCGGAGGATGGCAGGGCCTGCGCAACGGCAGTGCCTGGCAGGACAGCATCACGAGGTTTCGTGACTCCGTGCTCAGCGAGGTGATCCCGCAGGTCGAAAAGGCCTACCACGCCTCCAAGGACCGCAGCGGCCGCGCCATTGCCGGCCTGTCCATGGGCGGCTCTCAGTCGCTTTTCATAGGGCTCAATGCACCCGACCGCTTCGCCTGGATCGGCGCGTACAGCTCCGGCGGTCTTAATGCGGACTTCGAGAAGCAGTATCCGGGCGTGAACGAAGGCCTCAACTCCCAATTGCGGCTTCTCTGGATCGCCTGCGGCAGGCAGGACGGCCTGATGGGGAGCAACCAGAAGCTGGTCGAGTGGCTCAAGTCCAAGGCGGTCCATTACACCTGGGTAGAGACCGAGGGCGGACACAGCTTCACGGTGTGGCGCCGCTACCTCGCCCAGTTTGCCCCGCTCCTCTTCCAGGAGAGGCCATAGCCCCGGTGACGATCAGGAGGCTGGCGATGTATCCGTGAAGGTCGACACGGCTGGCCCATACGCTTCTCGCACGACCAGTGGGGGCGTGTCACCCGGCCCGCGAATCGCGGGGCAGGGGCGACCCGGGGGCGTCAGTCGCGTTTGTCCCTGGCCTTGGCATCCGGCTCCCGCTTGGGTCTGAGCCGTTGGAACCACCGGTTCTCGGCCAGTCGGTCCAGCCAGGTCTGCACCCGGGGGCGGATCTTGGCCGGCAGGAGCCACAAGACCTTGCGTTGAACCAGCAGCCTTATCCCCAGGAGCTCCAGGCCGATCAGGGCCAGCCACGATCCCGGGGTGCAGGGCGTCACCAATGCCACGAAGCCCAAGACGATCAGGATGATTCCAAGGATGATACGCAGGACCTTCTTCATTCGAGGCCGATTGTAGTGTGGAGGCGGGGATTGGACAAGCCCGCTGGGGCCAGGGCGATTCATTCAGCCAAACGGAGGACCCGGACTGCCCAAACCGTCGACCCGCGTATCTTACGGGGTTTTGGGCGATGTCAGTGGAACCAGTGAACCGCATGCGACGTTTTCCTTTGACAAGGCAAGGGGGGTGCCGATAGAGTCTGACCCGGGCCTCGGTGACAGGTGATTATGAACGCACTTCAGTGTGACAGGACATGAAGGAAAGGGTCTTGGCAGCGCGGGATCTGGCAGCCATCTTCGCCGAGGTGATCGATCGGGTCAGGGCCCTGGACCCGGCCAATGCCCGCCGGTGGTTCGATCAACTGACGCCCTTGCACCTTGACGGCGGGTCACTGGGGGTCGGCTGTCCGGACCAGGCCCAGCTTCAGTTCCTGCAGGACCGCTGCAAGGAGGCCTTCACCCGTGCGGCCCAACGGGTCACCGGACATCTCGTGGTGGTGGAGTTCCAGTTGACCTCGCCCGGGCCTTCGAAGGGGACGGTCGCTGCGGTGACGCAGTCGACGGCCGGCCCTCGACTCCATCCGGACTACACCTTTGAGAACTTCGTCGTCGGTCCGAGCAATCGACTGGCCCATGCCAGTTGCGTGGCGGTCAGCCAGTCGCTGGGCGATACCTACAACCCGCTGTTCCTATACGGCAGCTCCGGGTTGGGCAAGACCCATCTGCTCCACGCGGTCTGTCACCAGGTCCTGGGCGAAGGGTCCGGCGAGGTGATCGAGCTGCTGAGCTGCGAGGAGTTCGTCAACCGGTTCATCCATGCGATCGAGGAGGGGGCCGTGGCCGGGTTCCAGAGCCAGTTTCGCGGGGCGGACCTGCTGGTCATTGACGACGTCCAGTTCCTCAGTGAACGAGAGCACAGCCAAGAGGAGTTCTTCCATACCTTCAATGCCCTGTACAACAACGGCAAGCAGATCATCCTCAGCTCGGACAGCCCCCCGGCGGAGATCCCCGCGGTGGAGGCCAGGCTGGTCAGCCGGTTCAACTGGGGCTTGGTGGCCCGGATCGACCCACCGAGCTTCGAGACCCGCGTGGCGATCCTCAAGAAAAAGGCGGACCTCCGCGGCGTGGAACTGGCCGATGAGGTGGCCGAGTACGTGGCCCGGCACGTGCAGGCCAACATCAGGGAGCTGGAAGGGACCCTGACCACGATCTACGCGATGGCCATGACCGAGCGGCAGCCGATCAGCCTGGCCCTTGCACAACGGGCACTGGAGGGCCAGATCAAGCTGGCCTCCAAGACGGTTACGATCACGGACATCGTGGACGTGGTGACCTGGCACTTCAACGTCCGCCTGGCGGACCTCCAGAGCAAGCGGCGGAGCCAGAGCATCACCGAGCCCCGGCAGATCTGTATGTATCTGGCCAGGAGCCTGACCAAGCACAGCCTGGAGGAGATCGGCGGCCATCTGGGGGGCCGAGACCACACCACGGTCATGCACGCCTGCACCAAGATCGCCGAGGCGGCCGGGGCCGATCCCAAGATGAAGGCCCTGCTCGACGCACTGACCAGGCAGATCACCCAGGCCTCGCAATCCTAGCCTCTTGTCTCTTGGCTCTTCCCTCAGATGCCCCAGCCGATCTGGCTGGAATAGCGGAAGTAAAATCGGCCCAGGATGTGGGCGGCGATCATGGCTGTGTAGAGGATCACGAGGGCCGAGAGGAGGAACCCGGCAATGGACCATTCCATGATTCTGGCCACCCATACCATGAGGCCGACAATAGCGGCCAAGGCCATGACCAGAGCCCCATAAGGGACGAAGACACGAACCACAGACAGCAGCCAATACCTGGGATTCAGGCCGGACATGGAGTCAAAGAGGATCACACTGAGCACGCCCATGGGGAAGAAAAACGCGGCACAGCCGACCAGACCCCAGAACACCGGATCGATCCTCCAGCGAGCCAATGCGTACACCCCAGCAGGCAGGCCGAAGGCGAGACCGGCCAGCAGGAGGTCCTGGATCTGGAGCACGGCATCCCTGAAGTCGGGCGTGCTGCTCAGGTTGTCCGGAGCCCGAGTGCCTCCGTCTGCGCTGTCTCGGACGCACTCGGTCAGGTAGTATGTCAGATAGCCAGTGATCGACACGGCAAGAATCAGACGCAGGATCCCTCCGTATAGGTTACGGACCCGCGCCAGCACGATGTCTAGCAGCAGCAATCCCCCGAAGACCGCGAGGTTCAACAGGCCCGATACACTCGTGGGATACAACGGTACATCGACAGGCCAGGGGTACCTGCGAAGTCCCTTTGGCATCTCGGGGGTCGGGGCAGGGGGCGAGGACGCGGCCCAGGCAGGCAACTTGGCCTCCGGTCTGGGCCCGTCAGGGGGGCGTTCTTTGAGTCGCCATTCGCCTTCGAAGAGCTCGCCGACTCCGTCGTCAGGGGCCTTCAGGGGCCCTGGAGGTGCGGCATTCTGTGGGACGAGGATGGATTGTCTGCACCTGGGGCAACGGCCCTGCTTGCCTGCCTGCGACTCTGTGGCTTGCAGGCCATGACCGCAGCCCGGGCAACTCAGCTTGATCATCGTCACGTCTCCCACCAATATCCAAGGATCCTGTCGCCGGATACCAATGATCCTACCACGAGGGTCGGGATTCCACAACGAGGATATTGGACATGGGTGCATGACCGTATTTGCGGTCGATTCCGACCGCAATCCAGGAAGGGCTGCCGCCTCTTCTATCGCAACAGTTCCGCCAGGCACGTCGCACGCCGGCCGGACAACAGGCCGTCATGCGACGTGCATAGGCTCCACTCGTTGCTGGCCCTGCCCCAAGTCTACACACAAGGTCTCCTGCCTATTCAGGGCATTGAGGCGAAGGGCGGTTTTGAATGGGATCAGGGCAGGGGTCCGGCAAGGCGGATGCCAAACCCGCCGACGTTCGACGGTCCAGAGGGTTCGGGGACGGGAAAGAGTGGCCCGCGTGCAAGGGGTTTGGCGGCCGCGTTGCAGATCCCGGTGTCAGAGGGCTTTGCCTCTTGGATAATCGAGTTCTCGCCCCCCTCGCAGGCCACTGGGGGGGCGAGAACGGAGTGGCGAAGGAGACGGCCGACTCTCGGCGTCAGGGACATCCTGGCGGGCGCAGGCCCAATTGATCGGAAACGTGATCGGAAACGTCAATTGACCTGCCTGCCCCAGGGGGTATAATCAACGTGTCAGCGACGTTGGCCAAACGGATTAGGGGTCTGTCCAGTAGCGGGACAAGGCGTATGAATGGACATGAGCGGACGCAGGTCATCCTTCCCACCCCCCAGCAGCTCTTCACCCCCGGGGTCACCGCGATACTCATCATCCTCTTGGCAGGCTATCTGGTGGGTGCCCTTGCCGGCGCATGGGCCCTGGACGTCTTGGCCCTAAGTCCGCCCAAGGTCCTGCACGGCATGTTGTGGCAGTTGGTAACGTATTGGATGGTGCAGGTCTCACCCCTGGCTCTCGTGTTGCAGGGCCTGATCGTCCTGACCTTCGGCAGCGCGATCGAGCGTCAATGGAGGTCCTCGTCATTCCTGGTCCTGTGGCTGGTGACCTGCGTGGTCTGCGGCCTGATATGGGTGATGGTATACCTGATTGGGGGCGCCCCTTACACAGGGTGGGGGGCCTCCTCTGGCTGCTTCGGGTTGATCGGAGCCTTTGGCCTATTGTTTCGCGGTCAGAGGCTCTTCTTCTTCCTGACCACGATTGAGGCCCGGGTGCTGGCCCTCATCCTGATCGGCATAGGGGTGGTCTTGAGCCTGTACCCGCAGCCGATTGGGCTGGTTTGGGTCCTGGGCGCCCTGGTGTCGTTTGTCTATATCAAGCTTCTGTGGCTGGGTAGGTCACGGACCACCGGGCCAGGCCCCAGCGGCTCGTCCTACAGGCCGAACCGCTTCGTGGACGTGGACTAGCCCATGGACCCGAAGGCCCACAGCCAGGCCAGCGAGCGGGCAGAGGTCGTGCGGGACTCTTTGCGGTCCTGTGCCCTGTGTCCCCGGCGATGCGGAGTGGACCGCTTGGCCGGTCAGGTCGGGTATTGTGGCGTCGATGCTACAGTGCGGTGGTTTCGTGAGATGGTCTATGACGGCGAGGAGACGCCCCTGAATCCGTCTCATCAGGTCTACTTCGCAGGGTGCAATCTGCGATGTGCATTCTGTTCCGTGGAGGAGTGGAATCTCCAGACCGACGCGGCAAGGCCCATGGACCCGATCGAGATGGCGACCGTGATCGCACGGCGGAGACGGCAGGGGGCCAGGACCCTCAATCTCCTGGGTGGAGAGCCAGCGGTCAGTGTCCACGGGATACTGGATCTGCTGGCCGCAGTAGACGTGGGCACCACGGTCGTGTGGAATTCGAATATGTACTACAGCGACACTGTGGCAGGAATACTGGAGGGTCTGGCGGATATCTATCTGGCGGACCTCAAGTGCGGAAACCCCGTGTGTGCCGAGCGGCTGCTGGGTGCAAGCGATTATCTTGAGGTGGTTCGGGCCAATATCCTGCGTGCCAGACGGGTTGGAGACGTGATCGTCCGTCACCTGATCCTGCCGTCGCACCTGGACTGTTGCCTTCGACCGACCCTGGACTGGATCGCCTCCGAGGCGCCGGGCGCGAAGGTGAGCCTGCGGGGCGACTACGTGCCACCGGCCGAAGGGGACGCAGCCCCGTTGACCTATCTGGATCCTGCGGATAGGGATCGGGCGATGCGCATGGCTGGTGATCTGGGACTCCATGTGATACAATGAAATCCAAGCCGTACAGACGAAGACCCGGTGACCTTGAGATCCGCGTATTGAAGGACGGCCGCGTGGCCTTCATCGGTCCGGATCAGGCGATGATCGAGGTCGCCCGGGATCTGGACGTCCAGGCAACGGACACAGAGAGAGAAAGGACGGGCAATGCCCCCCAATCCGGCGCAACCAGCCCCTGCAAGTAGGCCAGCCCCGAGACCCCAAGCGGCCGCCCCTGCCCCCAGCGAGCTGGAGGTCTTGATCCGCGCCCGGTATCCCCTGGTCTACGTCATCACCTGGGAGGAACAGCGGGTCATGGCCGAGGTCTCCAGGATCGCCTCCAAGCTGGGCAAGGGTGTATTCGAGTGGTCGATCAACACCGGCCTGGTGCCTGCGGGCACTGGGGTCGTGGGGCAGAAGCATAGGGACACCGCTTCCCAGGACCCCTTGGTGGCCCTGGACACCGTGTTGGAGCACGTGGACCCGGCCCTGTACGTGTTCAAGGACCTGCACGCCTTCCTCCGGGGTCAGAACATGTCCGTGGTCCGGCGATTGCGGGAGGTGGCCTTCTCGCTCAAGAGCACGTACAAGACGATCGTGATCGTCAGTCCCATGCTCGAGCTTCCACAAGACCTGGAGAAGGAGCTGACGATCGTCGACTTCGACCTGCCCCAGTCACCCCATTTGGCCGGCCTGTTGGGTCGTGTGCTGGAGGAGGTCAAGGACAACCCCAAGATCCGGATCGATCTGACCCCACGATTGCGGGAGCAGATCGTGCACGCCCTGTTGGGCCTGACCCTGTCCGAGGCGGAGAATGTTCTGGCCAAGGCCCTCGTCCAGCACAAGGGCCTCAACGAGCGTGGGCTGGACGTGATCTACCAGGAGAAGAAACAGATCATCCGCAAGAGTGGGCTCCTGGAGTTCTACGAGGCCGATGTCTCGCTGGACTCGGTGGGGGGCCTGGACCGGCTGAAGGAGTGGCTGCTCAAGCGGGCGGTGGCCTTCTCGGACCGGGCCAGGGAGTCGGGACTACCCCCGCCCAAGGGCGTGCTCCTTCTGGGCGTGCAGGGGTGCGGTAAGAGCCTGACGGCCAAGATGGTCAGCAACGTGTGGAAGCTGCCGCTGTTGCGTTTCGACGTAGGGCGGGTGTTCGGCAGCCTGGTGGGGTCCTCGGAGCAGAACACGCGAAGGGCCATCCAGGTCGCCGAGTCCATCTCGCCCGTGGTTTTGTGGATCGATGAGATCGACAAGGCCTTCAGAGGGTCGCGGGGCAGCGGGGCAGGCACGGACGCCGGGACCTCGGCCAGGGTCTTTGGGACCTTCCTGACCTGGCTCTCCGAGAAGAAGAAGCCCGTGTTCGTAGTGGCCACGGCCAACGACGTGACCATGCTGCCGCCCGAGCTGCTCCGCAAGGGCCGGTTCGATGAGATCTTCTTCGTGGACCTGCCGACCCGGCAGGAACGCAAGGACATCCTCCGCATCCACCTGGCCAGGCGCAAACTCGATCCGGCCAGGTTCGACCTGGAGGCCCTGGCCGGGGCGGCCTCCGGGTTTAGCGGCGCCGAGATTGAGGAGGCGATCGTCAGTGCCATGTTCGACGCCTTCTATGACAAGCAGCCGGTCACCACCGAGAGGGTGTTGACGAGCCTCCAGCAGACCGTGCCCCTGTCCAAGACCATGAGCGAGGACGTGGACGGCCTTCGAAAGTGGGCGGTCGGCCGGGCGCGGCCTGCCACCACGCCCGAGGAATCTCAACACCGCAAGCTGGAGATATGATTCAATACAGAAAGGGAAGGGATTGGGTATGAGCACGGTCCTGATTCTAACGCCGGTGATCATTGGGAGCTGGCCCGCGATCACGGCAGCGGTGGCGGGCGCAGCAGCGGCCTTGGGGTTCGTGACCAAACAGGCGGTCGAAGGGATGGTCTCGCAGAATCAGCGGGTCGAGGCCAAGCAGGAGGTGGAGGTCGAGCTGCAGCAGAGCGAGGTCGTGGCCACCCAGATGAAGGCCGGCCAGGAGATCGTCCTGAGCAAGGGCAACGTGGAAATCCGCGTTCGACGGGATGAGCGGGGCCGGTGCGTGGTCTGCGCGGCGGGCAAGGGCCTGACCAAGGTGGAGCTCAAGCAGATCGCGGAGCAGTTCGCCCAAAGGGTGACCCAGTGTTTCGTGTACGACAAGGTCATGCGGGAGCTCAAGGCCAAGAACTTCAACATGGTCAACGAGGAGGTCATGGCCGATCAGAGTATCCGCATCCACGTTCGACGGTTTGTGGAGTAGATCATGGCACAGCACGAGGTCGAGATTCGCATCGGCAAGGACGGCCAGGTCAAGGTTCACGTCAAGGGCGCCAAGGGCAAGGCCTGCCTGGAATACGCCCAGTGGCTGACCCAGGTCATCGGCCAGGTGAAGGATCGGCAACTGACCAGCGAGTACTATGAACCTGAGGCCAAGAGCCGGATCAACCTCCATCAGGACCTGACCGACAAGTGACGATCCATGCAGTGCCCACGCTGTCAATTCGAGAACATGCCAGGCCAGACGCGGTGCTTCAAGTGCGGCTCGGTCCTTGGCAGCTCAGGGGGTGCGATCACGATAGAGCCTCCCCGCCTGCCGGCCTGGAAGCGGCCGTTTCGCTCCATGGCTAGGTCGCTGCGGGGGCTCACGCCCGTACGCCGTTCACCCCGGGACACGGCCCATCCCTCCGAGCGAGGGAAGGGCCTCATGGCCGCGGAGTCCTTGGGCGGTCTGGTGCTGGGCCTGGTCCCAGGGCTGCCATACCTCCTGGCCGGGCAGTTCAAGGGAATCTGCCTTCTGTGGCTTGCCTGGCTGGTCTTGGCGTGCACGGGGGTGTTCTTGTACGGCCTGCCCTCTGGATACACGTTGATGGGCCTGGCCGCTGCGGTCCATGCCTGGCTGATGTTCAAGCACCTCGCCCTGCAGGTCCTGGAGGGCCTTGGAGAGAGGGTCACGGTGCTCCTATTCCTGGCCTTGGCCCTGGTCGCCGGATACGTATGGATGCCCAGGCTGTTGATCCCGGGGCTGGCGTGCGTCAGATCCAACATGGCCATTCCTTATCAGCATATCCGCAATGGGGACGCCCTGCTCGTGCGGCGGGCCCCACACGACCTCAAGCGGGGGATGATCGTGGCCTTCAGGGCGACTACCGTCTGGGTGCCTCGGGGGGGACCCGTCCGGAGGAGGCGGGACACGAGGAGTCTGGGGCAGATCATCGGCCTTCCCGGTGAGGAGGTCGGCATCCGCAAGGATGGTTTTGTGGTCAACGGTCAGGCCCTGGACATTGAGCGGTACCCTGTGCCGCGGTGGCTACGGGGCCGGGACCTGACCCTGCGTCTGACTGGACGACAGTACTTCGTAAGCTGCGACTACATCGTCCTGGGCGCGGTTGGTGTAGTTGCCGGCATGGTTCCGCAGATCTGTGTAGCCAGCCGTGACGCGATAGAGTCCCAGGCCTTCATGCTCTGGTGGCCGTTGTCCCGACGTGGCTCCTTGAGGGTGGACTGAATGGACCGCTTCTCGCAACTGGAGTTCGGTGACAAGAGGCCTGCTGAGACACCGTGTGGGGAGGCCCCGCGGGATGCAGCGTATTTCCACAAGGAGGCGGTTAGATACTGGCTTGCAGGAGACTTCGAGTTGGCCCTGCGGAACTACTGCCGGGTCCTGGAGCAGAACAACACCGTCTTCGAGGGCTGGGCGGGCCAGGTCTTGATGCTGATCGAGCTCGGCGAATATCGTGAGGCAGACCTGTGGGCGGACAAGGCCCTCGAACTCTTTCCGGATCATCCGGAATTGCTCGCCCTCAAGGCGGTGGCCTGTGCGAGGGACGCCCGCGTACAGAAGGCAATCGCGTATTCGGACGCGGCCATTGGGCAGGATCGGCCCACGGCCCGGGCCTGGCTGGCCCGTGCGGAGGTGTTTCTGGATCGCAATGACTCGGTGGTGGATGGCTGTCTCAGCAAGGCCATGGGGGCGGCGGGTCAGGACGCGACCGTCGTCAGGCTGGAGGCCGCGAGGCTGCTGCGGCGCCGAAGGGCCTATCCGGCGGCCATGGGGCATCTACAGGAGGTGGTGAAGGTGCTGCCCGCGTCGGCCCTGGCCTGGTACGAACTGGGGTGCTGTCAGCGGTCCATGGGCCTGGCGCAGGCCCAGACCAGTATCGAGCAGGCCCTGAGGCTTCATCCCCATTGGTCTGTTGCCGAACAGGCCCTCAAGCTGTGCGAGGGCGGATTCTGGCGTCGGCTCTTTGGGAAGGTCTGACCTTCGATGGGTACGACATTGGACGGAATGGACAAAAAACCTCAGTTGGGCACACCTGATGTGAGTCCTCCTGCCTTGGGGAGGACTCATATCAGCATAAGACCCACTTCGCCGCGAGGCCCTTTGAATAGTCCAATCCAAACGACTGGATTAGACTATTCAAAGTGTGCCCAACTGAGGTTTTTTGTCAGGAACTAACCCAGGGGTAGGTGTATGACACTATCAGCCGAGATGCAGAAGATCCTGTCACTGGCGCGCAAGGAGCGGGCCTCGGACATCCACATCGTAGTGAATCTGCCGCCCCTGTTCCGCATCAATGGAGAGATCGTGCTGGTGGATCGGCCTCCACTGAGCCGGGACGAGACGGCCCAACTCTGTCTGGACCTGTTGAATGCCGAGCAGCGCAAGGCCTTTGATCGAGACTGGCAGTTGTGCTATTCCCTGTTTGACCCTCAGTTGGGGCGATTTCGGGTGGCCCTCTACCTTCACGCGGGCAACCCGGAGATGGCCATCCGGCCGGTGATGGACCAGGTCGCAACCCGGGATGACCTGCACCTGCCCAAGCAGGTGGAGGACCTGACGCGACTGTCCGGCGGGCTGGTCTTGATCACGGGCCCAACGGGCAGCGGCAAGACCACCACGATGAACTACATGATCGATCTGCTCAATAGCGAGAGGCGATGCAAGATCGTGGCCATTGAGGACCCGGTTGAGTTCATCCACCAGCGGAAAAAGGCGATCATCATCCAGCAGGAGCTGCACACGGACGTCAAGTCCTTTGCCAAGGCCTTGATCCACGTCCTTCGCCAGAATCCCGACGTGATCTGTATCGGTGAGATGCGAGATATCGACACCACCGAGACGGCGTTGATCGCCGCAGAGACCGGCCACCTGGTGATCGCCACGTGCCATACGTCCAACGCCGTGCAGACGGTCGAGCGGATCGTCTCGATCTTCCCGGAGAACAAGCAGCCCCAGATCTTCATGCAACTGGCCAACAGCCTCCAAGGCATCATCGCCCAGCGGCTTATCCCCTCGATCGACAAGAAGGATCGGGCTCTGGCCATGGAGTTGCTGTTGATGACTCCGGCAGCCCGAAAGCACATCCGTGACCAGCAGTTGCACATGTTGGTCAACGTGATCCAGACCAGCCGAAAACAGGGGATGCTGGGCATGGACGACTCCTTGTTGGAGCTGTACCAGGCCGGGGAGATCACCTACGACGCAGCCCTCAGCAACGCCCATGACCCCGTGACCCTGCGCGACCAGATGCACAAGGGCTAACAATCCTTATCGCTGAGCCTCGCCTGTGTTTTTTCTCGCCGATTTTGCCGCAGGGGAATTCTTTCCTATATTTTCATTGAATGTGGATGAGACGCTTGGGCAAAGGTCCCAAAAACAAACAAAACACTATAGTAGGAGGAAAAACAATGAGGGCGAACAGAGGCTTCACGTTGGTCGAAATCCTGATCGTGGTGGTGATCCTGGGCATCCTGGCCGCGATCGTCATCCCGCAGTTCACCGAGGCCAGCACCGAGGCGAAGGAATCCAGGCTGGCCAGCGACCTGCAGATGCTGCGATCTCAGATCGAGCTGTACAAGATCCAGCATAGTGACGCCCCGCCGGCGCTCGCCGACCTTACCAACGGCGGCGCAATGACCACCGCTGTGAACGGGTTTGGTCCCTACATGCAGCAGATTCCCACCAATCCGTTCAACAACTCGAATGCCGTGGTGGCCAACGGCGCAGGTGGTTGGGTCTATACCGCCGCGACAGGCGTGATTCATCCGGGCCCGGACGCCACCGCCGACACTGCCGCCCACCAGGCTCTGTAATGGGTCATGACTGGCTGGACGGGCGTTCCGGCCCCGGTCGACACAGCCCGTCATAACCGGCCGATCGCAGACCGGGCATTGAAAAGGGACACTCAAGGCTGACCTCGCCGCGGCGCAAGCCACACGCAGGTCAGCCTTTTTTCTTCCGTCCGTTGCAGGGAAAGGACAGGCCATGAAAAGGACAACGGGCTTTACACTCGTGGAGATACTGATCGTCGTGGTCCTGCTTGGGATCCTGGCGGCAGTGGTGATCCCCACGGTATCGCAGGGGGCCACGGCCGCCAGGGAGAGCTCCCTGATCTGCGACCTCCAACTGATGCGGCGGGTCATCCTGGTCTACAAGGCCCAACATCTGGAGGTTGCGCCCGGGAACCCGAATGGGCATGCCTCGCCCGAGGAGGCCTTCGCTGCCCAAGCCACCAAGGCCAGCAACGCGGAAGGACAGACGGCCGATCCGGGTACCACAGGGTATGATCTGGGGCCGTACCTATTCAAGGTCCCAGAGAACCCATTCAACAAGCTCAACAGCATTCGAGCGGTGGACGCGATCGGGACCGGCAGCGACACGGCCGGGTGGCAATACAACCCCGCGACGGGTGAGATCCGGGCCGACACTGCAGGGTATGAGACGTATTGACAAGGTCTTGTGCCTGGGCGGCAGGGCCGTCCGTCTGACGCTGGACAAGGAACGGTCGCCATCCCGAGGTGGCGTCCGTTTTCGTTCGTTGGAATGGGGGTTGTGACGTCTGTAGGACGGGCCAGCCCAGGTCCTCTCGCAGGCAAGGCGTTATGCCATGGAATGACTGGCCTCGATCGAGGATTCTGACCGATGAAGAAGATAGGGTGAAGGGTCGCACCGGACCCAGTGGGGTGTCAAACTACACGGTCCGACTACAGAATGGAGGCAGGGTAATCATGCTGGAAGGCTCAAGTCCGAGGATTGTCCGTCTGACGGCATGGCCTGTTTCGAGGCACGGCCGTGGCGGGTTCACTGTCCTGGAGATCATCGTGGTCGTCGTGATCCTGGCGATAGCTGCGGCGATGGTCGTGCCGATGATCTCGTCCGGCGAGACAACCAAGGTCCTGGCTGCGGCCCAGAGGGTGGCTGCGGACCTGGAATATGCCAAGAGCATGGCCATCACGTCCGGCTGCTATTATCGGGTGGCCTTCGACACCGCTGCGGGAAGTTATCAACTGGAAGGTCAAAACGGCGCCGTCATCGCCCATCCGGTCAACGCGGGGACCAACTACGTGGTCAGCTTCAACGGCGGCCAGTTGGACGGGGTCCAGATCGTCAGCGCCAATTTCGACGGGACCCACGAGGTCCGGTTTGACGGCCTGGGCAGTCCCTACAACGGCAGCGGCAATCACCTCACCAGCGGCGTCATCACCCTTCAGGGGGGAGCCTTGACGCAGACGATTCGGGTCGAACCGGTGACGGGCGTCATCACGATCCAGTGATCGGCGGAGCAACCATGGGACAGTGGACCTGGAAGAGACGACATATAGGGCCTATCGGCCTGGATATCGGGCATGCCTCGATCAAGATGCTGCAATTGAGCGGCGACGGCCGGAGGCTCTCGGTCCATCGGCTGCTGGAACGTCGAGTTCCGGCGTGCGGCGATGATGACGAAACCCGAAGACAGGGTGCGATTCTGACGATGAAGGGGATGTTGGAGGAGGGTGACTTTCACGGTACCGAGGCCGCGGTGTGTCTGGCCAACGACAGGCTGAAGGTCACCTCAGTTCGATTGTCGGAGTCAGACGTGACCCAAACAGCGGCCCAGCTCTACAAAGAAGCAGCCCTTCGGTTCGGCCTGGACCCGGGGCAGGATCCCATCCAGTACATCCCCGCCGGGACGGTTCGCCAAGGGGACCAGGTCCGGCATGAGGTGATCCTGTTCGCCACGGGTCGCCGGGAAACCGAGGAGGACCTGGCCGTCCTCGACCAGGTGGGGCTGACCGCGGTGGGTCTGGAGCCCATAGCTTGTGCATTGGCCCGCGGGTTTGACCGGACGTTGTGGCGGGACGAAGACAAAAGCGGGACTTCCATTCTCGTGGACGTGGGCCGGCGATCCACCACGGTCGTGTTCAGCCGGGCCGGCGAGATCTCCTTTGTGAAGGTGGTCCCGGCAGGCGTGGAACGGTTCGACCAGGAGATCGCGGCCAAACTCGGCGTCGAGCCGGCCGAGGCCGAGACCCTGCGCAAGACCTGGCGCTCGGCAACGGTGGAGGGCAGCGACGTCAGCCTGGCGATCCCGGTCGGCACAGGGACGCAATCGGACAGCCTTTCCCATCCGGTGTCCCGTCACCCCAAAGGCCTCGATCCATCGGTCACCCGCACGCTGGCCGACACCGTGCGAGGGGTCGCGGAGGCCCTGGCCAGGGAGGTGTCCTTGTGTGTTCGGTACTACACGGTGACCTTTCGCGGCCATGCAATCGAGCGAGTCATCGTCTGCGGCGGCGGCGCCTATGAGCCGCTCCTGCTGGCCACGATCAAGGCCCAGGTCGGCGTGGAGGTGGAGACGGCCAGGCCCTTCCGCGGGATGGGCGGCTGTACCGACGGCCGGGACAATCCGTCCCAGCAGGGGGGTTGTGAATGGGCCGTGGCCCTCGGCCTGGCCCTCAAGGGATGGCCGGCGATCGAGGGGCCGACGTCGCCTGGGAATTCAAGGCGGTCTCTCGTGCCGGCCTTGTGACCGATGAGGTGGAACCAGCCATGGTGCCGGGAACCAACAAGATCGAAGTGGGACGCCCTATGACAGAGGTGGACTTCCTGCCCCAGTGGTACCGGGAGAGCCGGCGACGTCAATCGAGCGTCCAGCGGCAGTACGTCGTCCTGGGGGCGATATTCCTCATCATGATCGTCTGGAACGCCATGGCGACGCGATCCATCTCGCTGGCGACCGCAGACCTGGCCGAGGCCGAGCCGAAACAGATCGAGGCCGATCGTCTCTGCTATCAATACGATTGTCTGGTGCGGGCATTGACCCATCACCGGGAGGCCCTGGATTTGATGCAGGACCTGGAGGGCCGACTCGATCTGGCCAGCGTACTGGCGGAGTTGAGTGCCCTGATCGATGGACCGGTGGCGATGGAAAGCCTGGAGGTCATAACGGAAAGGGCGTCCGGGCCCTCGCCGTCGGGAGCTGCGTCTGCGGCCGAGCCTGCGAACGCCGGTACTCCGCTCGGAGGCACGGTTCGATTCCAGGTCGTCATGAAGGGTCTTGCCCAAGACGCCCCGGCCGTAGCGGCGACCCTGAAGGCGATGGAAGCGTCCGCCTACTTCCGGCAGGTCACCTTGGTGATCTCTCGGCCTCTGCAGTCTGTGGAGGATCGGACGGACGCCTCCGGCAGCAGGCCGACCGCAGGTCCGGGTCTGCGTTTTGAGATTCGCTGTCACCTGGCCACAGACCTCCCGGATGCGGGCGGCAGTCAGTGAGGAGAGAAATGCTGAGTACGAAGCGACAAGAATCCCAGTTGGGCAAACCGGATAGGAGCCCTCCAGCCTTGTGGAGGAGTCGACTTGGTTAGAAACAAGACACAGCTTTCCATCTACATCGTCGGGGCCATGCTGGTGGCGGACTTCGTCTTGTTCGGATACTGGCCGTCCAGGCAACGGCTCGAGGTCCTGCAGCAGGCCCAAGGCAAGCAGCGATCGCTAATATCGCTGGCCGATGCCCATCGGCGGCAATTGCCCGCCCTGAGAGAGCGGCTGGCGCAATGCGAGCAGGCCTTGGGACCGTATCAGGACAGGGTCCCCGTGCAGCGGGAATTCGGATCGTTCCTGCAGGACGTGTCGGGGCTTATGACCCAACACCATCTTCAGGAACAGGACATCCGCTCTTGTGCCGAGATGCCGGTCGAGGGCCTGACGGCCGTGCCGGTGGCGGTGCGATGCAAGGGACAACTGACTGACCTGTTCGGCTTCTATCGGCAACTGGGCTCGATCAAGCGACTGGTCCGCGTGGACAAGGTCCGGTTCACCAATGACCCGGGGCTGAGCGGTCGCGTACAGATGGATGCCCAGATGGTGATCTTCTATCGGCCTGGCACGTCGTCCCTGGAGGGATTGGCCTCCTCAGACCTTTCATCTTTATGAGACTCGATTGCATCCATGACCCGCAATGGCTGAAGCGACTCTGGCAGACCTGGCGAGGGCATGCCCCCCGGGGGGCGGCCGCGGCTGTTGGCGTATTGGCGGCGGTCGTGGCCGTGGCGTGGCTGCTCCGTCCGGGCCCCCAAACCAGCGATGCCCAGGGGCTGTCCACAGCGGCCCGTGTGGACGTGCCTGAAGCCCGGACGCGGCCTGCCTCTGCAAAGAAGGATTTTCCGGTCGTACCGGGCCGTCATGACCGGATCCACCGGGACTTCTTCAGGCTTCGTCCGGACGCCGGTCTGTCGGTGCAGACAGGGCCAGAGGACGCCGGCGACGGCCCTGCCGGAGAGGTCTCGGCCTCCTCGCCGCAGGAGGTCCTTAAACAAGGGCTGCAACTCAAGGCCATCCTGGTCGGGACCCGACCTCGGGCCTTGATCAACGACGTCTTTGTATCCGTCGGCGAGAAGGTGGAGCTAATCGCAGGCGGTCGGAACGACGATGGATTTGAAGTGACGGCCATTGATGACCAGACGGTGTCGTTGACCCGGGGAAGGGAGGTCATTGTGCTGCGTCTGGAATCGGAGGTCAAGGGCCATTCGGGAGGGGCACGGCTGTCCCCGTGAAAAAGAGATCTCACCAGAAAAGAACCTTGTGCATGGGAGTGACAACATGTGTGGCAAGGACAGTGTATTCAAACAAACTAGTGGTCTTGGAAGCCTGATGGGGATCGTGATGGCAATGGCGCTTTGCAGCGCCGTGGCAGCCGCCGAGCCCGGCGAGGCGTCACCGGACGCCAACCAGGGGGCGGTGACGCCGGCCGTTGGCCCCGAGCAGGCGCACACCAAGGTGGAGGGAGGGCGGGCCAGGCTGATAGCCTTCGAGAAGAACACCCCCACCAAGGACGGTCTGCGGATCCTGGCGGCCCTGTATGAGAAGAACATCGTGCCTTGGGGCAAGATCGAGGGCACACTGAATTTCACCACATTGCGGGACGTGACCTTCGAGGAGGCCATGGAGGCGGTGCTGGGCGGGGCCTTCGTCTATCAAAAGGAAGGCCAGCTCATCAAGGTCTACGCCAAGGAGGAATACAAGAAGGTCCAAGAGGAGGCCAAGAAGACCAGGGAGGAGGCGGATCTCAGGCACAAAAAGGAGATGGAGGACCCGAACCGGATGGTCTGCAGGGTCTTTACCCTGTACTACATCTCCGCCGCAGAGGCCGGACCCCTGGTCCAGTCGGTGCTGAGCGCCAACGGGATCCTCAAGGCCAGCACCAGGGCCCAAACGGGCACGCCCGCGGGCCAGTCCGCCGGCTCCTCAGGCAGCGGGGCGGGCCAGTCCATCGGTTCCTCCTCGGGCGGCGGCGACAGCATGGCCCTCAACGACACGCTGGTGGTCAAGGACTACCCTGAGAACGTCAAGCTGGTCGAGGGCGTGCTCAAGGATCTGGATGTGCGGCCCAAGCAGGTCCTGGTGGAGGCCACGATCCTTTCCGCCAGGCTGACGGACTCGACCCAGTTTGGAATCAAGTGGGATACCCTGGGCGGGATCTCGTCCCCCGACGCGAACCTGGTCGGCGGAGGCGTGAAGATGGACGGTGGACTGAATATCGGGATCAGCCACGCCAATGTGGGCGTCTTCATCCAGGCCCTGGAGGGGATCACCGACGTGACCTTGCTGGCCAATCCGAAGATCCTGGCGATGAACAAACAACTGGGTGAGGTCTACATCGGAACGAAACTCGGCTACCGCGACCAGGCCACGGTCAGCAGTGGCCTCGCTACCGCAGGGGAGGTCAAGTTCCTGGATACGGGCACCAAGCTCTCGTTCAGACCGTACATCGGCAACGACGGGTACATCCGCATGGACATCCACCCCAAGGATAGTTCGGGGGACCTCATCAATGACGGAACCGGGGCGAAAATCCCCAATGAGACGGCCGTGGAACTGGCCAGCAACATCATGGTTAAGGACGGGCAGACCATCGTCATCGGCGGTCTGTTCCGGAACAAGACCACCAAGAGCAAGGGCCAGGTCCCATTGTTGGGCAGCCTGCCGGTCCTGGGCACCGCCTTTCGGAGTACGACCGACACGGTCGAGCGTCAGGAGGTCATTGTTTTGTTGACCCCTCATATCCTTAATGAGCCGGATGCGGCGGCGGGCAAGAAGGCCCAGGAGGACGTGGATCGTATGAGCGCCGGGGTCAAGGACTCGTGGATGCCGATCGACTACGTCCGGCTCACCGAGGAGGCCTACGCGAAGGCCGCCCGGTGCTACCTGGAAGGGGACAAGGAGCAGTCGTTGAGGCATCTGCGGAACGTCCTGACCCTTCGCCCGACGCACGTAGAGGCCATTCGGCTCAAGGAGCGAATCCTGTCCGAGTGTTCGCCCGAGGAATACCAGAAGCTTGAACGGATCGTCCTGGAGGAGGTCGCCGCACGGACCGCGGCAGAGAACTAGGCGACACCCGGCGGCACGCCGGCGTGGAACGCTGACGGTTATTAGAAGTGGTCGGAGCAGGTGTGTTGAAAAGGCAAAGGGTTATCCCTGTGTTGGTGACGGTGGCCTCGCCGGTCCTGGGTCTGGTGGCCGGGGCGGGTGCCGTCTGGCTCAGCCTGGGCGGCGGTCAGGGCCACCGCGAGGGCGTCGCCGGCATCGTTGCCGCGGCCTGCGTCCTGGCGGCCGCCGGCGCAATCTGGCTGGGGAGGAGCTATTGGACCTTCCGCCACAACGTGGCCTCCACCGTGGAGGGGCTGCGAAGAGGTGAGGCCGTCCCGACCGGCGCCGCCCCGGGGCTCGATGAACCGACCTGGGCGATCCGAGACCTGGTGGACCACTGCCGCCAGGCGGCCCGTTCCCTGCAGGGGGAACTGGACGATCTGCGTCTCCGCACGGGGGTGCTCGAGCGGCAGAAGCGCCACACCGAGGCCATTCTCTATAGCCTCCGGGACGTGGTGATCGTCCTCGACGAGTTCGATCGGGTGCTGCTGGCCAATCGGGCGGCGGAGCACCTGCTCGGATTAGACAGCAAACAGGCCCAGCACCAGCCCTTGAGCGACCTGGTGGGGCCCGATCACCAGGACGTCCTCGAGTTCCTCCGCCAGAGCCGCAAGGGCAGGGGGGATGCCAGCCGCCGCCAGATGGAATGGACCGATCAAGGGGGAGGCAGCCTCTCCTACGACTGCGTGGCGTGCTGCGTGCGAGACGAGCGGGGGACTGACTGCGGCGTGGTGGCGGTTCTGCACGACGTCACGCGAGAGAAAGAGATCGCCCGCATCAAGAACGACTTCGTGGGGTACGTCTCGCACGAACTCAAGACGCCGCTGGCCTCGATCACGGCCTACGCGGAGATGCTGATGGACGGGGAGGCAAACGACGAGCAGACCCGCCGGGAGTTTATGGCCGTCATCCAGAGCCAGGCCACGCGACTGAACCGGCTGATCGAGGACATCCTGAACATCTCCCGCATCGAATCCGGCCTGATGCCGGTCCGCAAGGTGCCCTTGAGCCTGGCCATCCTGGTAGAAGAGCAGGTGCAGATGATCCGAAGCTACGCGGAGGAGCGGCACGTCCGGATGCTGGGCCCCAAGCCGATCATCTACGACCAGGTCCTCGCCGATCGTGACATGATGTCGCTGGTGATCGTGAACCTGCTCAGCAACGCCGTCAAGTATAACACGCCCGGCGGCTCCGTGACGGTCGAGGCCGAGGTGGACGAGGTCGGGTCCGTGGCCCGGGTCAGCGTGACCGATACGGGCGTCGGGATTCCAAAGGAGGACCTGGAGCATCTGTTTGAGAAGTTTTACCGGGCCTCGGCCAATGCGGATCGGGCCGAGGGAACGGGACTGGGACTGAACCTCGTCAAACAAATCGTCGAGAAACTGCATGGAGGACGCGTATTCGTCCAGAGTCAGGTGGGGGCCGGCAGCACCTTCGGGTTCGAGCTGCCCCTGGCGAGCAGCCAGACCGCGGAAGCGGGCGGCACCCGCCTGTGAGGTTAGCCAACGCCAGCACCGGAACGGCCAGCAGGCCGAAGAAGTCGTTTTTGGAAAGGTCAAACCATGACAGGCAGGAAGGTATTGGTGGTCGATGATGAAATCCACATCGTGCACGTGGTCACCATCAAGCTGCGGAACAACGGCTACGAGGTCATCTCAGCGGAGAATGGGGCCGATGCCCTGGACCTGGCCCAGAGGGAACAACCGGACCTGATCATCAGCGACTTCCAGATGCCCGTCATGACCGGGGTGGAGGTGGTCGAGAAGCTCCGGCAGGTCGAGCAGACGCGCGATATCCCGGTCATCCTGCTGACGGCCAGGAGTTTCGATATCTCGCCCGAACAGCAGCAGCAGTTGCGGATCGTCCAGTGCCTCAGCAAGCCGTTCAGCCCGAGGGAGCTGTTGGGCTGCGTGGAAGATGCCTTGTGCGTAAAGGATACGGTATAGGGCAGCCAGATGGCGAACAGGGCGACCATGATCGCTCCGGCAGACCCGACCACCGCCGCCAAGGTCCTCAGCCCTGCACAGCAGCGGCAACTGGAGGCGTTCGGCCGGCGGATCAATGGGCTGCGGGCCAACTTCGCCGTGTGCAGCGAGGACGGTCGTCTGTTGGTGTTGTGCGAGGAGGGCGGGTTCAGGAGCTCCCGCAAGCATCTGGTGGAATTGGCCCGTCAGGTGGTGGCCGGGCAGACGGCAGACCCGCCCGGCGCAGTGCCCATCCTCAAGTTCCCGGGTCCCACGACGGTCCTGGCCGGGCCCTTGGACCTGATGGTCTCCGGACAGGCCCACTTCAAGGGAAGGGCGGTGGCCATGGTCGATCTGGGCGAGGCTGCCGCAGAGGCCGGCCCAGACCGGTGGAACCCGGCCGACCGTTTCGCGGATCCTCCCCATCGCCGGGTCTACCTTTCCGAGATGCTGGCGTCCCTGATCGAGTGCTTCCAGGGCGTGGCCAAGGCCGAGCGTCAGATGGAGACCATCGGCGTCGAGCTGTCGCTGGTGTACGAGGAACTGGTGCTGCTCCACAAGCTCAGCACTCACATGAAACTGACGGAGTCCGACGGCGGCTTCCTGCAGATGGCCTGCGACAGCCTCACCGAGGTGGTTCCGGTGGAGGGCATCGCCATCCTCCTGGACCGTTCCGTCAACGGGGATCAGAAGCTGGCCATGGTGGCCGGCTCGGGTCTGATCGATTGGGACGACCCGACCGCCAAGGCGCTGGCCAGCCGATTGGTCCAGGAGATCCGGTGCGGCAAAGAGGCCCTGCTCGACAGTGACGTCTTCAACGTGTTCAAGTACGAGTGGCCCCAGACCATCCGCAACCTCATCGCCGTGCCGTTGTTCGGCAAGGGGCCGGTCCAGAACGAGTCGAAGGAAGCCGGCCAGTCCACTCTCAGGTCGCCCTCGGAACGCGCCGCCCCGATCCTGGGCGTGATGGTGGCCATCAATTCCTTGGCCAAGCGGGACTTCGACAGCACGGACGTCAAGCTGTTCAACTCCGTGGCCAATGGGTGCGCGGTGTTCGTTGAGAACGGCAGGCTCTTCGCGGATATCCAGGACCTGTTCCTGGGACTGCTGCGGGCCTTGGCCCGGAGCATCGACGCCAAGGACGGCTACACGCACGGCCATTCCGAGCGGGTCGCCTTCGTTGCACGATGGATCGCCGATCGTTTGGTCCGCAAGCAGGTCCTGCGGCCCGAGCAGATCCATGAGGCCTACTTCGCGGGCCTGCTGCACGACATCGGCAAGATCGGGATCGAGGACTGGGTCCTGCGCAAGGCCGGGCCCCTGACCGACTCGGAGCGGGATTGCATCCGCAAGCACCCCGTGATCGGCGCGGGGATCCTGCGAGGCATCAAGCAGATGCGGGACATCGTGCCGGCGGTGCTCTCTCATCATGAGCGGATCGACGGGACCGGCTACCCCAGCGGCCTCCGCGGCGATCAGATTCCCCTGATCGCCAGGATCGTGGGCCTGGCCGACGGGTTCGACGCCATGACCTCCCAGCGGAGCTATCGTGACGCCAAGACGATCCAGGAGGCGATCGAGGAGATCCAAAGGCACAGCGGGGACCAGTTCGACCCCGGGGTGGTCCGGGAGTTTCTGGAAGGGGACGTGTACCGCCTCTGGGAGATCCTCCAGGACGGCGGCAGCGACGTCTACTACAACGGCGACGCCATGGACTACGCCACGGTGGCGGTGGGGAGCCTGATCCGATGAAGATCACGATCCAGGATGGAACTCACGATGTCGTGGTGATGGCTCTGGATGGAGACCTCACGCTGGATTGCAGCGAATCCATCAAGGGCACGGTCACGGACGTGGTGGCCGGGCACCGCAAGGCCGTGGTCTTTGACGTCACCCGCGTGCGGTTCGTGGACAGCCAGGGTCTGGAGCTGCTGCTGTGGGTGAGGGACTACTGTCAACTGAGCCTCATCCCGTTTCGGCTGGCGGGCCTGGATGAGAACTGCGCCAAGATCCTCCAGATCACCCGGCTGGACAATGAATTCAATTGCAGTCCCCACGTGGGCGACGCCGTGAAGAGCCTGGCGTAGGGGGTGATGGGGTGAGAGAGGACCTAGTGGCTCAAAAACCCCAGTTGGACACACCTCATATGAGTCCTTCCGTTGGCGGAAGGGCTCGTATGAGCGACGGTAGGGCCACGGATCAGGGCATTTGAATAGTCAAATCCAAACGGCAGGATTTGACTATTCAAAGTGTGCCCAACTGGGGTTTTTGAGGAAATGGGCCGAACCTTGGTTGCGGCGTCCGCGGACAGGAATAGGCCCGGGACAGGTAACGATGAACCACACGGCCGTTGAAAGCAAGATCCAGTTGGGCCAGTTGTTGGTGGCCCGGCGTGCGGTCACGCCCGACCAGGTCGAAGAGGCCCTGGCCGAACAGAAGCGGACCGGCCACCGTCAGTTGTTGGGCGAGATCCTGGTCGAGAAGGGCTACTGCACGGAGAACCAGGTGGCCGCGGCCCTGGCCGAATGTTACGGCGTTCCCTATGCCAAGGTCAGTCCCAAGATCTGCGACCCCAAGATCCTGGAGGTCCTGCCGCGGGAGTTCAGCGAGGAACACGCGGTCTTGCCGCTCTTTCGCGTGCACAATACCCTGACCCTCGCGGTCAGTGAGCCGGCCAACCTGTTCCTGATCGACCAGATCGAGCACCTCAGCGGCTACAAGGTCCAGGTGGTCTGTGCGACGGCCAAGGATATCCTGGCCACGCTGCGGGCCTACTCGCCCACGGCCAACGTCTTCGTGATTGCCGATACCCTGGAGGACAAGGGCCTCGAGGACTTCTCGCTGGTCGAGTCGGGATCGACCAAGCCCGCGGGGCACGCGCCCCATGCATCGGCCGATGCGGCCAATCAGTCCACGATCATCGACCTGGTAAACTACCTGCTCTGCGACGCGGTCCGTCAGAACTCCAGCGGCATCCATATCGAGCCGGACGACAAGTCCCTGCGGGTCCGCTATCGGGTGGATGGCAAGCTCTGCGAAAAGATGCGGCCGCCGTACCAGATGCACGGGTCGATCGTCTCGAGGATCAAGATCATGGCTGAACTGGACGTGGCCCAGCACCGGCTGCCCCAAGAGGGCGCCATCCGCGTGATGGTGGACGACCGGCCGGTCGATCTGCGGGTCTCGATCATGCCCGGCAGTTGGGGGGAGAAGGTGGCCATCCGCGTCGTCGATCCGCAGAAGCGGATGACGAACCTGGAGTCGTTGGGCTTCACCATCGAGAACCTGCGCCGGCTCCGGCAACTGATCCAGTCCCCATACGGGCTGCTCCTGGTGACAGGACCGGCCGGCTCCGGCAAGAAGAGCACGCTTCGCGCAGTGATCTCCGAGCTGAACCGCGACGACGTCAACCTCTGCACCGTCGAAGACCCCCTGGAGTGCCATATCCCCGGGGTCAACCAGTTCGAGGTCAACACCTGGATGGGCGGCGAATTCGCCAGGACCCTCCGCCACGTCCTGCGCCAGGACCCGGACGTGGTCATGATCAGTGAGATCCGCGACCAGGAGACGGCCAACGTCGCGGTCCAGGCGGCCCTGACCGGCTGCCTGGTGCTCTCGACCCTCTATACCCACAACGCCCCGCTGGCCGTTCGCAGGCTGCTGGATCTGAACGTCCCGTCCTATCTGGCCGGCGATGCGCTGCTGGGCATCCTCTCGCAGCGTCTGGTGCGGAAGCTCTGCTCCAACTGCAAGCAGTCCTACGAGCCCTCCGGCAGCATCCGGCGGGCCGTGGCCAAGCTGGGCCAGGAGATCCCGAAGTACCACCGCGGCGCAGGCTGCAAGCACTGCCGCAGCACCGGCTACACTGGCCAGATCGCCCTGCACGAACTCCTGATCGCCGACGAGGAGATCAAGGAGATGATCACCGAACGGGTCACGCCCAGCCAACTGCGGGCCCGCGCCATCGAGAAGGGCATGGTTCCGCTGGCCGTCGACGGCGTAGAGAAGGTCAAGGCCGGGATCATCTCCATCGAAGAGGTGCTTCGCACGGTGCAGTTGGAGAACGGGTAGAAGCGGAAGCGAAAAGACAAGGCCCTGGCTGTCCAGACCCAATCCCCTACACCCCAGCCCCACAACCCGGCCGCCCTGTGACGACAACGTGGCATCCACGTTGCCCGGGCCTGCCCGTGCGAAGGTATTGACGGATGCGGAGCGGATGCTATGATGCGTCTACCCTGGAGAGGAAGAGAGAGTAGTTGTGACTTTGATAGGAGTATCGAATCATGGCAAAGACATCCCTCCACAGCATCTGCCGCTGGACGTTCAACGCCGGTAAGGGCGGCTTCGTACCAGCCGACATGCGGCCTGCCTGGAGCTCGCAGAGTTTCACAACCGTGGACATGATCGAGCTGGTGGCCAAGAGGATCAGGCCCAGGCTGCCGGATACCATCGAGCTGGGCATCGAGTTGCACTACGACTCGGAGGTCGACGACGGCAGCGCCAGGGCCGTGGCCAGGGCCCTGGTCAACAACGGCCTCCACTTGGCCATGATCACCCCGGGCGCCCACAGCCACTTTGCCTACGGCGGAATCGCCTCACTCGACCGCCGTGAGAGGAGGGCGGCTGAGGACCTGGGTGTTCGCACGGTAGACGTCGCCTACGGTCCCCTGAAGAAGGCCTGGCACAAGGACCGGGCCAAGGCCCCATCCTTGGTGCTGTGGAACGGGTCGTATGGCTATGACCTGGCCACTGTAGGGATCCGGCAGATGTACCAGAACCTTAAGGAGAGTGTGGCCGGTCTGTGCACGTATGAGAAACGCAAGGGAGGCAGGCTCTTCCTGGCCTTTGAGCCGAAACCCAACGAGGGACACCCGGCCATGCTGATCCCCACCGTGGCCAGTGCCCTGCTTTTCTGGCACAGACTAGAGGAGGAGTACGGCATTCCCAGGCAGAACAAAGGCGTGAACAAGGAGTTCGGCCACTCGGAGATGATCGGTCTGGACCACGTGGCAGACACGGTCGAAGAACTGGACAACGGCATGATGGTGCACATGCACCTCAACAGCCAGGGCTATAACGACGGTATCGTGCTGGGTGGGCCCGGCAAGTACGACATCGACCACGGGGTTCGGGTCAATGGCATGAACATCGCCATTGCCGGCCTGATTGCCGCTGCTGGCTACTCGCGGTGGAAGGGCCATGACATGCAGACCCGGCCCTATGACGACGAACAACAGGGGATCGAGCGAGTGGTCCGGAGCGTCCTGAGTTGGGAGGCCTGCGCCAAAGCTGCGGCGGAGCTGAAGACCAGAGCCCTGATGAAGGCCCTGGCCGCCAGAGAGACCGCCCAGGCAGAGGACATGATGCGGGGCGCAGTGGTCGCTGCGCACAAGTACTTCAATCGGATGATCAAGGGTAGGTGAGGACCCCAGCGCATCCGCTGTCGCCGGACCCAGTCCTCAACCACGATCCCATGGTGCGTCCACCTCAGTTCTCCACCCGGATGACGCCGGTTGGGTCGATCCGGACCTCTTGGCTGAGGCCCTTGGCGGAGGTGAACGTGTATTCCTTGCCTGCCCTGACCACGGCCTGTCCAGCCGTGGCGCGGATCGTCACGGCCTGGCTCGGGTCCCGCCTCCGAAGCACGCCCGCCAGCACAAAGGCCTTCTCCAGGCCGTCGCCGGTCTGGTAGTTGACAACCTCATCGGGCTGGGCCAGGCGATGGGCGTCGTAGATCGACTCGGCGGGCATGTCCCGGAGCCAGGCGTAGATCTGGTCCGGAGCCATCTCCTTGACCCTGTCCAGGGACACCGGGCTTCGCTCCACCGCCGCCTTGACGAACGGACGCCAGTCACAGGTGGCCATGTCCCTGTAGGCGTAAAAGGCCAGGTCCGCAATGGCGTTCGTGGATCGCCTTTGCTGCAGGGCGTCGATGACCTGAGACCGGTCCATGTCCGTGCTCAGGACGATGGGATCGACGTGCACGTAGGTCTTGTCCGGAGAAGGGAGCTTGGGCTTGACCTCAAGGAAGTCCACGAGCTTGCCCACAAACTCCTCGACGTCGGGGATGGCGGCCTGGATGGCCTCCGCCAAGGCGCTGCGGTCCTGGCTCTGTTCAAGGTTCCACCTCCGGGCAGCGATCAGTCCGCAGACCTCGTCACACCGCAGCCGGTCCGGCAGGGGATAGGAGACGAAGTCCTCGTCGTGGACCTCGGCCAGGAGCTTCTCAAAGGTCTCGTCCCCCACCCGGTACTTGCTGCCGTGCTCGTAGTGGTACAGGACCTCGGCCTTGACAAACTGGGCCTGGCCGTGACAGCCGCGGCAGACCTGGAAGTACCGCTGGTACTCGCTGCGAGTACGGAGGAAGCTGGCGAAGTTCAGAAGGCTCAGCTCAGCGGTCAGATATCCCTGCAATCGCTCGGCAAGGCGGCCGTAGGCCCGGCGGTCGATGCTGGCCTGAGGATACAGGCAGTGGATGATGCCGGTGGAGTGGGCCACGATCGTGACCTCCTCGTAGCGGAGCGCCCGCTGGGCCTTGTTGGAGATCTCGGTGCCGTTGAACCACATGGCCTTGGTGACGAGGCGCCGGTTGTTGGTGATGATGCCCTCCTCCAGGTCGATGAAGTTCTGCGAGTGCAAGGGCGTCAGGATCATGAAGAGGTCGTCCAGCGGAACGCCACACACGATGAAGGCCGCCGCCGCATACAGGGACGACAGCGACACGCACTCACCCGCCCCTTTTCCATACGTGGGCTTGAGCCGGAAGGCGTTCATGGCCTCGACCGTCTCGGTCTTCCAGTACGGCAGGACGTCGGTGGTGTACTGGTCCAGACCGAAGTGCCTGCGGATGTCTACGTCGTAGTAGTACGTGTCGCCCTCGTATCCGAACAGGGCGTTGCTGGCCGCGATCTGCTGGGCGGACAGGAACCGCTCGAACCGCTTGATCTCGGTGGCCTTGTCGGTCAGGCCCCAGGTCTCCAGGTCCAGGTTGAAGTCGTATTCATCCATGATGTACTGGCGAAGTCTCAGGAGCTTGCGATAGGGGCCTTTGCCTTCCAGTTTCTTGAAGCACTCGAGGTCCCGCCATCGCCAGATCACCGGACTCATCAGGTTGGCCAGCACCAGGCTGTACATGAGCTCCGGGAACACGAAGATCTCCATGTCCGACAAGGTATAGGCTGAGGAGTACTTCTCCAGGTCCTTGGTATCCATCTGCTATGGTCTCTCTGTAACCCGGGACAAGCCCGGACCATCCGGTACTGGTTCCTAACGAGAAATTCCAGTCAGGGATACATTGTACATCCTCCGCAACCTATCAGCCATACGTGAACAAGGGGGACCGCCCTGCGACGCCGTCCATGCGCTGCTCCAGGCCGTGCATCCGGCCGTGACGCCGGCTGGTCACGGGTCCAGGGCGTGAATCTCATCCGTCCGCCTGATCACCACCGGGTAGTCGTCGACTACGCAAGGGATCTTCGCCCTGAGCTCGGCAGGGTCCAACGAGGTAAGGATCAGGATGCAGGGCCTATCCTGCGACCGGCCGACGGCCGTGCCGACCACGCCCGGCATGGCCATCCACTGATCCGTCCTTTCCCGGAGAACCTGCTCGATCGATTTCCTGGGCACTGGGTGGGCCTCCTTGGCAGGCCTTGATCCTGTCCCGCCGCAGCCCACAATGGCGCAGGCTGCAAGTGACACTCCAAGAACGACCACAACCACACCTGACCGAAGCATCGGGCCTCGCCCCCTATCTCCGGGCCATCGCCATGGGCCCAACCGTGCCCCCGGATCACGTGGGGAGCTACTGACCGTCGATCCGCACCCCGAAGTGCGCAAGCACCGGGTCGATCGGATTGGCCACGGTGACAGTCTGACTGCCGGCAAAGAGCAGACCGATCGGCTTGCCGTAGTTGGCCCCCGCGCCCGCGTACACGATCAGCGAGCCGGAGTCGCCCGCTGCGCTGAACCACCCTGGGGTGATCAGGATCTGGTTGACGAACCGAGTCACCCCCGAGGCGTAGGTGACCTTCACCGTGGCGTTGACCGCATACACCTGGCCCATCGTCAGCTTGGTAGTGCGGCCGTATTTCATCACGGGCTGCCTCACCGCAGCCGCCAGGGTCTTGGACTGGGGCGTTCCATAGCCTCCTGAGGGCGTGGCCTTGCCGAGCATGCCTATACTCGTGAGGGCGATGGCCGCATCGATCTGGTTGCTGGCCGTCTGCGAGAAGGTCAACGGAGCAAAGGCATACAGCGAGCCTATCACGTTGGCCGGATCATACTGGCCGTTCGTGTCATACAGCCCCGGCTGCAGGATGTCACTGGGGACGTCCGCCGTGTTCTCCAGGGCGTACACGTGGTTGTTGCTCAGGACGTAGACCTGCTTCCCATCGGTCACCCTGCATGCGATAGTCCCGGCCGAGTCGTCTTCTTCATTGCCCGTGGACACGCCGATCGGCACGGGTCTGGCGTAGTAGTAGGGGTTGGATGCGGGCCTGCGAACCTGCGCCGGCCTGGAGGCCAGGGCGTAGAACCTGCCGGTCACGATCGACTGGACGGCCACGCCCTCGATGTCCTTGGGGATGCCCCTTGCCCCGGGTCTGTCCAGGAAGACGCGGATCACGGGGCCATCCTGCTCGTCCAGACCCACCCCAGTTGCCTGGACCTCGTTGATGGCGCACAGCCTTTCGGTGTGCCTCTGATGGGCATCCCTGGCCCGCTCGAAGGTGTCCTCACGGCGGCCCTGGGCAGACACGATTCCTGCGACGACCAGCAGGGCTATGACCCACGCCGTACCCCAAAGTGCCTTGCGCTGCGATCTCGGTGTCCACATAATCTTCTCCTTTCACGACCCCGACGGCAGGGCACAGACGGCCCCTTGCCTCGCGGTCCCATGATGCCCTGAAGAGTGCTCGTGCCTGGTTTGACCTTTGCCTTCAGCCATCGGGCCCCCTTTGCAGTTGTCGATCCCTTGGCGACTAAGTGTTTCCATTATGCCCCCTTGCCTCGCACCTGTCAACGAGCGGTTGGAGTCCTGATGGATCTAAGAAGGGCGAGATTGGCGGCAAAGAAAGACCGATAAAGCCTGGGCAGGCGACCGGCCGTCCGGGAGAACGTGGAATCGGCGGGCATCACAGGGGCCATCCGATCGAAGCCAACAAGATCGAAATGCCCCCTTTTTTCTAGCGGATGACTTCCTTGCCTCCCATGTAGGGCCGCAGGACCTTGGGCACGGTAATCGAGCCGTCTGCGTTCTGGTACAGCTCCATGATGGGGATCAGGACCCGCGGTGAGGCGATGACCGTGTTGTTGAGGGTGTGACAGAAGAGGTTCTTCTTGGTGGCGGTGTCCTTGTAGCGGAGGTTCATGCGCCGGGCCTGGAACTCGTAGAACTTGCTGGCCGAGTGGGTCTCGCAGTAGTTGCCGCGAGAGGGCATCCAGGTCTCGATGTCGTACTTCTTGGCCTGGCCCCTGCCCAGGTCCCCGGTGCACACGACCACGACCCGGTAGGGCAGCTCAAAGGCCTGGAGCACGGCCTCTGCGTTGGACAGGATCTCCTCGTGGAACCGATTGCTCTCCTCCACGCTGTTCTTGCAGACCACCACCTGCTCGACCTTGTCGAATTGATGGATGCGGTACAGGCCGTAGGTGTCCTTGCCTGCTGCACCGGCCTCCCTGCGGAAACAGCTCGACAGGCCCACGGACTTCAGGGGCAGCTCTTCCTCCTTGAGGATCTCATCCATGCGGTAGGCCGTAAGCGGCACCTCGGCCGTGCCTACGAGGTTGAGGCCATCCCGCTCCATCCGATAGGTCTGCTCCTCGGAGCCCGGATAGTAGCCGGTGCCCCGCATGGCCTCGTCCTTCATCAGCAGGGGCACGGACATCGGTCTATACCCTCGCCCGACCATCAGGTCCACGGCAAACCGCAGCACCGCCCAATGGAGCATGGCCCCGTCGCCCTTGAGGAAGTAGTTGCGGGTGCCGGCGAGCTTGACGCCCCGCTCGACGTCGATGATGTCCAGGGCCGTGCCCAACTGCACGTGGTCCTTGGGATCAAAGTCGAACTTGCGGACCTCGCCCTCCCGCCGGACCTCCACGTTCTCGGTGTCGTCCTTGCCCAGGGGCACCTCGTCGTCCGCCGGCTGCGCGACCTGGAGCATCAGCTCGTCGAAGGCCGGAGTCTGCTGCTTGATCGTCTCCTCGAACTGGGCCTCCTGCTCCTTCATCCGGGCCAGTTGTGCCAGGGCCGCCTGTTTCTCCTCTACCGCCATCTTGGGGATGGACTTGCCCACCTTGTTCTTCTCTGTGACGATGTCCTGCAACTGGCGCCTGGCGTCGGCCAACTGTCGGTCGACGTCCAGGAGCCTGCCGATGTCACAGGCAATGTTCTTGTCTGCTGCTGCCTTCTTGAAGCGGTCCGCGTTCTCGCGGATGACCTTGATGTCAATCATGTCGGGTTGTCGGTTGTTGGTTATGGGTTGTTGGTTTCGGCCGCCAGACGAGACCGCGGGACACCCACGGTCCTTCTCAGCGGCCACTGCTAAGGGACTGGAGTCTACCGCCCGATCGCAAGAGCGTCAACGCAGAAATGGCGGTCCGGACCGGGGCAGGCAGGAACTTGATCGCGGCCATGACCCTTCGTGCGGCACTGGACGTCCAAGCCGCTGGCCCTGAGACCGCAGGTCCTGGAAGACTCCCGGATGGGACATAGGCGAGCTGCAGGCTGTGCCCTCAGCCGGAACCAAAGAGAGTACGGTAACCACCAACCACACGAACCACACGAACGCTGGCGCTGGCTCGGGGCGTCTGTACCATTCGTTGGTCCGCCGTCTGATCCATGGCTACGCCGTGCCTTGGAGGCCTGGCCTCCAAGGGTGTCCTTCATCCGAGCCAGCCCTCCGATCCGCGCAGGTACGGTCATGCACCCACTTGATCGGCATACCTTGACGCACCCTCCGGGAGAGGGTAGGATGGGCGTTGTTTGCCCCTGGAAAGACTATGATCCGCAAGCCCATGCAGCGCGACACCGCAGGTCGGATGGCCACGTTCATCCTGGTGTGTTTCTTCGTCTCAGGACTCACCGGCCTGGTCTACGAGGTCCTGTGGACTCGCATGATCGTCAAGATCATCGGCGGGGCCCCCTTCGCCGTGAGCATCGTGCTGACCGTGTTCATGGCCGGCCTGGGTCTGGGCAGCCTGCTGGCCAGCCGGACCGTAGACCGCATCCAGGAGCCTATGAGGCTGGTCCGGCTGTACGGCCTCCTGGAACTGGCGGTGGGAGGGTACTGCCTTATCCTGCCTTTGCTCCTGCGGGCCTTCGAACCGATCTACTCCGTGCTGTACAACCGCCTCTTCGAGCACTTCATGCCCTACAGCTTCTTAACCTTCGTCGGGTGCAGCCTGCTGCTGGTGGCGCCGGTGATCTGCATGGGCGCGACACTGCCCATCCTCTGTCGCTTCTATGTCACCCGCCTGGCCCATCTGGGCACCCATGCGGGCCGCCTCTATGGGCTCAATACCCTGGGGGCAGCAACGGGGGCCTTGCTCACGGGGTTCTGGCTGATCGAGGGCCTGGGCACAACCGGCACCCTGGTTCTGGCCGTGGCCATCAACGTGGTCGTAGGCCTGTCCTGTGTGTGGGCCGGTACCCGGAAGCGGGGGCACAGGGCTGAGGTCGGAGGACAAAGGGCCCAGCCCCGGGATCACGAGCCGTCCGTTCCATCTGCCCCCGTATCCCGAGCCACCGTCGCGGCTGCCCTGGCCGTGTTCGCTGTGTCCGGGTTCTGCGCCATGGCCTATGAGGTGATCTGGACCAGGCTGCTGGGGCTGATGGTGGGACCTACCACCTACTCCTTCACCCTGGTCCTGGTCACCTTCATCACCTGCCTGGCCCTGGGCAGCATGGTCTTCGGGTGGGTGGCCGACAGGGTGGCAGGCCCGATCCATTGGCTGGTGGCCACGCAACTGGCAGCCGCCCTACTGGCCCTGCTGATCAGCCAGATCCTGGGTAACGGCCAATTGTTTTTTGCCAAGCTGCTCTACTCCTATCACACCCATTTTGCCTTGATGAGCGTCCTCAAGGCCCTCTGTCTGTTTGCCTTCATGTTTCCGCCCACCCTCTTGCTGGGCGCCACCTTTCCTCTGGTAGGAAAGATCTTCACGCCGTCGGTCTCCAAGGTTGGCACCTCCGTGGGCCTGGCCTATGCCGTCAATACCCTTGGGGCCGTACTCGGATCGTTCTGTGCCGGTTTTGTCCTGATTCCATTCCTGGGCAAGGAAAGGGGGCTGGCGATGGTCGTGGCCCTGCAGATAGCCACCAGCCTGGTCATCGCCCTGGTCGTTCTGCGCAGGACCCAGAGGCCCCTCTGGAGGCTGGCCGGCCTCGTGCTGATCGCCGTAGTCGGGCTGGGGCTGTGTCTCCGCTATCCGTTGTGGGACCGCCACATGCTGTCCATCGGCAAGTACCACCGGCTGTCCGGCCTGGCCAAGGTCCTGGATGACATTGGCTGGCTGAAGGCGATGTTCCACGGCACGGCCGTGCTCGAGGCATCCAAGGATACGAAACTGGTCTACTATGGCGACGGGATCGGAGGGTTCACGGCCGTCCTGGAGGACGTGCCTTCGTCCTGGCAAGGCGAGCCGAGGTACACGTTGGTCAACAGCGGCAAGGCAGACGCCTCTTCCTATGCTGACATGGAGACGCAGACCCTGCTGGCCCACCTTCCTATGCTCTTCCACCGAAGCCCCAGACAGGTCATGGTGTTGGGGCTGGGCAGCGGCATTACGGCGGGCGAGGTCCTCCACTACCCGATCGAACGTATGGACGTCCTGGAGATCAGCCCGCAGGTAGTCGAGGCGAGCCGCTTCTTCCTGCCCTGGAACAACAACGTCCTCTCAGATGCGAGAACGCACCTGATCATCCAGGATGGGCGGGCGCACCTGCAGTTAACCAATCGCACGTACGACGTGATCATCTCCGAGCCCTCCAACCCCTGGATGGCCGGCCTGGCGACCCTGTTCACCCAGGATTTCTTCACCCTGGTCAGGGACCGACTCGGTTCGGACGGCATCTTCGTGCAATGGCTTCACGCCTACTCGATCGACTGGCCCACCTTCTCGCTGGTGGGTCGGACCTTTGCCAGCGTATTCCCTAACAGTGCCCTGGTGGTGACGAATCCCCTCGTGCCGGGATCGGATTGCCTGCTGGTCGGTTTCAAAGGCAAGGAGAGGCTGGCCTTGGAGAATGCCAAGCGGAACCTCCCCTTCATCCAGAGGTCCACGAACGTGACCTGCCCGAACCCTGACGTGCTCTGCACACTGGTCGTGTCGGAGGACCTGCCTCGATTGTTCGGCGACGGTCCCATCAACACCGATGCCCACCCTCGCCTGGAGTTCGCAGCGCCGCGCCTGATCTATACCGTGGATACCGAAGACCCTGCGATCCCGGCGACCGTCCGGAAGCGGGCGTGGCTGAGTCCCAACGTGGTGCAGCGGGCCAAGCACGTCCACACGGACATCGACGGACAGATCGACCTCGCGGCCTACGCCTTCTCCCTCCACTGGCCGTTTCCCAAGATGGTCGATCTGTCCAAGGCGACGCCAGCCCAGCGAGAGCAGTTCGGGCGTCTGGCGGAGGCCTACGCCGCCGACCATCCCCTCGTCTTCTCCATCCTCGGGGACAAGACACTGGAGCAGAGGTGCCGCCTCGCCCAGATCCGCGGCATCGAGGCCAAGATGGACTCCGCACCGGACAAGGCCATCGCCTATCACCACCTGGGGGGGCTCTACTCGGATCTCGACAGGGCTCCTGAGGCCGTTGCCTGCTACCGACAGGCCCTGAAGTACAGGCCCGATTCCGCGGAGGTCCTCAACAGCCTGGCCTGGCGCCTCGCGGTGTATACGGAAGCGGGCTTTCATGACCCTCAGCAGGCCGTCGAACTGGCGGAGCGGGCCTGCACCCTGACCGGGCACACCTCGGCCAGGCTCATGGACACCTTGTCCGTTGCCTACGCGGCCACTGGCCGATATGACCAAGCTAAGGCCGCCGCGAGCCAGGCCCTCCAGTTGGCCCAGTCCACCCAGCAGGTCGAGCGGGCCAAGGGCATCCGGGCGAGACTCGGACTCTATGAGGCAGGGCGGCCCTACATGGAGCCGTTGCCTGTGCCGCACCCGCCGTAGCCGGCCGGATATTGAATCGGCCGGTAGGCGAGACGGAGATGGGCAAGGGAATGGGAGGGGGATTGCTGTTCAGTGGAGCTAGGCATCGTGCCTCGGTTCGCGAAGGACTCTAGTCCGCAACGATGGAGTGTGGGTGAGATGAGAAATCGACATGGACATCCGAACGCACTGGCCAAGGACCTGAAGGGGGAAACCGAGACGAGAGACGACTGTCCCGAATCAGTTGACGATCGCCAGCCAGTTGATGGCTACCGATTCAGGTGTATCAATCGCGTCTACGAACACAATGCGGTCATTGCCTTCATAGACCTGCTTGGTACGAAGAGGCTCTACAAAGACAGACTGCCACCTGCAAGGCAGGCGGAGAAGATCTTTGACAGCCTCATATGGAGATTTGACTACAAGTTTGATAAGCATTTCTCGACAACGGAGCAATCAAGTTTCGATGTCAGCATCTTTGCAGACAGTATCGTGGCGTCCATGAGAAGAAAGGCACCCCGCGTCGACCGCCTTCTCGAGTTCCTGCTCGAATACCAAGAGGATCTTGTGGTGAACTGTTCTCTGCCGAGCAGGGCGGTGTTGACGAAGGATTCCTTCTTCTCCTTCAAGATCTCGGATGCATCCAGGCACAGCATCCTCGGATCGCCTCATACCAGCATAGCTCTCTGCGGAGGCAAAGGCATCGTGCTTGCGCACGAGTGCCTCAAGGGTCTGCCAATCGGCGTCTATGTATCGCCCCAGGTCCAGTCCGAGTTAAGCAATGAGCAGAGGGCGAGGATTGTTCCAGTCGGGCATGTGGACGGCTACCTGGACCTCTCTTTCATCAAGGTGAGAGGAGGCCTTGAGAAGTACCTGCCCCATGAGACGATGGTCCTACTGCGCGAGCAGCCAGGCGCCTCTGGGGCGGACGTCGAAGCGTCAATCCAGCGAGCCTTTCAGGTACCGGTGAACGCCGGACCCATTGCGCAACGATTGAACCTTGATCGACCTCAATCGGAGGTACTTCGGCCTGCTGTTCAGCCCGATGAGCCTTATGTCAACGACAAATGGATGCAGTGGATACTGGCCCATCTCGGAAAGCAGGATGAGATAGTCCGGGGAGCCAAGGAATGCGGGACCTCTTGACAGCCAGCAGCAGACTGCAAATCCCTACTCGAATCGCCGCAGAATCACCACGTTGTTCTGGCCGCCAAAGCCGAAGGACTCCTTCATCACGACCTCCAGGGCCGCCTTTCGGGGCCTGATCGCCACGTAGTCGAGGTCCAGGGTGGGGTCCCGGTCGGTCAGGTTGGCGGTAGGGGGGATGGTCTGGTCCCGCAGGGCCAGCACGCAGGTGATCAGTTCTGCGGCCCCGGCTGCGCCGATCAGATGGCCCATCGCGCCCTTGATGCTGCTGACCGGCGGTTTCTTGGCCTGGCCGCCGAACACGGTCCTGATGGCCAGGGTCTCGATCGAGTCGTTCTCCTTCGTGCTGGTGCCGTGGGCGTTGATGTAGTCCACGTCGGCGGGCGACAGGCCCGCGTCCTTCAGGGCTGCTCGCATGGCCTGGACCGGACCGCGACCTTCGTCGTGCATGTCCGTGACGCGGAAGGCGTCTGCGCTGCTGCCGTATCCGATCACCTCGGCCAGGATCGGCCTCCCGCGTCTGCGGGCCGAGTCCAGGGATTCGAGGATCAGTATGCCGGCGCCCTCGCCGATGACGAACCCATCACGGGTGGCGGAGAAGGGCCGTGACGCGGTCTGTGGGCTGTCGTTACGGGTCGATAGGGCGGTCAGGCGGCTGAACCCCATGACGCCCATCGGGTGGATCATGGAGTGACATCCGCCGGTGATCATCACGTCGGCGTGGCCGTGGCGGACCAGCATCATGGCCTCGCCGATCGCCTGGGTGCTGGCCGCACAGGCGGTCAGGCAACTCCGCACCGGTCCCCGGGCGCCGGTCAGCATAGCCAGGTGCGAAGCAGGCATGTGGGGTTCCTGCTCCAAGACCTGCGAGGGCAGGCTTCGGCCGAACTCCTCCTGGGCCCACTGGAGCCAATCCATGCGACCTGCGGCCTGATCCCACCCGGCGACCAGGGCAGGGAAAAAGGCCTCGGCGTCGACCGCCCCTTCGCCGGAACCGAGGTAGATTCCCATGCGGGTCCGATCGATGCCGTCGTGGACGGTGTCGGTCTCCACCTCGATCCCCGCCTGATGGCAGGCCTGGACCGCGGCCCCGAGGGCGAATTGACAGCCCCGGTTGCCCTGTCGATGCAGATGCAGGTGTTTGACGTAGCGGGTGAGGTCGTAGCCCTTGACCTCAGAGTCGAACTGGGTCGGGTAGGTCGAGGCGTCGAAGATCGTGGTCCGGGCTGCACCGCTCCGGCCCGCCAGAACGGCCTGCCACATGGCCTCCACGTCGTGACCCAGGGGACAGACGATCCCCATGCCCGTCACGACGACGCGGTGCGTGCTCGGGCGTTGTGGGTTGTGGGTTGTGGGTTGCGGGTGGATCATGGGTCAGTCCAGGTCCGGGTTCTTCAGAACGATAGCCGCGGTCTGGCCGCCGTACGTGTAGCTGCAGCACAGGGCGTGGCGGATCAGGGTCCGCGCGGGCGAGGTCACGATGTGGAGGTGACAGCCCGGGGCCCTCTGCTGGCAGGTCCTGGTCCCGGGGATCAGCCCGCTGCCGATCGCGCAGACCGCAGCGATCAGGTCGAGGCTGCCGCCTGCGGCCCCGGTGTTGCTGAGCAGGCCCTTGGTCGGCCACACCGGCACCGTGTCCGCTGTGCGCCCCAGGGCGGCCTCGATCCCCCTGGCCTCAGCCAGGTCGTCTTCCGGAATCCCCGTGCCGTGCGGGATGACCAGGTCCAGGTCCTCGGGCCCGATACCGGCGTCGGCAAGGGCCTTCTCAATCGCAATCCGGATGCCCAGTCCGTCCGGCTCCAGGGATTGATACGTGGGGCCAATACTGCAACTGTGGCCCACGCCGGCGATCTGGGCCAAGGGCTTGGCCTGGCGCGCGGCTGCGGTGTCGGCGTTCTCCAACACCACCACGCCGGCCCCCTCGCCGAACACCGATCCCCGGGCCAGGGCATCGAAGGGTCGGCAGGCCTGGTCGGGATGATCGCCGCCCTCGCAGGCAGCCCTTTTCAGGAGGCACTGGGTCAGCAAGACCATGGGGTTGACCTTGGCCTCTGCGCCGCCGGCCACGCTGACGTCCGCGTCCCCGCGTTCGAGGATCTGCTTGGCCTCGGCGATCGCCAGGTGCCCGGAGACCTCCCCACAGGTGATGGAGTTGCTCGGACCCTGCAGGTCATGGATGATGCTGACGTGGCAGGCCAGCATGTTGGGCAGGTACTTGAGCAGCCACAAGGGGGTCACCGCGGTCATTCCCTCGCGGCCCCACCGGCGGATATCGAAATGACCGTCCACGGCACTGGCCGCTACGGCCGGGGCCAGTTCCACCAGGTCGCAACTGATCAGGCCCGCCCCGAGGTTGACCGCGGCCCTCTCGGGCTGGATCGTGACGTGCTCGGGATCGATGCCGCGGGTGACCAGCCCACTTTGGCGGATCGCCTGGTCTGCGGCGATGACCGCCAATTCGATATCCCTGGACATCAGCTTGGCGGCCTTGCGAGAGGTCTTGGGGATGAAGTCCGTGATCTTGTAGGCCGGCACCTGGCCGGCCATCTGGCAGGGAAACCCGGAGGGATCGAAGGCCGTGGTCCGGCCGATCCCGCAGCGACCCGAAGCCAGGCCTTCCCACAGTGCAGCGGCCGACAGCCCCAAGGGGCTGACCGCGCCCAGACCGGTGATGACGACCCGCGGCCGGCTATCCATGGACGCCCTTGGCCTCCTGGCCGCTGTCGCGGCCAGCGGAGGTGAATTCCCGCAGCAGCGACTGGAAGGTGCCGTTGTCGAAAACGAAGTTCTCCCTGGGGAACGAGACACCCGCCAGGTTCTGATCGATGTGGCTGAATATCAGGTCGATCTCGGCGATCAGGTGATCCTCCCGGGTGATCCGGCCGTGCGTGCCCGCGGCCTCGGGCGAGATGGACTCGATCGCAGCCTCCAGTTGGATCGAGTCGCCGGGCCGGACGAAGTCGAAGAACACGGCCTTCTGGATCTTGGCCAGGATGACCTTCTCCTTGAAGGCCCTGGCCTCCCCGACCAGGATGCCGGCGGTCTGGGCCATGGCCTCAATCATCAGGCACTCGGGCATGACCGGAAAGCCGGGAAAGTGGTCGTGCAGGTGCTCCTCGGCCAGGGTGACGTTCTTGACGGCCACGGCCCGCTTGCCGCTCTGAAAGTCAATGAACTTGTCGATCCAGATCCATCGCATGTCAGATACAGGATGCAGGACACAAGACTCAAGCCGCCTACGCAGCGTTGAGCCGGTGCTCCAGGAACTTGACGATCGCCTCCACCGTAAACAGATCGGCCAGCTTCGCCAGGGTGGGGCTCTTCTCAAATCCCGTCATGTCCACGTGAGGCAGTTGTTTCTTCAGCAGTTCCAGACCCTTGTCCGTGAGCCTGCCGCCGACCACCAGCTCACCACTATTGAGCAGCCCCTCGGCCGGGAACAGCTCTTCCCGTGCGATCTTGATCGAGAAGGTCTTCTCCAGGCGGAACACGATGTCGAGAAAGTCGATACTCTCTGCGCCCAGGTCCGCCATCAATCGGGCCTTGGGGACCACATCCTCCTCGTCGAGCCCCAAGGCCTCGATCAGGACATCCTTGACCTTCTGAAAGATCTCGTCTCGGGAGACTGCCATGACTTACCTCCTATGTCAGTGTCGGTTCTCTTGCGCGGGTTCCAGCAGCCTCCACCGGGCCTTGAGGGCCTCGATGATCTCCGCATCGACTGCGGCCAGGCCGTGTGCGCGGTCGGCCAGATTGAAGTGCCGCAGGGCAAACCGGGCCTCCACGATCGATTGTCCGCCGGCCGTGCCTTCGCCGGTGAAACTGCTGATGTCTTCTTCAATCTCCTTGGCCGTTACGGTGTACTCGATCCGGCCACCGGGGGCCAGGAAGCTCTTGTACTTGACGTTTCTCGCCTGCTCCAGCAGGATCATGCTGTGGGCAAAGCCCTCGGTGATCCTGACCAGCCACGAGGCCGATTCGATCAGGCCCTGAAGCAGCAGGACCCCTGGGAGGACTGGGAAGGTTGGGAAGTGATCACCCAGGTACTCCTCGGCCAGCGAGACTGCCTTGACCGTCCGGATGGATCGGCCAGCCTCGATGCCAATTACCTTGTCGATCAAGATGAATCTCATGACCTCTTGGTCTTCCAAACCAGGTCCGTTCTCTAGGCGGACAAAGGCATTGCCACGACTCCTTCTGCAATCGGCCCATACCATAGCGGAGAACGCCTGGGTTTTCCAGACCTTTTTCCGGCCCTCATGGCGTCTATCTCTCACAGTATCCTCACGATGGTCTTGATAGGATCGCCCTGAAAATGCCGTCGTGCTCTAAGTCAGGTGCAAGAACAAAGGAGGTGACTATGAAACTGCTACATTGGAGAGAGTGCCTGGTTATCTGGGCAACCCTTGGGCTGATCTGCAGGGGCAGTTGGGCTGCCTCGAACGATAGTACCACCCAGTCGGGCGCCCCGGCCCAGGCAGGGAACCACTGGGGCTTCGATGACCTGAAGGTCGGGATTGTGCCGACCGGTTGGAGGGTCGCCCAGACCGGCCCCAAGGCCAAACCCGCCAAGTGGGAGGTCACTGGCGATTCCACCGCCCCCAGCGCCCCCCATGTCATGGCCCTGACCAAGACCCAGAACACCGGTGACACCTACAACCTCTTGATGGCCGAGGGTCCCAGGCTGAAGGACCTGAACCTGGAGGTAAAGGTCAAGGTGATCTCCGGGAAGAAGAACCAGGGTAGCGGTCTGATCTGGCGTGCGCAGGACCCCAACAACTATTACTTGGCCCGCTGGACCCCGCTCTCGAACAACTTCCGCGTCTACTGCATCAAGGACGGCAAGGCCAGGCGCCTGGCCAACCTGGGCGTCAAGGTGGATCGCAAGACGTGGCACACGATTCAGGTCAGTCAGCAGGGCGACAAGATCAAGGCGTCCCTGGACGGCCAGAAACCCATCGAGGTCATTGACGCCACCTTGACGAAGCCTGGGATGATCGGGCTATGCACCAAGGCCGATGCGTGTGCGACGTTTGACGACCTCCGCGCACAGGAAATCCCCCCGGCCAATGCCGAGCTGATCGCCAAACCTGCTGGGCAGTAAAGGCAAGGAGAGACAAGATGAAGACGATCTAGGCTCCAGGCATCGGACTGATTCAGGATGGACAGCTCAAGCTGGTGAAATACGGTCACTTGAATCACTGACAATCAGAATGATGGCATCTCTGAAGAAGGCTCGCAGAAGTGGACGGTGGACCGTCGTAGGCAGGGCTGGTCTCGTAGCCCTGTTTCTGTTCGTGCCGGTCAGGGCAGACCCAGCCCAACCGGCGGCGTCCGCGATGCAGTCCCATTCGGAGGGGTCCTTCCGTTTTACGGTCACGGGTGACGTCCGTCAGAACGATGCCCTGTTTGACGAGGTGCTCGGGGCAGTACGAAGGCAGTTCGGTTCCGTGGGGGCCTTCGGCATATCGGTTGGTGATGATGATCCCCCTGAGAAGGTCCGGGCAAGGATTGACGCCCGCCTTGGTCCTAACGTTCTGTGGTACCACGGCACGGGTAACCATGAGGCCGCGAAGGCCGCCTGCATGCGATGGCTCCGCGAGGAGTACACCATCGGACACGATGACCGGCCTGCACTCAGGGCCTACACGAATCAGGATGGTCCTGCGGGCTGTGCAGAGACCACGTATTCCTGGGACCATGGCAATACGCACTTCGTGATGCTCAACGAGTACTGGGACGGCTCTACCTCGCCGGGCAGTGACGCGCGGAATTCAGGTGACACAGCGCCGGCCCTGCTGGAATGGTTGGCCCGCGACCTGGAGAAGAATACCCTGCCGGTCGTGTTCGTGATCGGCCATGAACCTGCGTTTCCTCAGGGACCCCGTCATACCGTAGACAGCCTCAATGCCCACGTGAAAAATCGAGACGCATTCTGGAGGCTGCTCGAGAAACACGGCGTACAGGCCTACTTCTGCGGGCACACGCACTACTTCTCCCGCTATCGAGCCGAGGGTGGTCGCGTCTGGCAGGTCGATGTGGGCAACGCCGGAAACCAACCCATAAAACTGTTCGTGCCCGAGGGATTGACGTTTCTGAACGTGCTGGTGACACCCACTGAGGTCCGCTATGAGGTCTGGCGGGATAAAGGCACGCGGACCTTCCGCTTGGCAGAGGCGTGGACCGAGCCGGTCCGTGCCGCAGTTCTGGTCCGCCACCCGCCGCGTTCTTCCTCCGCCCTTCACACAAATCATTAGAAATCCCTCAAGAACGCCTCAGGACTGGTCTCTTTTCGCCGATAAGTAGATCACGGGTAGATGGTCTCTTGGATCTGCCCTGTCTTTCAATTCTGCGAAAGAACGCGAGAGGAGCAAGAAGACCGGCTTGCGTAGGCCGGCGGAAAGACGTCCCTATTCCAAGGGTTAGTGAGGTGTTTTATGTCGATCAGCGGTGTCAGTGCGGCCACCGGCGCTCAACAAAGCTTGGCAGCAGCAGCTCAACAAGAAGCCACTGAGACCCGTGCAACTACGATCCAGGAAGCTGCACGTGGCGACCAGCAGGCGATTCGCTTACTCGCCAGGCAGCAGGTACAACAGCAAGCACTGCTCGATACGTCGGCTTGACCGTGAACGGATAGCATGACGGGATCAGCCGCCGTTTGGCTCGCGGGCGCAGGTCACGCGTGGGTTGACCTGCGCTGAGTCGCGGCCGCTTCGCACGGTAGCAGCACCCACCCTCTGCGCTCATTCTGCACCTTCAGGAGCCTGGGCCAAAACAGGCTTCGCACTCAGTAGAATCCACGTGAGAAAGCCCATGGGCAGCATTGCCTGGGGCATCACCCGTTTGCCTCTCAGATCGGCGTAGGTCTCGATACACCAGTAGCCCATCACAAGCTCCCCTTCGTTGGCGCCGAGCCATTGTTTCGCCCCCCCAGAGAGGGCAGGTCTTTCTCACCGTGTTCTCATACCCTCGCCGCTAACATGGCATCCCAGTTCTGGTAAGGATGCGACTGGGCGTGAGATCACGCTCGGCGATGATGGAAACGTGTCGCGGTGACTTCGGCAGTACGTGGAACTGCCGCCACGATGGGATTAGGACCTCAAGAATGGTCGAGACGGCTCAATGCAATGGCTCCCAGCCCGCACCCAGCCCTACGGAAGGCGGACAGAAGTCGAGCGCGGGTACCGGGGGCATGGTGGCTACGGCCTTTCCCGCTGCCACTGAGGCAGCCGTTGAGATACTGCGATCCGGGGGCAATGCGATCGACGCGGCAGTGGCTGCGGCCTGGGCCCTGGCCGTGTGCGAGCCGAGCGGTTCGGGCCTGGGCGGGCAGACCACGCTGCTGATCCGTCTCGGCAGCGGCAGGACCTTCGTCATCGATGGTCATTCCTGTGCCCCTGCAGCCGTCTCCACCAAGACCGTGTCGCGGGACCAGCAAGACAAGGGGTATCGCGCCTGCACGATTCCCTCGACCCCGGCTACACTCGATTTTGCCCGCAAGCACTACGGGGTATTACCGCGTGACAAGGTGATGGAGCCTGCCATCCGTCTTGCCCATGACGGGTACGCCATCACCAGGCTGCAGCGCCGACAGTTGACGTGGTGTCTCGAGGACCTGCTCGCCTGTCCGGCCGCCGACAAGCTGTTCCTGCACGAAGGTTGTCCCTTTCGGATCGGCGAGGTCTTCCGACAAGAGGAATTGGCCGCGACCCTTTGCCGAATGGCGGAGCTTGGCGTCGAGGACTTCTATCAAGGCCAGCTCGCGCATGCCATCGCCGAGGACATGAAAGGGCACGGGGGGCTTATCACAGAGAAGGACCTGGCAGGCTGTGAATCCCCGGTTGAACGGGATGCCCTTGCCGTAGGGTACCGGGACTACCAGGTGGTCAGTGTCCCTCCGCCAGGGGGAGGCCTGCAGGTCCTTCTGGGTCTGAAGATCCTCGCACAGTTCGCGGGTGACGACCTGGCGGGGGATACGGACAAATGGTATGAGATCCTCGCGGAGGTGACCTACGCCGTGTTCATGGAGCGTGATCGCATCGCGGTCCATCCACGGGACCTCACGCCGTCACTTCTCAAGTGGTTTCTGAGCGATGAACGGGCTGCCGAGATCGTCACGCGTATCCGGGCGAACATGCGTGAAGGCACCCGCCGAGCAGGCGTGGAGGAACCGGGCGAGACCACGCATCTGTGCACAGCGGACGGCCAGGGCAATGCGGTGTCGTTGACGCAGTCGATCCAGTCCCTGTTTGGCGCCAAGGTGGCCCATGGCCAACTGGGATTCCTCTACAACAACTACCTGTGTACCTGTAAGCGGAGGCGCCACCCCTACCAACTGGGCAGCCGCTGCATCCCCCAGTCCAATATCGCGCCGACCCTGGTCTTGAGAGAGGGGTCCTCGTCTGAGGTGGAATCGCGAGGCGCGGGGTACGGGGGGCAACCTCTGGTCATCCTGGGTGCGGCTGGGAGCCGTCGCATCACGTCGGCCATCCTGCACGTACTGAGCGGGGTGATTGACTGCGGAAGGACACTGGACAAGTCTGTGGCCCAGCCACGTGTTCATGGAATGCTGGGGCCCAAGGTCCGGATCGAACGACCTGCAGCCACGGAGCCGCTGGTAAGACGTCTGGAAGGCCGGTTTCAGAGGGTCGAGATTCGGGCCCGGAACAGTTACTCCATGGGTTGCGTGCAGGCCATCCAGTTTCAAAACGATCGTACCCTCGTGGGTGTGGCGGACCCGAGGCGAGAGGGCACTGCCGCGGGCCTCTGATTGCTCCAAGGCCAAGCCAGGTATGGATCATGATGCCAGCTAACAAGGGAAACCTGTCAAGCAGCCAGAAGCGGGTCCTGGGGCTATTCTTCTTGGGACCTCTGTTGGTCATGGTCTGCAAGTGGCCCGGGCTGCCCACCTCCGAATTCCTCATGCGCAACCTGTCGCTGGCCCATCTCTCCAAGCCCATGGAAGGTCACGTGGGGTACATCCTCTTCATGCCCTTTGGTGCTACGGTGGCCGTGTTCTTCAGGCATTTCCTGGGGATGCGGCTGCTTGGACCGTTCCGGGCGGTCCTCCTGGCGGTGGCATTTCAGATTACGGGCATCTTGCTTGGCCTGGCCTTTGTAGCGGCGGTGGTCACCGTAGTGGTGATCGTCCGGCCATTCCTCAAGGCCATTCGCCTGCCGTATTTCGCCCGTGTCTCCGTTGTCCTCAGTGTGGTGGCGATGACCATGCTCGTAGCCCTCCTCTTGAGCACGTGGCTGGACGCCAAGCCGCTGGGCCAAGTGGCCTACCTTCCCATCATTGTGCTCTGTTTGATCAGCGAGGGTTTTGCCAAGACCCTCCAGAGAGAGGGCCAGCGATCGGCCCTGTGGCGGGGGGCGATGACTGCCCTTGTGGCGGTGATCATCACGCTCTTGTACCAGATCCATGGATTCCAGCGACTATTCCTCTGTTTCCCTGAACTACTGATCCTCGAGATCGGCTGCATCATCGTGATGGCAGAGTATCTTGACCTCCGTCTCTTGGGGCGGTGGAATCCGCCTGTCGTGAGAAGACATCGTGCCCGCCGGATGCAGAAGGTCGAGTCCGCCGTCGGGTCAGGGGAGTCTTCTACTGGAGAAGGGTCACATCCATGAAGGTGGCAGTCGTGAGGAACCGGAACAACGACGGCATCCTCAGCCGGTTCGGCCAACTGTGTCCGGAGGTGTACGGCCCGCGCTCGGTGCAGAACGTGATCGACGCCCTGCGTGAGGCAGGTCACACAGTGGCCTTCTTCGAGGGTGACAAGCGACTGCTGGCCAACCTGGAGCAGTTCCTGCCGCCGGACCTCAAGACCGGACTGCCGGGCGGCATGGTATTCAACATGGCGTATGGAATCCAGGGCGACGCCCGATACACCCACGTGCCCGCGATGCTTGAGATGGCCGGGGTTCCCTATACGGGTTCCACGCCCCTGGGACACGCCCTGGCCCTCGACAAAGTCGTGACCAAGGTCCTGATGCAGGACGCAGGCGTACCGACCCCGAGGTATCAGGTCGTCAGCAGCCCCGGCCAGCGAGTCGATGGCCTGCGTTTCCCCTTGATCGTCAAGCCTCGCCACGAGTCGACCAGCTATGGCCTGCATCTTGTCCAGGATCGCCAGGAGTTGGAGCAGGCGGCGGCCGAGGTGATCACCCAGTATCAACAGGATGCCCTGGTCGAGGAGTACATCGAGGGGCGTGAGGTTGCCGTCGGGCTGCTGGGCAATGACCCTGTCGAGTTTCTGCCCCTGGTGGAGCTGGACTTCTCGGGTCGGCAGTTCCACGCCATGACCTGGGCGGACAAATACCACAAGACCCCGGATGAGCCCAAGAAGATCTGTCCTGCACCCGTGAGCGAGGAGATGGCGGACGTGCTGCGCAAGATATCCCTGGCCACGTTCCGCGCGTGCCGCTGCAAGGACTACTGCCGGGTCGATATCCGGATCGACCCGTCGGGAAGGCCCTTCGTGCTGGAGATCAACTCCATGGCCTCGCTGGGGACCGGCGGGGCGTTCGTGCTGGCTGCCCAGACGGCCGGCTACACCTTCCAGTCCTTGATCTCCCGGATCATGGATGTGGCCCATCAACGCTACTTCGGGACCTCTGCTCCCCTTGGAGAGATAGCGAGTCCTGCACGGGCAGGGTCGTCCGAGGCCGCGAACAGAGAGGGGGTAACCGAGGCCGAGTGTGTCCCCGGTACACGGGTCTTCTCCGAGCAGCAGATGGCCGAGCACCACATACCCCCCTATAAGGTGACCCGGTTCTATGAGGAGCAGATCCGACGCAGCGGCTACTATGACCAGCTCAGACAGATCGTTGAACCTTCTCTGGAAGAACTGGAGAGCCCCGGTAGCCTGGACACGAGCGGCGAGTCCGACCATACCCGGATCAAGGGGTTGCAGCACAAGTATTCCCGAACCGCCCTCCTGCTTGTGACGGATCAGTGCTTCTCCTATTGCCGTTTCTGCTTCCGCAAACGGCTCGTAGGCAAGGCCTCGCACGAGGTGGTGCGGGACTACGGGCCCGTCGCCGAGTACCTCAAAGGGCATCCGGAGATCCACGACGTCCTGCTTTCAGGGGGTGACCCGTTTGTCCTGGGCACGGAGCAACTCCACAAGATCCTGGATCACCTGCTGCCGATCCCGCATCTGACCTCGATCCGTTTCGGTACCAAGGCCATCACCCACTACCCGGCGAGATTCCGTGACAAGGGCCTCGGTGACCTCTTCCGCCGGATCACGATGGCCGGCAAGACGATGGTGATTGTGACCCATGTTGATCACGTCGGCGAGGTCTCTGAGGAGGCCGAACGAACGATCAAGAGACTGCTCACGAGTGGCGTCCAGTTCTTCAATCAGGCGGTGCTGCTGAGGGACGTCAACGACGATCCCGATATCCTTGCTGACACCTTCGGCAGGCTCTGCTCACTCGGGGTAAGGCCGTACTACCTCTTCCAGGCACGCCCGGTAAGAGGCGCTTCGCATTTCCAGGTACCTCTGCGTCGAGGGGTAGAGATCGTTCACGACGTGAACGCGAGGTTGAGCGGCCTGCAGAAGACCTTCCGCTACGTCATGTCGCACGTGAGCGGCAAGATCGAGATCCTGGAGATGGGTAGGGATGATCGGCTCTGGATGCGTTATCACCAAAGCAGAGACCCTCGCAAACTAGGCAGGGTTTTCTCGCGACCGTACCGCGAGGGTGCGTGCTGGTTTGACGACCTCCCCCGCCTGTCGAAGGTAGGAGACGCCGTCTGAACAGGCACGGCGTCAACCCGGATTTGTCTTGTGTCGTCGCTGGTTTGATCATACGATTCTGTCCCGGTCGCCTGAGAAACGGAGGCCGACGGGCGAAGTGAAAGGAGCCAAAGTATGCGTCATTGTGGATGGGTTTTTGTGGGGATCTCCGGGGTCATCCTCCTGGCTGGTTCAGGGTGCACGTCACAGCAAGGGCGACCCAGTTGGGGCGAGAACGCGCTATGGCCTGTGGATGGCCATCGGATCGTCGAGGCCGCCCGCGGTGCGCTGCTGGACCCACAGACCTGGGTGCCGGCAGCCGGGGCCTTGGTCTTCAGGATCGACGACTGGGATCACAAGGCCTCCGACTGGGCCAGCGAGCACACCCCGATCTTCGGGTCTCAAGACGGCGCCCGAAAGGCCAGTGATGACCTCCTGTTGGGCCTTAGCGCCGAGGTCCCTGTCACGGCCCTGGCCACGCCCAGTGGAGACGATCCCAAAGAATGGGCCACGGCCAAGGCAAAGGGTCTGGCCGTGGAGGGCGGTGCGGCCGGCGTCAATGGCCTCACGACCGAGTTGCTCAAGGGTGCGGTCGGTCGCGAACGGCCAAACGGCGAGAACAACAAGAGCTTCCCCTCAGGGCACGGTTCCGGGTCGTTTGCGGCGGTGGCTCTGTCCAACCGAAACCTCGACTCGATCGACATGTCCCCGGATGTCCGCCGAGTCTGCCAGATCGGCAACGTGGGTCTGGCCAGCGCAGTGGCCTGGGCCAGGGTTGAGGGCAAGGTCCACTATCCGTCGGACGTCCTGGCCGGTGCAGCCTTGGGTCATTTCTTCGCGGCCTTCATCTACGACGCCTTCATGAACCTCCCCAAGGACAGCCCCGTCGAGGTGGCGATCACGCCCCTGGACGGCGGCGGGGCCGTTAGCGTGGCCTTTCGGTTTTGAACGCCCGGCTCCCGGGGGTCCAGCCCTCCTCTGAACCAGCGGTAGGGCGGTGCGCCGGTCAGGTCGGGACCATCATCCGGCGGGCAGGACCAGACGGACGACGAATACGCCGCCGGGCTCGAGCGTGACCGTCACGGTGCCTCCCAGCGACAACAGGGTCCTCCGGACCAGTGGCAGCCCCAGGCCGAAGTGGGTGCCCGTCTCGGTACGCGAGGCATCGGCCCGCCAGAAGGTGTCGAAGACCTGGCCGACCTGCTCCGCGGACAGTTGGCAACCCGTGTTGGCGATCCGGACCTCCACTACGCTGCCCCTGCGCAGACCCGTGACCCAGATCGCACCGGACTGATCGGTGTACTCCGCTGCGTTGTCGAGCAGGTTCGAGAACACCAGGCGCAGGCCCTCCGGGTCCGAGGCGCAGGCCAGATCCGCACGCACAGCGTTCTCGAAGGTCAGGCCTCGCCTGCCGGCCTTCTCGCAGCACGAGCGCCAACAGGCGTCGATCAGGTCCGCCGGGGCGATCGACTCCCTGCGGGGCAGGGCCGAGTCTGCCTCTGTACGGGCCAGACGCAGGAGGGTGTTGACCAGGGCCTCCATGGTCTTCGTGATCTCCAGACAATCGGCCAGCGACGACCGGTACTCCGGCTCGCTGCGGGACCTGGCCAGGGTCACCTCCGCGCAGGACCGCATGCCGGCCAACGGGGTCCGCAACTCGTGGGCCATGTCTCCTGTGAACCGCCGTTCCCGTTTGAACGACGCCTCCAGGCGCGCGAGTAGATCGTTGAGCCGCCGCTTGACTGGGACCATCTCAGTGGGCATGTCCGCGGTCTCGATCCGGGCAGCGAGGTTATCCTCGCGGATGGTCGCGATCTCGGCGGCCAGGACCTTCAACGGTCGCAGGGCCTGGCGCACGATCAGGGTCCCTGCCAACAAGGACAGGGCGATCGCGCCTCCAGTGGTAATCGCCAGCAGGCCTCGAAGCCACCGTAATTGGCGAAGGAGAAGGCGGCTGTCCCGGGCTACCACCACAGTCACTGGATGGGCTGCGTCTTCCCTCCCCTCCGTACGCTCGGACCGCAACGTCAGACCCGCTGCGCGGACCGGAAGACCCGGTCGAAGCTCGAACACGCTCACCGCCGGCTCGCCGACCGGGCCCTGGAGGTTGGGCAGGTCATCGGTCCCCAAGGAGGGAGACCTGGCTGCTGCCCGGCCGTCTCCGCCCCACAGTTCATAGTAGGCCTGCGCCCCCTTGCCCTGGAACTCCGGCATCTCCCCAAGGTCCACACCCAGTTCGATCTTCTCATCCTCGCGCTCTGCAGAGGCGGCCAGCAGGCGGACCGATGAGATCAGCGATGCGTCGAACTCATGGATCAGGGTGCTGCGGATGACGGCGTACACCACCAGACCAAAGACGACCAAGAGCGTCGCCATACCGCCCGCCATGCCCGCCAACACACGGCCCTCAACGGAACGCATCATGTCTCCACCCCCAGCCTATAGCCGCGCCCTCGTATGGTGTGGATCAGAGGTCGTCTGCCTTGCCCATCGAGCTTCTTGCGGAGGTAACCGATGTATACGTCCACCACGTTGCTCGTGGCCGATGACTCGAATTCATACACGTGCTCCCATATGTCCGAACGGGACACGGTCTGACCTCCGCGAAGGACCAGGTATTCCAACAGGACGTACTCCCTGCGGGTCAGGGCGATCTCTTGTCCGTCTCGCCAGACCCGTTGGCCGGCCAGATCCACGCGGAGGTCCTCGATCTCGACACAGGGGTTCTTCTGCTGATAGCCCCGGCGCACCAGGGCCCGGATGCGGGCCAGGAGTTCCTCGAACGCAAAGGGCTTGATCAGATAGTCGTCCGCCCCCAGATTCAGTCCCTTGACCCGGTCGGGCACCGAATCTCTGGCAGTCAGGATCAGGACGGGACTCTGCTTGCCCTGGCTCCGGAGTCTCGCCAGCAGGCTCAGGCCGTCCAGACCAGGCAGCATCAGATCCAGGATGATGACGTCATAGTCGTTGCTGGTGGCGTACCAAAGGCCTTCATTGCCGTCACCGGTGACGTCTACCGCAAGGCCCTCCTCGCGGAGGCCCTTGGCCAGGGAGTTCTGCAGGGGACGGTAGTCTTCTATCAGTAAGACCCGCATCTATTGCCTATGGGAAAAAGCCCACACGCTGAGCCATTCTACCGGTCTCGGCGGGTCCCGTCAGTAGGTTGTCGGTCTTCATCTCAATGGCAAGTCGCCAGCAACTGAGATGATTCTACAATAGGGAATATGAGAATATCATGAGAAGTCGGCGCCGTGACCGGGTGCGGTCACCGGCCCGATCCTTGTCTGTCCTCCGTGTCCATAATGATAGTCCCATCCGATTCTCTGGTGCCCAACTCCCCGATGCATGCCCCGTTCTGTCGCCTTCAGGGCGTTATTTGACGATATTCCTTTCGTGGCCCGCTGGCACTGGCCTGAATCGATTGACTCGACGTATAGCCTTTGTGTAGAATAATAGATATCGGTCGTTTGGGTGTTTTCTCCGCCACCAGTTGGAAGGGTGCCGCCTTGAAGATGTATCCAGGTAATGATGGACTCGTTTGCCGTTATGTCCGCGCAGGGATGCTTGCTCTGGGATGTCTGCTGCTGCCGTGCCTGGCGTACGGTCAGACCGTGGTGATCAATGAGTTCATGGCCCAGAACACCTACACCGTGGCCGATGACTTCAACGAATACGACGACTGGATCGAGCTATACAACCCCAGCAGCAGTGCGCTGGACGTGGGAGGCCTCTACCTCACCGACAACTTCGGGAATCCCTCGCAGTGGCGGATCTCTGCCAGCCGTCCTGACCTGACGACCATCAAACCCGGCGGATTCCTCTTGATCTGGGCGGACGGACAGATCGATCAGGGGCCGCTCCATGCCAGTTTCAAACTCAGTGCATCAGGGGAGGCGATCGGGCTGTTCGCCTCGGATGGAGTCACCCGCATCGATGGTGTCACCTTCGGTGCCCAGCAGGCAGATAGGTCGTACGCCCGAATCCCAGATGGGGCTCCTTCCTGGCAGGTCGTGGATCAGCCCACCCCGGGCAGGTCGAATCTAAGCCGCAACCCTCGGATCGTGATCAACGAGATCATGTTCCATCCCCTACAGGCCGTCAATCAGCCTGAGGACGTGGCTGCGGAGTTCATCGAGCTATTCAATGCCGGGCCTGATGCCGTGGATCTGTCCGGATGGCGGTTCTCCAAGGGCGTTGGCGGATATGCCTTTCCAGTTGGGACGTCGGTGGCTGGCGGCGGGTATCTCGTGGTGGCCGCTGACGTGGATTACTTCGAGGCATTTCATCCGTGGGTGACCAACATCGTCGGCGGATGGCCGGGCAAACTGAGCAATGCCGGGGACACGATCGAGCTGGTCGATCGGGATGGGGTGCTAGTCAACCGTGTGACGTACGCCGACGAGGGGGATTGGGCGGTACGGGAGCTCGGGCCGGCGGAATCCGGTCAGCGCGGCTGGGAGTGGTCTAACCAGACCGACGGCGGTGGCCGATCCCTGGAGCTCATCAATCCTGACCTACCCAACGAGTACGGCCAGAGCTGGGCTGCGAGCAAGGTAGACGGCGGTACCCCGGGCCTGGCCAACTCCGTTGCGGCCAGTGCGGTCGCTCCCTTCATTCTGGACGTGACGCATACTCCAATCATCCCCAGGCCCGATGAGCCGGTGACCGTAACGGCCCGGATCATCGACCAGCAGGGGGGTGGGCTGACCGTCGGCCTGCGATACCGTGTGGACAAGTCGACGTATCAGAGTGCCAGTGTCTACCCCACTTACAAGGCGAGTGACTACACGGACGTGACCATGTTCGACGACGGGGCCCACGGAGACGGGCAGGCCGGCGATCGGGTGTACGCGGGACAGATACCGGCGATGCCCCACAACACGATCGTGGAGTTCTTCATCCAGGCCACGAATAAGGACGGCAAGTCCAGGACCTGGCCTGCACCGAGTCTTGTGGACGGCGTTCCACAGCAGGTCACCAACCTGCTTTATCAGGTGGACCAGACCTTTGACGCCGCTGCACACCAGGTCGCAGGTACGCAGCCGATCTACTATGTCATCATGACCGAGATGGAGCGGGGCCGGCTTGCCTACATCGGCAAGAACAGCACGCTCTCGGGGCCGGACGCCCAGATGAATGGCACCTTCATTAGCCTGGACGCCACAGGCATCGGGCTTCACTACACCGTGGGGATTCGCAACCGTGGTCATGGCACGCGTAACGGACCACCCAACAACTATCACGTCAACTTCCCGCACGACAGGCTCTGGAAAGGCCTCACCGTAATCGACTTCAACTGCCGGTACACACATTCGCAGATCATGGGCAGCGCGGTCTTTCAGATGGCCGGCTTTGTGGCCGCTGACATGGCCCCCGCGCAGTTGCGGATCAATGGCGCCAACCTGGCCTACCCGGGCACTCCCATGTACGGCGTTTACGTCCGCCTTGAGGCATTCGACGACAGCTTCGCCAAGAAGCACCTTGCGGACGATCCCAAGGGCAATCTCTACCAGTGCTTCCGTACCGACGGCGGGGGGCCGGAGGCCGAACTGCGCTACGAAGGGACCAACCCCGATACATACCGGAACCGTTACTTCAAGGCCAACAACGGGAGCCAGGACAACTGGTCGGACCTGATTCACATGTTGGACGTGCTCAACAATGCCCCTGAGGCCACGTACCTCCAGGAGGTCAGCAAGGTCATCAACGTGGATCAGTGGCTGCACTACATCGCGCTCGACTCCCTGGTGCTGAACTACGAGACAGGACTGAATCGGGGCATCGGGGACGACTACTTCATGTACTGCGGGGCCGTGGACCATCGGTTTGTGCTGGTTCCGCACGATCTGGATACAGTCCTGAACGAGGGGAACGAGCACGGCAGCGTCAGTCAGAGCATCTTCTCGATCGTCAACGGCGTGGCGGGCGGAACCGGCGTCGATGGATTGAAGCGGTTCTTCGGCCGTCCGGAGGTCATTCCCCTCTACTATCAGGCGTTGCTGGATCTCACCAACGACTTCTACAGACCGGAACGGCTCGATCCGTTGTTTGACGAGGTACTGGGCGGCTTCACGCCAAAGGCCCGCATCGACGCGATGAAGCTGTTTGTCCGGCAGCGAATCGCAGCCGTGTTGGCTCAGATCCCCCAGAAGCTGACCGTCAGCAGCGGTCTGACCGCGGCAGGCGGATATCCCCACACCACCTCTAGGCTGGTCTCACTCACGGGCCAGGCCCATGCCAGCACCACCCGCCGGGTGACCGCCAATGGCCAGCCCGCCACATGGGCGCCCCTGCAGTGTACCTGGTCGATTACCAATGTCGGCCTCTTCCCAGGGATCAACCGCGTGGTCATCCAGACCTTTGACGCTGCGGGCAAAGAGGCCGGTCGTTCCAGTATCGATATCTGGTGCGATACCGGGGCCATGACCGCCAAGGCAGGAGGCACCCTCGCCGACGAGGTCTGGACCGCGGCTGCCGGTCCCTATCACGTCACAGGCACGATCACCGTCCCTGCTGGCCGGACCCTGACCATCCAGCCCGGTGCAACGGTGTTTCTGGACAGCAGCGCGGGCCTGGCGGTCTATGGCCGCCTCGTGGCCCAGGGCACGGAGTACCAGCGCATCCGCCTGACCCGAGTTCCGGGCACCAGCGGGTCTTGGGCCGGGCTCCAATTCACCAATGCCCGCCAGCCCAACGTGCTGGCCTATGCCGATGTGGAGTACGGAGATTCCGGCTCCCAGTGCATCTCCATCCATAACTCGCAGGTGGTGATCGATCACGCGACCTTCTTCCACATGGGCTCCAAGTACCTCGACGTATGGGAGCCGCAGGTGACCATCAGCCATTCGACCTTCGGCGATCTGGGCGGCACCTATCACTGCACGGCAGAGCACATGCTCTCTGACGGCTGGTTCATCGTGTATGGGAACCTGTTCGGCAAGAACACAGGCGACAATGACATCTTCCACCTGAACCGCATGAGCGTGAAGGGGGGGCACGCCGCGGAATTCTACAACAACGTGTTCACGGGCGCTGGAGATGACCTTCTCGATGACAACGAGAGCGATACCCACATCGAAGGCAATCTCCTCATGCACGCCAACAAGAACAACGCCGGCAACCATGGGGCCTCGGCTGCGGTGACCACGGGACCTGGCGGAAGCACCGGTGTGGATAATCTCCTTACCCAGCATCTGACCGTGGTGCGGAACGTCTTCTACGAGAATGACTACGGGATCATCAGCAAGACCAGCGCGTACTCGCAGATCTACAACAACGTGTTCATCGGAAACCGCGGGGCCATCATGTTCGACGAGACGGACCGGAGCGACGCAGGCCCCGGGCGCGCCGCTGATATCGAAAGCTGCATCTTCTGGGACAACCAGGCGGACGACCCCAACACGGCCAGTGGCGCGTTGGTGGACCTGAACGATCCGCGGGCCTTCGACTTTGGCCGGTTGAGCCGCGGACAGCCACAGGTCACCGTGAACAACTCGATCCTGCCAGCCGAGTTTCACTCCCTGGGCACGGGCAACCTGGATGCGGACCCGCTGTTTGTACACCCGACCACCGATCTTGACGTCAACGTGGCAGATCCCGCGTTTCGGACGGGGTTTGAGGGCTTCGATGCCACTTCTGTTCTGATGGCCAGCGGGTTGATTCCCGATCTGCATCTCCACGCGGCCTCGCCCGCCATAGGCAGCGGGTTCAACGGCGTGGACATGGGCGCCTACGTCCCCAGTGGGGCCTCCATTGGCGGGGTCCCCTCCTCGCCCACCCCTGAGACCTACGCCACGCTCACAGTGGCAGGCCTGGACATCCACGGGTACAGATATCGGCTGACCCACTCCGGCCACACCAGCGATTGGAGCGGCGAGATGCAGCAGATGAAACCAGTCGTGCAGATCCTGCTCTCAGGCAGCACGGCCACGGCCACCTGCAACAGTCACGGGTACGCCAACGGCGACCTGATCCAGATCATGGGCGCAGACGCCCTTTCCCCGTTTTTCAATGGGACGTTTCCGATCTTCAACGTGACGGCCAATACCTTCTCCTACTCGGTCGTGCCCGGCACTGGTGTTCTGCAGAGCCAGACTCAGCCCCGGGACCTCTGGTGCCGCAGAGAGGAGCCGATCCAGTTGACCGGCCTGACAAATGGGACCTACACCGTAGAGGTCATCCGGAAGAACTCCATGGGCGTGTGGCAGGATGCGAACGATCCTGCGACCGCCGCCTGGACGGTGGACACCTCCTTCCGCCGCCTGGTGATCAACGAGGTCCTGGCTGCCAACCAATCCACGCTCGACCACGAAGGGACGTTCCCCGGCCTGGTGGAGCTGTACTATGACGGCCCAGGTCCGCTTGATCTGTCAGGCATGATGATGACCAATGACGCCAATGGTCCGAACCAGTTCGTGTTCCCCGGCGGGACCAGCATGGCCCCTGGTCAGTACCTCGTCCTGTTTGCCGACGTCGACCCCGGGACTTCGGGCCTGCACCTCGGTTTTGCGCTCAACAGCGAGGGTGACCGAGTCTATCTCTATGACCGAACGGGCGTGCTCCTCGATTCGATCCAGTTCGGCCTGCAACTGGCGGACCTGTCTGTAGGTCGGGTTGGGTCTGGCGGCCAGTGGCACCTGACCGTGCCCACCTTTGGACAGGCCAATGTGACCGGCCCGCTCGGCAACCCGGATACAGTGAAGATCAACGAGTGGCTTGCCAACGAGCAGGTCCTGTTCGCTGACGACTTCATCGAGCTCTACAACCCCAATGCAAACCCTGTGGACCTGGGAGGCCTGTTCCTGACGGCGAAGCCCGGCAAGTTCAAGATAACACCGCTGAGCTTCATTGCAGGCAGTGGCTATGCCGTGTTCCGGGCGGATGGCTCTAGTGCCCCGGGCTGCGTCAGTTTCCGTCTCTCGTCGGATGGAGATATGATAGGGCTGTTTGATGGCCAGTTGAAGGAGATCGACAGGATCATCTATGGTCCGCAGACGACCGATGTGTCCCAAGGCCGCGTGCCCGACGGAGCGGATACCATTGAGTTCCAGTTGTTGCCCACCCCCGGTGTGGCCAATCCATCCGGGAACAAGACCATCACCGCGACGGTCGCGGTCTTGGGTGAGGCGGCGGACAAGCGGGTCCTGGTTCCGACCGCCGCGGTCAGCGATGACTGGAAGGGCGGCAGGCCATTCGACGATTCGAAGTGGACGCTGTGCACCGGGGCCCCTGGCGGGGTTGGCTATGATACGAACCCTGACTATAAGCCCTTGATCACACTCGACACCCAGGCCCAGATGTATGGATCGGGCAAGAACAACACCTGCTACATCCGTATTCCGTTTGTGGTGGATGTGAATGCCCTTGCGGACGTCAATACCCTGACCCTGAAGGCGCGGTATGACGACGGTTTTGTGGCTTACTTCAACGGCACGGAGGTAGCCAGGGCCAACTTCACGGGCACCCCTTCGTGGAACTCCCACGCGGATAGCGCGATCGAGTCCGCTATCACGGACTTTGATGCCTATGTGGACATCACCGCGTACAAGGGCAACCTGAAGGCGGGGACCAACATCCTGGCCATCCACGCGATGAACGCCTCCGCGACCAGCTCCGACTTCCTCATCAGCGTGGCGATGGATGCAGTTTTCGCGAAGGTGGAGGGCCAGCCCGTCTTTGAGAAGGAGCTGAACCTGCTGGATGGCCTCCGGATCACGGAGTTGATGTACTACGCAGCCGAAGGCAGTAATCTCGATTACATCGAACTGCAGAACGTCGGTGGCGCGGCACTGGACTTGACGGGCGTACGGTTCACCAATGGCGTTGACTTTGTGTTCCCGCATATGTCGCTGGCCCCCGGCCAGTTCGTTGTTGTGGCGGCCAATGGGGGTGCCTTTCGTTCCAAGTACGGCTCGACCGTCACCGTGGCGGGCCAGTACTCGGGCAAGCTGAGCAACACCGGAGAAGAGGTTGTCCTGAGTCTACCTTTGCCTCTGGAGGCGGCCATCCTGCGTTTCACGTATGAGGATACCTGGTATCCGACCGTCAATGGGGGAGGTGACTGCCTGGTCATCAATGACCCGCTCGCACTGCCTGCCACCTGGAACGAATCACAGAGCTGGCACGCGGCTGCACCCAGTCCAGGCAGACCGTGATGCGGGGGTTTGGGAAGGGTATTGCCTTGAAGCCATGCCGGCGTAGCCGAGAAACCGTTTTGCGTATCGTGACCCGGCGATCCACGCCGGGCCCTGTAGGAGGATCATCCATGAGGAGGTTCGTTTTCTGTGTCCTGGTCAGTTCGTTGGGCAGCGTGCTCATCCACGTCTCTGACGGCGCCGACACCCAGGCCGATCAGGCTGGCGTCCAATCCGTGACGACCAAGCCCGGCGGCACTCTCAGCGGAGACGAGGTATGGACCGCTGCAGGCGGTCCCTATCGCGTCACCGGCACTCTCACCATCCCGGCTGGCAGGACCCTGACCATCGAGGCGGGCACCTCCGTGTATCTCGCCTCCGGCGTCAGCCTGGTGGTGGCCAATGGGGGGCGGCTTCTGGCCGAGGGCACAGAGACGCAGGAGATCCAGTTTACCAGTCCGCCCGGTTCAGGCACTAGTTGGGGCGGTATGACGATCAACGGCGCGGTCGGCTCACCCGAGACCCGGATCGCCTATGCCTACATCCAGGGCAACGGCAACACCTGCATTGAGGTGGCGGCCGGGACTCTGTACCTCGACCACGCCACCTTCGGCACCACGACCCACCAATACGTCTCACTCGACGGCAGTTCGTTCCTGATCAGCCACTGCACCTTCCCAACAACCACCGCATCGTTTGAACTCCTCCACGGCAACGGCGGCATCAAGTCCGGCGGTCACGGCATTGTACGGGACAGCTTCTTTGGTACCACCACCGGCTACAACGACATCATGGACTTCACGGGTGGAAACCGTGAACAGGGCCAACCCATTGTCCAATACTACAACAACGTCTTTGTCGGGGCCAGCGACGACGTCCTGGACCTCGACGGCACGGACGCCTGGATCGAAGGCAACATCTTCCTCCATTCCCACCGCAACGGAGGCACGCCGGACAGCTCCGCCGCAGTCTCGGGCGGCAGCTATGGGAGCGACATCTCGCAGATCACGATCCTGGGCAACCTCTTTTTTGACTGCGACAATGCAGCGACGGCCAAGCAAGGCAACTTCTTCACCCTCATCAACAACACCATCGTCCATACCACCAAGAAGGGTGGGGTGGATTATGCCTCGGGCGTAGTCAACCCCTGGGACACGAATGTCAGTCAAAACGAGTACGGTGCAGGCTTCTATCTGGAAGGCAACGTCATTGTGGATGCAGAGCAGTTGGTCCGCAGCTATAACCCCGCAAAGAGCATCGTCACCCTGAACAACAACATCCTGCCCATGCCGTGGGATGGCCCCGGCACCGGGAACGTCGTCGTGGACCCGCAGCTCAAGTACGTTCCGCAGGTCTCTGAAACCTACTTCACCAGTTGGGAGGAGGCGCAGGTCCTGCGGGATTGGTTCTCGCTGCAGCCGGGCTCCTTCGCCCGGGGCACCGGCCCGAATGGGACGGACATGGGCGGGGTGATCCCGCTCGGCGTCTCGGTCTGGGGCGAGCCTAGCGACACGACGAGCATGACCAGCGCGACCCTGACCGTAGGCGTGAACCGAACGGGCAGCGGCATTCCAGCAGCGGGCTTTCCCCTGGGCTCAGGGTTCACCCGCTATCGGTGGCGGCTCGATACCAACGCCTGGAGTGCGGAGACACCCATTGCCACGCCCATCAAGCTCACAGGGCTGGCCGAAGGTCCACATCACGTGGAGGTCATCGGCAAGAACGACGCCGGCACCTATCAGAACGACCCTTCGCTCGGTGCGGACGCCGTGGTGACGATGTCCTCCACCTGGACCGTGGACCCTGCCTACTGGCGTCTGCGGATCAATGAGGTGCTGGCGAACAATGTCTCCGCGATGCCACATGGCGATAGCTACCCCGGCGTGGTAGAGCTGTACTATGAAGGCCCAGGTCCGCTCGATCTGTCCGGCATGACGATGACCAATGACGCCAACTACCCAACCCGGTTTATCTTCCCTGCCGGGACGACCATGACTGCCGGCCAATACCTGGTCTTGTTTGCTGACAGCAATGCCGTGACACCGGGCATACACCTTGGGTTTGCCCTGGCTGATAACGGGGATCGGCTCTATCTGTACGACAAAAACGGTACGCTCCTGGATTCAGTCGAATTCGGCCAGCAGTTGCCGGATCTGTCAATCGGTCGAGTGAGGCCTGAGGAGGGGTGGCGTCTGACGGTTCCGACGCCTGGACAGGCCAACGTGGCCTGCCCGAACGGCAACCCCGAGGCGGTCCGGATCAACGAGTGGCTCACCAGTGCACAGGTGCTGTTTCCGACCGGCTTCATCGAGCTTTACAACCCGCAGGCCAATCCCGTGGACCTGGGAGGGACGTGTCTGACCAACGACCCTGTGGCAAAGACTCCCCTGTGCAAGATGGGGCCGCTCAGCTTCATACCAGGGAATGGGTATCCCGTATTCTGGGCGGACGGGTTGGGTGGCCCGTGGCATCTGAGTTCCCCCCCGTCCCCGGCTGGAGGGACCCTAACCCTATTGGATGGTGACTTGAAGGAGATCGACCAGGTTGTCTATGGCCCACAGACCACGGACGTGTCCCAAGGCCGGGTACCCGATGGAGCGGCTACCATTGAGTTCCTGCCGCTGCCCACCCCTGGGGTTGCGAATCCGTCGGACAAGACGATCACGACGACAACGGTGACGCTTGTACAGGAGGGGGCTAACAAGCGGGTCCTGGTTCCGACCGCCGCTGTCAGCGACAACTGGAAGGGCGGCAGGCCGTTCGATGATTCAGGTTGGACGCTCTGCGCTAGGGGGCCTGGTGGGGTTGGCTATGATACGAACCCTGACTATAAGCCCTTGATCACACTCGACACCCAGGCCCAGATGTATGGATCGGGCAAGAATAACACCTGCTATATCCGTGTCCCGTTCACGGTGGATGCGAATGCCCTTGCGGATATCAACAGCCTGACCCTGAAGGTGCGGTATGACGACGGCTTCGTAGCCTACCTCAACGGCACGGAGGTGGCCAGACGGAACTTCACAGGCACCCCATTGTGGAACTCCCACGCAGATAGCGCGATCGAGGCCGCTATCACGGCGTTTGATGCGGTTGTGGACATCTCCCAGTACAAGGGCCAGTTGAAGGCGGGGACCAACATCCTGGCCATCCACGCGATGAATGCCTCCTCGACCAGTTCGGACTTCCTCATCAGTGTGGCGATGGATGCAGTCCTCGTGAGGGTCGAGAGTACCCTGGTTCTTGAGAACGACTTGAATCTGTTGCAGGATCTGCGTGTTACGGAATTGATGTACAACGCCCCAGAGGGCGACGCCCTCGATTTCATTGAGCTGCGGAATACCGGTGCCACGGTCCTGGATTTGACCGGTGTGCGGTTCACCCAGGGCATCGACTTCGTGTTCCCCGAGGGGACATTGGCCCCGGGCCAGTACGTCGTGGTGGGTAATGAGGCTGCCTTGCGATCGAAGTACGGCACGACCGTCAACGTGGCGGGCCAATACTCGGGCCAACTGAGCAACGCCGGAGAACAGATTGTCCTGAATCTACCTTTACCTCTGGAGGCGGCCATCCTGCGATTCGCGTACGATGAGGCGTGGTATCCGACCACCAACGGTGGGGGCGACTCGCTGGTCATCAACGACCCGCTCGCACTGCCTGCCACCTGGAGCCAATCACAGAGCTGGCACGCGGCTGCCCCCAGTCCGGGCAGGCCGTGATGCAGGAGTTTGGGAAGGGTGTTACCTTGGAGCCATCCCGGCGTAGCCAAGAAACCGTCTTGCGTATCGTGACCCGGCGACCCACGCCTGGGTGATATAGGGGGATCACCCATGAGGAGATTCGTTTTCTGTGTCCTGGTCACCTCGTTGTGCAGTCCGGCGATCCGGGTCTCTGACGGCGCCGACGGCCAGGCCGATCAGGCTGCTGCCCAATCCGTGACGACCAAGGCCGGCGGCACTCTCAAGGCCGATGAGGTCTGGACCGCCGACGGCGGCCCTTATCGCGTCACCGGCACTATCACCATCCCTGCCGGCAGGACCCTGACCATTGAGCCCAACACGAGTGTGTATCTCGCCTCCCTCGTCAACCTCATAGTGGCCAACGGTGGCCGTATCCTGGCCGAGGGCACGGAGACGCAGCCGATCCGGTTTACCAGCCCGCCCGGTTCCGGCACGAGCTGGGGCGGCGTCACGATCAACGGCGCGGTCGGCTCACCTGAGACGCGCCTGGCTTATGTATTCTTCCAGGGCAACGGTGGGACCTGCATTGCAGTGCCTGGCGGCACGCTGTACCTCGACCACGCCACCTTCGGTACCACCGCCCGCCAATACGTGTCGCTCGATGGCAGTTCGTTCCTGATCAGCCATTGCACCTTCCCGACGTCGACGTTACCGTTCGAGCTCCTCCACGGCAAGGCCGGAATCAAGTCTGGCGGTCACGGCATCGTGCGGGACAGCTTCTTCGGCACCACCACCGGCTACAACGACATCATGGACTTCACGGGTGGAAACCGTGACCTGAACCAGCCCATCATCCAATACTACAACAACGTCTTTGTCGGGGCCAGCGACGACATCCTGGACCTCGACGGCACGGATGCCTGGATCGAAGGCAACATCTTTCTGCATTCTCATCGCAACGGAGGCACGCCGGATAGCTCGGCCGCAGTCTCGGGCGGCAGCGACAGCGGTCACACCTCGCAGATCACGATCCTGGGCAACCTCTTCTTCGACTGCGACAATGCAGCCACGGCCAAGCAAGGCAACTTCTTCACCCTCATCAACAACACCATCGTCCATACCACCAAGAAGGGTGGGGTGGATTATGCCTCGGGTGTGGTCAATGCCTGGGACACCAATGTCAGTCAGAGCCAGTATGGCGCGGGTTTCTACCTGGAAGGCAACGTCATTGTGGACGCGGAGCAGTTGGTTCGCAACTACAACGCCGCTAAGAGCATCGTCACCCTGAACAACAACATCCTGCCCATGCCGTGGGATGGCCCCGGCAGCGGGAACGCCGTCGTGGACCCGCAGTTGAAGTATGTTCCACAGGTGTCAGAAACGCATTTCACCAGTTGGGAAGAGGCGCAGGTCCTGTGGGACTGGTTCTCGCTCCGCCCGGGCTCCTTCGCCCGGGGCACCGGCCCGAACGGGACGGACATGGGCGGGGTGATCCCGCTCGGGGTCTCGATCTGGGGCGAGCCTGCCGTCACGACGAGCATGACCAGCGAGATCCTGACCATAGGCATGAACCGTACCAGCAGCGGCATTCCAACTGCGGGCTTTCCTCTCGGCTCAGGCTTCACCCACTATCGTTGGCGGCTCGACACCAACGCCTGGAGTGCGGAGACGCCCATTGCCACGCCCATCAAGCTCACGGGGCTGGCCAAGGGTCCGCATCACGTGGAGGTCATCGGCAAGAACGACGCCGGCACCTATCAGGACGACCCTGCTCTCGATGCGGACGCCGTGGTGACGATGTCCTCCACCTGGACCGTGGACCCTGCCTACTGGCGTCTGCGGATCAATGAGGTCCTGGCGAACAATGTCTCCGCGATGCCGCACGGCCACACTTACCCCGGTATGGTTGAGTTGTACTATGACGGTCCAGGTCCGCTCAATCTGCCCGGCATGAGGATGACCAATGACCCCAACCGTCCAACCCGGTTTGTCTTTCCCGCAGGGACGACCATGGCTGCCGGTCAGTACCTGGTCTTGTTTGCCGACACCGATGCCACAACGGCGGGCATACACCTTGGTTTCACCCTGGCGGACGAGAGGGACCAGTTGTACCTGTATGACAAGGGCGGCAAGCTCCTGGATTCCGTCGCATTCGGCCAGCAGTTGCCCGACCTGTCTATCGGACGAATCGGGACCGACGACGGGTGGCGCCTGACGGTGCCTACGCTGGGCCACCCCAATGTGGCCTGTCCGAACGGCAGTCCCTACGCGGTCAGGATCAACGAGTGGCTCGCCCGCGGACACGGGCTCTATCCGGCCGGGTTCGTCGAGCTCTACAATCCCCAGGCCAATCCCGTGGACCTGGGAGGGACGTGTCTGAACACCAAGCCCGTGGCGCAGGTTCCAGCGGTCAAGATGGGGCCGATGACCTTCATGCCGGCCAATGGCTATGCGGTGTTCTGGGGGAACGGGTCGAGCGGCGCGTGGCACCTGAGTTCCCCTCTGTCCCTGGCTGGCGGGACGATCGTGCTGGCCGATGCAGACTCGAACGAGATCGACAAGGTCCTCTACGGTCCACAGACCACCGGCGTCTCCGAAGGCCGCGTGCCCGATGGAGCCGACGCCATCGAGCCTCTGCCATCGCTTACACCCGGGGCTGCGAATCCATAGGACGGGACAACCATGAAGAGACCTCTGCATAACCGACCGGCCGATTGCCATCGCGTCCGAGCGTGGGCGTCTGCCGCTGGCGTCCTGCTGTTCTGTGCCCTGGCCTGCGGCCAGGACCCGGTAGTTGGCGCCACGTTGGTCATCCAGACTGACCTACCGCAGGCCGGCGGGTACTACAAGACCTTCACCAGTAGTTTCACCCTCCACGGCACGGCCGACGCGGTCAGGACCCAGTCGATACGGGTGAACGGTCTACCCGCCGAGTGGTCGCCGCGGGACGGCACGTGGCAGTTCGGTGAGGCCTCGGGCGGCCCCGAAGCGATCGTCGTCCAGGGTTCGGTTTGGAGGTATCTCGACGACGGCAGCGATCAGGGTGCGGCGTGGCGAGAACCGGGCTTTGACGACAGCCCTTGGAAAAGCGGCCCCGCGGAACTGGGGTACGGTGATGGGGGTGAGGCCACGGTGGTCGGCTACGGCCCCAATGCCAACAACAAGTACATCACAACGTACTTTCGCCGTTCCTTCGATGTGCCCGATGCCTCGGCGTACGCGGCTTTGAAGCTTCGACTGCTGCGAGACGATGGCGCCGTAGTCTATCTCAATGGTGCGGAGGTGGTTCGCAGCAATATGCCCACTGGTCCCATCGGCTATGCGACGCTCGCCACGGCCAGCGTGAGCGGTGCGGATGAGGGGACCTTCTGGGAGTTCGCCGTGTCACCGAGTCCGCTCCACAGCGGGACCAACGTGCTGGCCGTTGAGATCCACCAGGCCGCTGTCACCAGCAGCGACATCAGCTTCGACCTGGTGATGGAGGGAATCAGGCCCTCGGCAACGGAGGGGATCTTGTTGCCGGGCATCAATCGCGTCACGGTCCAGGCCTTTGACGGGCCGGCAGGGACCGGTCTGGAGGTGGACCGGGGCACGCTTGACATCTGGTACGATACCGGCTCAACCAATGACTACCCCAGGGACGACCAGGGGGGTGGTCCGGTGCCCGCGGGATTGAGTCTGGCCATGATGGTCAGGGACAGCTACCTGCCCGGGATCCCTATTCTGGTGCGGGTCGAGGTGATGGGGGCCGACGGCAAGGTGGACCGGGACCTCTGGGATGCCACGGCTACGCTCTCCGTTGACAACCCGGCCGTCCGGGCATCAACGAGCCAGATCTCCTTGGTCAACGGCCTCGGCAGCTCACTCGTGGTCTTCACGGGCAACGGTCGCTTTGCCTTGACCGCCACCGTCAATGGCCTCAAGGCCAGCCGGTGGTTGACCGACCTGATGGGCCAGCCAATGACCCCTGCAACGGGGACCCTCGCCGGTGACACCACGTGGACCGGCATCATCCATGTCACCGGTGACGTACTCGTGCCCGCCGGCCATGTGCTCACGATCCAGCCCGGGGCCCTCGTGCTGCTGGACGGAGTCGGTTCCGGCTCCGGGGGGATGGACATCGACGTGCAGGGGGCCATCCAATCGCTGGGCACAGCCACCTCGCCCGTGACGTTCACGGCCTTCAATCCAGCCAAGGCCTGGGGCGAGATCCACCACGACCACGCGGCCCCGTCCCTCTATCAGTACACGGATATCACCCTCGCCGGGCATTCGCCAGGGGGCGGGCACACCGGCACAGGACCGGCCATCCGACCCGTGGGCTCCAAGATCGTGTTCGATCACGTCGGCCTCACAGACAACGTCGGCAAGGTGATGCAGAGCTCCGCCGGTTCAGACCTGACGTTCTGCCACTGCCTCCTGGCACGGTCCGTGATGGGGCCGGAGATCGAGGGCACGGCCCTGTCGTGCGAGGAGAGCTGGATCGCGGAGATGGCCAACCCCGACGACTCCGACGGTATCTACATCCACGACCAATTGGCGGGGCAGGTCTGCCTGATGAGGGGAGGGGTGGTGGCCCATGTGGATGACGACTGCGTCGATACGCTCGGCTGTGACCTGACCCTGGAGGACCAGATCCTTCGGGACGCCAAGGACAAGGGCGTCAGCATCTACGGAGGCAAGGTCGCTATCAACCACTGCCTGGTCGTGGCAAACAACAAGGCCCCCGAGGACCCGACTGTGGCTACGCTTGCAGCCAAGACCTTCGAGGGTTCAACGGCCGTGGTCGCCATCGACCGTACGACGATCGTCGCGTCCAAGGTGCAGGGATACACCGATATCGGGATTCAGTCGCACAACAAGTACGCCGTCAAGAGCGGCACCATCACGTACAACGTGACCAACTCGATCATCCAGGCGACAGACCCGGTCAACGTACAGTCGCCGTATCTGGCGTCCGACGTCCACATCAGCACCACCGACGTGTCTGGTGAGCCGTGGCCCGGGACCGGCAACCTCAATACCGATCCGCTGTTCGCCGATGCAGCGGCCCACGACTATCATCTGCAAGAAGCGTCTCCATGTCGTCGTGCAGGCCTGGCCGATGGGAACGCCATAGACCTTGGCTACTACCCGTACAGCGAGCCGGGGGCCTCCAACTCGGACATGGTCTGGAAGGCCGCCCAAGGCCCATATCGGGTCAACGGGGAGCTGGCGATCGCGGCAGACACGACCCTGACCATCGAGCCTGGGACAACGGTCTTCTTTGACCCCGGGGCACGTCTATCGATACGCGGGCAGTTGATCGCCGAGGGCACCGAGTATCAGCCCATCCGCTTCACTCGTACACCACAGACGGGCGGGACCTGGAACGGCATCCAGTTCAAGGGGACTTCGGCCGACAATCGCCTTCGCTGGGCCATCCTGGAATACGGCCGGACGAACGACGGCATGCTGGGAGTGGAAGGCTCGACGCTCCTGGTCGAGCACGTGACCTTTGACCACACGGACCTGCGGCGGGTCCGCACCCAGGGATCGTCTCTGGTGGTCCGCGACTGCGTGTTCACCGACATCTTCGACGCCAATCAATCGCCTACGACCGACAACCTCAGCGAGCACATCTGGGGGAGCGTCTCTGCGGGCGGGCAGTTTCTGGCCGAGCACAACATCTTTGGCCGGGTCAAGGGACACAACGACTGCATCGACGTAGACGGACCCTCACGTCCGGCCGGTGTGATCGAGATCTGCGACAACACCTTCCTCGGGGGCGGCGACGATGCCCTGGACCTGGAGGGGGACGCCCACATCGAGGGTAATCTGTTCATGCACTTCCACAAGGACAGGTTCAATACGATAGCGGGCAACGGCAACGTCATCTCGGCCGGTGCCGGTAAGGACTACGTCGTGGTCCGCAACGTCTTCTATGACGCCGATCACGTGGCCCAGGTCAAGGACGGGGCCTTCATGACCTTTGTCAACAACACGGCCGTCCAGATCACGGGCTCGGCCCTGTACTTCGAGCTGCCCGGCCATACGCTAGGTCCGGGCCGCGGGGCCTACGTGGACGGCTGCATCTTCTGGCGGGCAGCAGAGCCGCTCTTCGACCAGACCGCGAGGGTCTCGCAACTGACGGTCAATCGATCCATCCTGCCGGAGGCCTGGCACGTCCTTGGATCGGACGACATCGAGGCCGACCCTCTCTTCGTGGACCCCAACGCCGACTGGCACCTCTTACCGGGTTCCGTGGCCAAGGGGACCGGTCCCTGGGGATTGGATCGGGGCGCCTACGTCCCAGCAGGGGCGGTCATCCAGGGGGCCCCTGATTCGGTGACGGGGCAGACCACGGTTGTCTTGACGGTGGGGGGGCCTGGCATCACGCACTACCGATATGCAGTCAACGCCCCGCAAGGTCCTTGGAGCGCGGAACGATCAGTGGATGTGCCCATTCTCCTCGAAGGCATGGAGAGGGGGCAGGCCTACACCGTGTACGTCATCGGCGAGGACTCGGCCGGGCAGTGGCAGGCCGTGCCGACGCAGACGGCCCCCTGGACCGTGCACTGACGGTTCACGCCCTCTTCATCGATCTTCTCCATCTTACTATTTGGCAAGTTCCGTCTTGACGGACGGCCGCAAATCGTTTCTACTCATGGCCTAAATGGAGGAGGGGACCCTGGGGGCTGCAACCGATTGGCGATCCAAGGGTTGCACGTCGAATCAGGGCACTGGACATGAAGGTTAGTTGGCTGGAAAGGATGCAACGATGCGAACGGCAGGACTGATAGGGGTTGTGTGTGTGCTGAGCGGTCTGGTGGCGGTCAGCGGCTGCGGGACTGAGGCCTTCGATCTGAGGGTGCAGAACGAAACCCAGCGTACCAAGATCTCCAGCCTGGAGAGCGAGTTGGCGGCTGCCAAGTTGCAGCTTGATCAGGCCCAGAGGCAGGTGTCGTCCTCGGGCCAGACGAGCACCGTGGAGGTCGAGACCCTCAGGACCAAGGTGGCGGCCCTGGAAGAGGACGTGGCCAAGAAGAAGTCCCTGATTGCCTCCATGCAGGAGCGGCTCGTGCACGGCGGCAACGCCCTGCCGGTGGAGCTTGCCAGCAAGCTCGAAGACCTCTCCAAGAAGTACCCGATGATCTCGTTCGACGCCGGTCGCGGCATGTTGAAGGTCAGTACGGACCTGCTGTTTGAGAAGGGCAGTGACGTGGTGGCATCGTCGGCTGTGGAGGCCATCAAGTCCATGTGCGGGATCCTGAACTCAGAGGAGGCGCAGAAGTTCGACGTCACCGTGGCCGGGCACACGGACGACATGCCGATCCTGAGGCCCGAGACCCTGGCCAAGCATCCCAGCAACTGGCACCTGTCCGTGCATCGGGCGATTGCGGTCCTGCACCTGATGACCAGCAACAACGTGGCCCCGGGCCGGCTGAGCGTCCGCGGGTTCGGCGAATTCCGGCCTGCGGAGCCCAACGCGGGCAGCGGCAAGGGCAACGCCAAAAACCGCCGCGTGGAGATCTACATCGTGCCGCAGGGCATGTAGGACCTGTCGGTTTGGGTGAGCAGACATCAACGCCGGCCTCGGACTGTCCGATGGCCGGCTCCAGTGCTGGAACCTCGGTTCCACAGCAGTTCCTTTTAGAACAGTGGTTTCTCTCCCAGGAGCTTACGGATTTCCCGCCGGACTCGACGTGCGATCTTGACCGCCTGGCGGGCCTCACTCAAGGAGATTGGCTCATAGTCGCCCGGGTACCGCGTGACGGTGGCATACTCGGTGAGTCTGTCCTGCTCCTTGTCATCGAGAGACGGGCGAAGCCGGGCTGGCAGGAGAACGACCAATTCCCCTATGTCATGCGTCTTTCGGAATTCCCTCCCGTGCGCAACCAACATCGCCTTGAAGTATTTCTCCACGCACTGTTGTGCATGAAAGCACACTGTGTCGGTAGGGCAATCCTTAATCTTGAGCAGATGTGCAGCCGCCTTCAGGTCATTGTCGGCCTTTGCCATCCACTCCAGGGAAACAGCCATGGCTTTCTTATCTTCGGACATACAGGACTTGCCCCTCACGCACGGCTGGGTGTTCAATCGTGCCCACTATATCCTTACGCCACTGAAATTCTTCGGGCCTGCTCACAATGATGTCCTTTGGGACATGGACATCACGCACCGCAGCCCTTATTTCAAGCTGTTTGGCCCGTTTCGAACCTTCCACGGGCAGCACGACAAGCAGGTCCACGTCGCTATCCGGCCCCGCCTGGCCGCGAGCATGGGAGCCAAAAAGGATAATCCTGTCTGGGTCGAACGCCGCGACGATTTGCCTGACCATCTGTTGGATCTGCTTTTTCACTGAGCTTCGCACTTTGACCCTACCGTATCTTCTTCCCGTGGCACCGCCAGAAGCATGGCATCCAATAGCCGTTTGTCTTCACTGCCTATAGGATACAGCGCGGACAGGGCGTTTGCCAGGCGCTGGACGTCGGGGGCCACATTGTCTGTTCTGCCCGCAGGCCTTTTCGGTACCCTGCCCGCGGCTCCCAGGTCGCTCGCGTGAGGCACATTCGCCGGGAGAACTCCACAGGGTCGCTATGGTCCTTTGGGGCCTTCCCAGTGAAGATCTGCTCCAAGGCTGTGGCGAACTCGTCCGGGTGGAACGAGCGACTTTCACGGATTTCTTTACGGAGTGTCGCGGGTTCCATCTGATTCATACCTTTCTTCCGTGGGTGGTGCGATACTCGCATTTCTAACCTCCTCATCGAGGTATTTGGCATGGTGTTGAGGGTCCTTACTGTCTCGTGCGTAGAGATCGGTCAGACGCCATGGCAAATGAGTGACGCGATTAACATCGTAGGCGTAGAAATCTGGTGCGAAGTTACATGTCTCAGCCTTGAACAGAGCGGCTGTCTTAACCTCCTTCGCACCTCGCTCCGCAAGGTACTCAAAGCCCTTTCGCAGCGTCTCACCCGTGTAAGGTTCTGCCACAACCAGGAGTATTCTCTTTCCCGTGACATTGATCGGTCCGAGATCCACGATCTTGACATGCCTATGCTTGCCCTCCCAAATGTATCTGCGGTCCAGACCCGCAAGCGTGACAATTCCCAGGTTGCCTGACAGCATACCCGCCACTACGAACCCTCCTCGGCCAAGGCCGATCACGAGATCAGGCGAGAAGTTGGCTTCTTGTATCTTAGCGATAATCTTCCGAACCGCGGCAGTCACGCGACGCCAGCCGAACCGGCCTTGTCTTTCCTGGACTACCTTCCACACCTCTCTGGCCGCTACAACCCCGCCAAGTATCGTACATGCAGCAAGAATTCCCTCAAACATTTGGGTTCATCCTCCACAACGCTGTCTTGGAACGACCAGTAACATCGTCCGGCAGGCCGCCAAGGGCCGCCTTGCCCACCAAAGGTGCAGCGTCGATGGATGTCCATGCCGGATGGGTGTCTCCCTGGCCGAGTGCTTCGACACCACTGCAATCGGAGAATCCACCTCGGCCAGCCGTTTGCATTCCTTTGGGATCATGTCCTAGCCCCTTTGCTGTTAGCCGCCATCAGACGGCATCGGAGTGCCTCACGATATGCGGCCTCAAGATGCAATTCCAACGGGCGCCCGACCTCCCTATGCTCTCCAATTACGATATCTTTGTCGGAGTCACTTAGTCTGTTGACAAAGTAGAGCCACCCAAACAAGTGAGGAGTCGTTTGCGCGGGCCTGGACATGATGTCATTGACAAGCCGACGCGCCTTCTGGTCGTCGCTAAGGACGGCTTGCCGTGTTCTTATGGCAAAGGCAATGGTCGAAAGCTCGCCCTTGCCCAATCGCTTTCGATTCTCAAGAAGTGCCACAATCTGTAGGTCTTCGATCTGTATGGGACAGACGGTGACCTCGGATGCCTTCGCTGCCGCGCGGAGACGATTTTGCAGTTGGCGGTCAGCCTCGCTCTCGGACTTGCGTGGCTTGTGCAGGCACTCGTAGATCACGACTCCAGTACAGGCAAACGCGACGTTCGCCGATAGCGCAGCGCGGAACAAGCGATTAGAAGATAGGACGTTCCACACGGCACAGGTGTCAGCGATGTTGTGCAGGTGAAATGCCGAAAAGTCAATCGCCATGGGACATCGCCCTCCGATAGAGCGTGGCGAGGTCGGCCAGTTCCACTTCGGCAATCAACAGCATTTCCGCAAGGCGACTAGCAGATATAGTACCACGCTCGTAGCTGTCGAAGCACAGCCCAACATATGCGTCCGACAATCCTCGCTGGAGTAACTCCTGCTTTCGCTCTCGGCTGCGCTGCGAGAGGCTGTCAGGCAGCTCTGGGTCTTTCTTCTCTCCAGCCGGCACCTTGAGGCGTTTGAACGTGTCCACTTGAGGGTTGCCGATCAGGTGTAGGTCGCGCAGCGCGTAGGCCAGGGGCTCAGCATTGACCATCAATCGTGCCGCCGTGTCCAAGAATGTGGCTTCCGTCCACGTAATCGACTGCTGCTGGAGAACGGTAGGCGGCAACAGGAATCGCGAGGCGAACGTGTTTGCACGGATTTCGCTGAGGTGGTCTCCGGCAGGCCCCTTGGTGTACGATACGACGAAGTCCTCCCCGTCATCGAGAATAGCATGGCCCGCTTCATGGCAGGCTGTGAATCGCTGACGGAATACGTCCTCACTGTAGTTTACAAGCACACATGGCCCGGCCGTTGGGTGTCGGATAAACAGCCCTGAGATCGTGCTTCGGCCGAGCTTTCGACGAAATACGTGAATGCCGATCGATCGAAAAGCCTCGTACACGTTGGCGGGGATCTCGGCGGCCCCGTACCCCAGATGACGCCGGAGTGATTCAGCCGCCTCCTGGCCATGTGCCTTAAAGAAGTCTCCGGTCTTTGCGAACGTGAACGGCTTTCGTGCGACATCGGAGATCTGCGACAGGAGAAACGCCTGGCATTCACACAGGAAGAGGAACTCCTGTATGGCCCACCGGTCCTCGCGGGTCAAGTCGGAGCCGTGCTTGCGGAAGAGGGATTCCGTCTGCTCGAATGGGGCGAGCTTTTCGTTTGAAATGAAGAACCTGTAATCGCACCGGAAGAAATCAGCGAGTATCAGAACCTCGTCCCCCGTTGGATCTGCTATGCAGTTGAGTATCGCGGTCATGCGATCGGGCGAAATGCCCGTGGCCTGTGTGACATCATTGGCTGTAACCTGCAACTGGGCCATGTATCGCTGCAGCTTGTCAGCGAACATGTGACGATCGAGCGACATTACAGCCCCTCCGCGGCAGCGTTGATCCCGGTGGTTGCCATAACATAGTGCTGGATACGGGTGATCTCTTGCCATTGGAGCCGTGCTGGGTCCTTCACTGCCGTGAGCCTTGGAGCGGCGTTCCAGTTCGTAACGATATAAAGCCAGTACCAGCCCTGTCGGAGCTGGCAAGTCAGACACGCCATCGCTCTATTCTTATCACCAAACCGCTTCATGATGTGATTATCGCATCAGCTCTTGATTCGTTCCCATTCGGCATCGGGGGTCGCGTCCAAGAAACCGAATTTGGCCTTTCTTCTTCAAATCCGCCAAGCCTCTCTGCAGGGTTGGGTAACTAAACAGTGATCCGGTCAGAATCTGCCCCTCATGGATACGTGGATTACCCATCTTACGACCTTGCCCTTCGCCTGGGCTTAATTGCCCTGGAGGGCACTCTGCCTTTGAAGAAAACCGGGGCGACAGGCATCGTAGCGGCAGACTCTGGACCGCAGTCGCATGCCCTGGCCAAGCTGTGGCGTATCCCGGTCATCGACGCCACGCCATTCTAATGTGTGATCCCGCAGACCACAACCCCGTTCTCGACGCCTGGGCCTACCCCCGGCTCGTCCCGCGGCCTCGGTGACCAGACCGGTCGGGGCCATAGGCCTGGCTGTGATTGTGGCAGGCTTGGTTGACGCTGAGGCCGCCTCCTACTAGAATGACCGCCTGTCTTGACCTGACAGGAGAATCCTCTGACTGGCAGAACGCGATAAGACATATGGCTACGGTGAATGAACACTATCTCAAGCTCAAGGCAGGCTACCTGTTTCCGGAGATCGGCAGGCGGGTGCGGGCCTTCAAGGAGAAGAATCCCAAGGCACAGATCATCCGCATGGGTATCGGCGACGTAACCCAGCCCCTGGCCCCTGCGGTAATCGAGGCCATGCACAAGGCCGTGGACGAGATGGGCCAGCCGGAGACCTTCAGGGGCTACGACGACGGAGGCGTGGGGTATGAATTCCTGCGGGACGCAATCCGGCAGAACGACTTTGCTGCACGCAGGGCAGACGTGGATCTCGATGAGGTCTTTGTCAGCGACGGGGCCAAGTGCGACACGGGCAACATCCAGGAGATCTTCGGTCTGGACAACGTCATCGCCGTGGCAGACCCCGTGTATCCGGTGTACGTGGATACCAACGTGATGGCCGGACGGACCGGCCAGGCGGGCGACAGCGGCCAGTACGGCGGTATCGTGTACATGCCGGCCACGGAGGCCAATGGCTTCGTGCCCGATCCACCCAGTCGGCACGTGGACATCGCCTACCTGTGTTTTCCGAACAATCCGACCGGCTCCGTGGCCACGGCGGCACAATTGGCCAAGTGGGTGGAGTACGCCAAGGCCGAGCGGGTCGTGATCTTCTTCGATGCAGCGTACGAGGCCTACATCACGGACCCCGCGATCCCGCACTCGATCTATGAGATCCCTGGGGCCAGGGACGTGGCGATCGAGTTCCGGAGCTTCTCCAAGACCGCGGGCTTCACGGGTGTGCGGTGCGCCTTCATCGTGATCCCCAAATCGGTCAAGGCCTACAAGAAGGATGGCACGGCAGTGGAGGTTCGGCCCTTGTGGAACCGGCGGCACTGCACCAAGTTCAATGGCGTCTCGTACGTCACCCAGGCAGGTGCTGCGGCAGTCTACTCCCCTGACGGTAAGAAGCAGGTCCGCAAGACCATCGATCTCTATATGGCCAACGCCGGGCTGATCCGCGAGAGGCTTACCCAACTGGGCTACCGGGTCCATGGTGGGGTCAATGCCCCGTACCTCTGGCTCAAGACGCCTGAGGGCATAGGATCGTGGGAGTTCTTCGACCTGCTGCTGACAAAGATCCACGTGGTGGGCACCCCGGGCGTGGGCTTTGGCCCAGCAGGAGAGGGGTACTTCCGGCTGACCGCCTTTGCCAGACCCGAGCACGTCCAGGAGGCCCTGGACCGGTTCGCTCAGTTGTAGGGGCGCATGAGTGAAGCCTTACTTTCAAAGGCACAAAAAACCTCAGTTGGGCACACTTTGAATAGTCTAATCCGGCCGTTTGGATTGGACTATTCAAAGGGCATCGAGGCGTCATGAATCTGTACTACTTAGCTGGCAACAACTGAAGGGGATTTCCAGATGTTGAACCACGAACCACACGAAACCCACGAACGCTGGCGCCAAGCTGGCAGTTTTGGGGCATTCGCGGGTCCGACGTCTGATCCACGGCTACGCCGTGCCTTGGGGGCCTTGCCCCAAGGGTGGCCTTCATCCGAGCCGGCTCTGCAAGCAAGCTTGCGACGACGTCTCAGACTCGGCCACGACGCGACGCCTCCGGCTGGGTCTGAATCAGCCTGCGGTGTCAAGAAGGAAGTGGAATGGACTGCACGGTCCAGAAGAAGCCGTACGCCCGTGAGCAAGCAGGGCTCCGCAGAGCAAGCTCGCTTGCGTAGCGGAGACCCGCGCCGCGCACCCGGCAGGCGCATGCCTGACGGATGGACGCGTCAGCGTCTGCGTACGGCGGTGTCGGGACAGCGACAAGAGCCAGGCAACGGCGGCAGCCCGTTCGTGGGTTTCGTGTGGTTCGTGGCTATAAAACAATCCGTCTGGTCTGTTGTTTGGAGTTCTGAACTCCGAGCTGTCAGAAGGCAGTCTACCTTCTTCGGTTGCGGCCAACGGCCGCGCTGGGCTGATGTGAGTCCTCCAGAAGGCTGGAGGACTCACATCGGGTGTGCCCAACTTAGGTTTTTCGTCTAGAACAAGTTAAGCCAGGACAAGGACATCACTGGATCAGGGATAAGTTTCGTGGCCATCTCAACAACGGCATATGTGGGTCTGGGCAGCAACCTGGGCGATCGGGCCAAGGCGATCCGAGAGGCCCTGGACGCACTGAATCAGACGCCCGAGATCCGCGTCACCGCGGTCAGTGACATCATCGAGACTCGGCCCCTGGGAAGGGCGGGCCAGCCCGACTTTCTCAATGCCGTATGCCAGGTCCGCACGACCCTGGGCGGAGAGGTGCTGCACAAGAGGCTCAGCCAGATCGAGGCAGACCTGGGCCGCGTGAGGACGGAGGATCGGTGGTCACCTCGCACCATCGACCTGGACCTCTTGCTTCTTGGCGATCAGGTCCTCAGCACGCCGGACCTGACGATCCCGCACCCGGAGATGCACCTGAGGTCCTTCGTGCTCAGGGGCGTGGTGCAGTTGGATCCAGGCCTGGTCCACCCCGTGATGGGCGAGACGGTCACAGAGCTGGCTGCCCGGCTCAATGGGGGCGACTTCATGAAGGGTGATGCCGCACCTCAACTGATCTGCCTGGCAGGGACCATTGGGGTCGGCAAGACCACATGGGCAAAGGGCCTGGCTGCGAGACTGGACGGTCAGGTGCTGTTTGAGCCGTACGACACCAATCCCTTTCTTCCTGCCGTGTATGCAGGTAAGAAGGAGCTGGGTCTGGACTCGCAGTTGTTCTTCCTGGTCCACAGGGCAGGGCAGTTGTCTCCAGCGAGCCTTGGGGCAGGGCAACTCTATTTCGCGGACTACCTGTTCGAGCAGGAGGAGATCTATGCCCGGCGCCTGCTCGACGGCCAGCAGTTGGGGCTCTACCGGGAGATCTATCCATTGTTTGTACCCAGGATCTGTCGACCGGTCCTGGTCTTGTGGCTGGAGGACTCGGCGGCCCACTGCCTGGATCGGATCACCCGGCGCAATCGGCCGTATGAGAGGGGTATCCAGGCGGCCTTTCTCCAGGCGATGGCCGACGAGTACAGGGACCTGTTCGCCAGATGGACCTGCTGCCCGGTCATTCGAGTCCGGACCGATCGGTTGAACTGCCTGTCCGACGGCGACGTAGACAACCTGGCCAGACAGGTGGTCCTTTACGTCAAGACCCCATCCGGGCCAGAGAGGTAACGCCTATGCAAGTGACCATGACCATCACCGCTGTACGGTCCGCAGTCAGGCAGGCCCGTCAACAAGGCAAGACCATCGGGTTCGTGCCGACCATGGGGGCACTTCACCGGGGACATCTCTCCCTTGTCGAGGCGGCGGCTCGGCAGTGCGACTTCATCGTGGTCAGCATCTTCGTGAATCCCACGCAGTTCGGCCCGAGCGACGACTTCAACAAGTACCCGCGACCGATCGAGCAGGATCTGGCGATCTGCACGGAACACGGTGTGGACCTCGTCTTTGCCCCCTCTCCACAGGAGATGTATGGCGATGAGGTCCTGACGTGGGTCGACGTCGAGAGACTCACCGGGCCGTTGTGCGGTTCGTTCAGGCCAGGCCATTTTCGGGGCGTCACCACGGTCTGCGCCAAGCTCTTCAACATCGTGTTGCCGGACGTCGCCTTTTTTGGCCAGAAGGATGCCCAGCAGGCCGTCGTGATCCGGCGCATGGTCAGGGATCTGAACATGCCCCTGGAGATCGTGGTCTGTCCCACGGTCCGCGAGCCGGACGGCCTGGCCATGAGCAGCCGCAATCAATACCTGACGGCCGAGCAGCGCGGCCAGGCCGGCACGATCTGCCTCGCCCTGGAGCACGCGGAAGACCAGATCCGGCGAGGCGTACGCGATGCCGATACCGTGGCGGCTGCGGTCATCGGGATTCTCCGCCAGGTCCCGGGCATCGAGATCCAATACGTCAGCCTCGTGGACGCCGAGTCGTTGCAGCCGGTCGACCCGGTGTCCGGCAAGGTGCTCATCGCCGTGGCCGTCCGGATCGGCTCCACGAGACTGATCGACAACATTGTGGTGGACGCTCACTGACAGGCGTATATAATGGATCGTTCCAGTTTTCTGGGTTGGTGTTTAATGACGGTTCTGTAGCCGATGTTTATCAAGATACTGAAGAGTAAGCTCCATCGCGGGACGGTGACTGCGGCCCAGTTGCAGTATCCGGGCAGCATCGCCATCGACCAGGCCTTGATGGATGCCGCCGGGATCATCCCTTATGAGGCCGTCTGGGTGGCGGACCTCAAGAACGGCAACCGGGTCCAGACCTACGCCGTGCCGGCCCCACGGGAAAGCGGTCGAATCGACGTCCTGGGTGCAGCCGCGCAGCGGATCCAGGCAGGGGACATCGTGATCATCATGGCCTTCGCCTACTGCAGCCCCCAAGAGGCGAGCGAGGTCAAACCCAAGGTCATCGTCCTGAATGACCGCAACCGGATCATCGGCGGCTGCGACCGATAGAAGTCGATGCCATCGCCATGCACCCAGAACTTCTGAGAATACCCTTCATCACAGACCTGACCATCAAGAGCTACGGCACCCTGATGGTCATCGGCTTCCTGGTCGCGGTCTTTGTCCTCAGGCGGCTTGGGCGGCGGGAGGGCCTTGATCCAATCCTGATCACGAACGTCTCCCTGTATTCCCTGATCGCCGGGATCGTGGGGGCCAGGCTCTTCTACGTCCTGCACTACCCAGACCGATTCAGCGGGGACTGGTTGTCTGTATTCAAGATCTGGTATGGGGGACTGGAGTTCCTCGGCGGGGTGATCCTGGCGATGGCGATGATGCTGGCCTATCTGGTGCGCCGCAGACTTCCGGTTCGTCGGACGCTGGACGTGATGGCCATTGGCCTGATGGTGGGGCTGGGCTTTGGCAGGATCGGGTGTTTCCTGAACGGCTGCTGCTTCGGCAGGCCGTCGGACCTGCCGTGGGCCGTACGGTTCCCTTACAACTCCTTCGCCTATGTCAGCCAGATCAACCCCAGTCCCGAGAGGGGCCGGGCCTCACCGCAGTTGGACCTGCCCAAAGACCCCTACTTCGACTTCAATGACGAGCAGGGCAAGTGGCACCCCAAACCCCTCTCGGCCCTGACCGACTCGCAGCGATACGACGTCACCGAGGGTCGGTGGCGATGCCTGCCGGTCCATCCCTCCCAGCTCTACGGATCGGCCAAGGGCTTCGTCCTGGCGCTGCTGCTGTACGGCTTCTGGCGCAAGGCCTGGTCCCTGCGCCAGGCCGGCAAGGCCGGCCTCTGGCTGGCGAGACCTGGCCAGACGTGGGGGCTGATGTTCGTGCTCTATGGGATCGCCCGTTTCCTGCTGGAGCTCACGCGAGATGACAACCCTTATGAGTGGGGGCACCTCACCATTTCTCAGGGGATCGGCCTGGCCATGGTAATCATTGGCGTCGGTCTGATGGTCGTCTTTGCCCGAATGCAGCCCGAGCGGATCGCAGGTCCCGGCAGGCGACCCCAGGCCTGAGTGACTTTTCCCTTGACTTTGTCACCGAGGTTTTTCATTATAGGATGTAGCCTTCAGGCGCGTCGGTGAAACCTGGGGGGTGATGTGCAGGTGGGCCGGACCTCGGCCAAGCGAGGCGTTGTGCCGCGTGAGATGCTCGTGAGGCAGGAGGCAAGCGTGGTCGTCCGTGGAGATTCTCCGTGGACGGCCGTAGCGGAGGGTCGACCTGGCGATGGGTTCAGGGCCTGCGGCACGATAGAAAGGGAGAATCGGCGTGATGGTCTCCAGATCCCCCATGAAGGTCTTGATGGGCGCCACCGCCCTGTTCGCAGTCGCCTTGGGCGCGTCACAGGCGGCGCCCCTGTCCCGGGCCAAGGATAGAGGCCTGTTGGCCTCGACGGATCCGAACCGCTCGTCGGAGGCCGGGCTGCGGTACATGCCGGGCGAGGTCATCGTCAGGCTGCGGGACGGATCTGCCTCCGATGTCACGACCTCGCCGGAGCAGAGGCAACGGGCCGCCCTGGTCCAGTTGCAGGCCAGACACGGACTGCACGCCTGCAGCCCGATCACGGGGTCGGACCCGGGGCGGGCCCACCGCCTGGAGACCACCCGGGACGTGGCGTCGGTGTGCGCGGAGCTGAGGAGTGACTCGGCGGTCGAGTTCGCACAGCCGAACTACCGCTACCACCCCTTTGCCGTGCCGAACGACCCCCTCTTTGCAGATCAGTACGCCCACCAATTGGCCCAGTTGCCCGATGCCTGGGACGTCACGACCGGCAGTCCCACGGTGGTCGTGGCCCTGATCGGCACCGGGGTGGACGTCAACCACCCGGACCTGAAGGACAACATCTGGACCAACGAGCACGAGGTACCGGGCAACGGCAAGGACGACGACGGCAATGGCTACATCGACGACGTGCACGGCTGGGACTTCGGGGACTCGGACGGGGACGTCTATCCCACGGGGTCCTCCGACTACGCAGCGCACGAGACCATGGTGGCTGGGATCATCGCAGCCGTGGGCAACAACGGGATCGGCCCCTGCGGGGTGACCTGGCACTGCAAGATCATGCCCCTGCGTCTGAGTGACAACTTCACCTCGGCCGAGGTGGCCGGGGCCCTCCGCTATGCCGCTGACAATGGGGCTCGGATCGTCAACATGAGCTTCGGGGCAGACGAGTTCGGCCCAGAGGGTGATCCCCTCGTGAAACAGGCCATTGACTACGCCTTTGGCAAGGGCGTGCTGCTCGTGGCCGCTGCAGGCAACAACGACACGGACCGGCCGAACTGGCCTGCGGCCTACTACAACGTCCTGGCCGTGGCTGCCACCGACGGCGAGGACATGCGGGCCCGCTGGGGGAACGGCAGCGCAGGCAGCAGTTTTGGCCTGTGGGTGGATCTGGCCGCCCCGGGGACCGAGATGGCGACCTGCACCCTCAACGCCAAGTATGCAGCCGTGGATGGGACCTCGTTCTCCTCTCCCTACGTAGCGGGGGTTGCGGCACTACTCCTTTCCAAGCGGCCCGATCTGACGCCTATGGAGGTCCGGGCCATCCTGGAGAATACCACGGACCCCGTCGACTACGGCTCCATGGACCCCAACCTGAGCTACGTCGGCACCGGTCGAGTCAACGCCTATAAGGCCCTGCAAGGGGCCGCCGTGGCGTACCCCCTGGGCGAGATCGTGGAGCCCAGGCCCAGGGGGGAATTCGCCCTCGATGCCAACGAGATCCCGATGTCGCTGTTCGTCCTGGGCGACACCTATCGCCTGGAATACAGGAGATATGCAGAGGAGGCGTGGACCTCGATCAAGGAGGGCCCCGTTGCAGCGGAGGCCGCGGACAAGGGACTGATCCACCTGTCCCTGGCCAATCCGGGAGTGGGTTCCTACTTGCTCCGCCTCAGCGTCACGCGAGACGGCGCCGTACATACGGACCAGAAGGCATTCGGCGTGCCGGCCAGCCCCGAGCGACAGGATTGGCCGCTCGCCCTGTCAGGATCGGATGCGATCTACAACCTTTTCTACTCCAGTCCCGTATGCCTCGACACGAACGCGGACGGCCGCCAGGAGGTGGTCCAATCCTTGTTCTGGGAATCGTTGACGGACTATGGAAACGACACCCACCTCTGGAATCCGGATGGGAACTCCATGACCGGCTGGCCCAAAGCCCTGGATGACTATTCGCTGCCGCTGACGAGCGTGGTGGGAGACATCGATGGGGACGCCGACCTCGAGGTCGTGACCGTGACCGACTGGGGCTACGCCTATGCCTGGCACGCCGAGACCGGAGAACCCGTCTCAGGCTGGCCTGTGGTCCTGGGCAGTTGGGACGCCGAGGTCCTGTCGAGTCCCGTGCTCGCCGACCTGGACGGCGACGGCGACAGTGAGATCCTCGTGGCCGTGCTCGGCAGCACCAACGTCCTGTATGCCCTCCAGGGCAACGGGACGGGGATGTGGGCAAGGCTCTACGAGGTGCGAGGCCCGTTCAGCGTGGCGGACCTGGATGGCGACGGCGACGTAGAGATCGCCCTGTGCGGGTACGCCCCGGCCACCTCCAGCATCTACACCTACATCCTGGACAACCAGGGCCAGATGGTCAAGCGGTGGAAGGGAGGCAGCGACATGGGCACGGCCGTCGCGGATCTCGACGGGGACGGCAAACGGGAGGTCGTGTTCTGCACCTCCGACAGCGTCAAGGCCGTTCACCTGGACGGCACCACCCTGTGGTCGACCAAGGTGCCGGGCGAGTTCGGCTCGACCGGCGCCCTCAGCATCGGGGACCTCGATGGAGACGGCAAAAAGGAGGTCTTCGTCTCGACCCTGGTGGAAGGCGGCAGCCTCGCATATACCCTGGTCTACGCCTTCGACTATAAGGGCCGCCTGCTCAGCAACGCCGGATTCCCCAAGATGATCATCGGCAATCCCGTCAACTGCGAGCCTCTGATCGGTGACGTGGACGGCGATGGGGACAAGGAGCTGCTCGTGGCCGCAGCGGGCGAGGCCTTGATGGCCTGGAATCCGGACGGCACCGTCGCACCGGGCTTCCCCAGGCTCGGCGTCTGTGCATCAAGCTACGTCACTCCCGCGTTGACCGATCTGGATGGGGACGGGACCCTGGAACTCCTGGCCGGAGGCGATGACTACCGATTCCACGTGATCGACCTGCCTGGCCGATGCATGCCCGGCACCGTGGATTGGGGCCAGTTCCGCCATGATCCTCAGGGCTCGGGGTGGGCCTCGAGGCCGCCCACACTGAATCCGGCCTCTGTGCCGGCGGAGGTCAAACCGGGGCAGGTTCTCCGGTTCCAGATGACCGCCACCAACCCGGACAACCTCCCCGTTCGCTTTTACGTCGGACAGATGCCCGAAGGGGCCTGGTTCGAAAAGCAGACCAACACCGTGGTCTGGAAGCCCACAGCGGATCAGGTGCTCCAGACCTACAGCTTCCGCGTCATGGTCACGGACGGAGTCCGGCAGGACGTGCAGGCCGTGTCGATCACCGTGGTGCCTGATGCGATCTACTACGCCGACATGGACACGGACCCAGGCTGGTCATTGGACGAAGGCTGGGCCTGGGGTACGCCCAAGGGCAAGGGGTCGTGGAAGGGCGATCCCAACTCAGGTCACACCGGCTCGAACGTCATGGGCTACAACCTGGACGGAGACTACGCCAACGCCATGGGACAGACGCGGTACGCCACCACGGGGGCCATCCACTGTACGAGGTACAAGGACGTCCGGCTGGGCTTCTGGCGTTGGCTGGGCGTGGAATCCCCGTATGACAAGGCGAGCGTCCAGGTCTCCAACGACGGCACCCTTTGGGTGGACCTGTGGACCGCGGGCCAGTCGCGCGTATCGGATGGGGCCTGGCAGTTTGTCGAGTACCCAGTACCCTCGTCGATCGCCGACGGCCAGGCCACGGTCTACTTCCGCTGGGGCATCGGTCCCACGGACGACGCCGTGACCTACCCGGGCTGGAACATCGACGACGTGCAGGTCACGGGCACTCGGACCGAATGACGGGGTTGGGCTCGGTACTCGGACGCTCGTTACACTCGCTGTTCGGCGTTTGGACGGTCGCTACGCTCCCTCTTCGGTGTTCGCGAATAGGGCAAGAACGTAAGAAGGTACGAATGTAGGAACGTAAGAACGGTGGATCCCGTCCGAGCGTCTTCCCTTCTTCGCTTCTTACGTTCTTACCTTCTTGCCTTCCGAGCTTCTTACTCGCCAAAGGGGGGCTTGCAGTAGGAGGCCCCGCGGAGTAGAACTCTGGGGCAATGGCTAGTCTTGATCCGAGCGCAACACCCTCTCGCCCGCGTCTGGTGCTCAGTCTGGGCATGGGCATCGCGGCTATCTCCTGCGCCTCGATCTTCATCCGCTGTGCCCAGGGGCATGGCATGCCGGCCCTTTCTATTGCCGCCTGGCGATTGGTCTTTGCCTGTGCGGTCATCTGGCCCTGGGCCATGATCCGGTACAGGTCCGAGATCCGAGCCATTGCCGGCAAAGACCTGGGGCTGCTCGTCGTATCAGGCGTGTTCCTGGGCCTGCACTTTGCCACGTGGATCGCCTCCCTTGACTACACCTCTGTGGCCAGCTCCGTGGTGCTGGTGAGCCTTGGACCTGTGTTCGTGGGTATGGGGTCATGGCTGATCCTGGGGGAGCGGCCTGGGATGGGGACCATCGCTGGGCTGGGCCTGGCCACAGCAGGCAGTGTGGTCATCGGGTGGGGCGACCTTGGCGCAGGGCGGAATCGCCTGATGGGCGACATCCTGGCCCTGGCAGGGGCCGTGTTCGTAGCCGGGTATCTCATGATCGGGCGAAGGGCCCGGGCACGGCTGTCCCTTACCGCCTACATCGCCGTGGTGTACGGCGTGGCCATGGTCACCCTGCTGATCATGGTCAGGGCATCCGGCCAGCCCATGCTCGGTCTGAGCCCTGCGGCGTATGGCTGGGCCGCAGCCCTGGGCCTCGTGCCGCAGCTCGTGGGTCACTCCACGCTGAATTGGGCCTTGCGATACCTGTCCGCCACGCTGGTGGCACTGGTCACCCTGGCCGAGCCTATCGGCTCCAGCCTGCTGGCCTATCTCCTGCTGCACGAGTCGATCACGCCGGCCACGGCCCTGGGCGGCGTGCTGGTCCTGACGGGCATTGCCCTGGCCTCACGATCCGAAGATCGG
>Ga0209777_10000186_pt1 | contig 109220 bp, 93 predicted proteins | sample FrelakmetHBP12HB_FD_187147 | JGI IMG/M metagenome (GOLD analysis project Ga0209777, IMG submission 187147) | Freshwater lake sediment microbial communities from the University of Notre Dame, USA, for methane emissions studies -HBP12 HB (SPAdes)... | ecosystem: Environmental > Aquatic >...
GTGTGGCGTGGTGGTGTGTTCTACCTGAGGAACAGTCCGACGGTGACAACATCCGTAGTCTATGGCCTGCCAACCGATACGCCGTTTTTCTGGACCGACAATGGCACCAGCAAGGTCGGTGTATTCCGGAATGGTGTGTTTTACCTGAGGAATAGTCCAACGGTGACAACATCCGTAGTCTATGGCCTGCCGACCGATACACCACTTATTGGCGACTGGAACGGCACTGGCACGGATACCGTAGGTGTGTGGCGTGGTGGTGTGTTCTACCTGAGGAACAGTCCGACGGTGACAACATCCGTAGTCTATGGCCTGCCAACCGATACACCGATTGTCGGTAAGTGGGGCTAAAAAGAACTCATGTCAAATTAAAAAAAGGTTTGGGAAGAAGTAACACTAGATTCCGTTATCGTTGATATCAGGAAAACGAATTGCGGTGCATCGGTCGTATACCTCGCTTAATTACACTGGTCAGTTTCTATCTAGAAGAAGATTGCGGAGCAGAAAATGTCGGACCTTTACCGGCCTCTCACACCGGATAGCATTATAGCGGGTCATCGTACTGCCTGATACGACGAATAGAAGGCAGCGATGCTGCTGATTGCCATGACAACGAATACCCCAAGCCCGGCCATAAGAGCTGAGGTACCAGGATCTGGCATCCGGGACGACCCCATCAGAGTAATGCAGAAAAACCCACGAATGCATCCAGAACGGTTCAGACCTCACTGAGTATGACCAAGGGTAGAAAAGATCGGGGGGTCCAGGAATGGTTCTTGGCTGATTGACTCTGACGTGAGTGGTAGATGGAGTACCGTGGATAAAAACGATGCGTTCGGTAGCACCGGATGGATTCCGTTCGTTCGGGGAATGGACCCGATTTTGTCGGAAAATAGCAACCGAAAAAAATATGCTATTGGGTAAAATGAAATATCTTGGTTACATCTTAATCGATACATTTTTTAAAATATTTTTACCTAGTAAGTTTCAAAATTTGAAACGAAAGAGCACCCTTTAATATTTCCCCTCTATATGGTATAGACTGAAGCGAGGCACCAGCGCCTCGCCACACTTTAATATGCAACAAAAACTGAATAAATAGAATACATTGTTATTATGAATTAATTATGAATGGAGGTAAAAATTCCATGAAGAAACTGATTGTTCTTGGGCTGATCCTTACCCTTTTGTTAATTGCCGGCCCAGTATCTGCATTGAATCTGACGGTGGCCAATTTTAGTGCAAACGTAACGAGTGGTGCTGCACCATTAGCTGTTGGTTTTACGGATCTATCTGTCAATGCAACCGGATGGGTCTGGTATTTCGGTGACGAGTCGTATAACAACTCGTGGCAGCAGATGAATGCATCTGACGGTTTCACTGCTGCATTTCATAATAGTGCAGTAGCATTGCCCGATGGCAGTATCGTGTATTGTCCAGCGTGGAATCTTCGAAATGAGACATACCGATCTACGGATGATGGTGCTTCATGGCAGTTAGTAAACGGCAGTGGGGGATGGGAAGCACGAGGTGAAACGTATAACAGCATGGCAGTCCTGACTGACGGTACAATCGTGAAAATGGGAGGATCTGATGGCAATACTATCTTTTATAACGATACATGGAAATCAACCGATAAAGGATCAACGTGGGAGTTGGTAAACTCCAGTTCCGGGTGGTCTCCACGAGCAAATACTGTTGCTGTAGCATTATCAGATGACAGTGTAGTAATCATGGGGGGTAATTATGGGCCCAATAACGACAATCTTTTGAATGATGTATGGCGTTCAACGGATCAAGGCTTTACATGGACACAGATAAACGAAAGTGCCGGCTGGTCGCCAAGAAGAGTCCACGCCGCCGTACCATTTAGTGACGGAAGTATTGTTCTCATGGGCGGATTTGCCGGTAATAACCGGAACGATACATGGCTGTCCCAGGATAAAGGGTATACCTGGGCACAAGTAAACGCCAGTAGCGGGTGGTCAGCCCGCCGGGCTATGAATGCAGCAGCAATGCCGGACGGAAGTATCGTGCTGGTGGGGGGCATTACCAGCAATAGCACCGGCGGCGATATATTTCTGAATGATGTATGGCGATCAACGGATAGAGGCTCTACATGGACACAAGTTAATTCCAATGCGTTTCCCCCAAGAGCCGGCCCCAGTATTGCTGTAACTTCTGATGGTAGTTTAGTGGTAATGGATGGCCTTTACATTGACAGCACACAATCTCCAAACGATGTCTGGAGATTGCGTGCTGAAGGTTCAACGGCACAGAATTCGTCGCATACCTATACTGCACCGGGTACCTATCAGGTATCGCTGCAGGTACGCAATGCCGATGGATATAATACTACGCGAAAAACAGGATTTATTACCGTTTCTGCTCCAATAGCCCCGGTTGCGAGTTTCACGACGAATGTTACATCTGGCACTGCTCCGCTGTCGGTACAATTCAACGATACATCTTCCAATGTTCCGACAGCATGGAACTGGTCGTTCACCAACATCACTCCGGGAAATAACACGCAGGTATGGTTCTCGCAGGTACGGAACCCGGTACAGACCTTTGGTGGCGGTAACTTCTCGATCGTATTGAATGCGAGCAACAGTGCCGGCAACAGTATCTCAACCCAAGTTACGTTCATCAATGTCACTGCAGCTACCGGTGCCCCGGTTGCCAGTTTCACGACGAATGTTACGTCTGGCACTGCTCCGCTGTCTGTGCAATTCAACGATACATCTTCCAATGTTCCGACAGCATGGAACTGGTCGTTCACCAACATCACTCCGGGAAATAACACGCAGGTATGGTTCTCGCAGGTACAGAACCCGGTACAGACCTTTGGTGTGGGTAACTTCTCGATCGTATTGAATGCGAGCAACATTGCGGGCAACAGTATCTCAACCCAGGTTACGTTCATCAACGTGACGAATCAGTCGGCAAGCATCGGTGTGTGGCGCGGTGGTGTGTTCTACCTGAGGAACAGTCCGACGGTGACAACTTCCGTAGTCTATGGCCTGCCAACCGATACCCCGCTGACTGGCGACTGGAACGGCACTGGCACGGATACTGCAGGTGTGTGGCGCGGTGGTGTGTTCTACCTGAGGAACAGTCCGACGGTGACAACTTCCGTAGTCTATGGCCTGCCAACCGATACCCCGCTGATTGGCGACTGGAACGGCACTGGCACGGATACTGCAGGTGTGTGGCGCGGTGGTGTGTTCTACCTGAGGAACAGTCCGACGGTAACAACATCGGTAGTCTATGGCTTGCCAACCGATACGCCGTTTATCTGGACCGACAATGGCACCAGCAAGGTCGGCGTATTCCGGAATGGTGTGTTCTACCTGAGGAACAGTCCGACGGTAACAACTTCCGTAGTCTATGGCCTGCCAACCGATACCCCGCTGATTGGCGACTGGAACGGCACTGGCACGGATACTGCAGGTGTGTGGCGCGGTGGTGCGTTCTATTTGAGGAACAGTCCGACGGTGACAACTTCCGTAGTCTATGGCTTGCCAACCGATACACCGATTGTCGGTAAGTGGGGCTAAAGAAAGACTAAGAGCTGGGCTGAAATTTTCCTCTCTATTTTTTTATCTCTGTGTTTGAAGAGATGGCCCAGGGAAAGGTGGATTGTCTATTGAATATTTGGTAAATACTAATAAGGATAAAATTACCGATTGAATAATTGTTCTTTAAATATTTCTTTCGAGGATTCTTGCATAAAATTGTGAGAGCTCAATGAAATCTGAGAAAAGAACCTTAATTGCATTTATACCAGATATTAAAAATATAGGGAGAATCAAAAAAAAATAAAGACGTATACAAAGACGTTATGTCATCGGCTTTTTCAATAAATATGCATCCTGTCCTGCATCCTTTGCACCGTCCGGAATAAAATCGACAACAATAAAATCTTTAGCGAGTTTACCCCGTATATACGACTCAGGATGGTATGTGCCACAGTAATTTGTTCCCTTCATGGTGTCATTGTAAATTATTACATTGCCTTTCATGAAATTCTCCCTGTCGATTTCCGTCAAATGCGGGGCGTTTATTCTGGATTTTCCATGGGTTGTCATATAGATATAGCCACCAGGTTTGAGGACTCTCTGGAGTTCATTGATCCAGAAGAACTGAAGGTTTTCCGGAAGATGAGTAAACACAGAAATTGCATAAATAAAATCAAAGGTTTCGTCCGGGCAAGTAAGGGGCTTGTCGAACTCGTTTATTCCAAATCTTGCAAACGGGAATGAGCGGCGACAAAAATCGAGGAAGACCGGGTTGTAATCGAGGCCGACTATGTTTGCATTTTTGAAATTCTTCCAATGCCTGATTATTCTGCCACAACCACAACCGAAATCGAGAACTGATTTAAAATCGCTCAAATGCGATCTGTTTTTTTCCAATATTTCCTTAATAGATGAAATACCTACCAGACTGTTCTCATAAAATGCGTTCTGGTCATATTGACCGGTAACAAGAAATACCAGTTCTTTTGATGGCAGGGGTAATCCATCCGGTGCAAGCAAGAAAGAATCATTAGTCGCTCCTCCAATCTCAGACTGTTCATTTCTATTAAAAAAAATTCTTTTGATGCGATGAGAAATGCTATTCGAGGCCATGAAATCTCATGTACATTATCGAGATTTGTTTATTAATTTTTAGTAATAACAGAAAACCCAACTACTCAAAAAAATTGCATCACTAACTTAATCGTGAAAAAAATTCTCTTATTTTTTCTTGCATACAAAAAAATTTTCATAGCTGGAAATCGCACCACTTTCAATAAGATTCTCTCAAGAAAACAAACCCAATTGAGGACACGTGTATCTTCTTGCTTTGCCTTATCAAAATTGTTGATGATGTCTTTCATCAACAAGTGAAGAATAGACCCACCCATATTTTTTTCTTCGATTATATCAAAGGTTGTCAATAGAACTGATTTAATATCTGTGCGATTACGACGTTATTTTTTCCTTCCGAAGGACGATCGTGTTAGCATCACCGGAAAAATGACTGACGGCAAACCCTTCTTTTATAGCTTTTCTTTGTGCCTCTTTTACCGATGTCGGATTGACACAAAACACATCGATCGATTTAACGCATTTATGCTGAAGTAACCCTCTCTCCAATTGACCGGTCCCGCAGCCGATACTCAAGCATGATTGGTTAAAAAGAGAATACTTTTCCTTTATATAGTGAGCCCAATGAACCTTTAGTGTCCATAGACAGGTGCTGGAATAGTTGTGCAATACGGGCGATTCCTGCCAAAGCGTTTTTTTTGGTGAAACAGAATACGTCATAGTCTCAAAATTTCCAGGGTTTCATTTTTTCTGATCTCTCTGAAGGGAGTTATTTTTTTCATTTCTTTATCTGACCTTCTATCTCGGAAATGAGCAATTGGATATCATTCCTGCATTTCTCTTCGCCAAAGTTTCGTATTACAAAATCAAGAGAATTCCGCTGGATTTTTTCCCATAACAGACTGTTTTTGTATAGGGTAATTATTTTTTGAGAAAACTCACCGGGATTCGTTCCAACGAGCACCTCCTGTCCATCAGTAACATTAATTTGACCAGCGATAATTTCTGAAACCACTGATGGGATGCCATAACTCATTGCTTCCACAAGTTTCAAAGGTATCCCCGCGGCGTACCTGTGGGGGACAATAAAAATCCGGGCGTTTTTATAATAATCATCAAGATCCTTTACATATCCAGTTATTATAATTGATGAAGATGAAAGTTTTTTTATGGAATCGGGAGGGTTTATCCCCACTATATAGAGTTTACAGGACAATGCTTCTTTCACGGTGGGCCAGATTTTTTTTATAAAATAAAATATTGCATCATCATTGGGGCCTTCCGGAGCTAAAAAACTACCTACAAACAGAAGGTCCTTTCGTGAATCAAATCCTGTTATTGCATCTTGAATGCTGACGGAATGACCGAATGTAGCAATATTTTTTGAAATTCCATTTTTATTAATGATAGATTTTTCATTTTCTGATACCGTAACAATAAGATCTGCTTTTTTCATCAATCCGAATTCTTTCCGCCGCATTATTTCGATTTCGTCATCTTGAATATCGAATCCTTTGACTTTCGCTTTCAATATCTCACGGGTTGAGAATAACGCTTCTGCGTCGTATACTAAAATTGATTTCGGGAAATACGATTTTATGATATCATAGGATTTTTCAAAATTATGAGGTCTGCTCACAATCACAATATCATAAAAATCCCTGCGTTCAATGGCAAATTCCAAAAGATTCAATTTTTTTCCATAGATAACTTCAATGCCGATCTGTTGAAATTCTGAAGTGTATGGTTGCCAGGCTGTCGTTTCAGCAAGAGGAAAAATCGTTACCCGATACCCCGTTTCGCCCAGATATGTCAGGAGTTTGTTCGCTCTTGGATATCCTGAACCCTGGTCTGATGCCGGAATCCTGTCATCAAGATAGAGGATCGTTTTTTTCTGTCTGGCATCTCGTGCCTGCAGTATATTATCTGGAGAATATTCGCTTTTTGTTTTTAAAAGATCCTGCCACTTCTCTATAAATTTTCGTTGATTTTCTATCATATACCTGTTCGCATGCTCTCTTGAACTGCTGGTAAACTCGTTATGATATATGATAACATCGGGCTGGAATATGACGTGAAATCCTAGATGCCGGATACCGAGACAGAGATCTGCATCCTCATAATAGGCTGGGATATATCGTTTATCAAATCCATTCAGTTTCCTGAAGAGGTCCTGCCTGACCAGTAAACAGGCTCCTGAAATAAAATCGACGTCCCGTAGATATGAGTATTCGGGCTTAAGTAGATCATCACCTCTTCCATAACCAGTGGCGCTGCCATCACTCCAGAGAATACTTCCCGCCTCCTGTAATTTACCATTCGGCCATATCAGTTTCCCGCCAACTGCCCCGCAATCTGGAAAGTGTTCTATTGTCGATGCAAGACCAGAGAGCCAGTGCTCGGTAACCTTGGTATCGTTATTCAGGAAAAGCAGATACGTACCACGGGCTTTCTCTGTCCCTTTGTTGCACCCCAGAATAAACCCAAGATTCTCTTCATTTAAAATTTGGACGATATTGTCCACTTTTTTTAAGAGTACTCTGGTCTCATCTGTTGATCGATTATCAACAAGTATTATTTCATAGGGAATATCGGTATTTCCAAGAAGGCTTTCAAGACATTGTAACGTATATGCTGCTTTGTTGTAAGTCAGAATTATAATTGAAACAACGGGACTTTCATGACAGGGAAAAACCAACCGTTTATGCCGGAGGCTAAGAAAAGATTGTAATTGGTCATCCAATTGTTTCTCCAGGGGAGCCTCAAGGGTTCCAGAACTTTTTTTTTCTTTCGGTGCCTGATATCTATCATTCTTCTCTCGCAGTTTTCGATCATTTATTTTAGCATGCTGATAATTTCTGAAGGAAATATAACATTCTTTCCATCCCTTGTTATAGAAAATGTTCATTCCTTTTAACCCCAGATCAAACAGCCTCCTTCTTTTTGTGTACCGAGGAAGAATCTGCTCAATAATTTTGTTATGAAATTTCATTGTGAGTTGCCAGACTATACTGGTTTCAATGGATGAAATATTCCGTTCTAGGGAGAGGATGCGGACAGATTGTTCCTGGATCTGTCGATCTTTCGTTAACAATTCCAGCGAAATTGTCTGGACGTTATTATTGATTTCTTGCAACTGCTGATTCATAACGGCCAGGTCTTCATGCATTATCTTAAGTTCCTGGTTTCTATCGGATACTGCCAGTTCCAGGGACTGGATCTTAGAAGCAGACTCGTTTATGGATGCATCCTTCAAAGTGATGTTCTGTTCCAGGGACTGGATCTTAGAAGCAAACTCGTTTATGGATGCATCCTTCAAAGTGATATTCTGTTCGAGTGATTGAATCTGAGTAAGCGTTTTATTGATTGTAGTATTAAGAAGTGCAATTTCAGTATCTGATATATCAACTAAGTAACTTTTTTGAATTTCATTTGTATCTATTTTATGATTTGATGCGATTGCGACAAAATATTTTGGCACTTTTTCAATATCACTTCCAAAAGAAAATTGATGATTCTCCAGTGTAATGACAAATTCGCTGGACAAATTTGTTTTCTTTACTGATGTGGGATAAATTGAAGATCCTGAAAAAAATCTCTGACCTAATATAACGACATTTAAAAAATTTTTCCCCATAAGAGTACAAAATTCAGAATAATACAATTCTTTCTGATGAAAGGGATTGTGGTAATTATGTTCATCAGAATATGTTTGCTTATTAGGGGTTGAAATTATTAACAGACCATCATCTTTTAGCAATCGTTTAATTTCAAAAAAAAGTGTATCATGGTCTTTGATGTGTTCTATAGCCTCAAAGCACACAATCACATCGAATATATTCTTTCTCTGTACCGGCACGTTGAGTATTGATCCCTGTCTGAATTCGATATTTTCTTTATTATACCTTTTTGTAGCGTGAATTATCGTCTCGTGATCTATTTCGATGCCAACTACACATTGAGCAGTCTGAGAAAGCATGAATGTTCCAAACCCCTCCCCCGATGCAAGATCAAGCACTTTTTTATTTTTTACATATTGTGAAGCAAAAGCATAACGATGCAGATGCTCATAATGAATTTCTGCGCCACATACTGAGGGATCAATATATGGTAAATATCGTTCTCCGGTCCATTCAAGCATTACTATTCATCCCTCTTTTAGGAATTGCTATTCATACGTGACAACTCTGACGACGCTATTTTGCTATCCTCGCATATCTCAATTTCCGCTTCAAGATCAATGAGACCTGTATATTTATCATGAATCACTTTTAACCAGACATGATCTTCAAGACTGTCTAATATTTCTATATCCGCTGGTGAAAAAGAATTTCCATTGGAATGAATAAGGGCAACTGCAGGAGTAATCGAATAGAGGCCAGCACCCAGTTTTACGGGAAATTTAATTGAGATTGATGAAATATCTCCTTTCTTTTTGGGTAGGAAATCTTGTTTTTCCCAGCGAGTATTAATTGCGTAAATATCTTGAAACTTGCTACGAATAATAAACCCTGCAGTACTTTTACAATTAATTATACAATTAAATTTGATAAAGAACCGTAAACAAGCAACCTCACCAAAATAGAACGTTGATCGTGAATTATTATTTTCGTTCATCAAATCCACAAAAAAGATCTCCGCTTTTTTATTTCCAATCCGGTTTTTAATCTGTTCCGCGAATGATGCATTATCTAGTGCGGGACTCTGATTGAGGTCATCGACGGCATTGAATTGAGTTACTACCGATGCTTTAAGGGCTTTTACGAGCTTCCCCCATCCCCAAGCACACCAGCAATAACTCAGATCATCTCCGGAACCCGATGTGGTGAACACAAAAGTAACTGTCTTGCCTGAAAATCTCTCGAGGGGAACGATAAAATTATGCCAACCCCGGTCTCCAAGGTTTCGCTTTGGCTGGAGCACCCGTGAAAAAATATTTTCTCTTGCCCCTTCGAAAAGGACATCAATATCAAATTTCACACCCTGTTGGATCTTCTCCCAGACTTCCGGGAGAATTCCAATCGCAAATGAAAGCGATGATCTTGGTTCAATGGGAACGGTGTAGGTTATCTTTGAGGGAGGGTGTGCGAAGATAACGCGACGGGGCATGGACTGGATTTCAAGGGTTTGTGGCTGGACCGGCACGTCTTTGGCCCCCTCAATTTTTGCTTCAGAAAGATTCTGGACAAAATCGTACACCGTCTCATACCCTTCCTTCAGAACATCCCCATGTTCGATTAGGTTCCCCTCTGTGTATGTCCGTTCACGGTCAGCGATTAATGCATAATACTTATTGACCACATAGTTTGGATCACCTCGTTCGATGATCCTACCTCCATCAAGAAGCAGTGCAGATGTGCAGAGATTCCTCACCGCTTCGGTATCATGTCCCACATATAAAATTGTTTTACCATCAGCCTGCATCTCCCGGATCTTACGGAAACAGCGGTGTTGAAAGATCGCATCTCCGACAGCAAGAGCTTCATCAACGATGAGAATTTCCGCGTTTACATTCACTGCTACTGAAAAGGCGAGCCTGACCGTCATCCCGGAAGAGTAGGTACGAAGAGGTTGATCGATAAAATCTCCAAGTTCGGAAAACTGGACAATTTCATTAAATTTCTGATCTATCTCCATCTTTGAGAGCCCCATGATCGAACCATACATATAGACGTTATCTCTGCCGGAGAATTCAGGATGGAATCCAGATCCAAGTTCAAGGATGGCAGATACTTTTCCATCAATCTGAAATGATCCTTCGCTTGGATACAGAACGCCGGCAAGGATGCTGAGGAGTGTGCTCTTTCCGGATCCATTCTGTCCGAGCACTCCCAAAGTTGTTCCTTTCGGGATCTCAAAGGAAATTTCCCTGAGTGCCCAGAAATCAGAATGACTCTTGATTTTACCTGCACTGAGGTATTCAAGAAATCGTCCGCCTGGTGAGGTGAATAGTTTAAATTTTTTCCCAAGATTATTAACGGATATTGCTGTCACAATAATTCACCAAACCCTGTTTTAGTTTTTCGGAAGAACCAGATACTCAATACAAACAATATGACGGAAAATATGAGAAACGGTACTAGGATACCCAGTTCCGGAAATTTGCCATAGAACAATACGTCGCGATATATTTCAAGCATATAATATGCTGGATTCAATCTGACAATCCATTGATATCCTTCAGGAATAAGATACACTGTATATGCGATAGGTGTTGCCCAGAACCAGATCATAAAAAGCGCTCCGAGAATTTGGGGAATATCGCGGAAGAAGACCGCTCCACTTGATAGGAAAAAACTCAATGAAAGTGTGAACACCATCTGTAGTAAAATCACAAGAGGAAGAAGAAGTATGTATATTGTTGGTACTCCCTTTAGCATTACAAGCAATAAAAAGAAAATTCCGAGACCTATGAACAGGTTTACAAATTCCGAGAATGTGGTATAGATAGGAAAAATCTCACTGGGAAACGGGACTTTTTTGATATAATTTTTATTATCTATAATTGAACGGGACGCTCGCATAACCGAGTCTTGAAATGTGAGCCATGGCAAAAAACCCGCTGCAAAATACAATGCGAAGTCCCAAATATCATTGTCCCCCGGGAGGCGGACTTTCAGGAACACTCCAAAGACAATAATATAAACGACGAGGGTAATAACGGGATTGATCACCGACCAGTACAATCCCAGAAGGGATCCTATATATTTTGAGGAAATATCCCGTTTAATGAAGTTCCAGATGAGTCCCCGATATTCCAGCAATGACACCATTGTTATTCTCTTTTTGGTTTAATCTGTGATAATATCTGGTTTCTCCTGGAACTCTATCCCATTTTCTTTATCTGGAGATATCAATATATTTTTGTAGATCTATTCTATGATTTTCATCTGAGTACAGAACCATTTTTCGATATCAGCATCGGGAATTTTTTTATTGAGTCGCTTTCGCTTTTTATAGTTTCCTATTAATCCTTTCAGGGAAGCAATTTTTGCCCTGAGTATAGCATAACCATTTCCTTTCAGAATATAAAACGGGATATCTGCACAATATCTCCCAATAATCCACGGGCTTGAAATAAGAAATGTATGAGCTGGAAAATTTTTAATAATGGTCCACAATAAATTTCTGTTACTATAGAATACTGAAATATCCGATTTGAATCCCGCCGTTCCACCACGAAAATGTATTACTCGCGCTTTTGGCACATATGTGCTCTTCCAACCGGCCAGCCTTCCACGGAATGCAAGATCTACATCTTCCATATAGAGAAAGAAATCCTCATCAAAGACACCTATCTCGTCGATCATCGAACGCCGGTATAATGCAGCTCCGGCGCAAGGTCCGAATATTTCCTCCTCTGCATCATACTGCCCGTGATCCGTTTCTCCCATTCCCCGATCCCATGCGGCTCCGCTTCGTGAAATGCATATCCCGGTTGAATTAATCCTGCCATCGGGAAAGAGCATCTTCGCAGCGCACATGCCGTTTTTTGAATCCGACAACATCGGCATTACTATCTCTGCAAGTAAATGGGGATCCGCAATCGTATCATTATTAAGGGTGAAAATGAGCTCACCCTTCGCAATATTGATGCCGGTATTTACCCCCCCGGCAAATCCGAGATTTTTTCCGGTCTCGATAATAATCACGGAAGGGTATCGCTCACGGACATATGCAATACTTTCGTCAAAGGACCCATTATCTACTAGAATAATCTCAAAATCCCGATAGGTTTGTCGATCAAGCGATGACAGACAATCCTCAAGAAATTTTTTCCCGTTATAGTTAACAACCACAACACTGATCATGAAACTCCGGAATTTTATCTTACCCGTGTGAATTTTTTTCAATTTTTTTGGAATTCATTCCGTCGGGTAATTTGACGATAAATATTCAATCTTTTTCGGGTTTCTTCCGGTATTGCTGCACAATTACACCTGCCCTGAGCAGGCTGTCAAACGTTCCGGCATCACTCCAGAATCCATGTAATTTGGTAAATGTCATGGCACCCTTCCGGATATATGCATTGTTAACATCGGTAATCTCAAGTTCACCTCGTCCGGAAGGTTTCAAATCCCTGATGATCGTGAATACTTTATTATCGTATATATAGAGACCCGTAACTGCAAGATTCGATTTCGGCTGTTGGGGCTTCTCTTCAATTCCTATTATATGATTCCCAGTTACTTCTGCAACCCCAAATCGCTGGGCATCCTTTACCTCTTTCAGGAAAATGCGTGCACCAGATTTAAATGACTGTACTGCATCTTTTATTGGATCCTCGAATATATTATCGCCAAGAATTACCGTCACAGAATCGTTGTTTGACCAACGTTGTGCAAGCCCAAGTGCCTGAGCGATCCCCCCTGCACCCTCCTGGATCTCATAGGAGAGTTTAATTCCTATATCTGACCCTGATCCGAGTAACTCAAGAAAATGCCCTACGTGACCTCGCCCGGATACAATCAGGATATCGTTAATACCAGCATTAATCAGCGTATTCAAAGGATAACAGATCATCGGTTTGTCATATACCGGTAATAAATGTTTATTGGTGATTTTTGTGAGCGGAAAAAGCCGGGATCCCGTTCCGCCGGCAAGAATAACTCCTTTCATAGTGTTCTCTCCTTTAAATAAGCCCCAAGCGCCTCCTGCCAAGGGCGCATCGGTGAGGTTTTTGTATTCGTAAGTATTGAATACGCCGGACGTTTTGCTTTTCTTGGATAATCTACCGCACTACACGAGACAGCATTTGGAATTATTGCCCGGGCAAATTCAAACCAGGAACAGACACCCTCATTGGTGATATGGTATATGCCGGTATCCAGCGCCGCAATTTCGACAGTCTTCTGGGCAAGATCTGCGGTATATGTCGGTTTTCCATATTGGTCATTAACGACGCGTACCTCCGGCATCTCCGAGGATAGCCGGAGTATTGTTTCAACAAAATTCCTCCCATGTTTGCCAAAGAGCCAAGATGTACGAATGATCTGGTAATTCTCCATATTTTCCATAATATTTTTTTCCCCAAGTAATTTGGATTTGCCATATACATTGATTGGGTGGGGAATATCAGTTTCCCTGTACGATTTCCGGCTACCATCAAATACATAATCAGTACTATAATGGATTAAAAAAGCGTCAATATCCTGACATGTATGGGCTAGAGGTAAAAGAGCCTCACCATTTACTGCAAATGCATGATCCTGATTATCCTCACATCCATCAACATCGGTATACGCAGCGGCGTTAATAACAAGTGCAGGGTGCTGGTTACGGATCACCGCAGAAACATTTCTCGCATCGGTGATATCAAGGTCATGTCCCTGGAATACAGCATAGGGAAACACCTTCTGGAGATCATTCCCGAGCATCCCATAAGCTCCGAGTATGAGTATTTTTTTTAACGAAGTAACGGCTTCCACCACCTTTCGTTTTGAATATACCAGTCAACCGTTTCTTTGAGACTAATTTCAAATGAAGTCTGAGGTTTCCAGCCGATCGCCCGGAGTTTTGAAGAATCTAGGGAATATCGCCAGTCATGGCCAGGGCGATCCGTCACGTACTCGATACTGGTCGCGTCCATTCCAAGAATTTCGAGTATCTTGTATGTGATCTCAATGTTGGTCTTTTCAGTATTGCTTCCGATATTGTAAATTTCTCCTGTAATTCCCTCGCGGATCACAAAATCGATCGCACGGCAATGATCCATCACATAGATCCAGTCCCGGATATTGTATCCTGAACCGTATACGGGGACTTTTTTTCCTCTTAGAAGATTAGTCACAAAGAACGGAATTAGTTTTTCCGGATACTGGTACGGCCCGTAATTATTGGTACACCTCGTAACGATAACTGGTAAACCATGAGTCAAGAAAAATGCGCGGGCTATCAGGTCTGATGCCGCCTTACTCGCCGAATATGGGCTTGACGGATTTAACCTATCGGTTTCCTTAAAAGACCCGGTTGCAATACTACCATAAACTTCATCTGTAGAGATGTGGACAAATCGTGAACACTGATTCCGAAGGGCTGCATCAAGCAAAGTCTGGGTACCAAGTACATTTGTCGTTATAAAAACTGATGAACTCTGGATCGAGCGATCAACATGGCTTTCTGCTGCGAAGTGGACCACGGTATCGATCTCGCCAGTGGAAAAAACAGATTGCACGATATGAGGATCGCAAATATCACCTTTTACGAAAAAATAGCGGGGATCTTTTTCAATATCGATGAGGTTGGTCAGGTTGCCGGCGTAACTGACCTTATCCAGATTAACGATAGTACATTCGCTATGTTCGTTGAGCATGTAACGAACAAAATTGCTTCCGATAAATCCGAGACCGCCGGTAACCAGTAGTTTCATAATAAAATTTCACCGGGAATATTATCCATGTTTCAAACCTGGTGCCAGCCCCCAGTCATACGGAATCTCGAGAGTATCCGGTGGAAGACGATATTCGTCAGGATTCTTATAATCGTAAGGCAGAGTTGGAATGTTTACAAAAAAAGCGATCTCCTTGCCAATTGCTTTAAACCCGTGAAAGACCCCCGGTGGAACCTGAATGAGGAGTGGATTTCTCTCCCCGATAAACAATTCCATCAGAGTTTTTTGTGTAGAGGAATCCGGTCGCGCATCATAAAGGACGACTTTCATCATTCCATGAATACAGGTAAAATTATCGATCTGTTTTTTATGATAATGCCAGGCCTTAACAACCCCGGGGTATGCAGTGGTGAGATAAACCTGACCAAATTTTGTGAACAGAGGGTCATCGCACCGTAGGATTTCCATGAGCCAGCCCCGCTCGTCAGGAACAACCTTCAGGTTTTTCACGGCGACACCATCAATGGATTTTTCCATGAACAATTTATTGGGTTGAAAATATAAGTATCTTTCAAGATGGTCAGGAGAAAATGTTTCACTAAGCCCATCTTTATCAGTTAGTCAATTCCTTTTTCATCGTCTCTTCGAAATTTGAAATATCGAAATCGCGGCACCGTTTCAGACAAGATTCTTTATACTTTGAAAGATTCTGGCTGACCAGCTGAATTCCATAAATGATCGAATCCACATCGGCGTCAACAAGAATTCCTGTTTGTGGGGTAATCGTTTCCCGATATCCCCCCTCATTCACTGCTACTACAGGTTTCCCGCTTGCGATTGCCTCAATTGGCGTAAGCCCAAAATCTTCATCAATTGCCGTACAAACAAGTCCTTTGCATCGAGCATATAATTCACGTAGTTTATCTTCGCCAATTTCCCCAAGGAATGTGACGTTAGGGGGGATATTTTTCACAATTTCTTTTGCATAACTGGCTGCATGATCGCCTGAAGCATAACCCCCTGCTATAACGAGGTATTCTTCTGGCATTCCCCTGAAGGCTTCAATCTGTAATTCGATTCGTTTTTCTGGATACAGTCGATTAACAGAAAGCCAAAAATCACCATATTCAATAAAACGATATCGAAGCGTATCAACAGGTGGATAGATCACTTTGGCCTCGCGATGGTAATACTGTAAAACTCGTTTTCTGACATTTGTGGATATGACGATAATCTGATCGATATTCTTTATGGAATGGCGTTCTAGTTTTGTCTGAAAAAATACCCAGAGATGAAAAAATGGACGAATAACTGGGTTTAAACGGCGGGAAAAAAATTCAAATTGATCATAAAATGCCCGTACCGGGGTATAACAATACCAGAGATTCGGGTGATGATTATGTGCTGCATAATGAGCCCAGTTACCACTGAAAATAAATACATCATAATCTTTAGAAAAATTGCAGAAATAAAACCTAAAAATTGCAGAAATTTGTTTTAATGGTGGATAATGTATCGTCTTTCCCAGACTGATAACCCTCACCGATGAATCAATTTTCCCTATAGCATCAGTATCCGTGGTGATAATATCCGCATGAAGGATTTTTGCCATAGTAACGACAACTCGCTCGCCCCCGCCAATGGCACCAAAGTAATCGTGAAAGATTGCAATCCTCACAGCTTTTTACCTCATGTGATTGTCCTCGTGTTACCGGAAGGAAACAAAATGGCTTTTAGAAAGAAAAGATTTTGGGAGGAGAACTCTTCAGCAGCGAGAATTGGTGCAATACATGGCTTTTTCCGGTATTTCATGTTTCATCCTTTCAAAAAATACGAACAATAAGACATAACGGTTAAAATTTTCATCTGATGCCGTGACTTTTCAGGTATTTCCTGTATGCATCTCCATTTCGATGCCAACTCTCTGGTCCCAGTATGCGTACATGGATTTGAGACTCTGCTCAAAGGGAACTGTCGGTTCCCACCCCAGATCCCGCCGGATCTTCTGGTAGCTGCCGATAATCCGTGGATTATCGATAGGGCGGATCTGTGTTTGTTCCTGCTGCACCTCCACCGGAACGCTAAGCAATTCGGAAAGGGTAATTACAACATCCCTGATTGCCCAGCCCTGCCCACTGCATATATTGTATACTTCGCCTTTTTTCCCTTTGGTGAGGAGAAGATTGTATGCCTCGACGACATCATGCACATCGACAAAATCACGGATGATTGCACCGTTGCCGATCGTGATAACAGGTTTCTGGATGCCCTGAATGACTTTTGCGAATTGTTTGACAATCGAGCTTACCACAAACCGATCGGACTGGCCGGGACCACAATGGTTAAACGAACGGGTACAGCAGATATCAAGATCATATCCTTTGGCATATATCCTCGCAAGCTGCTCTTGGGCAACCCGTGCAACTGCATAGGGATTCTCCGGGTTCTGGGGCCTCTCCTCAGATATAGGGAGATCCTGTTCGGATACGATCCCGTATTGTTCTGACGAACCAATAGAAAGAACCCGGGCGGCATTGTCATTGAGCCTTACTGTGTCGATGATATTCAGGAAGATATTAGTATTATTCAGGAATGAAAATACTGGCGTCTTCCAGCTCTCGGCAACAGAGCTCTGAGCTGCGAGGTGGAGGATATAATCCGGCTGAATATCCTCGAGCAGCAATTTTATTTTGGGTATATCATTGAGATCCATCTGATGGAAATAATGATCATCAAGCATCTGTGGAGGAATTTTCACAAAATCCCATGAAGGTCGGGAACGGCTGATACCATGGATCTCAAGATCACGGTGATGCATAGTCAGATAATGAACAAAATGCCCCCCGACAAAACCGCTGATACCGGTAATGAGAATTTTTTTCATGAACTCCCCTTTCAGTTATTGTCACCAGGAAAAAGATATATGGCTTCTTTTTGTTTTTAACAATACAGTATATATTGAATTTTTATATGAAATGAACGTTTTCCCCGTTGTTCTTTCCACCCAACCTCGTGAGTTCCTCTCATCCTTTTTTGAATTAAAATCAATGAGTTTTTATATCGCAGAAAAAGAGGTAAAAGGACGAAAAATGGCTACACCGTCCGGCACCGAAACTATCATTGAGGTCTCGGTAATCCTTCCCGCTCTTGATGAAGAACGGACAATCGGGGAATGCATTATAAAAATTCAGAGGGTGTTCCATGACAATGCAATCAACGGCGAGATAATCGTCGCAGATTCATCCACCGATCGGACTGCCGAGATTGCCCGATCATCAGGGGCGAACGTCTTCCGACCAGAAAAAAACGGTTATGGTAATGCCTATCTTACCGGATTCAAATACGCCCGTGGTCTTTACATCGTGATGGGCGATGCAGATAATACCTATGATTTTCTTGAAATCCCAAAACTAATCACCCCCCTGAAAAATGGTGCCGATTTCGTAATCGGATCACGGTTCAAAGGGACAATCCACACGGGTTCAATGGATGGACTTCACCGTTATATCGGAAATCCGGTTCTTACGTGGATGCTCAACTTTATTTTCCATACCCAGTATTCTGATTCCCATAGCGGGTTTCGCGCGATCACCCGCGAAGCACTTGACAGGCTGCCTCTTACAACAGGAGGAATGGAATTCGCATCGGAAATGCTTGTCATGGCATCAAAAGAAGGGTTGCGTATAGAGGAGGTGCCAATCTCCTATTACCCGCGGGTGACCCCCTCCAAGCTGCATAGTTTTGCTGACGGATGGCGTCATGTCCGGTTTGTCCTCCTTATGAAGCCATTGCCATTTATTGCTGTACCGGGATTTTTGTTCACCGTTGTCGGGATGCTACTCATGGTATTTTTTTCCCTAAATGGTGATATCGAATCATCACATCTTCACACGTTCATTCTTGGTGCGATTCTGGTTATAGGTGGTATTCAGGTAGTGCTCTCGGGCTTCTTGATGAAGACCTATTCGGTCATCCACGGATATGAAAAGAAACAGGGTTTTATCGAATCCCTGATGAAATATCACAGTCTTGAATTATTCCTTGTTATAGGATTTTTTTTAATCTTTGCAGGAATCCTCCTTGGTTTCAACATATTCCTTCACTGGGTGTCAACAAATTTCGGTTTCCTATCGGAAATTTCCACTGCAATTATATCTCTTGTGTTGATCGTAAGCGGAATCCAGATCTTTCTCTTTGCGGTATTCCAGAGCATGATGCTCCTCAATGAGAATACTACTTCCCTGTAGGTCGGCAGGATATGAAGATCGCTTTTATCTACGACGCCATCTCCCCTTATGTAAAAGGAGGAGTTGAAAAACGAATTTGGGAACTTTCGGTGAGGCTCTCCCGAAAAGGTCATGAAATTCATCTTTTCGGCATGAAGTTCTGGGACGGAGAAGATAGCATTATACGAGAAGGCATACGTCTTCATGGGGTCTGTTCCGCTCATGAACTCTATACCGGCGGCAGGAGGTCGCTCTGGCAACCCCTCTCTTTCAGCTTACACCTTATTGCTCCACTATTCAGGGAAAAATTTGATATTATCGATTGCCAGCAGTTCCCCTATTTTCCCTGTATTACTACAGGATTTGTTTCGAAAATAAGAAAAATCCCTCTGACAATCACCTGGATTGAGGTCTGGGGTGATTATTGGTATGAATATATCGGAAAAAAGGGATTTTTCGGGAAGCTGATGGAACGATATGTTGCGGGGTTTCTGTGTCCGACAATTTCAATTTCGTCCTTTACAGCCAATCGATTCGAGACGACATACCATAAATCAATAACTGGTATTATCCCAATCGGAATTGATATTGATAAAATTAATGCAATATCTCCGTCATCAGAGCAATCAGATATTATTTTTGTTGGACGTCTGATAAAAGAAAAAAACGTGGATTTGCTCGTGAAGGCGGTTGCGATAGCCCTCCCGAAATATCCAAAGCTCCGGGTCCTTGTAGTCGGGGAGGGGCCTGAATATAAAAGAATTCAGATCACGATCAAACAAAAAAATCTTGAAAATATCGTTCATATCCATAGTTTTTACAATAGTCATGATGATATCATCGCCCGGTTAAAAGCATCAAAAATATTTGTTCTTCCCTCAACCCGCGAAGGTTTCGGAATTTCCGCGCTTGAAGCACTCGCATGCGGGCTCCCGGTCATAACCATCAATCATCCGGCTAATGCGGTCCAGGATATAATCAACGAAACCAACGGATTCCTCTGTTCATTGTCAGCCGAAGATCTTGCAGATACGATCTGCCTGGCTCTCCGTCACCATCAGGAAATGCGAAAGTCTTGTATTCTTTCTGCTGGATCATACGACTGGGAGAGTATTACATCGGATATCGAAGCCTTTTATCGATCGGTAATAGCCAATTACACATTCAGGAAATAAAACAGGGTAAAATTTTAAGTTTTTTCGTTTTCAGGATCGTTCAAAGATATTCTATCCATCGACCCGGTTGCCCTCCGTTACGTCATTTTCCGTCACCGTAATGTATCGTGATGTACCCACAATATGGTACTCGGCAGTTGCATGAACATCGTAGGGACCTCCCGTTGACGGATATGGGACGGTAAACGTACCGTTCTCGCTCTCCTGTCGGTACACAAATATCCGCCCGGTATTTGTTACTACCGGGAGCTCAATGATTCCTTCACCGGAGATCTGCGCACCTTTGACAAATTCAAATATTTTAACATATTTTATACCGGGGAGGAGGATAGGGTCGGACTCCGGAAATGGCGTGACCGACGCATTTTCCGTGGACTCATGCACCAGCCGGTAATGGTGCAGTGCAGGAATTTTCTGTACGGTCATGTTCGGAAGATTAGAGAATATGTCTGCATACTGCGTCGGCATGAGTTCAGGACCCTCTTTCACGATAGGGGTGGAGGTATCGAGGCGGGAGGCATTGATAAGCCTGTCGTTCATGATAATCCGGGCAAAACCTGATATTGGTGAAATTTCAGCTGCGGTTGGCTGCCGTATCTCGTACTGGACATAATTCACCGTTCCCGGAAGCGTCATCGATCCGTCGAAATTATGGAGACGCACCACCATAGTCTGGAAATAGCCATCATCGAATTTATGAATTAGTTTCAGATTGCTGGTGTCATTGGAATCTGGTGAAAGGAAATATTTTATGTAAGGGGAGATGTCAACTGAATTGCTCTGCCATGGCACAAGGTTCGTGAAGGCATCAACTGCTATCTTTGAATCGGTGACGACGAATCTCCCTCCCAAGTGCCCGATGATATTATTGGCTTTTGACTCATTCATGTTCAGAAAAAATGCGGCAGTACCCTCAGGGCCCGCGAGATTATCCTGAAAGGGATTCGTAATAGGGATTCTGTGTGCGAAAAACGTAATCCAGTGGCCGGCATCCCAGAGAGCCATGATCCCGTATGAACCGGAGGGATATGTGAACTGCGATGCATCGTATGATTTGTAGTAATCAACACCGGTCTGAGGGGTGCCTGACTGCATCCATTCCAGCGATTCAATCCAGTCGCGGGAGATTTCATTCCGCGGGGTAGCAAGACCATACTGGATCTCCTGAGCGACGGAAACTACAACAAGACCGATTGTGAGAAGCACGACTGCAAGTATCGCAAAATCCTTAAGGGCTTTATACTTCAAGGAAGTTTTTTTGACCGGATGTTTTGTCATTTTCTTTTTATCCGGTTTTGAAGCTGCAGCATCTTTCTTCGATGTTGTACTTTCCGTTTCGGAGGGCGATACCCGGGACCGGGAAAACCATAAAGATGCTGTTGACCAATACCGGGCAATCAGATTTTCTCTCCAGGTAAGAGGTTCAGCGATACAAATGGCTGCCAGAAGAACAACATTGACGGTGAAGTAATATGCGAATCTCTGGAACCGGATGGTCACCAGCAGCATCATTATTGACCAGACTAAGAGGAAGATATGCTGGCTCTCCCTTTTTTTCACGACATAATAACCGAGGATCAGCAGCCCCCCGGCCATAAGGATAAGTGAAAAATTAAAATTTGCCCATGCTCCTGATATTGTCCAGGGAAGCGTTTCAATGACGCTTACCGAATATTCCGGGGATCCGAAAAAAAGTGACATTGCCTGCTGGCTTAACGTGTGGAGAGGCGGATATATTTGCACAAAGGCAATGCCCCCAACGGAAAGTACAATAAGACTAATCAGGTAGATGATTTTTTTTCCCGGCAGGCAGGATGAAAGAATAAACAGTACGAGTGTTTCGGCGATAAGGGCGAGGAGTACATAGAGTATGCCGATTGAATACCGGGTTATCGACAAACCCTCAGATTTGAATCCAAAGATGAAGAGGAGAATTATTGTTACGGCCAATAAAGCTCCGTTTACTACGGGCAGATAGCTCGAATCGTGATTCCGGAAATAGTCAAGAACAGTCTGGACAGTGGTATAGATCGCAATAACTGCCAGAGTAAGAATGACGGTGGTTGACGTAAGGATGGCGAGGAAAAATAGTATGCCGGTTATGGCTGAGAGACCCACCGGGAGTAAAAAACTTTTACCTTCGTTCAGATTCGCCGGGTGGGATTTCACATACGATATCGTAGCGACATAGCCAAGGAAAAAGAGTGTACTAAAAAGAACTTCGCCGATATGATGATCGACCCATCCATACGATGAAAAGGAAAAATACTGTACAGAAACAACAGAAATTAATCCGGCCGCGATAATTCCCGTCTTCCAGTTCCCTATGACTTTTCCCAGCTGGAACATCACCGGGACCATCATCATGGCCATGAGCGGGGCGACCCAGCCTGCGGTAAAAATAATTGCGCTGCGGGTGGTTGCTCCGGTGATCAGGCATAATGTGGCGGCAATGAATGGATAGAGTGGTCCCCAATCGATTATCTTTCCCGTAGGATAGGCAGTCATCGGATCAAACCAGTTGTACTGGGGGAAATTCCTGACCATTGCCTCAATCTGTCTCAGGGTATACCATGAATCCGTGTCAAAAATATACAAAAATCCCGGATCTTTGATGAAAAATGCGGGAATCATCCTGAGAACGAGGGCGATCCCCATAAAAATGAGGACAGCTACGAGAATGAAAGACTGGTGTTTTTTGAGGCCGGCCAGATCCATTACTACATGCTAGTGATGTAAAAATATAATAAACCTTCAAGCCCTCGCAGAATTTTCAGAGTGGGAGGCACACCAACAAAAAAGCGGGGGGATCGAAAGGAAATTACGAGCGGGATATAAATTTTCAATGAATGACATACCTTCAAAGATTTTATATATTTAAAATCTGTATCGGTCATTCAAAATGTACCTATATACCGAACAGACTGAATGGGCATGGTACAGTTCCGGTATTTTAAAAGGAACGCGACCTGATTACTTCTCCCTTAAGTATGTCCCGGAGGATTCTCTCCACATTTTTGTTTAAAAGAGCGTCTCTTTTCCCGAGCTGCAGAAATCCTTTAAAAATCTCCGCGATGGAAATTCATGGACACTGGTCACGATAATTCTCCCATTACCGATGTTCTTTTCGATAATGACATCGCATGATTCGGCGATCCCCCGGCATTCTCCTTCGTGAGAGGGAAAATTACCATCGCATTCGATTGACGAGGAATCATAATCGTCAATGATAGTTCCGCAATGATCCGGTGTGCACTCAATCCTGCGCGGGTGGCAGTCATGCCGGTAGGTGACCGGGAAAGGAAGCCAGTCATAGGCATCCGGTTTATCGGAAGCCGCACCGAAGACAAGGAGATTTCCACCATTCTCAATAAATTTTTTGATCCGTGAAGAGGCAGCGCGGAGGGCCGGGAGAAGGTTCGAATAGGCAGGATTTGCAAATCCTGTGGGAATGATAAGGCAGTTAAAGGTGCCCCGGTAAAATGGTGCTGCGAGCATGTGCGGCGTGATAAGTTCACAGGTAATCCCGCATTCCTCAATATACCGGTTGAAATGTTGTTTTGTCTGCCAGACAAATGCTGCGCGACAGCTCATCCTTTGATCACCCCAAGAGGCGAGAGGCGTGCTACGAGGCGGGATATGCCCACTTCATGGACTACATTGACGACTTCATCGCTGGGCTTGTAGACGCCCGGAGCTTCATCAGCGATAGCATTTTCGCTGTGCGCCCTGACTATAATGCCTTCTTTCAAGAGATTCGCGACGATCTCCCGGCCATTAAGACTCTTCTTTGCCTGGGTGCGGCTCATGATTCGCCCAGCTCCATGACAGGTACTCCCGAATGTCCTGTCCATGGCCAGCTGTGTTCCGCATAAAACATAGGATGATGTTCCCATACTGCCGGGAATGATCACCGGCTGTCCGATCGAAGTCAGGTCGGGAGGGAGATCCCGTGATCCTGGTCCGAATGCGCGGGTGGCACCTTTCCGGTGGACACAGACATCAATGTTCTTCCCGTCGAGGACGTGTTCCTCCATCTTTGCCACATTGTGCGCGACATCATAGATAAGTGGCATCTCATCATATTCGACACCGAACATCTTCGAGAGCACCTGACGTGCAGTATGGGTGATCATCTGCCGGTTTGCCCAAGCGTAGTTTGCCGATGCCGCCATAGCTCCAAAATATGCAGTTCCTTCCGGAGAGGTTATCGGGGCGCAGGCCAGTTGGCGGTCGGGGATCGTAATATGATATTTTTTTGTGGCGCCTTCGAGAATTTTTAAGTGATCGGTGCATACCTGGTGGCCGAGCCCCCGTGAACCACAGTGGATCATGCAACAGACCTGGCCTAAGGTAAGGCCAAACTCCCTGGCTGCTTCCGGATCAAAAATTTCCCGGACCACCTGGATTTCAAGAAAATGATTGCCGGATCCCAGCGTCCCGCCCTGGGGTATTCCCCGTTGTTTTGCCTTTGAAGAGACAAACCGGCTGTCTGCGGCTTTCATGAACCCGCCCTCCTCACACCTCGTCAGATCGCGTTCGACACCATAGCCCGCGCCGACTGCCCATCGGGCACCTTTTACCAGCATTCCCTCGAGTGACCGGGGAGAGACCTTCAGGCAACTTTTCGCGCCAACACCGGTGGGTACAGTTGAGAAGAGTTCGTCGATGAGATCCCGGCGGCCGGTGACATCCTTATGAAGCAGGGGCGTTGAGAGCAAACGTACCCCGCAATTGATATCGAAGCCTACCCCGCCCGGGGAGATAACACCCTCGTCGATCGAAAATGCTGCAACACCGCCGATAGGAAATCCGTAGCCCCAGTGAATATCCGGCATAGCAAGTGCGTATTTCTGAATTCCCGGCAGGGTTGATACGTTGGCCAGCTGCTGGACGGCACCCGGTTCGAGGGTTTTTGCCAGAGATTCCGAAAGAAAGAACCTCCCTGCAACCCTCATGCCCGGAACGTATCCGACCGGTACTTCCCATTCGTGTATCCCAACACGGTTTACACCCTCAATCATGTATTCACCTTATATCTGCCCATGCTCAGACATCAAATATGATGTCGAGCTTATATCCGTTCGCATCGTGCATGATTTCAAGTCCCGAATAGGAGATCCCCTTCACTTCTGTACCGGCGGAATGACGGAGCGGATCAAATGATTCCCCCCTGAGTTCTGCTCTAAGGGAAAAACCATTAATCCAGATCCGGGCATTTGAAAAAACGAGACCTTCCACTTCAGATACAAAGAGCGCCTCAGAGAGGAAGTCTGTCAGAAGCGATTCATGGTCAGTCGATTCAATCCTGATCTCCCTGATAGTACTCCCGGCACGCTCTGTTCCATACATCACCTGCATCAGGGCTTTGAAGGTTTCTGAAAAAAGGGCTTCAAGTGTCGGGGCGGATGCATGAATTTTGACATCTGCAGTATGGGGAATCTCTTTAAAACTCATCCGTATTCGTGTCCCGTACTGTCTTCCTCATCAAAAAAAGGGATCATATCCATGCGGATATTGTGGAGGAATCGTGCCTGGTGAACTGAAACATAGATCATGTGGTTCCCCGCCCTGAGAAGGAGGTCGGTTTTTTTCGGGGGTTTAACACGAATAGGCAGTAATATCGGTCCGCCGCATGAGGTGCATATACGAAAATCACAGTCCCTCTTATTCATATACTCGATTACTTCGGGAACAATAGCGATCTCGCTCAAGGAGGCGCTCTCGTTGGTACGCATGATGCTATAATAATAGGAATGGGAAGTAAAAACCGTTGTGGATCAGCGGAGTTTCAATTGACACCGACAATCCTTACAACGATATCAAAATATTTTTCTTTGAGTTCGTACGTATTCGATCCATCAGCATTTCGCAGTGCACGGAGGATTCCGATCCGTGAGGCGATTATGCCGACCATCGAAGCGATCGCATGGAATGTAACGGCAAACTGAGTGTGAAGTTCGGCAACAAGCTCGGCAATGGTAAGTGATTTGATCTTAACAAAAAGTTTAAGCACTTCGCGCCGGATTCCGGTCCTGTCCCGGGAAAGGTATGACTGCAAACGTCCTTCAACGACTCGTTTGATCTCTGATGGAGATCTCATAGATTTACTGTCACCGGTCTCTCTATTTAAATTTTTTTATTTTGTCTGATTACTAATCTTACCTTATAAATCGATTCTTTATCAGGGCACGGGAAATTATTTCTGTGCAGTTTTACGACAATCTTTGCAGGAACACATAAATTGCCTGCTGACAGGAAGCCTGTTCTGGTAACTATTTAATCGTTCATGAACAGATGATTACGCTATGGGATTGGTCAACTATAATATCGAGAAATATTCGCCAAAACAGTTGGTGATAATCCCGCTCGTGCTTCTTGCAATTTCACTCGTGTTGCTTGCCTTCACCACCTTATCAACTGGTATGCCGGTTACACCGGGCATTGATTTCTCCGGGGGCACCGCAGTCACCATCTTTTCTGCTGACTCCCGGGAGCAGATACAGTCAACGTTCGCCGGCTATCCGTTGATCGACGTCAGTGAAGGAGTGAATAGCGGGAAATTTTTGAAATTCGGATCCATGGACGATGTAAAGTATAAGGACCTGACAACGCTTATTTATCAGAAATACCCCGATGCAAGCATCAACCAGATCGGTGAGACCTTTGGAAAGACCCTGCAATCGCAGGCTGTGCTTGCGATGATATTCTCCTTCATCGGCATGGCGATCGTGATTTTTATCTCTTTCAGGACATTCGTGCCGGCAGTAGCGGTCGTGCTTTCAGCATTTGCAGACATGGCCATGACCGCAGCCACGATGAATATCGTGGGTATTCCCCTCTCGCTCGGTACGGTCGCTGCCCTCCTCATGCTGATTGGTTATTCGGTGGACAGCGATATTTTACTCACGAACCGGGTCCTCAAGCGACAGGGCAAGCTCAATGACAAGCTCACCGGAGCTTTCCATACCGGCATCATCATGACTTCAACAACCCTCGCGGCTGCCGCAGCAATGTTTGTTGTGTCCTGGTTCGGGTCAGTCCAGATACTTACGGAGATATCGGCTGTGCTCCTGATCGGGCTTATCTTTGATGTGATGAATACCTGGCTCACGAACGTCGGTATCCTCAAATGGTACGTCCTGAAGGGAGGTGGCAAATGAACACCAAAGAGTTGAAGGCACTGATCACCGACTGGAGAGTTGCGACTCTCCTCATACTCATCGTCCTCTCCGTTATCGCAATATATCCTCATATTGACGGGCAGGGCAATCTGGCATCCAATCTCCAGTACGGCCTCGATCTCCAGCAGGGTGCGTGGCTCCAGCTCGACATCCAGGCAGAAGTGGTAGGATACACCACGGACCGCCCGCTCTCGGAATTCATAACCAACCTATCGACTAACCTTGACTCAGAAATACTTCAGGTAGACGCGAACCATCTTGAAATACAGAAATACTATTCACAGGCAGATCTGGAACCCCGATTTGTTGCTGAGGGCGGACAACTTACCAGTTATCAGCAGGGTGTATCAAAAACTACGGCAGATAGTATAAAACGTATCCTTGAAAATAAGATCAACTCGCTGGGCACCAAGGATGCAAAAGTCAACACGCTTACCGGTCTGAATAACATCGCCCGGTATATCCGTGTGGAGCTTGCCGGCGTGGATATGAACCAGGCCCAGGAAATTGTCGGGAAACAGGGTAAGTTCGAAATCCGTATCCAGTCGACCGGAAACCAGACCGAGCATGTGCTCTCCGGTGACGCAATCACCACTGTTCAGGTTCCCAGCCAGGAACCCCCGGGCAGTGACAACTGGGGAGTTGGATTTTCCCTAAGCGAGAGCGGAGCTGCGGCGTTCCGCGCTGCGGCGATCCAATATGGTGCCACAACAGACCCCACCAAACATAACCTGATTATGCTCCTCGATAACGAGACCGTGTACTCGGCCCCTCTTTCCAGCGACCTTGCAGGAAAGATTCAGAATGAGAATATCCGGCAGCTCTTTGCCTCGACCGGAGCAGGAAAGTACGGGACCCAGCAGGCAACGAACCTTGAAATCCACCTCAGGGCCGGTGCATTGCCGGTCGAAGTTACGATCGCAGGTTCAGGAGGTGTTTCGGCGCCTCTTGGAGAACGCTACAAACAGATGGCGCTTCTCGCCGGGATTTTTGCGCTTATTACCGTCGGATTTGTTATCTATTACCGGTACCGGGAACCGTCCATCGTGCTCCCAATGGTCTTAATCAATGCTTCTGAAATTATCATCCTTCTGGGGTTCATCAGTCTTATCAGGTTCCAGATGGATCTGCCCACCATTGCGGGTCTTATTGCTGTCCTTGGTACCGGCATCGATCAACTTGTCGTCATAACAGACGAAATATTGCATGAAGGAAAAGTTCCCTCGCCCAATCTTTATCTAAAGAGACTTGCCCGGGCGCTGAGTATTATCGTTGTCGCTGCTGCAACGGTTGTTATTGCAATGGTGCCACTTGCATTGATGGATCTCTCCACGCTTAAGGGATTTGCGATCATCACCATCCTTGGTGTACTCGTCGGTGTGATCGTCACCCGTCCGGCATACGGAAAAATCATTATGCAAATCCTCTCCAAATAAGATACCATACCTTTATCTTTTTTTTAATCGACTATTCTTCCGGGTATGTTCAATGAGCAAACCGGTTTTATTTGATTTTTTTGCGACCTGGTGTGGTCCCTGCAGAATGCAGACACCCATTTTAGAAGAACTCGGAAAAAAGATGGGTGACGCAATTGAGATAAGAAAGGTTGATGTCGACCAGCAAATGGCGGAGGCGGAAAAATATGGTATCCGTGTGGTTCCCACTCTCGTTATTGAAAAGGATGGGAAGATCGTGCAGTCCCTTGAGGGGGTTACGGACGCTGCAACGCTTGAAAAAATCTTAAGGCCGCTGGTGGGTTAAGTGAAGATTGGTATTGTGGGGGGGACCGGTGACATCGGTGAAGGGATGGCTATGCGCCTCTCCCCTGTATTTGATGTGATTGTTGGTTCGCGGGAGAGCGATAAAGCTGAAGCGACCTGTACTACAAATATTGAAACCCTGAGAAAACGTGGACAGAAGTGTTCTCTCAAAGGAGTTTCCAACCAGAATGCGGTAGATGAGTCAGATATCGTTATCCTTGCAATTCCCTACAAGCACCTCCTTGGAACATTAGAAACTCTTGGAGGGTTTGAAGGAAAGATAGTAATAAGCCCGGTTAACCCGATGGAAAAACGGGATTTCTTCACCAGCACCCCTCCCGCTGAAGGTTCTGCCGCGCTCCTCATAAAACGGCTTCTTCCTCCGACTGCAAGGATCTGCACCGCATTTAATACGGTTGCAGCAAACCGCTGGAAACTGCTTGACGAAGAGCTCAGTTACTCTGTGCCGGTCTGCGGCGATGATCGTGAAGCAAAACAGCAGGTAATGGCAATCGTGAACCGCGTCTCAAAACTTCAGGCATTTGACGCAGGGCCGCTGGCGGCCTCAAACCTGGTCGAATCCCTGACGCCCCTGCTCCTCAATATCGCGCGGTATAACAAGATGAAAGATGTCGGAATCCAGTTCCGTTAGGATTAACCGCATCATCAGTGTGCTCACTGACTATTTCGGAGAGATACCCTGGTGGCCGGGATATACCGACGAAGTGATGGTGGGGGCAATCCTTACGCAGCAGACCCGGTGGGAGAATGTTGAGCGTGCTCTGCTGCATCTCAGACATAAAGGACTTTGCTCACTTGAAAGCATTTACACTGCAGATATGAAGGAGATTGAGGATGCAATCCGGTGTACAGGATTTTACCGGGTCAAGGCGCAACGTCTGAAATCCCTTGCTACCCATGTGATGGAAAGGTATGGAGGTACGAGCGGTATGGTTGGTATTCCTACCGGCCAGCTCAGGGGAGGGTTATTGGAGGTATCAGGAGTTGGTGAAGAAACGGCTGACAGTATCCTCTGCTACGCTCTGTCCCGGACAAGTTTTGTTATTGATGCCTATACAGAAAGGATGGCACGGTGCATGGGAGTAAAGGAAAGACGCGGAGCTTTAAAGAGTATATTTGAAGAAGTCCTTTCCGGAGATAATTTCTCTTACCGTCAGACTCATGCACATATTGTCGAATATGGAAAAGAATTCTGCGGGAAAAAGAGGTGTCCTGAATGTATTCTCTTGAGTTTGAAAGGATAGGAAAGCGGCTCTTTGCAGAGCACCTTGTCGGGGGAAATTTTGGGAATATCAGCATCAGAAGTGGAAAAAAGGGTTTTTTCATAAAGCGTAGCGGTACCTTTCTTGACGTTGCCAGTGACCCTGTCTTTGTCACCCTTGGAGGAGACGCACCTGCTGAAGCGTCGAGTGAATATCGGGTGCATCTCGAGGTATACAGGAATACAAGCTATGAAGCAGTTATACATGCTCACCCTCCTTATGCAATTGCTGCCTCTCTTGTTCTGGATGAAATTGTACCTGAAGATAGTGAAGGAAAGATGTTCTGCCCGACAATTCCGGTAGTTCAGGGTGCACCCGGTTCTCAGGAGATCGCCGAGAATGTATCCCGTGTCCTTTCTTCGTCAAAGCTGGTGATTGTCCGAGGGCATGGTACTTTTGCTGCAGGAAAGACCCTTGATGAGGCGTATGTGTACACTTCCCTTGCCGAACATTCCTGCCGGATACTCCATGCGAAGCGGAGTTTATCGTCTTAAAACCGGACGGGTATCTTCCCGAATATTTTATTGAGTAAGATGCCCCCGATCCTCGAAAAATTTTCACCGGAGTATTAGTCATTCTATAAATTAACTTGAGACAGGAATAGAATAATTTCATATTTTCGGTGACCAGGCGAAAATGTGCCCCGCTAAAAAAATCTTCCCGGGCTTCAATGAGAGAACTATGTTAGTTTACATCAATGATATCGGTCACGGATGCGTGATTCGTCAAAATAGAGTGGGGACCGGAATAAAAAATTCCTTAGGGTTCTTCTGTTGGACCACTGGACTCGTATGAATATATGATGAAACCTGATTTAACCCATTTTCCCATTTACCATTTAAAGTTCATTTTTTGTGTCCGTTTTACACCGGTTGAAGATAAGAGAAGGGCCGTGGCAGTCGCCTTGCCGGGCTCGCCACAACACGTGCGATTTTGCAGTAGCTCTCATGATATTATCTGCGAAGTCACCTGCTTCAGGGCCTCTCCGGGGGCACGGCGGGTCAGGGCGGTTTTTTTGAGATTTTTTTCTGTTACTGTTCGGCCGGGGGGCGCCCTGTCGGAGGCAGTAGCGTTCAATGTGTACAGGGAGAGATATTCTCATTAGTTCTGAATAGTACGACTTTCATGGTTAACAACGAAGTCTTTATCCAAATGTGATCTTCTCCAGCACTTCGGCACTTGAAAATGAGAGTTGGAAAAGTACTCTATCGGTGAAAATATTATTTCTGAGGTTTCTGGGGTTGTAACAGTTGAACTTCCCGGATGATCTCCCGGTGGAACACCAGCAGCATGTCGCTGATCATCCCGAACATAAAAATTTCAACGCCAACAACAATCAGAAGCATGGTTAGTATCGTAAGAGGAATGTGGTTTATCCCCTTAAACCATTCAAACGTGACATAAATTCCGGTAAGAATACCGAGAAACGATGTGAAGATCCCCATCATCCCAAAATAAAACAGGGGGTTGTTCATCCGTGCCAGCCGATAAATTGTGCTAACGATCCTGATTCCATCATGAAACGGGGAGAGTTTCGTTGCAGTCCCCGGGCGGCGGGAGTATCTAATCGGTACAACCATAATGCGTTGCCCGTTCCGGACTGCTTCAACCGATATTTCAGTTTCGATCTCGAATCCTTTCTCCTTTAAATTCATCTGTTTGACAGCAAGCTGGTTAAATGCCCGGTAACCGGAAAGAATATCGTGGAGATCACGGCTGTGGGCAATCTTGAAAAGAAGATTCAGCACCTGGTTTCCGAAAAGGTTGAGGCGCGAGAAGGCGCCTTCCTCTGCGTTGACGAGACGGTCGCCGATGACCTGATCGAAGCCTGAAAACAGGGGCATAAGCATTTTTTCTGCATCTCTCGGGGAATAGGTGCCATCCCCGTCGAGCATAAGGACGTAGGGTTGTTCGAGGACTCCAAACGCCTCGATGATGGCATTTCCTTTGCCTTTACCCGATTGTGAACGAACATTTGCGCCAGCCTCTCTGGCGGCTTTAACCGTGTTATCAGTACTTTTTCCATCGATGACGAGAATATTGTTATATCCCAACTCCCTGAACTCGCGAACGATCTTCCCAATGGTCAGATCTTCATTCAGCGTAGGAATTAAGATACAAACCTCATCTTTTTCAAATTTCATTAACATAGTATTTTTAATCGGGTAACATAAGTGCTTCTATGCACATCCCGAAAAAAGGGCTTCGGGCGCTGGGTATTGCCGAAAGTTATACCGGACGAAGCATTTCACGACTTGCGGGGGTGGTGATGCGAAAAGATCTACGAATTGACGGTTTTACATTTTCAACGGTTACCGTCGGAGGAACAGATGCCACTGCAGCTGTTCTCCGTATGATGAATGAACTTGAACGAAACGATATAAATGCAATCATGCTCTCGGGGTGTATAATTGCGTGGTTTAATATTATTAACCCCGCAAAGATTGCGCAGGAGACCGGAAAGCCGGTGATCTGTGTTACCTATGAAGACTCTGAAGGACTCCTTCCGGAGATCTGTCACCATTTTCCCGGCGATACCGAGCGGATCTCTGCGTACCGAAACCTGGGAGAACGCATCCGGGTGGAACTTCATACACAACAGACGATCTTTATCAGGTGCTGGGGGATTGATCCCGGTGACGGGACCCGTCTCTGTAATGATTTCACCATAGAAGGCAGGATTCCGGAACCACTCAGGGTTGCACGCCTGTTAGCAAGAAAATTAAAACCAGCTCCCTGAAAACCGGTAGTATAGTAAAATCACGATGCACTGATCGGAAAATTCAAAATATTTTAAGGAAAGAGAGACATTCTTTTCCTAAGAAACTCAAGGAGATGATGAATAACATGATAAAGGGAAGTAAAGGTGAACGATGGGTCTGTCTTGAATGCCACTATATTTACGATCCTGAAAAAGGAGATCCCAAATCGGGGATCCCTCCCGGCACCCCTTTTGAAGATCTTCCAGACACGTGGTGCTGCCCTGAATGCAAAATCCTCAAAGTAAAAAAAGGGGTGTTCAAACGGCTGGATACACTGTAGAGTGTACTGCCGTGTGAGAGAAGGTTGATGCAAGAATCTGCGACAAAATTATTACTATATTTTTTCGTATTCACGTTGAAAAGTTCATTTTTTTATTTTAGGTATGGTCTGAGATTCATTGAAAACCAGGGACTCTGCCAATCTCTCCCTTAACCCATCCCTGCGGCGTTAGATTTGCTATATTCTCTGCTGGAATTCTTTGTCGTTTCCTCCTTTCCTTATGAGGCTTATTATATCAAGGAATCGCCAAAGAGGGTGGTGGCGAAGGAATCAGATGCCGGAGCACCGAGAGGATTATCCGACAAATGGTACGTTCTCTCTCATACCTGACGATATGAAAATGAGTATTAGAACAGACCGCTATTATTTTCTATGGGTGTGTGATGGGATTTATTTATAATTAAACTCATGTCGTGAAATGATTATATCACTGTTTTTATCGGTAATATCCACCCGTACTGTATCGCCGGGATGAAATGTCCCGTCCGTGAAATCGATGCAGATCCGCTCTCCGGGACTCCAGGTCGCCCCGGAGCATCCTGACCCTCCCATCCACTGGACGCCATAATGGGATGTGCTGATGAAATCATGTCCGTCCATGGTGATGATGGAGCCGGGTACCATCTGTCCGTTTTTAAAAAATTTTGCTGTAAGATTATTATTCTGATAGGTTCTCTCACCGGTATTGAGAAGGATTACACGACTGTCGTAATTCAGATGTCCGGTTATCTCATCGGTACTCTCAATTACTGTGATGGTAAAAATTTCCGGGATCCCCTTTTCCATGTTCCAGCCAAATGGTTGAATATTGATTAAAAGAAGAACGAGGAGAGCGAGAAGAAGAGTGACTGCCACCATAAGGATAACCCCGAATGAACCAGAGACCGCATTATCCGTTCGATAGCAGGCGTTCACTGATTCTCCATCAAGTGGTACTTGTGATAATCTGACTGGATTGATTCATCAGGTAATTCCTACTTCTTCGTGTTAATGGGAGTGATCCCTTTGGGATTAAACTTTTTTAACACGAATAAATATGGCTATGAGTATTATAATCCATTCACATAAATATCACTTGCACTAAGCTTTTTGACAATCAATTAATTCTGCTCAACGGACCTCATCCAATGTCTGAATCACCGGAAACAGTGGAAAATTTGCCGTCCCACAAGTATGCCTGGGAACTCAATCTTAAAGGACATATTCTTGGCAGGGAGGGGAACCATGAGGAAGCTCTCGTAGCATTTTCCGATGCACTTTCCCTTGATCCGAATCTTGCGCCTGCATGGGCCGGGAAAGGTTTTGCTCTCGGTAAATTAGGGCGCTATGAAGAGGAAATAGAGTGCTGCGATAGAGCAATCCTGCTCAATCCCTATTGTGTCGATGCGTGGAATTTCAAGGGATTTGCGTTCGGGATGCTTGGCCGCCTTCAGGAAAAACTGGAATGTTCTGAAAGAGCGCTCCAAATCGATCCTGAGAGTGCGACAGCATGGAACAACAAGGGGGTTGCACTGGGAATGCTGGGGAGGTTTGAGGCAGAGATCCAATGTTGCGACCGTGCATTGGATCTCAGACCTCGCTATCTGTCGGCATGGGTGAACCGGGGATACGCTTTCGGGAAGTTGAAATGGTATGAAGAAGAGATCATTTGCTATGACAGAGCACTTAAAATTTATCCTTTTTATTTTTCCGCGCTGATTAAAAAAGGGATAGCTCTCATTAATTTAAAAAGATATTCAGAAGCGATTGACACTCTCGATCGTGCGCTGGCAATCGATAACGGGAATGCAAAAGCTCTCTATCTAAAAGGACTCTCCCTCAGCATGCTCGGGAAACATGAAGATGCAGTCCGTTGTCTCGAACACGCTCTCGAGATAAATCCGACGATAGCTGATGCCTGGGTTGTCATGAGCAATTCATGTTTCATGCTTGGCAGGCTTGAAGAATCTGCACGGGCTTTTGACAAGGCATATTATATCGATGTCAAGGATGTTCGATCCGGTCTGGTAAAAGGACTGTCGCTTTTAAAGTTGGGGAAGATCGATGACGCCATCAGGAATTTCTCCAATGTACTGGGGGTTCTGCTCAGATAAGAACCAGATACGCGTCAATAAAGAAAATATCCTCAAGTACCGCTCTTTTTTATGTCTCTCGCACGTACCAAAACCTATGGATGTTGAGGACTTTGTTCGCAGGAGAATTGCGGATGGAACAGACGATGAGGCCTTACAACGCGATCTGGCTGATGCTATTCTTGAAATAAAAGATGTAAAACCCTCCTACGCAACCGCTTTTTCCCGGGCGGTGATCGAAGAAGTGAAAAATACCCGGGGCCTGAAAGGTGACTTTTTCGAATTCGTTCCTTCCAAAGTGAAAATGGGGGAGTTCGGGGTAGGATCGCGGGGGAAGGGGGATTTTTTTGCTCACCGTCAGATTGCCCGCATCATCGGAAAAACTTCAGCCTCTGTCGGTGTGGATGAGATGGATGATGCCGGTGCGGTATGCGCCGGAGGTCAGTATATTATCTGTACGGTTGACGGTATGCATTCCCGCCTTTCCGATTACCCATTCCTCGCAGGATTCCACGTGACGCGCGCGACACTACGGGACGTCTATGTCATGGGAGCAAAACCGATCATGCTCTTCTCGGATATTCATATAGCTGATGATGGAGATGTAGCAAAGATCTTTGATTATACTGCCGGAATTACCACCGTTGGCGAAGCGATGAATGTGCCTCTTGTTACCGGTTCAACCCTTCGTATCGGTGGAGATATGGTGCTGGGAAGCCGTCTCACCGGCTGTGTGGGTGCTGTTGGTGTGGCAGAACATCTCACCGCCCGGAGATCGACACAGCCTCACGATGTCCTACTTATGACTGAAGGTGCGGGAGGTGGAACCATTGCTACCGCGGCGATATACTCAGGATTTCCGGAAGTAGTGGAACAGACAATAAATCTTAATTTCCTCGAAGCCTGTGAAACGCTGATGAAGAGCGAAGTCTTTCACAAAATCCATGCGATGACCGACGTAACAAATGGCGGGTTGAGGGGTGATGTATTTGAGATGGCAGAGACGGCCGGATGTCGTATCGTTATCGATGAGCAGGCAATAGGAAGTCTAGTGGAACCCCATGTTTTCCATATGCTGGAAAATCTCCAGATCGATTACCTCGGTGTTTCCCTCGATGCCCTGCTCATTGTCGCTCCGCCCGATGTTTCAGACGATATCTGCCGGGTAGTGAAATCGGCTGGTGTGAACATACATGAGATCGGATACGTTGAAAAAGGGAAACCGGAATCAGTGCTTTTGGTCGATGGAAAGGAATGTGATTTCACGCCGCGATTCAGGGAATCGGCTTATACCCCCGTGAAAAAGGTTGTCGATACCGATATGCGAGACTTTGAGGAGATGAAAACGGGAGTCGTGCGCGCTTCCGATGCTGCGATCCAGAAGAAACAGCGTGTTTTAAAGAATCTGATGGAAAAGAAAAAAAACCCATAACTTAGTTCCGGGGTTTTTTTCCGCTTACACAGATATTATAGGCAAGCTGCGGGACGCATTTCTCAACAAAAGGCTCAATCTTTTGTGCAAGATAGAAGAGAGGATCAAGCATATCGATATGGGCAAAGGAGCACCATTTTACCTGGATCTCTGAAAATCCGGCCTGAGAAAAGAGGTCATGCATCTCCTTCCTGTTATAATAGCGTTCCCCGAAATTTTTCATAACAACGTGTTGTACGTTCATCTTTTCGCTGATCTGGTAGATCGCCGGGATTCCCCGGGTAAGTAATTTCTTCCCCAGAGTGCAGATCGCAATCGCACCACCGGGTTTTAGTACCCGGTAAGCCTCACTCAGCATCGCTTCCGGATCCCGTATATAACTGAATACGAGCAGACTGGAGATCGCATCAAAGGTATTATCATAAAACGGGATTTTTTCCCCCGTCCCCACCGTATAATCGCATTCCCTGCACCTGTTTCGTGCCCGTTCGATCATTTTTTGGCTGATATCCAGCCCGACAGCACACCGGCCATCCTCAATATATTTTTCTACAAAAAGGCCGGTTCCGCACCCGATATCCAGGAGTTTCCCATTCCGGGGCAGAACGTCAAGGATATACCTGCTCAGATGGGTATAATAGCACTTTCCGCGGCGTTGATCATAATGATGGTCATACACGTCAGCAATAGTATCATAGTGTTCCTGGATTTTCTTCTGCTTGATGGCACTCATGTAAAGACCTCCTGTATAGCGGACGCAAATGCTCCGATCTGGATAAATTCGTTGTTTCCGTGAAGAAGTCGATATTCGGCGTCTGCGAGCGCGATTGCGAGCAGGGGATGATTGTACTCGCGTTGCATAACGGTGCGAATCTCAAGAAATACTTCACCGCCGGAAAGGCCATAGTCAATTATCAGAGATTCCAGGCGGCGGATCGCATTGCGGACATCCCCTCCTTTGAGAGCATCAATAGCGGAAGCAACCACGTTCGTTGTTTCAGAACGGGCAAGGGAAGAAAGATCCTGGCATCTTCCCGCTTCAAGAGCAACCTGCAGGAGCAGGACGGCCCTGCGCATGTCTCCCTGTGCGAGCTGTGAGATCAGGTCCAGATCGTCATCAGAACAGGGATGAAGACAAGAAATTTCCCGTTCTCGTATCACGCGGAGATGATTAAGCATACTGTCCGGATCAATTGGTGAAAAGAAGAGCGGCAGGCAACGGGAAGCAATAGGGGGGATGATGGCACTCTGGTTTGTCGTAGAGAAAATAAACCGGCATGTTGTGCTTGCACGTTCCATAATCCTTCGAAGTGCCTGCTGGGCATCCTTAGTGAGTGCATGGGCATCTTCAAAAACCATCAGCTTGAATTCAGCATCAAGCGGACGGAGAGAAGCGTACCATTTGATAATATATTTAAAATTTGTAATGAGAGATTGGTTCTTCTGGTAGAGATGAGTATACCTATCATCCTGTTCGAGGTATACTTTCCCAAGTGAGAAGAGATCGGCAGTCTGGAAGACAGAGGTATTCAGCTCCCAGTTTTCCTGGTAAAGTGCTTTAGCAAGACATTCAATCGCCGCGCTTTTCCCGGTCCCGTGGGGTCCGGTCAGAATCAGGTGAGGGACAGATCCTGTGGCTGCAAAGGAGGAGAGATGCTGGATTACGGTATCCTGTCCGATAATGTCGGTAAGTTTTTCCGGGCGGTATCTCTCAATCCAGAGCATGCGCTAACCTCAACGTCATCTCACGTATTGCTTCTGACAAAAGATAATGATTGTCGACCGATCTCAGGAGCTGCGTGTGTTCAGTATCGGAGATTTCGCTACATGCCCGGGTAATCTCGGGAATTGCACGGGTGAGCTCATCCACTATCGTAAGGGTTGCTGACCGGGCTGTACGGGAGAGGGGGTTCAGATCGACAGCGATCACCGTCTTTCCCATTCTGACGAGAGCCTCGCACCGGTCCCCGTCCTCAAGCAGTACAAGCACAACATCAGCGGAGAACAAACCCTCTCTCCGACACCATGCACGGTCATGAGAAAGGGGAAGCAATCTCTCAGCTTCACCAGTAGTAAATACATCCACCCCCGAGTCCCGGAGAAGATTTTCTATCATTTTTACCCGTTTTTCGGTCCGATGGAAAAGGTTCACCTCAACGCGGGCTCCGCACTTTTTCTGGAGTTCAGAAATTTCTTCTGCTGCAAGTGCTGCAGTGTTACCATTCACGGAGATCAAAGGATTACCTGCCGACAGGAGCATTGCGGCAGCTATCCTCTCGGCAAGGAGGGCACTTTGGGTTGTCCTCTCACCGATCATATAATCAAATGCTTCACCGCGTCCATGGGCCGTAAGTCCTTCCCATGAAACAATGCCGGCTTGTGCACATTTTGCCAGGTGTTCACGGGTCACAAGAGAACGATAGCGGGGATGATCTTTAGGTATCATATCAGTCCCTCAATAATCCGGGCCCCGGCATCTGCCACGCAAAATTTATATACTGGACCGAAGGGCAAAAGAAGATCGCGTGCCTTCCGGCCATAGGCAAAAACACCATTCCCCAGCATCGTCATGCCTGAAGGCACGCCGGCAGTATCGCATAGCCGGGTAACTTCAAGAACTTTAGGTGTTATAAGCCCGCTCTGTTCGGCAAAATCCCGCGAAAGGTGAAAAAAATCCATCGCGTTAGCCGGTGTTGTTTTGGGAAATGCGGATGATACGCGTTCCATCCGTTCAGGAGAGCCCAGCACGGACGGGGTGTGGATCGGTCCGAAACTCACGGCATACAATGGCCCGGGCATATCAAATCTTCGTTCTATGACCCCATGAATCCCCGGTCCGTATCTGACGACTCTTCCCCCTCCTTGACAGGCCGCTACATCACCAAGACCGGTCCGGTGTTCAACCTCGGCGCTATGGGCACATTGAGATATCTCTTCCGGGTCCATTCCCAGATTATTCAGCCGGTTCACTGCAGTAAGGGTTGCAAGCAATGCCGCAGCAGAGAGCCCGAACCCGGCACCAATTGGCAGGAGGCATTCGGTAGTGATGGATACCGTCACGTCAAGCCGCTCCATGACATCCACCAGGAGAGGTGAACCGGTGTTGATCGCTTGAGGTGTTCTCATCCGGCCCTTTTGTTGAATGATAACAGATGTTTTCTCTGAGGGTTCGACCGTTGCCGTGACACCTTCACTGATAACAACCCCGGCACCTATACTCCCCGTTGACGCGATGGTATCTCCTTCCACTCGTCTGAAATAACCGGAAATATGTCCGGGACAGAACGCAACAACGGCTTTCGGATTCATGGATCTGTTCAGCGTGATATACAACGATGGGGCGTTTTTACAGATTAAAGAATCCCGGCAGGGTATTCTGGTGCCCAATGGATCATCCTTGGGGATTGCCTCAGTGGAGGGGACGGAATCCAACTGAGGAACCGACTCTTAAATGATACTCCCCCTCAAGTCATAATGTTTATGAGGTTACGCGATTCAGGGCCTCTCCGGGGCAAGGCAGGGAGAGGGCTCTTCTTGACGTCACTAATCCCGCCGCGGGGGCAGCCCGTCAAGGGCGGAGGCATTTATCATACTGGGAGAGAGATGCTCCTTCTGGTGAAGGCCCGTGTCGGAGAACATGATTCCAGATTGTGGCTGCGATCTCGTCCTTTAAACCGGTCACCGGATATTTCCCGTCACGGGTGACCAGGAGGTATTCGCCCATGGTAGTCCCCATGGTCTGCGGTTCATTCGTCAGCACCATCGCTGCGCCCTGTGCAATCATCGTCTTTGCCATTTTTCCGGATAAATCCCCGAGTTTGAATGCGATGGTTAAAGGATGGTACTCCTCCATCACTTCGGCAAGCAATTTCGGGAGAGGCTCAAGTACGAGGTGTACCGGGCTGCCGCTCGGAATCTTTCCCTTCACTTTTTCTGGTGCAAAATCAGAAATCGCCGCGGCACTGATATAAATGTCCGCTCCGTTCTCAGAAAAACAACGGTGTACAGCACGCCGCATATCATCAGCAGTTTCTGCAAAAACATTATTAACGCAGGGGAAGATATCCCGGTGAACGACCGCTACATCAGCGCCGAGGCGGAATGCCTGAAGTGCGAGCGCCCGGCCCATCTGCCCGCTTGACCGTGTTGTGAGGATACGGATATCGTCAACCGGTTCCTGGCATGCACCGCTGGTGATGAGCACTTTTCTGCCGGACAATGGTTTTCCCATGACGGCACGCTCACAATGCAGAACTATCTCTTCACTGTCTGCAATCTTGGCTTTTCCTTCGTCAAGCCGGGGATCAACAATTTCTACGCCCCAGTTCTTCAGCTTTACGAGGTTCTCGATCACCGCCGGATGCCGGTACATACTGTGATGCATTGCCGGAACGAGAATGACCGGCTTTCTGCTGCCAATCGCTGTCGTTGCGAACGTAGTCACGGGAGTATCGTCGATGCCACAGGCCATTTTACTGATTGTGTTTGCCGTGCACGGAGCGATCAGCAGAAGATCGGCACTTCCTTCGTCGCCGCAATACGTTATATGCTCGACCTGCCCCGATAACCGCGTGATTGTTCCCCGTCCACTGGCGTACGTCAGTGAATCCGGGTGAAGTATGCCGGATGCTGCATGGCTCATCACCGGCTGTACCTCTGCACCGTGCCGGCGGAGAGCATGGATCAGTTTCACGGCTTCGACGGCTGCAATGCTTCCGGTGACACAAATAACGATCTGTTTTCCGGTAAGGGTCTGTATCCGGGTCATGTGAGAGTTACATCCTGCACTACATGCCATACATGCGGGCGGTATTTCTTTACGTTATGTACATGGATAGTTGCAGAAAAACCTGCTCCTTCTGTTACCTCCCTTATTTTATCTTCAACAGTACCGAGACTATGAAGATGAATAACACTTCCCTCGTGAACATGCAGAAGTACTGAGGGAAGAAAGGATAACGCATCAAAGTGGCCCATGACAATGCGGTCATACGTGCCGGTCAGGAGATTCCGGCAGTCTCCTAAGGAGGTACTGACCTGGCGGGAAAGATCGTTTTTTTCGATATTCCGTTCCAGGTACTCAAAAGCGACAGGATTGATCTCCACTGCATGAACTGAAGCACCTTCGCCTGCCATGGGAATGGTAAAGTAGCCTATACCGGCAAACATATCGGCCACCCGTTCAACGGTATTACTGTTGTGAACAAGACGGGCAATTCTCATCTTCTCGGTTCCGTTGCCCTGTGCAAACATCACTTTTGTCGGATCGAAAATATACGTATATCCGTTCTCCCGGTGTTGAACCTCGCCGGCATCGCCCCAGAGAATTTCGGTTTTTGGGGTCCTTGTCACCTCCCTGAGTGATTCGATCCAGAGCACCCCCCGGGGATGCCGGAAACTCACTATCTCCTCAACTTCAGCCGGTACAGGTTTTTTACCATGGATGACCGCAATGTCGCCCAGCATAAAAAACCCTTTTCCCTGGTACTGTATCCGCCGGGGGAGATCGCAGTCGCAGGATTTCCCATCACTGACCGGGACCCACGCAATATTTCCTTCTGCATACGAACCCCGTGTGTGGTCAATCCAGTCTTCGCCGGCGATATCCCTGAGCTCCTCTTTCGGTACTGCCCTTACCCGCATCAGTTATCCGACCACGATAAGGTTATCGTTATCCCAAAGGACAAGTACGTGTTGCCCTGGTTTCACATCAAGCCAGGGAACCTTCCTGAGCTCTTTTGTCTGGCAGGTTTCCGGATCGAGAACCCCCATGATGTGGCTGTCAGCAAATGCCACCAATGCCGAAACGGCGTCCCGCAGATTCCCGACGAGACGTTCAATGTCTTCCTCGCGTACTGATGTCGGGACGCCTCCGGAAAGATCCCGAGCCTTGATATGGCTGGATTCGATATGGGTCAGTTCAAGATACCGCCCGCGGCTGAATACCACGTCCTGTTTCTGGAAACGGGGGAGGCGGACCGAGTAGGTGATGCGGTAGAGTTGTCGCCCGTTCTTCTCCCCGACCAGTTTTGGATGGGTAGTGAACCTTCCGCCAAGCTGTGAGACTATTCCCTGCGAGATCAGATTCCCGATATGCTGAGAGCCTACGGTAATATCCAGACCCTCCCGGGTTTCGTTTGTGTCAGAGATAAATGAGAGCCGTTCTCCCCCCGCCTGTAAGGTATCTTCTACCTGTTGTGCAATTCCCGCTGACATCTGCAGTTCAAAAGTACTGGGTAGTCTTCCTTCGGCGCGAACCTGAACGATCCCCTCATAATAACTCCCGCTGATCCGGTTGCAGCGGTCGCACTGTTCCTTATGCCAGACGATTTCCACGGAACAGGTCCCTTCAAGGGGTTTGTTATGCAACGTGCCTTTCAGGGCAATGGATGCAGTGGAGCGATTAAGCGTATTGTCCTTAATGGACACGACCATTGAAGGTTTCCTGACATCAGGATGGAAATGAACCGCGGTCTTTGCCACTTCAGGAGCCAGATCCGCACGCCCGAGTTCGGAATCCGTCCATGTATTTACCTGCTTTATTGCACCACAGCTTGGGCAATGAATACTCTTAATACGGCGGTCACAGACAAACCAGGGGGTATTGCCAATCCTGCACTCGATGCAGAGCCCCTCGCGATCGGTGGTTTTCCCGCATTTTGGACAGAAAGAATCCTGTATGCTCATAGCGAGTAGACCTGAGCATGGGGGATCTCCCCTATCATTATGCAGCCTGATCGGGTTATGAGCCCCATGTCGACCGCGATGCTTACGGCACGTTTGCCCATTAGGTTGATATTCCCGGCCTTTTTCAGAGCAGTTCTCACTTCGTCTTCTCCGGCCGGAGAGTTGCCATAAAACGCTTCAGAGATCCGGACAGAAAGCCCTTCATGGCTGATGGTAGTGTTCAGCAGTTCGCGATCGCACACAGCCACGATATCACCCGAACCGGGAGAACTATGAACCTTCAGAAACATTGGATACCTATTGGCTGGTTGGGATAAAAAAGGTGAGTTGGAACTCGTTTCACAGCGTGATTGTCACACCATATACCTTCCCGACGGTCTCAGCATGAATCCTGAAGCAGTCCTCTTCAGTAATGAGACCTTGTCTCAGCAGATTATTCGTATAACGGGGTACTGATTTCGGACCGATAACCGCTCCCGGGCGGGTATTTTCATCCATAAAATCACTTTCCATGGTGAAAGCCCGGTGCTCGCGTGCCAGATGCGGTATCGCTTCGTGTTTTGCAATGAGGGATGGATGCAAGGGAGTGTCCGGGGAACCATAATGTTTCACGACACGTTCTACCGGAACCCCGGCATGCCGTGCCATCTCAACAATATCTGAACATGAGCCGCTTTCAGCATGGACCTGCAGTGCACACCTGCACCCGGCTGCACATTCCAGGGCATGCACAAGCACACCGTTGGATGCAGCCAGGATTTCCGGGCTCACTTCGTAGTGGGGCCTTCCGCTCTTGATAGCGACAGCATTTCCATCCTGAACATATCGTGCCGCACAATCTATCCCGGCTTTCATAATCTCTGCAGCCTCGGGTAACGACATGCGTTCAGAAAGCCTGCTTATCTCCGCGGGATGAACTCCGAGAACCGGAAATACGACCACGCCGATTTCTTCGATCATCCTTGCAACAGAGATCGTCTCTTCAAAAACGGGTGCATAATCTGCTCCGCAACTGGGATAGACCGAAAGCGACCATGACGGCTTTGAAACAAGAAAGATATGGGTCCCTCCGGCCCGTAAAAAATCTTTTGCAGCCTCTATCCCCCGGCCGTTTCGCGGATCGATATGGATATGATCGTCAGTGACGGGAAAGCGGGGGGATTTCATGGCACTCCGTAATCTGCATGAGCGGGTATCCGTCCTTTGGAGCAAGGCGTGCCCGGCAATAGGCAAACCCGACTCGGGTCACGATCTCTGCATCGAACATGAGCCCGGATAACTCGCTATACCCGAATTTGTTTTCTGTCATCAGGTTACGGTCAAGCCTGACCGTGATCTCTTCAACGAACGGCTGGAGAATCACCGCCTGTTCGATCGCGCTCTCGACGCTTGAAGCAGATCTCCGGGAGATGGGGGTGCCGACCCACTGGTGGTAAAGCGCCCCGAGTTTTATCCCTGCCTCAAAGACTACCTGAACCCGATTATCTGTCATTATCCCTCTCCTTAAATCAATTGCAGGATACCGAGTTTTGGTTCCATTGCCTCACCGGATCGGACGAGCATGTCGATCCCTGCTTCAACTTTGTCCCGCGGGAACCCTTTCGACACCACAACATCAACGACCTGATCTTTCGAAGCCCGCCTGCCTTCGCCCCCGATATCACGAATTGCATCCTTTATTACCCGTACGATATCCCTCTTTTCCTTGGAAATGCCGGTAGCAATCTTATCAATATCAAAACTACCGGTCCTCGCATCGTAAGCGATCTGGCGGAGGCATGCGTCGACAATATGGATCACCCGTTCAGCATCATGTTGTTCGATGGTGTCCGAGAGACGTATTCGCGCACTCGCTTCTGCAAGCCTGACAAGCGCCTCGAGCTGGCGGGCGGTTACGGGAACGGGCTTGTTAGGTTCGGCAATTCCCCTGAGTTTGAGGTAATAACTGACAAGTGCCTCTTTGGCTTCAATGGACAGGATGGGGAAGCAGGATCGTTTTGAATACGCCACGTACTTGCGGAAGAAGGAAGGATCAATATCGGGCATAACCGGCTTCAGTTGCTGCTGGATATATTCATCAGTAACGCCCGGGATCGGGGTCTTCTTGTGCTGGGCGATCAGTTCACCAATGCCATGGGATTTGAGGATATGCTCTGCGATTGCAAGATCACGTTTCTGTTCGGGCTGGTCGGTCATGATAAAGATCAGGTCAAACCGGGACAGCAGGGAGGCGGGCATATTGATCTGGTCTGAGATGTCGCCATACATATCGAATCTCCCGTATTTTGGGTTTGCAGCCCCGAGGAGAGCACAGCGGGATTTAAGCGTGGCGGTTATGCCGGCTTTGGCGACGCTGATGGATTGTTGCTCCATCGCTTCATGCAGGGCGGAACGGTCCTCTTTTTGCATCTTGTCCATTTCATCCACTGCAGCCACTCCCATGTCAGCCAGTACGAGTGCTCCTGCCTCGAGTGTCCATCGCCCTTCGCCAAATTCATCCTTCACTGCGGTTGCGGTTAACCCCGCTGAAGTGGAAGACTGCCCGCTGGTATAGATCGCCCGGGGTGAAAGCTTTACCACATACCGGAGCAGCTGGCTTTTGGCAATCCCCGGGTCGCCGATAAGCAGCACGTGGATATCGCCCCGGAGATGAGTGCCATCCGGCATCTCCTTTGCTATGCCTCCGAAGAGCTGGAGTGCAATTGCCTCTTTGACATCCTCACTGCCGTATATAGTAGGTGCAATAGAATGAGTGATCTTCCGGTAGATCAGGGGATCGCTGCTGAGATTTTTGATCTCATCCTCGTCTTTTTCATCGATCTCTACTTCTTCGAACTCTTTTTCAGCAATTTCTATGGAGTTACACTCAAGAAAAATATCAAAGACCGTGCTCTTCTCACCTTTTATGATCCTCTGCATTGAACGGAGTATCCCATTAATTATCACACGGTCTCCGGGAGCCACTCTCCCGGAGAGATCGTCGGTTATATCCACATCAAGCGTTTGGGGTTGTTCGCCACCGCGGAGCCCCTCCGGGGACTCCTGTATTCGGAGCTTCTGCGAGTCGACAAACCTCGAACGCTTGGGTAACAGTTCAAGTTTCTTGAAGGTACACCCATCGGTTGCACACCCGTCCGGCTCAATGAATTTCCCGTACTTCTGTTTTTTTATGGTGAAGTGCCCGGCAGGGCATCGGAAAGCAGCTTCAACAATTCGTGGCCTTACTTCGGTAGTTTTGCGCAGGATACCTTCAACCGAAACAAATGAGTTGATATCATCGGATCTTATATTGCGGATTCCTACTTTTTTCGGAAGGTTGGTGAACCTGATATTGATACCTCTCGGCTCTTTTCCATCCTTGATCCTGATCAGCTGACTTTTTTTGACTGCTTCCCAAACGTCTTCGAGAACTTTACCGGGATTTTCCAGAAGTTCATCGGCAAGCGCGATACCTGTTTTACCATACCGTTCGACATCCCGGTAATCGATGGTAAGGGAACGTTTATGGGGATATTCACGGGATATCTCAGCAAGCTCTTTTTTATACTTGCTTTTTAATAATCTGCTCCAATCCTCGGTCTTATCGGTATCTTGCAGGTCAGGGTTTTTCTCCATAGCGGTACCTCACCTGCATTTCTGAGAAGAGAGTACGAACCGGGCGATTAGCGCTTCCATCTGGATATCGCTGTTCGCCCCCTCGGAGAGCCGGAAATCGGTCTCGCCCAGATAATCGATCAATTCCACTTTTAATCCCTTAAACATATCCATCTTGACGATAGCCCGGTAACACTGGTTGATCAGTTCATTCGGTGCGATCCCTCTTTCATGGAGAAGCTTTACAAGGAGTGATTCAGCACCATCAAAGTCTCCTTCAAGAGAGAGCCTCAGGAGTTCTTCGATTTCATCCGGCCGTGCGGTTGACGTTATAGCGTATACCCTCTTCTCATCAATCGTGGGACAGATAATTGCGGCTCCCTGAAGTGCGTTGATCGCCTTGCGCATATCCCCCTGTGCAATATACACAATGGCATCCATCGCAGCCTCCGTTATCCTGAGCCCTTCACAGCTGACGATCCGGCATACCTCCTCCTTTACCGCATCCGGTCCGAGGGGTTTGAACCGGTATATTGCACATCTGCTCTGGATAGGGTCGATGATCTTGGAAGAATAATTACAGGAAAGAATAAACCGGCATGTCTGGGCGTAACTCTCCATTGTCCGGCGCAGGGCTGCCTGGGCATCAGTGGTCAGCGCATCGGCTTCGTCAAGAAACAGGATTTTAAATCTCGCCTCACCGAGAGGTGTTGTCCGGGCGAATTGCTTGATCTGGTTGCGTACAACATCGATCCCGCGTTCATCTGAGGCATTGAGTTCACGGAAATTCATCTGCCAGGACTCCTTAAAAAATTCATGTGCAAGGGTCACCGCAGCAGTGGTTTTTCCTACCCCGGCACTGCCCGTGAAGAGAAGGTGTGGCAGGTTCCCGCCCTTCACATATGACGATAACCGTTCCACTATTTCATCCTGCCCGACAATATCAGCAAGTTTTGATGGCCGGTATTTTTCAATCCAGATGGTGTGGTTCTCTTCCATGGGCATCCTCTCTTCCCAACGTTACTTTTTTAACCGATAGCGAATGGTATAGTCGTATCTCCGGGAATACTCTTATGAGTGGGGGCAGCAATCTGGCGCTCTTAATAGATAAGTGTCATAATGTTTATTATAAGGGTTTTAAAATTACTTCCCATGCATGGAAAATATGTTGTTCTCGTTTTTATTATCATTTTAATTGGTGCTGCACCGGTGGAGGGCAGCACGGCAAAAATCGCTGCAGGCGCTCCCGTTTACCTCGGAGAGACCAATCTGGATATATCTTCTGCGTTAAACGGGTGCCATACTATTGCATGGTGGCAGGAAGGCGCCAATACCAGCGCGCCACCCCAAAAGAACATGACCCTCTTTGAAACAAACAGCGTGTCGGATACCATATACCATTATAACATCAGCCTGCAAAATTTCGCGGGATATTCCGGCCCATGGTATTGCGTTGATAAGGAACCGCAGGAAGTGGTTTTTGAAGTTATGGAACCGCAGCTCGATATCAAAGTCTGGGATCTGGATCACAATCAGGACGTGAGCGGGAAATCCGTGCCGGTTTCCACGAATATTACCTTCCGGGTAGATACAAACCTGTTTCCGGCGCTCCTTCCGTTAAACCGTCCCAGTGTAAATCCCTCGGATTCATTTTTTACCGCAGTACTTGTCAATCCGCTTGGACGAGTGGTCAGCACCATCTATACAGGAAATGCCGGAAATTCAAAGACCAGGATCATATCCTTCGAAAAACAGCCCTTTATCACCGCATCCCCCTACTACTGGAAGGACGGGAAAGACTGGGACCGCGAAGCACGGAGTAGTGTTGGTGAAACACTCTACCCCCTCGGGACGTATACATTCACTATAAGCCAGGATCTCAATACCCTTCAGGAATTATATAACCAGGGCAGGGTCCTGAACCTCACGGGAACCACGACGAAATCAGCTTCCGTAACCTTCATCAAAGATACATCTGCCGCGGTTACACCCCAAAATACGCAACCGGTTAGTACGATAGTGCCTGCAAATACCCTCTCCCATTCCCCCTCCCCCTCTTCATCACAGACCGGGGTCACTCCGATCCGGACTTCTTCGGCACTTCCGGTGAAGACAACTTATACCCCTTTGCCGGAATGGATTGGTCTGGTCAGTATTTTTATAGCAGGATTGATAGTAGTAGGCAAAAACCGGTAAGGATTTTTTCAATTTTTACGCATTCACTTTTTTATATGATGCACCTTCACTACTGAGAAGGAGTGTGAAATATGTATTCTGGAAAATTTTTTATGGTTATTTTCATCATCTCCGGGTTGATCCTGCCGGTAATGGCCGCCGATAGTTCTGATCAGGTGAACTCTGCCGGAGCTCTCTATTCAAAGAGCGTCGATCTGGCAAATGCCGGGAAATATTCAGAAGCGCTTGAAGCGTCGGACGAGGCACTTGCACTCAATGTCAGCTCACTGGTTCCACTTATTCAGGCCAACAGGGCCGGGATCCTGGTAATGCTTGGACGGTTTGAAGAGGCAAATGCAGCAGCGGATGCAGCGCTGGCCGTTGAGGGCAACCTGACGTCGGTGCATTCTGTTGCCTGGTTTAACAAAGGGAATGCCCTTAAGTCACTCGGGAGGTGTGACGAAGCAAAAACAGCATATGCACGCGCTGTCGCTCTCGATCCGACGCTGGTCCCCCCGGATCTCACGTCATGCACAGTAGCTCCTTTACCCACTCCCACGAAATCTCCGTTGTCCCCTTCCACGGTCCTGTTGGCACTTGCATCTCTATCCGTTCTCTCCGTTGTCTTGCGTCATAAAGGGAAATAATCCTGTTCTACCCTCATTTACATTTTCAGGTTTAGCTCCAATTTTTTTTGTTTTCTTTCAAGAACAAGAGTACGCTCCCATTCAATTGAAGCTCGTGTTTATCACCATGATAAAGGATTGGTATTTCTCGTGTAAGATGAATGCCGCCGACAGGTGCCATCAGGGCAGATCAAAGACCGAAACTCTTAGAGAAACATTCCTGCCCCGCGGTGCCCCGCAACGGCCCCGAGGCGGGTTAAAAAATGAGTTTTTCCCTATGAGGTGCGTTTGGCTAAAACCTTAGGATGCCACAGACTATATCTTGAATACGATCACCTGACAAAACTGATACGAACTATGGAAGGGGCGGTACGGGTTTTTGCCGGAGAATATAATGGTTCAACATTGTCCATTCAGGACAATGACAGTGGAACTCCCGCATGGGTGGTTACACCGGGAGGCGCATGGTGCCGGTCCATGTTCCTTTCTGGTGCAGTTACTGAGGTTACAGAATCCGGAGATATGGTATACACCCGCATGTCCGATCCGACCGGAGCATTTGATCTGGTGATAGGCGGCAGGAATACCCCCCTTGCAGAGATATTTTGTAAAATTCCGGTCCCATCATTTGTTACGGTTTCCGGCAGAGCCCAGATGTACATGAAAAACAGTATCGCAAACCTGTCTGTTCGTCCGGATCACGTCAGACTTGTGAACCGGGGGGTTCGTGACCAGTGGGTGCTGGCAACCGCAAAGTCGACGCTCGGACGTCTTAACCTGGTTAACCTTGCCATACTGAATTCGTGTACCGATACATACATCCTCACGGCAATCCGCCACTATTCGATAACCAAAACCAGTCTCCGGGAACTCGCTGCAATGGTTGAGGATGCAGTACAGACAGTTCGTTCTTCCGGTGGGGATACATCTGTTCAACCCGATATCCGGACGCTGGTGTTGGATCTGATATCAGCCGGAAACGGGCCTCGGGGAATTTCTGTCGAAGAGATAACCAGACTTGCAATGGAGAGTGGTGTGTCCCGCGAGGCAGTCCTCGCTGCCGTCGAAGCTCTTGTTGCTGATGATGAATGTTACCAGCCCCAGAAAGGATTTGTCAAGCTGTTATGAAGATGGAATTTTTCGGGGATGGCCCGGCTCTCGTTATTGAAGGAGAAAACCGCCTGTTGATTGTTGCAGACCTCCATTTCGGGATAGAAGCTGACCTGGCGGCTCATGGCCTGCATTTCAGGAGCCGGAGCACTGATCGCCTTGAACGCCTTATGAAGATCATCGACCTTGCAGACCCGGACATGCTTGTGCTGCTCGGCGATATCAAACACAGTATTCCCTCGCTTACCCGTCAGGAATATGTTGAATTACCGGTAATTCTCGAGACGCTTAGGAGCCGCATCCCCCTGAAAGTATTTCCCGGCAACCACGATATCGGCATTGAAACATATCTTCGTGGAACCGAACTCCAGCCGAAAGAGGGCACGATCCTTGACGGAGTCGGATATCTCCATGGACATATGTACCCTTCTCCCCATCTTGCGGGTCACCTGATGATCATCGGTCACCACCATCCCCTGCTCCTGCTTAAGGATGAAGTGGGTTGTGCCCTTCAGGCCCCTGCCTACCTGCGGGCGGAGCTCGACACAGGAAAGCTGGGAATGGATATACTCGCTGAAAATCCTCCTACCCGTGTACTGTTCATGCCCTCTTTTAACGAGATTGCAGGGTATGATATCCTCCAGATCGTCAGGAATCCTTTCTCGCCCCTGTCACGGTTCATGAAAAAAGAGGATGCGGAGATCATCCTTGCCGATGGGACATACATCGGTTCCCTTAGTTCGCTGCAATCAGATGAAACAACTTGAAATGCTGGACCCAAAGGTCCAGGCATGCATAAGGAAACGCGGCTTTTCCGTGCTCTCCGAAGCCCAGAAACAAGCAATCCCGTTAATCCACCAGGGAAATCATGTCGTTCTTATCGCACCGACGGGAACAGGGAAGACAGAGAGTGCGATGTTTCCGGTTTTCAATGCGCTCCTTTCAATGTCTTCAGGTGGGGGGTTCAAAGCCATCTATATTACACCATTACGTTCGCTTAACCGGGATATCCTTGCGCGTATGCAATGGTGGTGCAATGAACTCGGGCTTACGGTAGGAGTAAGACACGGAGATACCCCGGTGGGCGAAAGACGCAAACAGGCACTAGCCCCGCCGGATCTCCTGATCACCACCCCGGAGACATTCCAGGCCCTTTTCATGGGAAAACGGCTCCGGAAACACCTCAACCAGGTCAGGTTCGTGATCATCGACGAGATCCATGAGCTCGCCGGAAGCAAACGCGGGGCACAACTCGCCGTTGCGCTTGAACGTCTTCATGTGTATGCCGGGGAATTCCAGCGGATAGGTCTGTCGGCAACCGTAGGAAATCCCGATGAAATTGCACGTTTCCTCTGCGGTAAGCGTCCGTTTTCCATTGTCCAGGTGCCTGTGGCAAAACAGCTGGAGATCACTGTTCGATTCGTCGGAGATGATTTTCGGAAGCAGACGGAGATCCTTTCACAAATACTGAACCGGGAAGGGTCCACCCTGATCTTTGTAAACACCCGGGTAACTGCCGAAGCCCTGGGACATGCCCTGTATGAACGCGGGGATGTGGAGGTGCACCATGGATCGCTTTCAAAAGAGATCCGGATCGATGCAGAAGATCGGTTCAAACGAGGTGAGATCCGGACACTTATCTGCACCTCGTCCATGGAGCTTGGCATCGATATCGGGAGAGTTGATCATGTGATCCAGTTTGGCTCCCCCCGGGAAGTCTCCCGGCTCGTGCAACGGGTGGGAAGGGCCGGTCACCAGCTCAATACTATCTCGCGCGGGACGATCCTTGCCACGGGTTTTGATGACCTTCTCGAATCCCTTGTCATTGTAAAAAAAGCCAGGGCAAATGAGATAGAACGGGTAGTGCCCCAGCGATGTGCTGCTGACGTACTTGCGAACCAGATCGCTGGCATAGCGGTGGAGTATGGAGAGATTGAGCGGCCGAGAATCTGCGAGATTATCGAACGGACGTTTGTTTTTTCGGAGTGCGGGACGCTCCTCGATGATGTGTGCAGTCAGATGGAGGAGCATCGCTTAATCCGGTCAGACGGGACGCGCATTATCACGACCGCACGTGCACGGCGGTATCTGTCAGGGAACCTGTCCATGATCCACGATGAACGGAAAGTGCCGATCTTTGATATGGTCTCCCGAAGAACGGTAGGTACCCTCGATGAGTCTTTTGTCGTCGGATGGGTGCATGCCGGTGTAGTCTTTATCACCAAAGGACAACTCTGGCGCGTGATCGAGATCGCTGACGGCAGACTCACCGTAGAACCTGCAAAGAAAGCAGTGGGAGAACTGCCCTCATGGGAAGGAGAGCAGATTCCTGTCCCGTATTCAGTCGCACGCGAGGTCGGGGAGATCCGGAGAACACGTACGATCTCTGCATATACGAATGACAAAGACAGTATCCGTTATGCTGAGGGGTTCCTGGCCGAAATGGACAAAAACCGCTCCCTCATCCCCAGTGATCAGGTAATAACCCTGGAAAATACTGAGGAAGGAGTTGTCTGTAATATCTGCGCCGGGCATAAGACAAATGAAGCCCTGGGACGTGTTCTCTCTATCCTCATATCAGCCAGGTATGGAACGACGGTCGGCCTTGAACTTGATGCATACCGGATGTTCCTGCGCCTTCCCTCATCTGTAAGGAGTGCAGACGTGCGGGATCTTTTACTCTCCCTCGACCCCGCACATATGCCGGGTATAATCAGGCTGGCGCTGAAACGAACCGCACTCTTCAAATGGAAACTTGTCCAGATCGCAAAGAAATTTGGTGCGATCGATCCGGATGCCGATTATGAAAAGATCAGTATCCAGCGTCTTTTGGAATATTTTGATGGAACGGTAGTACAACAGGAAGCATTCCGGGAACTGCTCTCTGAATATATGGATATCGATACTGCCGCCGTAATTGTTGGTAAGATAAGGCAAGAAGAGATCCGCATTGTTCTGGGGCCCCATTCGATGATCGGAGCCGGGGGATTGTTTTCATCCCGTGATCAGATACCCCCGCCAACAGCGGATCAGGCAGTACTTGCCACGCTGAAGAGAAGGCTCGACCAGGAAGATGTCGTGCTCGCCTGCATGAATTGCCGGGACTGGAAGAGCCGCACCGTTGTTTCCCGCGTACCCGATCACCCGCAATGCCCAAAATGCGGGGCCCGTCTGATTGCCGCGCTCAAACCTTACGAAGACGAATCGTATACCTCCCTGAAGAATCCCCGGAAAACTCCGGAAGATCGTTCGATCGAACAGCGGTTATTAAAAAATGCCAATATCGTTCTTTCCAGCGGGAAAAAGGCAGTGATTGCACTTTCTGCCCGGGGGGTCGGGCCCGAGAATGCATCCCGTATTCTCGGGACCCTAACCGAAGGCGATGCGTTCTATCGCGAGATTATGAAAGCAGAACGAAATTTTATCCAGACCCACCGGTACTGGTTATAAACCGGAAAAAAATTTCCGCCGTTCCTCAGGGAATCCTGATTGGTAATCCGGTAAACAAAAGAGCTGATTTACTCCATCCAAGTAATACAAATCCCCTTCAATCTTTTGCATACCGAGTAAAAAACCAGTCATCCGGCAAATTATAAAAAAAAAGAAAAAAAAGAAGAAAAAGAAATCGTTAAATTTACATTATACTCTCGAGTTTCTGCTCAAGAAAATCAAGGCCTTTCTTGATATCTTCAAGGTTCTTGCCACCGGTAAGAATAATCTTACCCGAAGAGAAGAGTAACGCGACGATCTTGGGATCTTTAATCCGGTATACAAGCCCGGGGAATTGCTCTGGTTCGTATTCGATATTTTCAAGGTTGAGAGTAATGACCACCTTGTTCAGGTTGATATATTTCCCTATATCGTAGGAACAGACAATATTGGTGATCGCTACTTTGGGTTCAGTGTATGTATCAACACCGGCCTCTTTGAGAGATTTCATGATTATTCTTAAGCCGTCAGTGAGCGCTTTTTTATCACGGATACCGGTAAGAACAACCTTTCCTGATGAAAAAATCAAAGATGCAATCTTCGGGTTCTCTATCCGGTAAACTGCTCCGGGGAAGCGCTTCGTATTGAGCTCGCAGCTCTTGATCTTAGCGGAAACATCAACGAGATCTATAGAATCTGCAATAACTCCTGACGCGACAATATTCTCAATTTTTAACGAATCGTACTTTTTATCTGCCATCCACTATACTATGCTTTTCCCTGAATCATAATACTAATGGACAATCTTTATGGTCTCTCCGGTGAGAATCCCAAATCTCGGGGTCATTTTGGATTTTTAATCTGACGATTATAGCGTTTCAATGGTTGCCCCCTATGATAAGGCCAAAAAGACTTCACCCACTATACCCCAGATTTTTCTGGATCGGCATGATGGGTTCGTAAAAATGAGAGACCGTATGCAAACCACCCACATCAGGTCGGGTCGGTTAATCGGGTGCGGATCCCCGCGTCTGGCGTGGGCTGTAATAATCGAAAAACCTATCAGGTGCACCATCAAATCAGTCTTGAATGGTGCGATATTCAGTAACCATGGATGACAACCTGACGACAACTATTGACAAATCGTGTGAAAAACGAAAAATATCGAGGTCAGATTGGATAAATGAGGCCTGCACCACACATCTGATGCAGGTTACCGGAACCAGTACAACCGGTACAACAAACCTACCTTCAACAGGTCCGGTATTCTGCCGGACCGATCATAATATGCGTGAATACGAAGAAACATACCGCTCTTTTTACATCGAAGTTCCCGAGTATTTTAACTTTGGTTTTGATGTGATTGATGCATGGGCGCATAAGGACCGGAACAAGCTTGCAATGATCTGGGTGAACCAGGATGGTGAAGAAAAGAAATTCACCTTCTGGGATCTCATGCGCCTTTCAAACCAGATAGTGAACATGATGATCAAATATGGCGTCAACAAGGGAGACCGGGTCCTGATTATGCTCCCGCGGGTTCCCGAATGGTGGACATTTACCCTGGCGCTGATCAAGCGAGGTGCAGTCTACTGTCCGGCTCCAACGATGCTCACCCCGAAAGATCTGAAATACCGCATTAACCTTGCCGATATCAAGATGGTCATAACCAGTGAAGAACATGCAGATAAGATCGATGCGATCACAAAAGAATGTCCGGCACTTTCCTGCAAGATGATGGTGGACGGAAGAAGGCCCGGATGGATCAGTTATCCTGTAGAGCTTGAGTACCCTGCACCGGTTTCAGCAAAACTTGTAAATCTTCCCGGTATGAAAAAGACGCGGAGTTCAGATCCGCTTGTGATATTTTTCACGTCAGGAACCACGGGCGAACCGAAGATGGTGATGCATGACCAGAGTTATCCGCTCGGGCATATTGTAACCGCTAGATTCTGGCATGACATCCGTACCACTGATCTCCATTTTACCCTGTCTGATATGGGATGGGCAAAAAGTGCCTGGGGGAAATTTTACGGGCAATGGATTGAGGGAGCGGCAATTTTTGTCTATGACATCCGAAGTAAATTCAACCCTACCGAGATCCTGCCCCTGATCGAAAAATACGGCATAAACACCTTTTGCTGTCCCCCGACAATTTACCGGATGCTGATCCTTGCTGATCTCGACAAGTTCGATTTTACCGAGCTCCGGCATTGCGTGAGTGCAGGAGAGCCCCTTAATCCGGAAGTTATCAAAGCGTGGAAAGATGCAACCGGCCTGACAATCTTTGAAGGCTATGGCCAGACCGAAACCGTTCTTTGCATCGGCACATTCCCGTGTATGACACCAAAATTCGGTTCTATGGGAAAACCATCACCCGGCTGGCAGATTGAACTACATGACGATAATGGAAAACCTGTCGGCCTGCATGAAGAAGGGCGGATTGCCATCAGGCTGGATTCCCGTCCTGTGGGCATCTTCCGGGAGTACCTGAACAACGCAGAGGAGAACAAAAAATCGTTTGTGGACGGTTTTTACTATACCGGTGATAAGGCCTACAAAGATGAAGATGGTTATTTCTGGTTCATCGGCAGGGACGATGATGTAATAAAAGCATCAGGTTATCGTATCGGACCGTTCGAGGTTGAGAGTGCGTTGATCGAACACCCCGCGGTTCAGGAAGCGGCAGTTGTTGGATCTCCGGATGATATTCGTGGACTTATTGTCAAGGCATTTGTGATACTCAAGCCTGGTATCAAACCCTCCGAAGGGCTTATCCGGGAAATTCAGAATCACGTGAAAAAAGTTACTGCACCCTACAAATATCCGCGTGCGATTGAATTTGTGGACTCGCTTCCCAAAACCATATCCGGAAAAATTAAGCGTAGTGAGCTTCGTGACAAAGAGTTGAAAAAATCCTTAAGCGAGAATACGGCTGGCAGGAGGGTGTGACCCCCTATCTTTATGTAATTCCATACATAATGTATACAAGCGCGAGGGTAGCCAAGCCAGGTCAACGGCGTCAGGTTCAGGGTTTCCTGCCTGATCATGGCATCTGGTTACGTCGTGTAAATTGAGTTAGAGCGAGGGTAGCCAAGCTTGGTCAAAGGCGATAGGTTCAGGGCCTATTCCCGCAGGGGTTCTTGGGTTCAAATCCCATCCCTCGCATTGCATTTTTAAAAAAGAGTGAATTTTCCGGGCTTTTACTTTGTGTGTCTCTCTACCCAATATGCGACACCGAGGAAACCAGCGATGATCGCAAAGTAGACAACACCCTTGACCATTACCGGACCCCCGGCATCCATGATCTGACCCGCGAGCGGGAGGAAGCCGAGCAGCGCAGTTCCCAGCCCTTGGAGTGTATCATTTATAAAGGAGTAGTCCTGCGTTACTGCCATTGCGCCCTGGACCATCAGGCCGGCTCCAACGACTCCCGCACCTGCAGCTGCGATCTTCATTGTCGATACATGCGCCTTCAGGCTGTCCCTGAAGAGTTTTCCATAGATGACAAGTTTTGCCATAAATGAATGTGGACAATAGTCCATTTATAATGGTTTCGTTTAAATATCAGACGTTGACAATAGTAGAATATGGCACAAAAAATACACTCAAGCATCCGGTTATCTGAATCGGAGAAGTCCCTTTTAGATTCGACTGGAGGAAGTATTCTGGAGGCTACTCGGATCGGGTTACAGGTCCTTTCTATGGCACTACAATCTGGCAAGACCTGTCCTTTGTATTATATACATAGAAAAGCAGAAAGTGGCACGCACTCTGCGGCACCTTGCCTCAAAGCCTCGACCCCCCCGAGCGCATGCTGCCCTGCTTGTCCCATCAAGAATGGCCTAGCAAAACGATACCTGGCCGCACATTGTCATGGCATTGATGACCCGGCTTTCAATCCAGCTCCTTTGATTGATGTCCAGGACCTGGACCCGAGCAGCATCATTACAGTAAGGGACCTTGTTGTTGTACAGCACCAGGATCCCGGGCAGCCCGCTGCAGATGTCTCCCTGGTCTCACATGATATCGATGAACTTTTTGAAGAGGTTCGGAGGATAGTCCCAGCTGCGGTCATCAACGCTCGAGGGAAGTGTATACCTATAGCGATCGAGGGCTCGACACCCGATCGAGATCGAGAGATCATGGCACGGTTGAAAAAGGAAAGGGCGTCCTCGTGATAGCTTCCGCAGAATTCTGCAGAAGCAATTTACCCCCTCGTCCATGACCCGGCCATACGTGAAAAAGAAAGTATACCCGGTACGGACCTGTCCCTCTTGCGGGAAAGAATACCAGGGGCGGACTTTATTATCATGTGGAAAATGCCGGTGTAATAAGTGGGTCCGCCGCCATCCTGGTGAAAAAAGAGAATCACTCCGGGTGATTGTCAAGGCAGGAGGGCAAGACGGCGCCGGGCGACTCCCGAAAGTCCTGGTGCGGGTCCTGGGTGATGAGGTCCTGCTCAAACTGTGGAACGAGGGCACAGAGAACCGGGCAACCGTTAAATCGGATTCAATCCCCCGGGGCCCCAGATCAATTCTTGTCGGGTCTTCCGAAGTCCGGGCGGTTTATCTCCCCGTTTCCAATATCGATAATGCATCACCTTCCGCGTGAGATGATCATGAGCTAAGCCGGTGATCACCTGCAGTTCATTGCAATAATGTTCCTGCAGTGGGTTGCGGCATATCTCACAAACAACATCTTCGATCGTTTCCGTGCCTTCATCGCGTGTGAGCTTGGAGTATGATATTTTACCGAAGTATCGTACGGTAGACTTCGTGGCTTCCCTGCACGCGTGGGTAGATATGTAATGTGCCACGCGGTGCAGATCCTCATCTGTATCAAGTCTACGAGCCTTTTTGTAGCCTCCAATTTTCAGCTTAGCGTATTCCACAGTGTTCATGAGGTATCCTGACGCTGCAGCATGGAAGTGCGGACCAGGCACGATATATGCATCCAGGCAGCCCAGGCCCAGGACATCATCATGGGCCATCTTCCAAAACCCGATCGAACTATCCAGACCCGCCCGTCGCTTGTATCCCCGTAGTCGTTCCTTGATGTCATCGCGGATCCGGTACGGGTGATACCAGATGACAGCCATCTTGACGCCCATCCTGGTAATCATGCATTTTGCATCCCTGAAAGCTTCCTTCAGGTTTGCATAGCCCTCGCGGTACTCAGGCCAGAAGATCAGATGATATACTGGATCAAAGCCATACACCGAACGATAGCCCATGACGCGTTCAGTGACAGCATCTGCGATTCGTAATGCAAACTTCGGGTAGCAGATCGGACAGCCTGGATCATTGCATCGCTCGTGTTTGTAGTACGGCCGGTGCGATTCATCAGAGCTGCAAACAATTTTTGCACGAATTTTTCCACAGCTATCACTTGTTGGTTTTTCATTGCAACCGAACACAAACCCGTGTTTGCTGAAGATGGCTCCTTTCTCGCCTGTGAAAATAGGTTGTACAATAGCAGAGATACGCTCGGTTTTTTGTTGGTAGGATTTCGACTGGAAATTATGGTATTCCTCAATTGAAACGAATCGACCTTTCAACCAGATTTTAGACCCGCTTTTCGGTTCAGGAATATCACTTGTGTGAGGGCCGCTCGCTCCGCTTCGCGGAAAGGGGGACTGATGCCCCCCTATAGACCCCCCCTCGATCATAGCCGGACACCTTCCCGAGGACCTGTACGAACCTTGCAAAAGAGGCCCCGGAGATCCCGCCCACTACGACAACAAACAGCACAAATCCAAAGGCCAAGATAACACGGGCATTCGGGGGGCCAGGTGCGGGTACGATTGTCGGTCATGGCTACCGATCACCCGTCTCTTTTAGTGGCCGGCGTCGTGTGTCATCGATCATGCACCTCTCGCGGTATCCAGACCAGAAGGAGCAACAGATGCAGTAATCACGCCAGTTCGGACGCTCCATCCGGTGGCAGGTCATAGGGGAGAACCCCCCGGGCGAATGCAGAGACCCTGGGAAATCACCCACGAACATCGCTCAAGAAACGCCATGCAATCCCGGCGATCACAGGTTAGAAAAACACACGATCGCGGAGCCAATCGGGCACGAGGTAAAGTATTAATATTACTGGCAGTAATACTATGAGTGGCAGTAAATCCTTTTTTCATACAACCACTCACCCTTCAGCAGATGCTTTCTCGATAAGTCGAAGTCGACCGGCAGCGATCAGCTCCTTTGCGCAATACCGGTGAAGGGGTGAAATGTGATCCAGGTCTTCAGCTGAAATCGAAGGAATAGAATTTTCTGGTATCAGCTCAGACATTTTGTGCCCTTCCTTTACGGGTTGTGGTAGCCGGGGTCGGCCCTGGTAAGTTGGCCCCGGTCTGTTTTTCAAGAGCTTGCGTTACTGCATCACGAGCAACGGCGGAAATATTAATCCCGTATTCGTGTGCCCGGTTCCGCAAATCAAGCGGGATGCAAACAGTGACTCTTTCTTCACGTTTTTTTTCCATGCTCTTTAATGTGCACGAACTTATATACCTCTTTAACTAAATACTAAAATTGAACCAAAGTTGAGGACATATAAACGATACTGCCGTCGTTAAATATGTACTACAATCACTAGATCACGTTGTTCATGATATACAAAGTTGAGGACAATACGATAATGCTGCCATATTTTAAAAATTGGAGACAGTTTAGAAGAGCATGGAACAAATTGTGGCAAGAATACGTCACAAAATACCCCAGCATATTATTACAGTTTGATCTCAAGACCGATGAGGAAAGGGAAGTAAGTCTTCTAATCCTTCCATTGATGTGGATGGACCAAGAGGATTTAATTAAACGATTGCCCCCGGATCTTAAGCATCCTGATAACCGTAAAATTAAACGCCCAACAGGTCGTGCCTTGGTACCCTGGGAACATGAAATTACCGATATTAGCGGTCCTAATGCTCTTGGAGGGGATGATCGATTTGATTCTTTTCAATTTTATGATAATTTCTTTGTTGAAAAGTATTGCCAGACCTGCAATAACTATAAACTTGATCGATCTAAATACTCGCAGTCTGTTATTGATTTTTTAGAGAAACGAGATCCATCGTTTATTAAGAAATTTAAATACCGGAATTTTTGTTCTGATGAATGTAAAAAGAAAGCACGTAATCAAAGCCGACGTAAATTAAAATCTATCAAAATATGCCCTTATTGTAAAGAAGAGTATGAAGGGTATGGCAGAACCTGTAAAAAATCCTGGTGCAAAAAAAGGGCATATCGGAAAAAGACCATCATTTCCTCTGATTCTTCTCGTCCTGCAATTTCTGATACAACTCAGTGACCATCTCTTCCATCGATGCCGCCTTTTTCATTGCTGCCACCGTCAGCCCCATACTACAGCGGCGGCAATACAAAGAATCATTCGCATTCAGAGCCTCGCATCGTGGGCACTTGATAGGATCGAGCGGGCGCTCACCGGCTTGGTCCTTCTCAACCAGGCCGGCTTTCTGCAGGATCTTCTTCTTCACATCAGCGCCCGAGAGGTGGATATAGGTGGCTGGCATGTTCGATGACTTCGACCAGCCGAACATGATCCGTAATTCCATTTCCGTGAATCCCTCACGTGCTCTATCAGTTGCCCGGGCATGACGGAACGCATGCGGGTGGACCCGTGTAGATACCCCTGCTCGTTTCTGCAGCAGCTTGCAGAGGTTCTGGACGGTCCGAACGTTCAGCCGGTGCGAACCGAACCCGTACCGGGTGTATGTCAGGAAGAGGGGTGAGTCCGGCTGACTTTTCCCTGGGTGAACATTTATCCAGGCTTGCAGGTCCGGCATGCAATCAATCAGCCATAGCTCCCTATCACCCGTCTTCCCGGATACCTTCACCATGCCCCCATATTTATCGAAACGAACCGCGCCGGTGTTCAGGGAAAGGGCTTCATCTACCCGGCAGCCGGTATCCCAAAGGAACATTACCAGGGCACGGTCCCGGATGCTATTGCAGGCATTCACCAGCTTCTGGATGTCATCACGGGTCAGAGGATCCGGGAATGTAATCTTCGGGCGTTGCATCTTCTCATTCGCCGGGAAAAATCGTTTCTCTTTTTTCGGGTCAAGGAACCTGAAGAAGATCCGCAGCTCGATCATATCGCCCTGCAAAGTGCGCGGGCTGACGGTTTTACGGCGATGGATTATAAAATCTTCCAGGTCTTCTTTACGGACCTCCCGCGCATTCTTCATTTTGAGGAATTTCAGGAGAGTATAGACCCGCCATACTTTATCCCAAATACTTGAAGGCTGGAGTTGTTTGAGTTCCTGCCGTCGGATATAACTGATCAGAATTTCCCGATTCACCGGATCTAATCCTGGTAAACGATCCAGAAATTCCATACCATGAATATGCACCAGCGGGTATATATTACGCCATTGTATTGCATAAGGTTCAGGGCCTGATCTCGCAGGAGTTCTTGGGTTCGAATCCCATCCCTCGCATTTTTTCTCCTGACTTATAAATCTCGGTATGTTTCTATTGAGATGATATTTGCGATTTTAGTTAAAAATCCGAATAATTACATCTGAAAATCCTTAATTACTATGAATTACTGTACTATTAAATTATGAAAGAGATCATAATCCGTATCGTTTGCTGCATTTCTATTCTCCTTATTGTTGCGGCGTCGGGTTGCGTTGCACCGCCGAAAGAAAACGCAACCTCATCCAAAACGGGAAATATCAACAATCCCAATCACCCCAACCCGCAGACTTCTCCAACACCGAATTATGTTACAGAGGTAACACCCTTCGTCACAGTTACACCGACAAGTGGATCCCCCACCCTTTCCCCCACCCAGATTTCCGGCGATCTCTACTGCCGCATTTATTCAACGACAAATACATATGCATATAACAAAACCGCAGTTGCGTTTAATCTCCTGAATCCCCCAATGATGATTAATTATACGGTAAAACCATCAAATGTAACTATCCATAAAGTAATTGATACCAAAGTTGTCGGTGAGAGTGAACAACTACTTACTATCGATACCTACAGTCCAGCCTCTGTGTTTGTTATTACGGTCTTAAGCAAAACAACCGGAGAGATATACCTTCAGGACGGATTTGGAACACAAAAATATACTACCTACCTGAATCGAACCCTCAAAGTGTTAAAACGGGATAATATGCAGATTGAATTCAGTGGGAATAATATTACAGCAACGGCAATGGTTTGGGTGAAACCGGAAGGGAATTTCAATGATACGACACGATTTAATACAACAGCGGATTGTGCCTACTTCTCATCAAATCCGAGAGATGTCCTGCTAATCCCAACGGCCACAACAACAGCTACCCCAACGTATGCCTTGCAGACCGGATGATAATCGATTACATCATTTCTTTAATGTTTTTTAATCCATTTCTCCTAGTTTTTACTCTGATATCCTCCACTTCATGTCTTTAAACGGTGAGGTATTTATGCGATGAAAGCAATTTTAGTAAGGCAGAAAAAGCCATTGATTTTTGTCCCGGTGGGGTAGTGGACATCCTAGAAGATTGCGGATCTTTTGACCCGGGTTCAAGTCCCGGCCGGGGCGTCCTGTTTTGGGGTTAAAGTTCCAAGTTCATCTGTTTGTTTTAAGCGTTTGGGCTCACAGACTAAAGTCTCACAGCCTATGAACAAAAGAAATGCACCCACGCGATTTGACCGAAGATTCCATCTGAACAAAGTGGAATATTCTGAACATTCATTAGAGCGTGGGCTTTCCGAAGGTGTCATAACCCGAGAAGATGCCGCACTTATTACCGAATTCGTAACAGAGATCAAGTCTACACGGGGAGTAAGTGATGGAAGAGTCAACAAACTCACCTCAGCGTTGGTGACGTGGCGCAGACATCTCCCGCTTCCCTACCGGGAAAACACTATTGGGGATATCTTCCAAGCCGTCACCAGATTGAACAGTACCATATACCGGGGACGACCGTACCGGCAGAATACACGCCATGATTTTATCAAGTTTCTCAAACGGTTTTACCTCTGGCTTATCGAGAACTCCTACTCAGATGTCCCCGCTGTGAAGATCAACAAGATCAGACCCCCGCCGGTTGATGTGATGACCAAGACCGCATCACAACTCCTTACTGAGCAAGAGATCCTGGCAATGATTAACGCGTGCATGACTTCACGAGACCGGGCTATCATATCATGCCTCTATGAAGGCGGATTTCGTATTCAAGAACTCGCCACACTTACATGGTCTCAAGTGAAGTTTGATGATTGGGGAATAATGGTCAATATAGATGATAAGAAGACCAACCAGCATCGATATATTCGCCTGATTATGTCACGCGAATATCTCTCCGCATGGAGGAAGGACTACCCCTTCAAATCAGAAGGGGAATCTTTGGTATTCCACACGTCACGATACCAACCCCTCCAGTATGGCGGTATCTCTAAACAACTTCGTGAGATTGCACAGAGAGCGGGGATTGTGAAACACATCACTCCCCACATATTCCGCACATCCCGAATCACCCACCTTATACGTCAGGGATATAGTGAATCTATCATCAAACTCATGATGTGGGGCAACATCACCACGGATATGTTCAAGACCTATGCCTATCTCACGAACGAAGACATCGATAACGAGGTGCTCGAACGACAGGGGATAAAAAGGAATGTCTCGAAAAGTGAGCCTGTTATGGTTCCTCTGCAGTGTTCCCGATGTCAGACTATTAACAGCCCAGCATCACACTACTGCTGCACCTGCGGTCGACCTTTGGATGCATCAACACTCTCCACTCAAGAGGAATTAATGCGATTCATCGATTCTCACCCCGAGCTCGTAGAAATGTGTCAAAGGGGGGCAACAACTCGCGCTGTATCCGTTTGACTTACATCTATTTTTTCAAAGTTAGTAAAACCATACCGCTCTTTTGGCGCAGCTGGAGTCTGATCAAATATTACCCTCGAATAAGCCATAGTAAACATTACTTTCAGAGTATTGATTACAATGAGTGGAGCAGGATCAAGATGTTTCATAGTATTAGTGAATTCGTTCCAAAGCTTCCGAAAATGGGGGTTATAATAGATTTTTTTGGCGGTTTGGGGGTTTCTTTCGATATGCATGAAGATGCAAATTAACATGGTAAGGATGCAAATGAGCTCCTTTGACACTTTCTTCGATACTTTGAAATCCTGCAAATCTCGGTGTAAGATCCTTATCATTTCATCTAAATTTTTCGATATATTGGTATAGATGTCATTCATATTTCGTGGATTTGAAGTCGTATCAAGAGGAGGGATGTCGAGATATTTATTCAGCACCATTGTTAGACACAACGACACTTCTTTTTTGGGTTCAAGGAAATGGGAGATTAGGAGAGGGCAGGACGTGAAAGCCCAAATACAAATATCAGAAAATTGGTCTGAGGACATCGTAAATAAGCGATGATCCGGGAGATCCGAATATAACTGGTTTCCTTGGGAAATATTCGATACAGGCATATTAACGAATGCTGGAACAATATTTTTCTGAATAAATTCCTGACCTTGAACCGAAGAGAGTAGTGCGAGAGCATCCTCAACTTCAGTATTGACCCAGATCTCTTTTTCTGGATCCCGTAATAGAATTTTAAATTTATTAATTTCTTTTAACGGATACCATGTATTCGCAGTGCCCGGAACCCCCATATTTTTACGAATGATATATTCTTTACCGCGTAGCGTTTTTAGTGGTGGATTGACGCTTGAGTCATTGGTTATTCGGAAATTAACCCGTAAATGCTCTTTAATATTAGCGGTTGTAATGCCTTTTGGATGGTTAAAAACATGAATGAGAATTTTTCTTTTTGTGAACCCTTTTCCAAACTGTTCACCTTGTCCTAGTCTTCCCGCTGTTTCTACCATATCAATATGTCATTAAAACTTACTTTGCTTAAACCCACTGATTTTCTTTTTTTAATAGCATATGGTTTAATCAAATTCGCACCATATGGGGTTATTTTCGTGATTAGGGTCAGAAATAGCGTTTATTTTTATGGGAATATAACATCTTATCAGGTTTCCATGACTTTCCGAAATGTTGACGAAAATGCCGGAGTTCTGAATAAGATCAGAACCACGAAGGAGGTAATAGAGCACCTCCCCCGTCTGTACCGCAAGGTTGCCGAGTATCTCGTTGAACATGGCGAGATTGAGATCGTATCTGAAAGTACTGTAAACCGAGGAGGTTGAGAGCATGAGAACTGGATGTAGGGGAAATGGGAGTTTCAAAAGGGAATTCATTGGATCACTCCAACAGAGATTCGAGACGAGGTTTTTCACTTATCGGGAGGCAGGAAACCTACCTGAGTTTGAACGCCGAATCTTTTTCTCCCTTTTGTCAGATGGTTACCTGAAAAAGTCTAGAGATGGCAACGGGTCACTCTACAAGATGTCTAAGCAAGAAATCAGTCACCGTTGAGGAAGTTCAGGAAACGTCTCCCCTAATTCCATACTGTGTATAGGGACGAGAAATTGTTGACAGAAACATAGCCGATGGAACAGCATGGTGGCAAAGACAGTTGTGTAGGAGATGAACGCGGAGTGTTCCGATTATCGGGGCAGCTCAGTACATGTTAAAACCGAAGGAGAAAAAAATGAGAAAACAAGAAAATGAGATGGGAGACCCACAAACTGGTTCGACGCAGTCAGGCACTCCCACAGAGGAATTGTCCCTCAACAATATCAATGTTGGGAGGGAGCGAGAAGGATCTGATAGAGACCTCCTCGCACAGGTAACGAACAGTTGCTGGAAGGGAGGCCTATAACATGGCATTCTCTCTCAAAGATGTAGCCCTTCCCCCCAAGTCGGCCGAGCCTTACAAAGACGTGGTAGGTACATTGTCCTACCGCAAGGCAAAGAACAACGAGTACTTCCGGGTTCGGGGCGACCCGGAGTGGAAGGCACAGATAGGGATAACCCTCGATGCAGCCGGGGATGAATATCTTGTTGGTCCTGAAGTAATGCCATACTTAGAGCAGGAGCGACTGGTGTCGAAAGTCGATGTCTTCACTCTCATGTCTAAGGATAGCCAAGACATCTTCTTGTCCGGCATAGGAGTTAAAGATCCGTTGCAGAAAGAGAATTCATGGAATACCAGCAGGCGGCGGGCATACGAGATGGCAGAGGCAAAATACATCCGTATTGTTACGAACCACGTCACTCACAGTTACAATATCACGGAGGCTCTCGGAGATCTCCCGGAGCCGAATTGGCCTGACGACAAGATCCCCTCTCTGGAGTTCGCATTAAACCGGGTATTTCAGGATCGGTTCGTGGATACGATGTCGCACGACGTGATCAAGAGTGTCGTGGGGAAACGATTGCCATGAGCGGGTGCGGTCAGTGCGCGCCCTCCGGGGATGTAATTGTTGTGGATACCGAGTTTTCTACACCACCCGGAGAACGTCCTGTACCTATTTGCGCTGTGGCCAAAAATTTGGATCAGGGTGATGAGACCCGGGTCTGGCTGTGGGGCAGGAAGGTAGATGCACCTCCCTTCCCTACAGATGCCATTTTTGTTTGCTACTCCGCACCTGCAGAGATGGGTATCCAGGAGAGTATGGGGTGGACTCTCCCGGAGAATGTTATTGATCTCTATGCTGAGTATCGTGTCAAGACGAATGGTCACCCTCATAAGCCTCAGTACAGCGGTTTAATTGATGCCTGTACTTTCCACGGAATACCTACCTCCACAAGCGAGCACAAGGAACTCATGCAGAACCGTTGCATTGTGGGTGGACCGTTCTCTGATGAGGACAGGGAAACCATCCTCCAATATTGCAGCGAGGATGTAGAGATGACCTCCCGCCTTTTTGTTGCCATGAAGGATGAGATTGACTGGCCTCGGGCGCTAGTCCGGGGGATGTTCGGGAAGGCTGTTGCCGCAATCGAGGGACGGGGTATCCCTATAGACATCAAGGAATACTCCCGGATACGAAAACACTGGGAGAGGCTGAAAGATGCGGTTCTTCTGGATATCAATCGGCAGTTCCCAGTCTTTGAAGATGGAATCTTTAAGGATGCTCTCTTTGAGAAGGTAGTACAAGCCAAAGGTTATGACTGGCCACGTACTCCTACCGGAAGGCTCAGCCGTACCAAGGAGACCTTCGACGATGTGGTTAAAATATATCCAGAAGTGCGGGATCTTGCTGACGGAGTGGCGATGCTTGGTCAGATGCGGCTCGGCAGTATTGAAATCGGAATGGACGACCGTAATCGTGCATCTTTGCGGGCTTTCGCCACCAAGACCGGTAGGTGCGCCCCAAAGACAAACCTGATATGGGGTCACTCGGTATGGTACCGCAGCTTGATCTCCCCCCGGGAAGGAATGGCGTTAAGCTACTTGGATTACAAATCCGAGGAGTTCGCAATATCCGCCTACCTTTCCGGTGACCGTGAGATGATTGATGCATACAGATCCGGAGACCCCTACATGAGCTTCGCTATAAAGGCAGGTCTTGCACCTGAAGGAGCAACGAAAGCTACCTATAAAGATGTCCGAGACCGCTGTAAGACCGTGGTTCTCGGCCTGTCCTATGGAATGGGAGATAAAACCCTCGCCAAGAGGTTGGAGATACCCCCGGGCGAAGCTCGCCACCTTCTGCACTCGTACCAAGATGTGTTCCATCAATATCACGAATGGGCGAGGGAAGCAGTACAACAGGCGCTTCTCACAGGGTCGCAGCAGACATCATATGGGTGGTTCCACCACTGTGGAGGCGGTCGCACCGATTTACGTACCATCCAAAACTGGCCTATTCAATCTACTGGATCTGACATTCTCCGTATGGCATGTATAATGCTTGAGAAAGAAGGTATCCGGGTTATCAGCACCATACACGACGCTGTGCTCATTGAGGACACGATAGATGATATCGATTCAACCGTGGAAAGGGCAGCGAAACAGATGGAACTTGCTTCCTCTTACGTACTGCGGGGCGCCGGGAGTATACAGGTGGAGGCGAAAACCATAAAATCCCCTAACCATTACTCCGATGATCGGGGTGACCGTATGTGGGAACGTGTTCAGAGGATTTTGAAAGAGCTGGAGGCTAGCACCAGATGACTATTCAGGGAAAGGCACAATGCTTTGTCTTTGGGCGGAAGTTGAAAGACACACTACTGTGCCTATGTAGACACACAACTGAGTCTTTAAAAGACACACCATTGTGCCGAGGGCTCATTCTTTCTTTATTATATCGGTATTCTTTTGTAGTTAGAAGGGTGGTGGTGCTGTGCCCCTAACATTTTCCCACCCGACTCAGTTTTCTCGTAAAAAATTTACTGGGCATTATTACTTGAGTGGGGCTGTCCCGCTGCCTTGGTTGGTGGAAGCCGACAGAGCAGGCGGTTCAGCTCTAAAGGTCGGTCTCCTCTTGTGGCATTTAAAGGGTATAAAGAAAACTCCGGAAAACTTAGCGGTCACCCGGAAGGTAGCATGGGACAGATTGAAGATTGGTAGAAGCGCGTTGGCTCGAGGGTTTGACAGGCTTGAAGACTCAGGTCTCATAACCACAACCCGGGGTCAGGGTAAAGCTATACGGGTAACACTACTCCCGATAAATCCCCCAGAAGCACATATTTCTACAATTTTCGGTGTGAATACTGAGAACGCGGAGGTTTTCAATGTCTGATACCTCCAGCGGCGCACACACAACTTACTCATCCGCCATTCCCAAGATCCTCCAATGCGGGAACGAGCAGGACATCCCTATAAACCAGATTATCGTGCCTTCTATCTCGAAACGTTCGATTGATCCCGACACTGTAGCGGGTCTCATATATTCTATACGCGAGATCGGACTTCTTACACCAATCGTGGTTACGCAGGACTATGTCCTTGTGATCGGGAATCACCGCCTCGCGGCAGCTCGCAAACTCGGGTGGAAAACAATTCGGGCGAGAATCGTAGCTCCCGATTCTCTGCGTAATGAACTCGTTGCCATCGATGAAAACCTTGTGCGTAAGGAATTAAGTATTCTCGAACAGGCAGACCACCTAAAACGCCGCGAAGAGATTCTTCTTGCCCTTGGAATGCGTTCGTGTTCGGGAGAAAATCAGTATTCCACGACTACAAGTGGTGCAGAGTATGTTGTCGGGGGTACCTCCCAATCTGGGGGTACATACCATAGAACCCCCGACTCGGTAACTGGAAAACTGACAACGAAGGATCTCGCCAAATCAAGTGGGTTAGCAGAAAGTACCTATCAAGAACGTCTGAAAATCGCGCGTGAGATTGATGACAAAGTTAAGGAGAAGATCCGAAATACACCGATTGCGGAAAACAAAACCGATCTTCTCTGCCTAATAAAAGAGAACAAAGACAACCAAATGAAAGTCGTTGGTAGAGTTTTGAGTGGTGAGGCTAAGACAATTAAAGAGGCTGTTTCGATAGTTACACGTGAAAAACAAAGTGAGGAGTTTGTAAAACTCGCGACTGAAGTCCGAAAACTTCCTAATACGATCTCTCTTATTCATGCGGATTTCTTCGATTATGAGGAACATATCGAGGATAATTCTATTGAAATGATTCTAACAGACCCGCCCTATATTTCGGATTTTGCTGAGGATATTTCCCCTTTTATGACGATTGCGAATCGTATTCTCATGCCTGGCGGAGTACTTGTGATGTATCTTGGGCATGCACGGTTACGCGAGTTCTTTGACGGTATAAGGGAGTGTGAAATAGAATTCGGTAATGATGCCCTACAGTACTATCATGTTTGTGCGCTTGAACACACGGGACGCCTAGCGGCAATGCATCATGTGGGAGCGATGAACGGATTCAAACCGATACTTATCGCTATGAAAAAACCGATCCACAAACCTTACCAAATGTACAACGATCTCTTAAAAGGCAGTGGGCGTGAGAAGGATGCACACGATTGGCAACAGAGTTATACAGAGATTCTCCCACTTGTGAATGCCTTCTCAAAACCTGGCGACACAATTCTCGACCCGTTCTGCGGCGCGGGATCTATCGGGCTCGCTGCAAAATCGTGTGACCGCAAGTTTGTAGGAATTGATATCGTTAAAGAGAATATCGAGATATCGAAAGCACGGGTATTAAAAATCTAAGTAAATTTTTTGATGAAATCAGTGACCAAGGAATTAAAAGGGGTCTCGTTTTTTGAGACCAACCTTGCTCATCATCGACTTTAATGGCTAAATATGATATCGAATCACATGAGATGCTTTCTTTACGCTGAATCTTCGACAGATTTCGCAACGCAATGGAGTATCATTTCTGATGCATTCTCATCCTCAGCTTCGCCGACAGATTTTTCAGAAATTTTTCCTGGATGCATTTTCTTCATGCTTCTTGGCTTGGATTCTTTAATTGAATCTGAACTAGCCTCATCCTCTTCCACTTCGATAGTCTCTTCCGAAAACTCCGCATCAATTTCGTCTTCGACGGTTTCTACAAGTCCGAGAAATGGCGGCTTTTTATAAATGAGCTTGCAAATCGGTTTTTTTGGATCTGCGGGATTGACCTCGCAAGAAACTGAGAACTTCACGGTCACCGGCAATACCTTTTGGTTGCCCTTTGTTTCGGGCTGCACATTGTCATCGTCAAACATATTGTTCACCGCTCTATATGGCTTGCGCTTCTATAAATAACTTTCGTATAAATTTACGTCTTACAAGAAGGAGCGGGCGAATTCTTTTTGTAGATATATGTTTTGTATGTATTCAATTGCAGAAATTGGTGTTCATCCAACAATAACAAAAAATCGTGAGCACGGTAGAATAGGCTTGCGCGGGGCTTGATGTTCTTTCCCCCCCGCTTTTCGTGTCTTGTTCGATTCAACAACGACGACGCGGAGTATTAGATTCGAATTTTTCTTCTGTATAACGGAGAATATGCGTCTGACTCTTTCTTTGAACCTTGAATTCATGGGCGCGATTCAGTCCTGGAACTTTATCTGATAGGCAAGTAAATTCGTAGATGCTTTCTCCAAACCTGTATTTGACTGGCATATCATCCGGATGTCCCCAGCCACCTTCCGAAAACATCATGCCGTGATCACTGACATACCTCATCGTCCCATCCTTTGGAATCAGCTGGAGCACTCCGGCAAGATAAGGAGCGCGACCAGTGCAATACGTTCCACCACCTTCGCCCCCACATCCGCATATGTATCCTATAAAACAGTCTATCTTGTGCCCGGATCTTCGAATGCGATCCAGTGTTTCCATGTTTTCGAGGAAAAAGTAAATCCCAATTTTCTCGCCGAACCTGAACACACGTGAAATGGGCGTTGCGGCGATCATGGTTATTTTTAAAGGTGCAGCACTCTTTAAAAATCTCCTCCAGAAACCAATTCGTCCCCCAAAATTACGGGATCTATAGTCCCCAAAAATGTATAGATCGTAATCGAATCTTGGAGATCCTATGATCCACCCGTGTCTGTTCCCGGCAGAGGGGTAAAACATAATACGTCGCCCAGAACCCGAAAGACTCTTGAGAAATCCCTGCGTGTTGAACATTGTCACCAACGCTATGGCTGATTGCTTGCTCAAGAATATAAACTGCTAGAGCGGTGAGAAACGGTGAACGAAGTTGAAGACTGTCCGTCGTCTTTCCCCCCCCTTTCAGGCTGGGCCGACCAGTGGTTAAGTAAATCTCGAAGTGTTTTCATGTTGAACAAGAAACAGATCGTGATCTGGAAATCGTGGGCTGTTGTTTCTAATGATCTTAAGATATTTACGAAGAAAAAATGTCCTCTATTCAGTTATCCTTTTCCCGCTTCTTTGTCGCGATCGGTCTCCAATAAGTAGCCTAAACTCGGCGGAGTAAAAAGTGAAACATTATCGTTGAGGCATTACTAACATCGCCAAACGCATTTTTAATCTTTATCATCGTCGGAGGTAGCGACACTTCCATCGAAGTGAATGTAGCGGTCTAGTATAGACGATAAGGTCGATATTCTGGGCTACCTGGGGATAATTCTGATGGTCTTCTCCTTCGTATATTAACTGATAACGCAGACAACCTTGGTAGTCCCAAAAAATATTACAAAAAGAATACTCCACTTGTATCACATAAGGAATTGATGCGGTTTTTATCTGAAATAATTCAAAAATTTTCTTAATTTGGCAATAGTATTTTTTAAGTTCAATTTTAATAGTCCATTAATGATCACTGAGGCTGACACCTGCCGGAACTATATCCTTCCCAAACTCTATGAAGCGGGCTGGACCAACGAGCAGATCAGCGAACAGAAATCATTCACTGATGGCCAGATCTTTGTTTCTGGTAATTCAACCCGGCGGGGAAAATCAAAACGTGCAGATTATCTCCTTCGCATCACCCGGAATTTTCCCCTTGCAGTATTAGAAGCAAAATCCGCATATAAAAAACCCGGGGACGGTCTTCAGCAGGCTAAGGATTATGCAAAGATACTCGATCTGAAATTCGCATATTCAACCAATGGTCACCGCATAATCGAATATGATGATATTACTCACCTTGAACGTGAGATAGAAAGATTTCCCACACCCGATGAACTCTGGAAACGCCTCAAGCATGATGAGGGAATTGGGGATGAAATCGGAGATAAAATCCTCGAACCCTTCCATCACATTGCAGGGAAGATTCCCCGGTATTATCAGGAGATTGCAATCAACCGTGCCATAAAAGAAATTTATAGCGGCCGTAAACGGATGCTTCTCACCCTTGCAACGGGAACAGGAAAAACGACAGTTGCATTCCAGATCATCTGGAAGATCTGGAACCAGAGATGGAACCGGGCTGGAGAATACAAGCGCCCGAAAGTCCTCTACCTCGCTGATCGCAATGTCCTGATCGACAACCCCAAGGATAATGAGTTTAACGATTTCGGTGATGCACGATGGAAGATACAAGGAGAAGCGATTAAAAGTCGTGACGTGTATTTTGCCATCTATCAAGCGATTGCAGCTGATGAGAACCGGAAAGGACTCTTCAAAGAATATAATCCGGACTTTTTCGATTTTATCGTTGTAGACGAATGTCACCGTGGAAGTTCCAAGGATGAAAGCAACTGGCGGGAGATTCTTGATTATTTTGCTTCTGCGGTAAAACTCGGGATGACCGCAACACCTCTCCGAACGGATAATATTGACACCTATCAGTATTTCGGAAATCCTATTTACACGTATACGCTCAAGCAGGGAATTGAAGATGGGTTCCTGGCGCCATACCGCGTTCACCGGGTGGTGAGTTCAGTCGATGCAACCGGATATCGTCCTTATAAAGGTCAAAAGGATAGATTTGGACGGGAGATTCCGGGAGGCGTATATGAGACGGCGGATTTTGAGAGGATCATTTCTTTTCGGAAACGGACGGAAGCAGTCGCCCGTCACCTGTCGGAATATCTTAAAAAGGAGGACCGGTTCGCAAAGACGATCGTCTTCTGTGTGGACCAGGAGCATGCCGATGAAATGCGGCGGGCACTTTCAAATAATAACTCCGATCTGTTGGGAAAATATCCTAACTATGTTGTAAGGATAACATCCGATGAGGGAGAGATCGGAAAGGGATTCCTTTATGATTTTATGGATATTGAAACAACAGACACTTCACCGGTGATTGCTACAACGTCCAAAATGCTGACGACCGGGGTCAACATCCCGACCTGTAAGAATATTGTGATCTTTGCTACTATCAATTCAATGACAGAATTCAAACAGATCATCGGGAGGGGTACCCGTATCCGGGAAGATTATGGTAAACTTTTCTTTACTATCCTTGATTATACCGGCAGCGCAACCCGGCTCTTTGCGGACCCTGACTTTGACGGAGAGCCGATCGTCCTCACTGAGGTAGAGATTGATGAGAACGGTGATCCAATCTCTGCGATTGAACCGGTTGTCCAGCCCGTCCCTGTACCTGTTCTCCAGCCACGGGAAAAGTGGCGACCGAAAATTTCGAATGACGATGAGGGAAAGAACCGGAAATTTTATGTCGACGATCTTGCAGTTGAGATTACAACTGAGATGGTGTATGAACTTGACAGCAGCGGCAACCGGCTCCGGACAATCGAATATAGCGATTATACCCGCGAGCAAGTGAACAAATTATTTCCCTCCTATGATTTACTCCGCTCCCATTGGACCACATCGGATGAGCGGAAAGCAATCGTCGAGAGTCTTGCGGATCGCGGGATATCATTTGAACAACTTGCTGAGGTGACGAAGCATCCGGATGCTGATCCTTTCGATCTCCTCTGTCACATTGCTTACAACACACCAATACGGACCCGGAAGGAACGGGCAGAGAAAGTGAAGAAGGAGCGGGCGGCCTTTTTTACGAATTACAGCTTGCCGGCTCGGGAAATTTTACAGGAGATCCTCGACAAATATACTGAATACGGGTTTGAGCAGATCGACAACATGAACATCCTCAAGGTTCCACCGATCAGCAGACACGGCAATGTCCTCGAGATTGCGCAGGCGTTCGGGGGAGTTCCCGAACTGAAGAAAGCCCTTGCAGATCTCCAGACGATGATTTACGCATAAAGTGGAGTGATTTTTTACGGCGAAAGCAAAGAAGGCAGAGACTCCGGTCACGACCGGGCAACAGCTGGCGAGCATTATCAAGGCATGCCGGGATATCATGCGTAAAGACAAGGGGCTGAATGGCGACCTTGACCGGCTCCCGATGCTGACCTGGATCATGTTCCTGAAGTTCCTCGACGACATGGAGAAGATCCGGGAGACCGAAGCCCAGCTGAAAGGAAAGCCGTTTGTTCCTGCCATCGAGCCACCGTATCGCTGGCGTGACTGGGCGGAGAAGTCCGATGGGATTACTGGCGATGACCTGATAGCGTTTGTCAACCAGGACGAGGCGATACGCCCGGACAATACAAAAGGGAAGGGATTGTTCAAGTATCTCAAATCCTTATCGGGCGAGAATGGCGGCGACCGCCGTGACGTAATCGCAACCGTCTTCCGTGGCACGGTGAACCGGATGATCAATGGGTACCTCCTCCGTGACGTGGTCAATAAGATCAACGGCATCCACTTCACTTCATCGGAAGAGATCCACACTCTCTCACACCTCTACGAATCGATGCTTAAGGAAATGCGGGATGCAGCGGGGGATTCCGGTGAATTTTATACCCCTCGTCCGGTCATCCAGTTCATCGTCGCTGTTATTGATCCAAAAATTGGGGAGACAATCCTCGATCCTGCATGCGGTACCGGTGGTTTCCTTGTTGAGACCTTCGAGCACCTAAAGCAGCAGGAGAAGACAACCAAAGATCACGAACGTATCCAGAAGGGTTCAATAATTGGCGGAGAGGCGAAGTCTTTGCCGTATCTCCTATCCCAGATGAATCTCCTGCTGCACGGGCTTGAATACCCGAAGATTGATCCCGGCAATTCCTTGAGATTCCCGCTCCGGGAGATTGGGGATTCTGAACGGGTGGACGTGATTATGACGAATCCGCCATTCGGTGGCGAGGAGGAGAAGGGGATTCTCGGGAATTTCCCGGAGGACAAACAGACCTCCGAGACAACTCTCCTTTTCCTGCAACTGATCATGCGAAAACTCAAGCGGAACACTGCTGGGAAGAAAGGCGGGCGGTGCGGTGTGGTTGTGCCGAACGGGCCATTATTCGCAACGGGCACTGCTTCGAGAATTAAGGAAGACCTTCTCCGTGATTTTAACCTGCATACTATCGTGCGCCTACCGAAAGGAGTATTTGCTCCGTATGCGGATATCGAGACAAATCTCCTATTTTTTGAGCACGGCGGGCCGACGAAGGAGATCTGGTACTATCAGATACCGCTGCCCGAGGGACGAAAAACGTACACCAAAACGAAACCGATAAAGTTCGATGAATATACTCCGGTGATTGCGTGGTGGAAGAACCGCACTGAGAATGAGCAGGCTTGGAGAGTGCCGGTCGATATCATCTTCGAAAACAACTTCAATCTCGATATCAAAAACCCGAATGCGACGAAACCTGATGAACACCGCGAGCCGGAAGAAATTGTGGCTGAGATTGTCGAGAGGGAGCAACGAATCATCGCGCTGTTACAGGAAATCCAGACGGAAATCGGCAAAGGGAAGGGAAATGCAGAGTAACGTTCCGATGGTAAAAGTAGGAGAAATCCTCACTCTATCGAAAGTTCCAGTAACTATTGATCCTCTAGCAACGTACAAGCAAGTAACAGTCCGGCTTTTCCATAATGGATTGGTTCTTCGCGAAGACAAGAAAGGCCAAGAGATTAAATCAAATCAATGGCTCATAAGAAAAAATCAGTTTGTAATATCACGAATCGATGCGCGAAACGGTGCAATGGGGATTGTACCTCCTGAACTCGATAAAGCCGTTGTCACAAATGATTTTTTACGATACAATATTGACAAGGACAGATTGGATGTGAAATTTTTCGATTTCCTTACGAGTACACAAAGTTTTGTTCATCTGTGTGACAGAGCCAGTGAAGGCACGACTAATCGAAAGAGACTTCGACCAGATTTATTCCTTAATCTAGATATCCCTCTCCCCTCACTCGAAGAGCAACTACGTACTATTGCAACACTCAACGTGCTGATAGCGAAGATTGAAGAGACTCGAAAAGAACGAATGAAGGCAATCGCTGGCTGCGAAAAAATTGTAAGGGCCTATTCAAATCATTTTTTTGATCCAAATTCCCATTATCCTAAATTTTCTCTCGGTCAAGTCGCAGAAATCCGTTCTGGTGTGACTCTTGGTCGAGAGTTAAAAGGAAAAACAATTCACTTACCATATCTAAGAGTAGCCAATGTTCAAGACGGACATTTGAATTTACAGAAAATGAAAAATGTTGAAATTCTTGAATCAGAGAAAGATAAATGGAAGTTATTGCCCGGGGATATTCTTTTAACTGAAGGTGGAGATTGGGATAAGTTAGGAAGAGGGACTGTCTGGAACGACGAAATTCCCGATTGTATTCACCAAAATCATATTTTCCGGTTGCGTTTCAATTTAGTAGAATTTCTCCCAAAATATGTGTCATCATTTATTGGGTCCGATTATAGCAAATCATATTTTCAATTAGCATCGAAGCAAACAACAAATTTGGCTAGTATTAATCAGAAACAACTAAAAAACTTGAAAATTCCCAAACCTACACTCACCGAGCAGCACTGTATCGTCACCCTTCTCAATCACATGCAGGCAAAGATCGACGAGGTGAAGAGGTTGCAAAAGGAAACGGAGCGAGAGATGGAGGCGCTAGTACCAGCGGTGTTGGCGAAGGCATTTGGAGGATAAAGAAAATATGGTTGATCGATCTCCTGCACCATATAGCCCAACACAAAAATACGAATTCTTAGCAAATACTATTTTAGAAAGTCTGCTCGATTCAGAAAAAATTGTCCCTCATATATCACGGGAGGATAAACGGCCAAATATCGATGGGGAGATTGTTATCGTAAATGAAAAAAGAGCTCAGCTGTGCAAAGTAGAAGTTCAAGTGAAAAAATTACCTGATACGAGTTTAAAGAAACCCCGGATTCCTTGTCCGATCTCACTATTTGAATATTCAAAAATTTCGTTACAGCCTTTGATTTTTATTGGCGTTGATACAAAAAATAAAACCGCATATTGGATTCAAATTAATGAATACTTATATGCAAAATTAAGTGATAAAATCAAGAAAAAACAAAAGAAAATTACCATTCATTTCCCAATTGAAAACAGGATTGATAAATCAAATAAAAAATACGTTGACTATTGGCAGGAAATCTGCCAAAATCAAATTGGCAAATTAAAAAACTACGATAATATCGAACGTCAATATGCCTTATTGAAAGAACATTCAAATCCGATATTAGATGTTTCCCGTCATGAATTCGGTGAGATCCATGCTTTCCTTGATAATATCAACCAGGTGTTAGAGACAAAATTTCCGTTAGTTAAAAGAATTTATTTTTCTAGTGCATGGAAAATTGGTATTGCTTATTTCGAATACACTGATAGCCATTTGGTTTATTCATTGTATCCTATACCCTTCGATAAAAATGATGTTCAAATTAAAGTAATTGATGATCATCTGAAAAAAAAGTTGAAAGCTGAACATCTTGATATCAGTGGACATTATCAGGAAAATCCGATAAAAACACGGCAACAGAATTACACCCTTGAAGTTATTGAATCGATGATTTTACAAATTTTAAAATATCGGCTACTTGATCAGAAGAATGAATTTCTGGCAAGAGAATACATCTTTGCTTTCATTGACAAATTTAGCATTCAGCTTGGTCTTGAGATCAAGAATAACTACACAATCGAAGAAATCGATACTGCGTTTTTCCGCTATTTGCCCCATTGGACAAATGAAGCAGTTCAACATCTCACTCTTGGAAAAGGGAAGAATAAAATCGATTCCTCACATTATGTATTTCGCAAATCGTTCTTTGATCCAGAACTGATTTTTCATTTTATAAGGTTTGATGAAGAGACTTCCATCGATAAACTTGTGAGAACGCAATTAGACAATAATAATCCTGTTCCAAGGATTCCAATGGGGAATGAAAAATTTCCCTTTGGAGCTTTCTTTGAACTATTTAGTTTCATGAAATCTCTCGGAGTAACTAATATTCAGAGGATTTATTCTCCCAAAGATTATAAGCGGGGTTCTGGGTGGATCTGGGATGTTTACTCTCCAGAACAAGTGAGAGAAAATTTGTCAATCTTCTGTGCTAATCTTAATAATATTTACACATGTCTTGTTGACCGGAATTTTCCTGAAATTAAAAACGATTTATCGATATTTGGTTCCGCGAATAGAATTATTGTAGTGTACAATGGGGTTAAGGAACACTATGATAGTCATCACGGACCGTGGATAGAATTTTATTACCTCGTTGATGAATCTCTCCATAAAATAGTTATTGAACTATACAACCGCGATGAAGTTCAGGATCTTCCCTTGTTTCATCAGTTAGCCAATAATGGGAATTTTTCAATTCAGGGAAAAAAATATGAGATTATAGGAATAAGTTCGAGTGTGCTAGATTTCATTTATAAGGATATGCCAGTGATGGATTATTGTTATATGTTACTCGAAGATAATCTGAAAAATTATTTTAAAAAGTTAAAGTAGGTGTGAATCCGCGAATTCGAATGGAAATCTTTTACGATAAAAATTGTTCAGAATAAAGATCCAGAAAATAATCCTCAATGTTGATTCAAGTGATATTTTAACTCTTAATTAAGAATAAGTAGGCGAATGTCCATTGGGACAGAATAAAATACAATATTCAGTTACAATTTTCCCTTTTCTCTTCCCTTGAGGTTTGTGTTGGTATGGAGTGGGATATGAGACCACATTGCACCTTGTTTCTTCGTAAACACGATCGATAATAGGTTTAATTTTAACCGCACCATTATCTGAATAACTCCACGCACAAGTCCAGTAATGGCTTAATATTTCTTTAATAATTTTTACAAATTCATCTTCAATATTTTGTGAAGTCTTTGTAAAAAATGCGGATTTGAATCTTTCACCACTAAGTTTATCCGGTAATTTACCTTTAAGAATTGCCGAAGGATAATTGTAGACAACCACCGTCTCTAAAACATGGTAATAGCGACTATATTCTTCTCGTTTATAAGGAGCATCTAAATAGACAACGACTTCAGCGGAATTTATTAAGTTAGCTGCTTCGATTAATGTTTTTTCCCAAGGTCCGGGGAGAATTTCAATGGTATTTTTTGCAGTCTCACTTTCCTGTGATAATGCAATAATTTTTCTGCTAAATTCGTGGAAAACTGATTTAGCTCTTCGTTCAAATAATTCTGGAATTTTATTTTTCGTGGGTTCAACAGGTTGGGCAAATTGAGCCGCATAACCTGAACCCAAATGACTCAATGTAGCAACTAATGTTCCCAATGCCCATTTTTTATCATATTCATTATCTAATTGATCGATTGCATAACGTATACTATCAATTTCTAGTGATTGCCTAAACCCAAAATAAACATTAGCAAAGTAAGCTGTAAACAGACAATACGGAAAAATCGTTGGATCAATTTTTCGTTTATTGATCTCACAATTCAATTTTCGGGATACTTCTGAATTATTGTGGGTAGGATAGCTTACTGTTTTTTCAAGGAATTCTTGATATCGATGAAATAACGATTCGTCGATCTTTGAATGAAATAAAATATCTTCATCCTTAACCCATTGCGACACAAGTTTATTCAATTCATCTTTATTTTTATTGACATTTGATTCTAATTTTTTTAGCAACTGCTCTGCCATTTTTCTGTTATAGCCTTTACCTTGAATCAGAGCAAGAGATTGAGAAAATTTTTGGGCATCAGATGCATATGTTTTCCAATTATTACTGAAGGCTTGAGAAGCTGCTCCGGAACCACACATTAAGTCAACTACAATCCCCCCTTTTGGAAGAACACGTGAAAGGGATTCAACAAGGAATGGTCCCAGATTTTTTTTCGATCCCATGTAATGTGCAGTATTAGCAAAAATACTGACTTTATTTAGCTTTAGTGATTTTGCTCTCTTTAATTGAAAATTTACATAATTTAAAACATTTTTATTGGAAGTAACAACCGTATATTGATTAAAAAAATTAATTTCTTTTTTGGATTCAAGATTATGAGAATTTTCATTTTTACAAAATACTATAAGATTACGAAGAGTGGCAAAGGATATAGGTTCAAAATTTTCCATATTCAAGATTTTGATAGATGTATTTGATCCAAGTGAAAGTCCCAAACTTGAATCAACTTTTGCAGATTTAGTATCAATTAATGTCTTCTGAATATCCTTTCTATAAACATGCATAGAAATCGCGAATATATCGGTTAAATCATTAATTAAACAAAATTCACAATTATTTGCGTCAGAAAAAACAGACAATAATTTATTTTGAAATAGGTTATCAAGGTTATCGTTAGAGAAATTAGAATTTTTCGATTTTTTTAAAAAAACCCCAATGTCTTCTTTTTTAACAAATATTGAATTTTTATCATTATTTCCCGTAGATGACATATGTGCCGTGCCCTCCATTTTTCTCCAGCATTTGGGTCAAAATAATCTTAAAACCAATTTTATTTAGAGATTGATCGATAAAATCACGGTTTTTATTTTTATGGAAATTCGCGACTATTATACCATTAGGTTTTAGAATTTTATATAATAATTTGAGGTATGTATCATCAATTAAAAAGTGAAAGACATACGAGGATATTACAGCATCTATGCTATTTTCAGGTTGGTGCCAAAGGTCTTTCTCTCCCCACACTATCATCCCCTTTTTTGATGCTATTTCACGCATATTTAAACAGATATCAAATCCAAAAATTTTCACGTTTGATTTTTTAGCAATACCCTGGGAAATTCCGGTCCCGCAACCATAATCAAGAATTACCATTCCTTTTTGATTATTGGTGTAATCCTTTACAATTTTTAATAAATTGTGAATATTTTCCTGATTCCGATTTATGTCAATCAAATTCTCATAATCATGACTTATATAATCAAAAAATTCTTCGTATAAATTTTTTATAGATTTTTTCGTTAAAGGTATCAATAAGTAATAACAGTCAAAATACCGAATTACATCTAAACCGTGACTATCAGTATTCTTTTTAAAAAATTCGATCTCAGCTGAGGGAATTCTCCATATTGTCATTTTAGAATTATTAAATATCGAAGGGGGAAGCATTTTATGGATTTTTCCCAACCTTGAAAAATCTTCATTGAGAGAAATAAAAAAAAATGAGGTATTAGAGGCTTGCATCACTGATGATACTCCGGGCAATGTTCTGGCTATACTCATCACTGAACAGATGTAAACTGTGAGCAATATAAGAGACAAATCCCATCTCAACATGATTTTGTATTTGTTCCGGTAACATCGATTTGATTTGGGAAGTTAAATACTCACTAAACATAACTGATCCATATAGACTATAGGGGAAGCCTACTAATGCTTCAACACTTCTCCAGGTAAAACTATAATTTAAAATAATTTTTTCTTTATCAAACCTAGAAATTATCCTGATTGAGACCAATCCTAACGGAGATATCCCTTCATTTGTTTTATGCGGAACGACAAGAATCGATCGTCTAGTTGCATAATGAGGATTACGAGTTATTGCATCCACAGAATGTTTCAAAACATGAACTAATTGATCATTCTCTTTGAAAACCTTCCCGAACAGACCGTTTTCAGTATCAAGAAATTCATTTTTAAAATATTTTTTCAGGTATTCTTCTTCATTAGTATAAAAATCTGGGATGCATTTTTTAAGCGGATTTTTCAGTAATACTTTAAAATCAATAAGCTCATGGATTTGTTGGCCAGCTTGATCTACAATTATTTCTGTGTTTTGTGGGTTCCGAGCAATTTCAAGCATTATTGGGTATGCTTCTCGGATTGTTTCCACCTTGCATCCATCATCATTTGTAAGTGAAAATTTCTCTAAATTAAGATCCCGGCGCAAAAATCTGTGATCCTCTTCAAGTGCGACTAAATTTTGAGTTGGAAAAATTTCTTTTCTCTCTCTTAAAATATCTGCTAATTTTTTTAACAAATCGTTATTATCGACAATTTTTATGATATTACGTAATCTCTGTTTAGTATCTCGAATGATTTGAATCGGGATTCCCGTTTTTTTATGAATAAAAATTTCATTCCAATCTTCGGTATTTTGTAATTGAGTAATCGTTCTTGATCCAAAATCTTGATTTCCAATTACAAAAATTTCAGTGATATTTGGATTTTTCCATAACTCAGAAATTAACCTCGCGATTGTCAATTCCCAAAAATCGGGCAATCCTCCACCTTTCACAGGCCTGTCATCAACGACAATAATTTCATCAAATATTTCTTTTGGGAATGGTAAAGGATCATGGCCAATTTTAATTAATGTCGCCACACAAAAGCGTTTTGGCGTTATCGTAATAGTGTCTGTAAGTATTGGAATATAGCCAAAATTGTAGGACTCCTGTAAACCTCTTGGATTAGTAGAATTTGTAAAGACGGTCTCACCAGATGACAATTCAAGAGCAACTTCTGATCGTTCCGTATTATATTTAATAATAAAAGTTTTCTCCGAACTCCAAGAATTCGATAACTCTTTTTTTTCAAGATGAGCATTAAAAATTCCATGAGTGGCTGCTATGCAAAGATCCAGTTGAGATATTGAAGAATCAATATCGGGTTTAACTGAGCTGACTGAAGTTGTTTTCATGTATCTATTATCAAATGTAAAATCAACCCATGTTGAATATTTTTTAAAACAATCACTTATAATTTTACAAGAAAAACCTTGGTTTTGAATTTCTTGTGATAAATAATTTGAAAATGCATTTAACCATATATTTTGATAAGGAATTGAGTTGAATGCCCCACATTTGGTAATACAAAGAGACAAATTTAGCGCATCAACGATAGGAATGTCTATTTTGTCAACTTCAGAATCTCTAAAAATCCGAGTAAGTCCTTTTTTTGACTGTTTAACATCTTTCATTACCGTTTCACTATTATTTACAAGTGTAGTGATTGATTTAGGATTATCAAAGTTAATATTAGCATCAATACCAACCGAAACTCCGATTTTAACATCTTCGATTGTAAATTCAGGAGAATCAATAGCGTTGTTTATTTCAAATGCTAACAGAAGGGAATTTTCATAGGATCCATTTGGGTATAAAATAACGAATTCATCTCCTCCATTGTTCAAAGGAATTCCGCGATTTTTTGTTAATCTTTCTAATAAGGAACCAAATTGTTGAATTATTTGATTTCCCCTGGGCATCCCGAAACGAGTATTCACCGCTTTAAAATTATCTAAGTCAAGAAAAATTACCGAACACTTTTGTTGTTGAGAAATTGTCTCATCTAATCTGCTTTGGGCAAATTTTTTTCCATCTTCCATATTTTGAATTGTTATGAGGCCGGAATTAGTTACACGAATATTGGGTTTCCAAAATGCTTCAAATAACTTCTGAAATAATCCCGTATAATTCGTTTTTTTAGAGGATGGTTTGTACCATAATGAAATTATTAGTTCTCCTGGCCGATTCCCAGGAATTTCAAAGGTATTCGAATACGTGGCATTTCCGGTTTGTTTCACTCCAATTTCAAGATCATCAAATGGTCTATTTTTAAGAATAAATGTTAAACCAACTATAGGGCTGTCTTGATGTGCAATAATTTTTTTTACATCATCCTCAAACTCTTGGTTGGAGATTAAGCATTCCTGATAGTGATTAACAATTTCAGAAATTATCATCGTCCATTTTGTCCGGGGCATCATCATAACCATGTTCTCACCATGTTCAAGCTGAAAAATAACGTCTCGATTCTTTCACCAATCGTAATACTCCTACAACACCACTCGCAGAATTATATTTAGTAACATATTTGCATGCACTTAATGCTTTTTTTGATGCTCCCTTTACAGCTACACCAATTCCAGACCATTTAAGCAATTCAGCGTCATTGTCATTATCCCCAATTGATAGAACTTCTTCTCTATCACACCCAATTTCTTTGAGAATTTGCTCAGCGGCTACTGCTTTATTACTCCCATTAGGGCGGATCTCTAGGTATTGCGAACCGCTTTTTGTGATTGAAATTTCAGGAAGATCCTTTAATTTTCTTCTGATATTTGTGAGTGATTTTCTATTCTCTGTTCCAATCAGAATTGCAATTAATGAATCGTAAGTATCAGGGATATCGTCCCAATCTTTCCATTGAACTGTCATCTGATTGAATTCTTTTTGCATTTTACCTATATTCGACCATCCAAAAACGATTTCGGGATTTTGGGCATTCGAAAAATCTTCGAAAATTAATGTTTCATCATAAATATATGCCAATAATTGTATCGAATCATTACGAAGTTTTTTAATTATCTTTTCAAGAGTAACCGAAGGAATATTCTTTTTTAAAAGAATTATATTTGAGTCGCGAAAAACAACTAAACTACCATTGTAGAGTATAATGGGATTATTTTTTGATATATTTAATTTTTTTAAATAATTTTTCACACCTTGTAACGTTCTTCCAGTTGCAATTGTAAATTTTACTTTATAATAATTATTTGACCGGATTTGTGCGTTAAAATTATCCCAGATATTGGGGTCATCAGGATTCAAGAGAGTACCATCCAGATCTGCAATAATTAAACGAACTTTACTGAATGGTCTCAATTGATCTATAGGAGAATTGTTATTGGGTATTTCTATGAGCATTAAGACTCCACTACATATAATCTATGAACAACATCCCGACAATGAGATTTATTAGTATAACCTTTAGCAATTAAAGTGAATTCTTCTACCTCACCATATTCATTAAAAATTGATCGTAATTCATTGGAGGGAATTATTCCATTATCTGTATAATGGAATGCAAGAAGATGAAAACGCGATTTGTTAAGGACGCATTGCAATTCATTTTTTGCCGTTTTTATTGAATTGAATGCAGACTTTGGTCTCATCAAAGATGGTATACCAGATTTTCCATGAATTGGGGGTGTCTCGCAAAGAGCAATTGTTTCAGGTAAATGATAATAACCTGCATAAGGTCGTTCATTATAGGGTGGATCAAGATAAAGAATGTCGAATTTTTGTTTTCCAACAAGCTCCTTTGCATCGCAATGAAAGCTTTTACAATTTGAATTTCCAGGTGTAAAATTTATTAATTCAAATTTAAATGGCAATAATGCTTCTTGATACCATTTTTTTAAATAAGCATAATATGTACCGGCGCAATTTGCAAATTTATCCATACTATTAATCAGTGAAGCAAGAAGCACTGCCTTTTCAGAATATGTAACCAATCCCTGTTTTTCCCAAAGGCGGATTTTTTTCCAACAAGATTCAATTTTTGCACCATTTTGAGGTATAAAGAATTTTCTTTCATCAACATAATTTTTTGAGAACCAACCCTTTTGAGGTTTTAGATTGTTCAAATATTCTACAATATCTTGACAACTTGTGAAATCTGTATGGGAAAATAGTTTTTCGAATTGTGGTGTCGAATTTTGCGATATTTTTGTTATTTGGAAATAATGGGCAAATGTTAAAATATCCCCGCTATAAACCCGGTAGTTTTTAGATTTAAAGAATGACCCAATTGTTCCAATACCCCCAAAAGGATCACAAAAAGATCCACCAGGTTTTTTTTCTGACAGGATTCGATAAAGTTTCGGTACGACCGTTACTTTCGATCCAAAATATCGCATAATTAAAATAAGATTCGTTTTAACTTTGATATTTGTTTTTATCCTTCATCCAGTAGATCCAAAACCCTGAGTTCCTCGTAATGATTCTGAAAGATCATCACTCTCTTCAAAATGGGCAAAATATACAGGTTTCAAGACAAGTTGAGCGATTCTTTGACCAATTGTTATTTCAAAGTTCTTTTCACTGAGATTCATTAATATTATTTGAATTTCACCGCGAAATCCCGAATCAATAGTTCCTGGACTATTTAGGACAAAAATTCCTTCATTTAACGCCAAACCACTCCGTGACCTGACTTGTATTTCATATCCTTTAGGAATCTCAATCTTCAAACCCGTTGGTATGGCTTTTCTTTCAAATGATTTAAGTGAGTAATTAATAATTGAACAAATATCAGCACCAGAATCACCAAAATGCTGATAGTTTGGAATATTTGCGAGTGGAGATAATCGTTGAATTTTTACTGTAACGTTATCCATATCCGTTCACTATCAATTCTGTGGTTAGATTATAAAAGATAATGTTGCTGTTCCTTTGTCAGGGCTGCATACTTGTTCTCTTACCTGAATAAGTCCGTGACTCTCCCTCAGGGTTATTGATCTTGTGCCCGGTGACATTAAACATGTTGAGATTGACAATGTCGGAATATCTTGATTCCTATCTTTTTTCATTCCCTCCCACCCCCATCCACAACGACTAAGTTCCCATTCTGACAGAGTTACATTTCAGCCCAAGGGCCCGAGGGCAGGAATCGAAAACCAATGGCAGATTTCGTACAGAACTCACAGACCAAAAACGCGGTTCGCACGCTTGCGAGACCGATTGCAGACGTAACCACATTCAACCTGATAGTTCAGCCGGTCATTTCCGACAACCCGTTCGCCTGTGCAGCGTAATGACCGCCGAGGAGACTCATATATCTTGTGTTAAAAACGATCATAATGGGATAAAAATTGGAACTGTGCTGAAATAGGCAGTCCAGCTTTTAACGATATACTCAAATCTATTTCTGAATTCCGTGCGTTTTACTGTGATTCGTAATCCCAGTGAAAACGGTTACAGAACAATAGGTATTGTTCGGGGTGGATTTTTGGAAATACTTCACTACCCAAAAAAAATATCTAAAGATGATGATTTCCCCTTGTGTAGAAAATCCTCGTAGATTTTTATGGATTAAGTCGAGTTAATCGAGAATTATCGTTTAATTCATTGACGCTAAATTGACGTCAAATTTGACGTCAATTGGTATTTCGCCGGTCTAATAAGAATCGAGGATGGATGGGAGAATTTCAGATGATCCACAAAATTGATTTTACCCCTTCAAATCCACAAAGACGTCTCTGTTGATTCAGGCATTATCAGAAAATTAGTCTAACTTAAATATTGAAAATAACGTTAATCTAGCGTTAAATTCTAAAAAAAAATCAGTTCAGGGTAATTTTCCCACCCAATTGATGGAGAAGACAAAAACCCCACAATGACGAGCAAAGTAATTCGCTTTAGGATGACTACGTTGACATCTCGAATTGATCCCTTTAACAGCCCCGTTCAACGTATTTCTCGCTTAACCCAAAAAACGCGATTATTAGAAAAATCTAATACATCGATCTTACGTCTAATAATACGCCCTAATAGATTTCACATTACTATCACGGAATGTATTTGGTGTATGGCGTTCTGGGAATTGGCTTTACTATAGCACAATGAACAAAAGCACAGTGGAAAAATTTTCCCCGAATTCGACAGCATAAACACGAATTATTACTTCTTGTATTACGTCGGTGAAATGTGTAATACACAATCTAAAGAAATGAAAAGAGTTATTTGAGAACTTCGGGAAAAAGGGGATCGTGACCATGTTGTTCATACTATAGAATCATCGTGTAACATTCACAGACTTTGTTAAAAGGCAAAAGTATCTTCGATGGGTAATTACTCAAAGATACCTGGTTCTCAACGCGCAGTCGCGTGTCGGTCTCATATTGTCATACGGTGAACTACGAGAACGGGGACTTAATGTCGTTTGTGCATCCTTAAACGAGTAGATCGTGGATTTTATTGCGTACTAAATCATTCAAACAAATTGGTGAGGTATGGTTGAACAGATCATTAACGGTTTGAGATACGATACAGAGAAATCCACGTTAATTGCGTTATCGAAGGACGGGGCAAAACATCTCTATCAGACAAATAACAAACGGTTTTTCCTGTATTTCGAGCGTCCGGTACAAAGTACTGTCAAACCATACCTTGAGGCGATAACAGCATCAAGGGCAAAGAAAGAATTGGTTCTATGCTGAAACAATCCTTGAGAAATTAAGAAGTATTTAACCGATGTTAAATCAAAAGAAATGAGACTAGGAATATTATTTGTTATGGGGAACAATGTATTTTTTATAACAATTTTTTTAATTCCAGTTCACTAAGTTTTTTCTTAACAGCCCAACGTATTAAGGGATCAATTCTAGACCAGTGTGTGATATCTTGAATTAGAGGCTGATTATAATCACCTAAACTTTTCCCGAGTATTGAATTACAATGATATTGACCAATAAACACTTTTTTTGGAGCTTGACTTACTTCCCGGTAACAAAGTGCTCCTTCTTCAAAAGCAAGTTTATTACTTTGACCATGTCCAAAAATCCATAAATGAGTTGTCTTTTCATCTAGAATGACAGGAATAACTTCTTCTTTCGATTTTACTTCGTAAACTTTATAGTTAATTTGTTTTGGAAAACTTCGAAACATCTCTATTAAAATATCTTCACCAGAAAGATAAGATTCACTCCAGTGGGTTCTTCCCGACTTAGGATCGGGTTTACGTTTATATGCGATTATGATAGCATGGTGTGAACTATCACTACCATTCTCTGGGTAACTTCTAATTAAATTGACTGTTTTTTTAGATATTTCACTATAATGATTTATTATTTTATATGTTATAACTAATAATCCCAAGACAATAATTAAAAATGCTAAAAAGGGAATTTTTTGATAAAGAATTACTATAAAAGCTGCTATTAAATTTACGATTACTAATAATCCAATAGTTAAAAATATTACTGTAGCAAAAAATTGACACCGATTAATATTAAGAATTACTTTATTTTTACAATCACTCGTTTCCCACATATACAACTTTATTTTATGAAATAAATTTTTCTTGAAAAAAGGATGAATTTTATTGTATCTCATTAAAAACGAGTCTTGATAAATATGAATTAAAACTTCTATCGATCTTATTTTGGTGTCTAAATATTCTTTTTGATTTTCAAAGGATTCAGAATAAAAATTTGTAATTTCTCTATTTATTGTTTTTTCTATGTTTTGTTCTTTAATACTCAAATCTTCGCATTCTAAATAAAAAAGTGTTAAATCTTCTTCGATATCTTTTATAAAACGGTAATAACCTTGCCGTATAAAGTTTTTCAGTTCATTATTTGATAAATATCGATAATAATCCGTTCCAATAGTATCATTTTTTTCAGACAATGTCCAAATTGAAATTATCTTCGCAAAGCCTACCCATTCGAATTGATGAGGATTTTCAATATTTTTATTCCAAATGTTTCGCATCCTGGTAAATTGTTCCCTTAATTTTGTTTCTTGCATTTTGGAATAGTTTAAATCAATTTCATCACATAAATTATCAAAACTTTTTATAAAACTATATAAATTATATAAATATATTACAATTAATGGTAATAATACAAATTCGCAAAGCCAGCCTATCCAATCAAGTAATTCTACCATTTCATCGTCTAATTTGATCCCTTATCCTAATTAATTGTTCCAGCGTAAAACAGCGTAGATATTGCGAGTATTAAAAATATTACGCTACTGAAAGCCCCGTTTTCCTTTGTGATAGTTTGATTTTACTTATTATTGGTGTTTCATCTGGTATTTGTTTGTCCACCAGGTATACTGAACCCCAATATTATTGAATTGGTTCGCATATGCTGGCAAGGAATGTTTGTGTGTGAATCAATCGAGAACGGTGATCTCGACAATTGTCGTTCACTCTAACAACGTCGTGAAACGTTCATTGACGTTGTTTAACGGGCAAAAGTATCCTCCTCGGGGTAATTACTCAAAAGGTACTTTGTTTTTCACGCGCAATCACGTACCGTTCTGCCGTTTTCGATTGCACCTTGAATTTTTTTCCAGAAACTGTATAAAGTGTTTATACAATAATCCATTATGCCAGGTTTTAATCACTACTATGCATTATATAAATACGTCCTTAATTCCCAACCCCAAAAAAATAAAGAATGTCTTATCAGTTTTATTTATTTTGATAACGACTGTGGAGTAACCGCCAATCTTGAAGGTAATTGTATAGTGGAAGATGATAAATTAAAATTAACTAAAAATTACCTTAAAGATGAAAAAAAAGTGTTAAAGATCAGATTGAGTGATAATTCAGGTGATGATTTTTACATCCTTGACACCGATCAAATAATAGAATTGGGCTTGCCGATAAGACCAGATTGGCTTGATTCATATTCGAAACCGTTCGAAGAATATTTACGAACGATAGCATTTCTCCATCCTTTTCGATTCCCGAATTTTCCGGATGATATACAGGCGATACTTCCTCCGAATGAAGAAAAACACTCTGAAGTCGTTTGGGTAAGACTTTTTAATTTGAGAAAAGACAACACCTTTAAAGGCATTTTACTGAATCAACCAAATCAAAATTTTCATATTAATGAAGGTGATCATGTAACAATTCTTCCACTGTTTGATGAAAATACAAAAGAATTTTTTTTCGTGTGTAAAGATACAATTGGTGGTTCATCTGAATTCGCCGAATGGATGAAATACAAATTGAATGCTATTGAAGCATATCAAACGTCACTTATGAAATATGAAACGTTGTTATCCGAAAACAAAAACAACGCGAAAATATGGTTCGAAAAAGGGGATTTTTTAGTTAGTTATAAACAATTTGAATTGGCAAATTCCTCCTATAATCAAGGATTACAATCTGATCCAAATAATGAAAGTGCATGGTTTGGAAAGTCAATTGCGCTTCTAGTCCTAGGTCATTTCAATCAAGCTTTGGATGCTTGCGAAACTGTATTGAAAATCAATCCGAAAAATGTGCCTGCCTGGGGCAATAAAGCCGCAATTTTAAACGGTTTAGGACGATTTGAAGAAGCTCACAGTATCATTGATCACGTAGTTACACTTGAACCAGATAATATCAATTATTTGATGAATAAAGGATTTGGGTTACTGAATTTAGAACGGTATTATGATGCTATTGAAATTTTTGATAGAATAATTTCAATTGCGCCCGATTCTGCACTCGCCTGGAGTAAAAAAGGAAAAGCGTACTTATTCCTCAATCAATTCGATGAGTCCATTTCTTGTTTTGATAAAGCATTATCTCTTGATCCAGAAATTCTAGATGCACGTGAAAATCGAGACAGGGCGTTATCACAAAAAAATAAATTATAATCTAAAATCTGAATATACAATTCAATCTACAATCACATTGTTTAGATCTCAGCCTTATTCAGTTCAAAAATAGTCTCTGTGCTCTGTTGATCGAACTCATCAACGGAACGACGCTCCATCCAGACATCAGGGTGTATTCGGGAAAAAATGTAAATTAATAATAAATTAGTTCCCAAGTTATCGTCTTCCATCACATGATATTCGATCTCATAACAACACTATCTTCGATTGTTACATCGCCGCTGCATTTGCCCTCGTTATCGCAGAAGCTCATAAGATTGGTTTTTTGCACCACAGAATCTTTAATAGTGAGATTGAAAATTTTCTGGACATTTTCTCGCTTCGATACCTCATCAGTGATGTGACGACTTATTTCTGCAAGGAGCCCGGTCAGTTCCTTTGGATCGTAGCTATAGGCAGTAATTTCAACCATGTCCATATCTTTTGCGATACCGAGTTTTATCACCATATCTTTTTGGGAAACTTTGGTCTTTCCATAATACCAGGACTCAAAATTATTCGCACGTCTGAGCGTACTGATATGTTGAATATCATGAAGCTGGATTACACTCTGAAAGATCCTCAGTTGAGTCTGTGCATCAATATTTCTGGGCACAGAAAATATTTTTGAATCTCGTGATGGGAGAGTGTTAACGAGTTGTTTGAGTGATCCGATATTCACAGGTTCTTTTGTTTCGAAAATGGGACAAATAACTTGAATTCGTAGGGGTTCCATATCGACTGATCCTGGTTGCCCTTTTGCATCCTTATACCGGACGTGGCAATGTACATCTGTTCCCTCTTTTGCACAGATGGTCGGCTCAAAATAGAGGCTTATCGTTCTGTCATTGTTGGGATTGATTGTTCCGAGAATAATCCTTTCATTTTCTAAAGGATATTCTTCAGGTTCATGCCGCTCCAAGTAAAGAATTGCGCGATCAGCATCAGGTTCTAATTTTACATCGTGAATAGTGAGTGGGGATTGATTTTTCACGGAGATTTTTACACGGATGTACCCTGCAAAGAATTCATACTCACGGATGACCTTGATGTGGGTCGAAGGAGCGAGGGCTTTTGCTACTCGGGTCATATTTTCCCTGGCATCTTGATTCTGTGGATCCAAATTCAATGCTTTTTCAAAACAGATTATTGCATTCTCAAAATCACCTTTGAGAAAAAGAATTTCTCCCTTAAAATTCCAAGATTTTCCACTTTGACCATCGAGAGAAATTGCCACATCGATATTCCTTAATGCTTCATCATAACGTTGAATCCGTGCAAGATTCCACCCAATAGCGCGCCACGCCCTGACATTATTCGGATCAATTTTTTTTGCATTCTCATAGTACGAAATAGCCTCTTCATATCGTCCAAGTTGACTTGACGCCCATCCGTGATTATTGAGGGCATCAACGTAATTTTTATCAATTTGAAGTGCCTTTTTGAAATAAATTATTGCATCCTCAAATTTATTCATTTTCGCGAGCCTGAAACCTTCTTGATTCAGGACAGAAGCATCTTTCGTTTGACTTTTAGTTTCCTGTAAAGTTCCCTCAACTGCTTGTTTTTCCGGAGGAGCGAGGTCAATTATTGTATCTGGAGTATTGCTTTCTCTTGACCGGATTTTTTTTATTGCATCCTTCGCTGCCTGGATAATTTCCGGATTCCCACCATATTTTAATCTTTTTTGAGAATCTATTGAGCTAATAACAAATTCTAGATGTTCGATAACGGTTGAATCTCCGATTTCACCAAGTGTATTAACTGAAACCAAACGAATTCTCACCGATGGATCTTTTGAGTGTGCAATAAAAACGGGAATTGCTACAGGATCACCAATTTTTCTTAGAGAAACAAGAGCACTATAACGAACTTTTGGATCATTTTTAACGCAATTAATGAGTGCACTGATAACAGAGGGTTCATGAAAAGAGCTTAATTGGTTTGCGGCGGCATTTCTAATACCAATATTGTCACTCCTCTCTAATTCTGATATAAGAGCGCGAATTAGTTGGTTGTTGGTGGGGAGAACTCGATTATTGTATTTCTCTAAAATACTTCTGTCAATGTAATTTATAGTTTGTAATTTTATTAAAACATGAAAGATGGCATTCATATTTCGTTGATGAATATTCGCAATTTCTTGGATGCTTTTTCCGGAATTAAATTCAGTTGTTAATTGTTTTTGCTCTTGGTCACTCCACGCATATCCAAATCGAGCAGGTCTTGGATCGCAATTATCATCGTTGAAACCGATGAGTCCAGTTTCAATTAATGTATGAACGATTGCTTCTGGGCTTCTCTTCAATAGATCTGCAATTATTTCGATGGATTTCCCCGCATCCCAAAATTGTCTCAGTAACTGTATGTCTTCATCAGTCCAAACCAAACCTGAATTTTGTGGGGGAGGTGACGGCGGATTGTAAATTCGAGTCACGTCGTTTTGTGCAAAATCAGAAGATTTTGAGTGTATATTTTTGATATCATATCGTGTAATAATTCCACAATGTTTTCCATTTCTCGTTACAGCAAGACCGTTAATTTTTTTATTGTAAAGAATGGTTTTTGCATCTTCAACATCTGCATTCTCATCTATGCTGAAGACACCCTTTGACATGATCGAAAAAGCCGGGGAAGATTTACTTTTATTCTTCACTCTAAATTTGAGATCATCTCTTGTGATGACACCGACATAATTGTCAGAATCACCAACATAGATACTCCAAATACGATTATTTTCAAATATTTCCTCGACTTTAGCAATAGCTGTAGTTCCTGACACTACAATCGGATTTGGTGTCATAATGTCTTTGACTTTCACGCCACTATTAACCTTATTTGATAATTTTTTTGAGAGAGAGTCAAAAAATCCCATAAGCGCTCTGATCTAGTCTTTCAACGATCGTCACCGAGTTTTGAGTGGATTAAGTTTAGACCAAATTTTTTTACATAATATTTTTTCAAATTTTTTTTAGTTTATTGAACTTTCTCACCACAACGATTGCAAAATTTTTCTGCCGGATCTAGTGTAGCACTACACTTTTTACATATCACACTTTTTTGTCGCGTTTGAGGAACTTGGGAGATGCCACGGTCAACGATGACAGGTGCACTTCCTAGACCTCCGCCACTTACAACCGTGGTACCCTGCGACTCAGGAATTGCTCGGGTAATGGCAACATCACCCATTTTGTTCATTGCTCCTTCACTCAACTGTTGCATTTTTTGTAAAAATCCATCATAATCTTTCATTCGCAGCTCATACATCTCTTTTGCGAGCTGACTGCCATACATCTCTCGAAGAGCTTCGGCAACCTTGTCACTATCTTTCGCCGTAATTGCCGTGATCTGTTGTGGAGTTAGATTTTTAGCATACTCCATTCGTGCTAATTCGCTTATGTATTCTGCTTGTTTTCCCTCTGCCATTGATATTTGAGCTGTAAGAGATGCATTAGTAAGTGTTTTCAATCTTTTTTCTTCAATCTCTGCCATTTTTTGGTGTTTATCGATTTCAAGATCCTGGTATCCGGCAAAATCTTTCCGCTTTTCACTTTTCATCTTACTTAAAATGTCAATTCCTGCTTCCGCCTCAGCTCGATCCTGATCGAACACTTTGCGGCGCTTGTCGACTTCGTATTGATCCACACGGATCTTGCCTGTGATATCCCCTTCAAGTCTCTCGCTCTCCATCTCAAGATCGTGACGCTGCTGGATACGATCGAGCATCAATTTCCGTGCATATTCTTTGTCCTGTCTATTATTGTCAAATAAAATCTTGAGCTCTTCAACTTCATTTTGCCTGATCAATCGATCTTTATCAATAGTATTGAGGTATTTTGCAAGATCTTCCCCGTTCTCGAGCTCGTTAATTTTATCATCAGTAAGTCGTTCTCTAAGAAGTTTTGTGATCTCATCAAGTCTACGACGTTCCTGACCTTCCCATGCTTTATCAGCACGTAACTCTTCATCCCTTATAGCCAGTGTAAACCCTTTTGTTGTTACCTGTTGTCTATAAGGCTCAAGTCCAATATCTGCCTCTTTTCTTATTTTGTCTCGTTTCTCGATCAATTCACGGTCAAGTGCTCCGCGTTGGCGGATAATATTGTTCCAATATGACTCATCGTAATCAAAATATGGAAGGTGAATCAACTGTAGACCCACTCGACCAAGTGTGATTCCAAGATTATTCTGAACTTCGTGTTCAATCTCTTTTTTCAAAGCAAGGTTGCCATAGAGATCTTCAAAAGAATAATTCTTCACTTTTGATTGAAGGACATTCAGGAGTTCATTTCTGATAAGAGTTTCAAGGTCGTTAACTCCAAGATGCTCTTTACCTTTCATAAAATTTTCAAGAAGGAAGCGTGGATTTTCAACCTTAATTACCATCTTACCTTTAACAGCTGCGTCAAAATTTTCGACTGTTCTTAAATTTTGAATGGTAAAATCGATTGGAGTATCTCCGTCATCCACAAGAATAATAGTCGATTTCTGATAAGGATCGAGCGTTTTGAAAAATTCACGAAGTCCTCCAACATCATATACTCCGGGGAGTAACTCATTGCGATATACACCACCTTGCATGAAGAGAGCTTTTGTTCCTTGCATTACAGTCAGTTTTTTTACGAGACCCAAGAATGAATTGAGATCTTGCATCTCAAATCGATGAGCAAAATCATTCGGTCTTCTTTGCCAAACATTGGTATCGCTCATCTCTTGATAATCCTGATATACAGCCGTAGTCGATGATCCAGTTGCCTGTAATTTTGCCCCACAGCTCGAACAAAAAACTGCCCTAGGCTGTATTGGTTCCCCACAAGTCCCACAGATTTGACCTGATAGGATCTTTCCACAACTCGAGCAGAATTTACTAATTTTTTTATTCTCTGCCCCACAAGCAGGGCATTTAATCTCACCAAACATTTTAACAACAACTCTAAGTATGTCAATTGCACATATACGATACGCTAACGAACCGAAACCATTTTTTTAGTCTGTATATTTTCATATTAAACAATTTCAGTATATATAATTATTTATTAAAATTACGGTTTATTTTAGTTTTTTTTACAAAAATAACAATAAAAATCTTTATAATTTTAATTATTCTCTCGATTTTCGATGAGAAATAAATTTATGTGAAATGCGACTCGGTCTTCAGCAGTCTTGACCAGCAGAAAGCACAGGAAGCTCCTGGAGCGTGTAGGATACCTCGATAACGAACACCCGAAAGAGGGCGTACTAACCTTCCGCTAATGGACATAAAAATACTTTCGCTCCACCCAAGCCTGATTCTTATCATCCCAAAGTGAGAGATATCCGAATACTATGTTAATCGAACTCCGCAAAGGGATGCCACTTAATCCCTGTACCTTTTATGCGGTGATCGCTCCAGAGAAAGTAATGATCTCCGCACTCAATAACAACAAAGATCTCCAGCGTTTCCTCTTCCTGTACGTGAGCGGTAATTACTCAAGATTCCTGTCGTCAATCAACAGATCATCAAAAAACTTTGAGGTTCGCAGGGCTTTCACTGCCCATCAGCTCTTCACCATACTAAAAGAGGTGAACCATTCAATCTTGTTCCTTGAGCATGATCCGACACTCTTTGATGGTGCGGAGGAGATGATGCCACAGATCGCGGGGATGCTCAATGATATCGGTCGCGAAGTACTTGTCATTCTGTACGCCCCGTCCGTAGACCGTACATTTTCTGTATTAATAAGGCAAGCTGATCATATAATCGAGATTACGCCGACTGTGGATGTATCTGAGACAACAATGTACCGCAGCTACCAAGTATATCGTTATAGAGACGCAATTCCTGATATGCAGCAGACTCTGGAAGTATCGTAATGGGAAGGAGTCTTGAGAGTCTAGACTATAAATGAAAAGTATTGCGGATCGGTGGGCACGAACTACAAGGGCTCTTAAAAAAAAGGGATTAGAAGTACAACGAGAAACTGGTAGATCCTGTGAAAATGCATCGGGTGAAATTTTATTGGTTATGATGATCCCCTCGAAGCTGTGGTTTTCTCAGTACTTGTTGAAATAATTAAACATCAGGAGGTACAGATGAATCGAAAACTCTGAATTTTGGACGATTCACGGAAACGAATTATTCGATAGGGAAAAATTTGAAGATTCTCTTATCTTCGGTGACCATAATCTTCAGACTTTGCTGCAACCCATTTTTTCAATTTTCCACAACGTTGACACCTTTTTTTCCAATCTATTATATTAGAACTATGTTGATCATATCCGAATTTTTTTCCCCATTTGTGAATCCCAAAAGTGCATAAGATTTTACCAAAAAAACCATTTTTTACCATTTAAAATAACTTCCTTACACAATAACCTATTTATTAATACCACTGTTTATATATGGATTGGGAGATGTAAATGGTTAATAAAAAATTTTCGAGAAATTGGAGTGAAAAAATTCCTATCAGTTATCCTGAAAAATCCTATCGAATATCCCAAAAATCCTGTCAGTTATCCTAAAACAAAAAAAATCCCATCAGTAATTCTGAAATTCAAAGTATAAATGAAAAATCTAGTGATCCTGAAAATTCTCGTGAGAGAGATCCTGCGTTACATTATGAAGTAACAAAGGGGAAATTTGGAAATAACTCAAGGCAATCAATAACAAATAGAGGTAAAAAAACACGCTGGAGATAGATCGCGATGGCGGGCATATACATAATTTACCCTTAGCATTTCTATATTGATACAAATGTTAATACTACAATTTTTTTATCAGAAGTGCTCAATCAAAATACTATGAAGAGATATTTTTTTCAATTAGGAATTTTATCGTTCATCATTTTCATTATCGTTTTATTATCAGGGTGTACGACTATCTCAAATGATATTGCGGTATCAGACATTAACTTTGCACCAGGAATTTCTACCGGTACTCCTTGGGGTGGGCAAACACATGAATATTTTTATGATTCAAGCATTTATTTTACAGTTACTAACACAGGATCAGTAACTAATAGAGATTATCCTTCGTATAGAGGGAGGATGTACGATAATAATGGTAAATTCGTTTTAAATACTGAAACTGATTCAGTTGGTATCTTAGAACCAGGACAAAGTAAAAAAGTTACACTTTATTTTAATAATGCTGGCGGCACAACAAATTTTAAAGATTTTTCCGGTAGAATGGAAATTATTGAAACAATAAATAATGTCGATGGACGGGTGATTACTTATACATTCAACAACGCTTTGGTGAACACTCAGACATCCAAACCAATTCGTCCTACATATACGTCATCATTATCAACTCCTAAAAATGCGGGGACTTCAAATGTACTTTCTAATAGTGAGTGGATTTGGTCTCGGGATCATTGGGATGGCTGGCAGCACACCGTATCGTGGTCTGGGAGAGAAGCCGGACTCAATTCCGAATTTGGACCAGCAATGATAGGTGACCACGGTGAATATGGTACAGATACCCAACTTTACGGTGGTTCAACCGAATCAAGTGTCTGGCGAACCTTCACTGACCAGTCTGGCGTTGGATGGAATACAATCGAGTTCATTGGAATGTTATCCGGAACCGATACCCCATCACAAAGATGGATGACGATTGACGTGAACGATCAACAAGTTTTCAAAGATTTTGCTGTCCAAAATCCTCCAGGGAATGGTGTAAAATTTGTAATAAAGAGAACGTTCAGACAGTCTCCATCAGTCAAGGTAAAAATATCTAACGGGCAGGACTCTGCATTTGGAGGGCGTTTTTCAATGGACTACTATTCGGTCAAACTTTCCCTCGAAAACTAAAATTATTTTCTTAAAAGCAGTTGCTTCACAAGGTAATCAAACATATAAGGATAAATTAGGATTTAGATAAAAAAAAACTCAAACTACCATAAAATGATTATGGGACCTGCCTTTTTCCCCTCCCGTTCGCAGACTAGCTACATAGGAAATTGATCATTTCAACATTTTCAAAGAGAAGCGTCACATCAGAAGGCGCCAGACCGTTTTACCCAAAAGGTGACACTGTATATTGACTCCGTACATTGACACCGTATATTGACTTTGAGTAATTCTATTGACAGCAACATCATGACGACATTATAATCAGCTTTCCATTATTCTCCTCAACCACAATCTCCATGTCTTTTTTTACTTTTCCTTCTAGGATCAATTTTGACAATTCATTCAGCAAGTTTTTTTGGATTACTCTATTGATTAGCCATGCACCAAATTGGGGGTCGAAGCTCTGGGATGTAATTAACTGGACTACTTTCTTTGTTACCTGGAACCGGATATTGTTCTTCTTCAGTTTTTTTTGAATGATCCCCAGTTGATGCTCGACAATTGTCTGAATCTCGTCCTTTGTGAGCGGTTTGAACATGACGATCTCATCGATTCGTTTGAGGAATTTGGGAGGGATGGTCTTTTTGAGCAGTTCGACCGCTTGTTGTCGGGTTCGGTCGAATACCTCGTCCCGGTTTTTCTCGTTGACATTCTCCAGGTTTTCCTGGAGCATATTTGATCCAATGTTCGATCTCATGATGATAATGGTATTCTTGAAATCCACACTACTGCCCTGGTTGTCTGTAAGGTTGCCATCGTCAAGAATCTGCAGCAAGATTTCGAACACATCCGGGTGGGCTTTTTCGATCTCATCCAGTAACACCACGGAATAGGGCTTCCTCCGGACAGCTTCTGTCAGTTGCCCGCCTTCTTTATATCCCACGTACCCATGAGGTGCACCGATCAGTCTCGTTACTGTATCCCGTTCCTGGAATTCCGACATATCGGCCCGCACAATACTATTCTTGTTATTGAATAAGATTTCTGCCAAGGCTTTTGCCAGTTCAGTCTTTCCTACACCCGTTGTCCCTAGGAAGATGAAAGACCCGATCGGAGGTTTTGGGTCCTGTAATCCTGCATGGCTTCGGCGGATTGCTTGGGAAATGACTTCGATGGCTTCATCTTGGCCCACAACCCGTTTGTGTAATTCGGCCTCGAGGTTCAGCAGTTTCTGTTTCTCATTCTGCAGTATCCTACTCATAGGAATACCGGTCCACTGCGAAATCATTTCAGCAATTTCTTCTGCATCCACCGCCTCATTCACCATTGCAGCATTCTTTTGCAATACGGTCAATTTTCCTTTCAATCCCTCAATGATTTTTTCAATCTCCGAAATACGATCATTGCGGATCTCTGCAACTTTACCGGGATCACTGTTGTCGATAGGACCTTCGGCCCCGAATTTTAGATTGTCGATCTCATTCTTAAGCGACTGTATTTGTTCAACTAGATCTATCTCCGATTGCCACTTTGCCTTCAACCGGTTTCGTTCTTCAGTCATGTTCCCGATCCGTTCATTTAGGATCTTCAACATTTCCTGTTCTTTTTCACGTTTGATAGCTTCCCTCTCAATTTCCAGCTGGCGGATCCTGCGTTCGATAATTTCCAGTTCTTCAGGAACTGAGTTGATCTCGAGGCGGAGTTTTGATGCAGCCTCATCGATCAGGTCGATGGCCTTATCGGGAAGGAAACGGTGGAAGATATATCGTTGCGAAAGTTCAACGGCGGCAATGACAGCCTCGTCCTTGATCCTTACATGATGATGGGTTTCGTATGACTCCTTGATTCCGCGGAGGATAGAGATGGCATCCAGTGTAATCGGCTCATAGACCATCACCGGCTGGAAAAGTCGTTCAAGCACTTTGTCCTTTTCAAAATATTTTTGATACTCCTTCAGATTGGTTGTGCCAATGACATGCAATTCTCCTCGTGAAAGCGCGGGTTCAAGGATATTGGCGACGTCCATTGTGCTCTCGACGGCACCGGCCCCGACCAGAGTATGAATATCTTCAATGAAAAGGATGATATCACCGTCAGCGGATATCACTTCTTTGACCACGCTTTGCAACCGTTCTTCAAATTCTCCCCTATATTTTGCCCCTGCAATCAGAGCCCCTAAATCAAGGGAATAGAGTTTCTTGGTTTTCAGGTTTTCCGGTACATCCCCGTCAATGATTTGTTGGGCGAGACCTTCGGCAATAGCTGTTTTTCCCACACCGGGTTCCCCGATGAGGATCGGATTGTTCTTCGTTCTTTTAGAAACGATCTGCAGCACCCTGCGGATCTCTTCGTCACGACAGAAAATCGGATCGAATTTCCCGTTACGGGCAAGATCATTCAGGTTCCGCGCAAATTTATTCAGGGATTTATAAGTTTCTTCTGCGGTATGGTTATTCACTACTGAAACTGTACGCAACTGGCTGATGGCAGCTTCCAAGTCTCTTTCAGTAACCCCTTTGTCCCTCAGCAGTTTTGAGGTGCTGTTAATGGTAATCGCTTTGTCATGCGCACCGATAGCTTCAGCACGTAATCCGATTTTATTGAGTGCATTTCCACGATTAATCCGTGCATCGATATCATTTTGATTAACGGAAATCGCCTTATCGTAAGAGGCAATTGCTTCTGAATAACGCCCAAGAAGAGATAGCGCAATTCCTCGGTTGTTCCATGCATCGGCATTATTTGGATTGATAGCAAGCGCCTTGTCATAACAGGAAACCGCTTCCGCATTTCGTCCGAGATCACTTAGCTCGACTCCGCGATCGAGCCAAGCTTCGGATGGGTTCGAGTTAGGTGAACCTGCTATGTCGTAAGAGTCAACAGCTTCATCAAACCGTCCGAGTTTCTCTAGTGCTTCACCCCGATTGAACAATGCACTTGAGCTAGATGGATCGATAGCAATTGCCTTATCATACGAGTCTACAGCTTCTGAATTTCGACCAAGTTTTCCTAACGCAAGTCCTCGGTTGATCCACGCTTGGGCGTCATTTGGATCGATAGCAAGTGCCTTGTCATACGATGCAAGGGCTGCTGTATATTGTCCAAGACCACCAAGTGCGTTTCCACGGCTTATCCAAACCGTAGTGTGGTCTGAATTGATGGCAAGCGCCATGTTGAAAGAATCGATTGCTTCTTTATTTTTTCCGAGTTCACATAGCATTCGTCCACGAGATGCCCATGCTGGGGAAAAATCAGGCTTTATCGCAATTGCCTTTTCAAAAGAAGATGCAGCATCTGTATACTGACCAAGTCTGACAAAATTAGTTCCTTCTTTCCAATATTGCCTTGCTTTTTCTGTTCGCTCTGCTCTATCTGCTCGCTCTTCTTGGTCTTCCATGATTTCAAATCGATTATCCAAATAATCACTGTTGTGATTTATTTAATTACCTTAGACTTCACCCAACAGCGCGAAACTTTTATCATTCCTTCCGAGCAATATCTGGGTGAACCAAGGAGGTTCAAAGTATGAAGGAAGGTTGGAATCAAAACATAGATTCTAACCAGAAGGCGGAATGCCCATCCCTCGCATCAAATTATAGACGCCTTTTTTAAAAATTCAGTCCACTTTTGAACACACTCTATCGCGATTTGAAAAGCCTCAATTTGTCTGCCATCATATCCTCTAATTTTTGGAGAAAAAAATTAGGACGGGAATGTTTGATTATCAGAGCCTTTTATCTTCAAGAACCAGCAAATATCTGAGTGAACAAGGAGGTTCAAGGAATGAAAGAAGGTTTGAGTCATAGGGACTCTAACCTCAATGCAGAAGTCCCGGCCGGGGCGCTCCACGTTTGAGCTCTGAACTTTTCTTGGGTGGATTGAAATCCAGCGATATACATGGCCCGGCGATAATTATAGTCCGGGTAAGATCAAAGCGATACCCGGTATCATCAAAATAAAATCATAAGATGTTTTTTTTCTGATTTACGATACGATTTAAAAAATTAATTTACCTCTTATCCCTTCGTTCTTCGGGAATGTTCTGATTTTTCAGGATTGGAAATTCTCTTGTGTGCACAAATTCCTGCATGTGAAATTATTTTTCACGTTCAGACTTTTATCAGCTCTTTTTTACTGGTCACTGACTGTGCAATTTTTTGTACATACTGATTTTAGTCGCCGGTGGCTGTCTTGAGAAAGAGGTAGCTTTTTTCATCTCCTATAGCAGAGTGCGCAAGGACCGCTCCCATCCGAACACGCCAGTCGGCATCTTTCAACAGTTCCCCGAGACGGTCAGCAGAGGCGGGATCAGCAATCTGTGTGAGCGCTGCGATCACATGTCTTCTGACATCGATCTTCTCATCCCTCAATGCGAGGATAAGGGCTTCTGTTGCTTTATGCGCCCGTAGTTTCCCCAGGGCTTCAGCCGCTCGCATCCTTACGGCCCAGTCGCCATCACGGAGTATCGCAACAAGCTTATCAACCGGGCGGAGATCACCGATCCGGCCCAATGCCCAGGCAGCTCTGAGCCTTACGACGCTGTCGCGGTCATCAAGGGCTTTGGTGAGTGGTTCTACTGACGGCGCCCCGATTTGTACGAGGGCATACGCAGCAGCCCACCGGATATCTTCATTTTTATTGGAAAGATCGTTAATAAGCGGTGAAATCATGTCTTTTGAAATATCCATCACTGACAACTCCATTGGATTTTTTTTGAGAATTTTAAACTTCAATAGCTAATTGCGTCAGCTTACCCTTTTTTTCACTGCAGTATCATACACCATCCAGTTTCTCTCCCATTCCGGATTTTTTGACTTGAGCATCGAGAGAACTCTTGTCTTGATCTCCAGCGTTGTCACTCCGTCTTTGGAGCTCTTCTCGATATCCTGCGCAATGGTTCTTGCATACTCAGGTGGTGAGCCGGATTTTAGTGCACTCACCATAATTTTTTCAGGTACGAATAATTCTTTGCGACCGTCGCGTTTTTTTACCATAATCATACACAATCACCTTATAGACCCTAAACCATCTTAGATCCCCATACTGCATGTTCATAACGCTGGGCTTTCTCCGCACCCTTCATGCAGAAGGTTTTGTTCTTAAATCCACATTCCGTCGTCACCGGGCAGCCCGGGCAGATACATCCCTTCTCCTCGGAAATGCACATGAAGCTCTTACCTTTCAGACAGAAGAGCAACTCTTTTGCATTCTTTGCACATTTATTGTGCGTCGGGCAGTTTTTGCAGGTACACACACCTTTGAATTTCTCTTCTGCCATTACCATCTCTTTTTGAGACATCCCCTTGATATCCTGCATCATTTTTTCAAATTTATCCATGACTTTCACCTGTTTTCCTGATGTTTACCATCACTACCTTCAGATTTGAACAGATACTGGACGAAGAAAAATTAATCAATGGCAATTCTTCCCTTTGCCTCTTTTCCTGATTTCCTCAGGTGTACTTCGAGTACTCCATTCCTGAACGATTCGGTCGATACGTCTTCGGTGACAGCCCGTGGAATAGGAGTGAGCCGTGTCAAAGATCCAAAACTTCGCTCACGAAGATATAATCCCTCCCCCTCCTCCTTTTTTTCTTTTTTGCGTTCATAGGAGATTTCAAGTGTCCGTGGATTAACAAGAGAAAGGGTAATGTCTTTTTTGGACACACCTGCGATGTGATCCGCAGTAACGATTACCTCATCGTCGTGGTCAGTTACATCAACGCGGAAATCGGCGCATTGTGCGGGTAACAATTTCGTAGCGCCTTCCCTGGCAGCTGGCAGCAAGGCTATCGGGTTGGTCTCATACAACTCGCGCACCAGGGAGTCCATGTATTTTTTCGTATCATTAAGTTCATCAATGACAGACCGGTAATACCACCTTACCACACTAACCCTCTTCATAATTTTCCCGGATAGATCAGAGCGTCGCCGGCTCTTGAGACGATCAGGAGGAAGTTTCTCCCAAAATCCCTCCCGGTTTATAGGATAAGGGAAAATGGTTAGAAATGGTCTCAACAATATTCAGTCCGTTTTTTTAAATCAACGGAAACCACAGAAGAGCTATCCTCTGTGCCCATCATCCCTTCTCCATGCCCTGTATTTCGAATGGAATTTTATCAAATTTTGCCTAAAAAACACTTTTTGAAACAAATTTTGAAAAAATCTTCTCCGTTATGAGATCTGGTCGCTCTCTGATTTTTTCAGATCTTCCGGGTTTAACAGGTCGAGAAGAGTTTCTATACTGACAATCTCACGCCTCAAAATCTCTTCATGAAAATACTGTCTCAATCGTGATTCAAATTTTAATTTGTATTCAGCATTTAACTGACGTTTTTCGTCAAACTGCTTCCTTAAATAAAACTGGAGTTCCTGGAGATCCTGCTCCGTAAGTTTATCTATAAACATAGCCCGGTATTTTTTCATCAGCGTTTTTTTAATATCGTCTGGTGGATCTCCATTGAAAATAAGTTTTTTTTCATCTTTTTCCGGCATGTTCCTCAGCCCTTGTTATCTTTTTGAAACTGCAGGTGTTTTTTTTCATAGTTTTTCAGGCAATCATAAAAAAAATTTCCCGTAATGTACAGGAAAAACTTCCTGTCCTGAATCCAAACCAGCGGCAGAATCGATCGCAGTCTTCATTTACGGGAAGGGGACGAATTTCCTGATTCACGGAACTCGTCGTCATGAGATCATACCGATGACTCAATTTTGTGGTTTCCAACATCAAACCTGTATAGGGAAGAATTTTCCAGTAAATCGAATGCATTAATTTTCATCGCTATCAATTCCTCGTAGGGAAAAAAATCAGTGAATTCTTTATCCGCTTCTGTCCAGAATACCTGAATGCCATTTTGGTACTTCCGGGTGCTTTCAATCTTCTTCATGTTGTTTTCCTCCTTCTCTCATCTCACAATTTTCGCATAAGAAAAGACGGTACTTCTTTTCACCTCAGCGATACATCTGCTCATAAATACTCCGTCCCACCCGCAAAAGCATCTTTTATCAGGTCCTCTTGTTTTTTTGTCAGTTTTTCCGGAATTTTTACAATAACCTTGATGAGAAGATCTCCCCGGCTGTCAGAATTCAGGTGCGGCATCCCCTGTTCCCTGAGCCGGAAGAGGGTATGACTCTGGGTCCCGCGGGGGATTTTCAACACAGCAGTTCCCGTAATCGTTGGTACCGTGATCTCACTGCCCAGCAGGGCTGTTGCCAGACTGATAACTGCTGCACTGTAAAGATCAGCACCCTGCCTTTCGAATATAGTATGTTTCTTGATATGTACGACTACGTACAAATCTCCGGGCGCTCCCTGATTCTCGCCGGGTTCCCCTTCGCCAGCAATTCTCAGAAACTGACCATCTTCCACACCCCGGGGGATAGATACTTCTATTCTTCTCGTTCTTTGTATCATTCCTCTGCCATGGCATGTCTCGCAGGGCTTCTCAATAATCTTCCCGCTCCCGCCACAATCGGGGCATTGGGCAATATTCATCGTAGAGCGGTTTCCGGTTTTCTGAACTTTCCTGATCTCTCCTGTCCCTTTACAGGTAGGACACTCCCGCATATAACCGGGCTGTGCCCCCGTCCCATGGCAGGTTCCACATTCAGCAAAATGAGGGACTGCTACCGTATTTTTCGTGCCGTAAAACGCGTCGGAGAGGGAGATCTCAAGATCATACCTGAGATCAGCTCCAGCTCTTCCCCGTGGCCTTCGCGGACCGGAGGAAAATGCATCGAAGATATCCCCCAGACCAAAGTCCCTGAAGAGATCATCATAGCTTGGTGTCTTGGTCCCGGCAAAATCACCCGGTTTGAATTCCGCATGTCCTACCTGGTCGTATTGTGACTTTTTCTGCGGATCGCTCAGTACCTGGTAGGCTTCATTGATCTCTTTGAACTTTTCTTCGGCTTCTTTACTGCCTTTGTTAAGATCCGGATGATATTTTCGTGCAAGATGCCTGAACGCCTTCTTCAGCTCGTCCTGTGACGCGTCTTTTTTCACGCCAAGGATTTCATAGTAATCC